>Ga0207691_10003065_pt1 | contig 16300 bp, 10 predicted proteins | sample KBSM13metaG_FD_184327 | JGI IMG/M metagenome (GOLD analysis project Ga0207691, IMG submission 184327) | Miscanthus rhizosphere microbial communities from Kellogg Biological Station, Michigan, USA - KBS M1-3 metaG (SPAdes) (version 2) | ecosystem: Host-associated > Plants > Roots > Rhizosphere >... | reverse complement strand
CGATTCGCGCACCGCGCCCGCCCGGACGCTGCGAGTGGGTATGACTTTCGATGTCGGTGGTCCCGGAACGGTGCTGCTGTCACTGCCAGCGTGGACACCCGGTGCGTACGAGATCTCGAACTTCGCGCGATGGGTCTCGAACTTCTCCGCCACGGCCGCCGGGAAGACGCTCACGTGGGACAAGCTCGATTACGACACGTGGCGCATCCAGCCTGGTGGCGCGAAGTCGATCACGGTGACGTTCGACTACCTGGCTGACTCGCTCGACAACGCGATGACATGGTCGCGCGGAAACTTCGCGTTCTTCAACGGCACGAACGTCTTCCTCTATCCCGAGGGTCGCGCGACGGATTTCTCCGCGACCGTCACCGTGAAGACGGAGCCATCCTGGCTCGTCACGACCGGCATGAAGCCCGCCGGAGCGCCCCGCACGTACTCGGCCTCGAACTACCATGACCTCGTCGACATGCCATTCTTCGTTGGCGAGTACGACGTGGACAGCACGCAGATCGTGAACAAGTGGGTGAGGATGGCGTCGTGGCCGAAGGGCGCGCTTCAGGGCGCGAATCGGTCGACGTTCTGGGACCATCAGAAGAAGATGATTCCCGCGATGGCGGCGGTGTTCAACGACGTCCCGTGGGACAACTACACGACGTTCATCGTGTTCGATTCGACGTCGGGTGGTGGCAGCGCGCTCGAGCACCAGAGCTCGCACCTCGGGATCTACACCCCGCTGCTCGTGGAGAGCATCCTGTTCCCATCGATCACGGCGCACGAGATGATCCACGCGTGGAACGTGAAGCGCCTGCGTCCCGCCGACATGGTCCCGTACAGGTACGCGCAGCCGCAGCCGACGCCATGGCTGTGGGTGAGCGAGGGGATCACGGATTATTACTCGGACGTCGTGCTCGCACGCTCCGGCGTGATCGACACGGCGGGATTTCTCATCCTCACGCAGGGCAAGATCGAGGAGACGGACGCCACGCCACCCGTTGCGCTCACGGACGCATCGCTCTCGACGTGGATCCATCCGACCGACGGCACCGGATACATCTACTACCAGAAAGGATCGCTTGCCGGACTGCTGCTCGACATCATGATTCGCGATGCGAGCGACAACAAGAAGGGGCTCGATGATGTGTTCCGCGAGCTCTACCAAACAGCCTACAAACAGAAGTGGACGGGCTTCACTAGCGAGCAATGGTGGGCGGCGGTGAGTCGCGCCGCGGGTGGAAAGTCGTTCGATGAGTTCAACGCGAAGTTCATCGACGGTCGGGAGCCGATGCCGTTCGCCGCGGTGCTGCCGCTCGGGGGATTCCGCCTCAAGGTCGACACGATCCGCGAGCCTCGGTTGGGAGTGACGAGCGCGCCGGACTCGTCAGGCGTGCGGATCGCCGAGGTGCAGCCGGGAAGCCCGGCGGAAGCGGCCGGTCTGCGCGCGGGAGACTATCTCGACCAGGTGGGCGACATCTCGGTTCGCGACCCGTCGTTCGGGGAGCAGTTCAGAACTCGTTATGCAAAGGCTGCGGGCACGAAGGTTCCGGTGAAGATCCGGCGCGGAGGACAAACCCTCGACCTGCAGATCGACGTCCGGCTCGCCGAGCGAATGGAACAGCGGGCCATCATCGACCCAGCAGCCTCGCCCAAAGCAGTCCGAATACGAAACGGAATCCTGAAAGGCACGACGTAACGGCGCACCGCCCGAAGGGCGCACCGCTGTTACTGCCGGCCCTCCTCCTGCCGGCGCCCTCCTGCCGGCGCCGTTCCGGCGGTGCGCCGTTCCTTGACTTGGCGCTGACATTCGACTCTGAGCCGGGCACTGCCGAGTTGCCGCGATGCCTTCCGGCGGTGTAGTGTGCCGTCATGTCCGATGCCCGTCTTTTCCGCGGCGTGCGCTCGAGAACCACGTCGCTGGTCGCGATCCTGTTGTTGACCGTCGCGCTGGCGGCGTTTCTCGCGTTCGAGGCCTGGGACGCGGCGCATCGCCACCGCGTCACCGCCGAGCGCGCCATGACCGACTACGCCAAGTTCGCGGCGTGGGAGTTCTCGGCCAGCGCCAAGGAGCAACTGTACTCGACCCTCGTGTGGGCGTTCAGCCCGACGGGCACCATCGACGCCCGAGACCTCGACGGGCCGCTTCCAGGCCCGTCCATCCTCGACCACGAGAAATCCTCACACCTTCTTTGCGCACGCGACTCCTCGCGGTACTTCTTCCGCCTGGACATGCGCGACGGCTCGTTCGTGACGAGCGGCGATGAGCCCGCAACGTCGATGCGCCGGTGGATGATCGACACGCTGCCCAGGAATGCGAAGACGTACAAGTCGGACTGGGTGTACGAGGTGGTCTCCGGGAGCGTCGATGGGCATCCACGGTCGATCGTCTACCAACTCAAGCGCGATCGTGCCGGGCGGCCGGCCGTCGCCTACGGCTTCGAGTTCTGCTTCGCCCAGTTCGCCGCCGATGGTCTGAAGAAGGTCATGCGGCACTATGCCATTCTACCGCCATCGCTGACCGGCGGCGTGCCTAACGACACGGTGCCGAACGACTCCATCTTCTCGGCCAGGGTGTTCGACGGCAACGGCCACCTGATCTTCCAGTCGGATGTGCAGTACCCCGCGACCTACGTCGGCGCGTACAAGGTCGACTACTTCGGCGGCCTGAAGAGCGTCGTCGCGTTACGCCCGACGCTGGCCAAGGCGCTGCTCATCGGCGAGCTCCCCAGCGAACGGCTCCCGCTGCTGCTCGGCGCGCTGTTGCTGAGCGTCGCGCTCGCCGCCCTCGGCGTCATGCAGCTGCGCCGCGAGAGCGAGCTGGCGCGGCTGCGGTCGGACTTCATCGCCAGCGTGTCGCACGAGCTGCGGACGCCGCTCGCGCAGGTCCGCATGTTCGCCGAGACCCTCTTACTCGGGCGGGTGCGGAGCGACGAGGAGCGCCTGCGGTCGCTGCAGATCGTCGATCAGGAAGCCCGCCGCCTAACGCATCTGGTGGAGAACATCCTGCAGTTCTCTCGCGCCGAGCGCGAAGCGATCCGGCTCGCCCCGGTCCCCAGTGAGCTGGCATCCCAGGTCAGGGAAGCGGTGGAGGCGTTCACCCCCGTGGCGCGGTCGCGTCACGTCGTGGTGCAGACCTCGTTGGAGAACGACGTCGTCTGTTTGGTCGATCCGGCCGCATTGCGCCAGATCCTGCTCAATCTCCTGGACAACGCGGTCAAGTACGGGCCGTTGGGGCAGACGGTGACGATCACGCTGCGGCGCACGGGCGATCGCGCGCGGATCATGGTCGACGATGAAGGCCCGGGAATTCCGTCCGACCAGCGCGCTCGCGTCTGGGAGCCATATCAACGGCTCGAGAGCGCGGTGACCGCGGCGGTGGCCGGGAGCGGAATTGGTCTGTCCGTGGTCGGCCAGCTCGTGGCGATGCACGGCGGACGCGCCTGGGTGGACTCGGCGCCTGGGAAAGGGGCGCGGTTTGTCGTAGAGTTGCCCATCGCGTCACGGCGGGAACTGGGAACCGGGAACGGGGAGGAGAGTCCCCCTATCGAGACGAGCGCGATCCCTCGCTCCGCTCGGGATGACAACGGAGCCACTGTTCCCAGTTCCCAGTTCCCGGTTCCCAGCTCGCGCGAGCGATGACTCGAGTGTTGGTTGTTGAAGACAATCCGGACCTGGCTTTCGGCCTCCGCAACAACCTCGAGATCGAAGGCTATGAGGTCCTCGTCGCCGGCGATGGGCCCACCGGCCTAACGCGGGCGCGCGACTGGGTGCCCGACCTCATGATTCTCGACCTCATGCTGCCGGGGATGGATGGCTACCGGGTGCTCCGCGCACTCAGGTCCGAGGGGTTCGACCGGCCCGTGCTGATTCTCACCGCGCGCGGCGAAGAAGCCGACAAGGTCATTGGATTCCGCAACGGCGCCGACGACTACGTCACCAAGCCGTTCGGGGTCCTGGAACTGCTCGCTCGCATCGAGGCACTGCTGCGACGAACGCCCGGCGCGCCTCGCCCCCAGGCGGTGCCGCCCGCCGAGCGATTCGGGGATGTCGAGGTGGACCGCGCCGCACGAACGGTGACGCGCCGCGGCATCCCCGTCTACCTGGCGCCCATGGAGTTCGAGCTCTTGCTCGCGCTGCTCCAGCGAAAGGGGGCGGTGGCCTCTCGTCAGGATCTCATGCGCGAGGTCTGGGGGCATAGCGCCGTCGTCGTGAGCCGAACGGTGGACACCCACATCGCCGAGCTACGGAGGAAGCTCGAGCACGATCCCGCCGAGCCACGACACATCCTGACGGTTCGCAAGGCAGGGTATCGGCTGGAACGCTAGCGGACGCGCTTCGCCACGCGAGCGTCGACTCGGGGTGGCACCATCACCGTCTGGTCCGCTTGCACCTCACTGTGCCGTCCTTGCACGACGCTGAGAATTTCCGCACGCCGAGCGCACGGCGTCTCCACCGACGCCTCATCACACGATCCTACCTTCGGGCGTCCCCGAGGATGCCGACGCGTGACCGGAGTGCATCGTGTCGTACCGTGCAGCAACACTTGCGTCCGTTGTGGCCGCGATCCATCTCGCCAGTCCGGCCGTCGCGGCCCAGTCGTCCGTTGGCATCCCGACGCGAGCGCTGAGCAGCCTCGTCGCCGACGACCGCCCCGTCGTTAGGGCCCGGCGCGCGACGACGCTGATCGTGCTGGACGGAAGACTCGATGACGCGGCGTGGAGATCCGCCGAGCGCGCAGCCGACTTCGTGCAGCAACGGCCTACGCCGGGTGCACCGGCGTCGGAGCGAACCGAGGCCCGGGTCCTGTTCGACGCCGGCGCACTCTACGTGTCCCTGCGGATGTTCGACAACCACCCCGACTCCCTCCTCGCGCCGTTAGGCAGGCGCGACGCTGGAGCCTATGGCGACTGGGCCCACGTGATCATCGACAGCTACCACGATCGCCGGACCGGGTTCCACTTCGCGGTCAACCCGGCGGGGACGCGGCTCGACGGCATGATCTCCAACGACGCCGAGTGGCAGGAGGATACGAGCTGGGACGCTGTGTGGGACGTCGCGACCGCTCGTGACTCGCTCGGCTGGACCGCCGAGTTTCGGATTCCTCTCACACAGCTGCGATTCGACCGCTGCGGCGACGCGAGCCAGCCCGCGCCAACGCTCGCGAAGCCTAACGACGGCGCTGCGGCGGCGGCACCATCCTGCGCGTGGGGCATCCAGTTCATGCGAGACCTCGCGCGCCGCAACGAGCGCAGCACGTGGGCGCCAATCGTACCGGGCGCGGCCGGCTACGTGTCGCGGTTCGGAACGCTGGCAGGGATCGACGGCGTCCGCTCACCCCGGCGCATCGACCTCGTGCCGTACACGCTCGCCGAGGCCACGCGTTCGCCGGCCGACCCCACGAATCCGTTCGACCGACGCACCACGGTGAACGGCGCATTCGGTGCGGATATTGGCCTCGGCATCACGTCCAAGCTCACGCTCAATGCGACGATCAATCCCGACTTCGGCCAGGTGGAGGCCGACCCGTCCGAGGTGAACCTCACCGGCGCCGAAACGTTTCTCCGCGAGCGACGACCGTTCTTCGTCGAGGGCGGAGACATCTTCCGCTATGTGCTCGGCGACGACCTCCTGGGCCAGGAGCAGTTGTTCTATTCGCGACGCATTGGCCGCACACCGCAACTCGACGATCCTGCCAGCGCAATCGCCGTCGACCGGCCGGACGTCACTCGCATCCTGGGCGCGGCGAAGCTCTCCGGAAAGGCCGGCCCGTGGACGCTCGGCATTCTCGACGCCATGACCGGCACCGAACGCGCACAGTTCGTGAACGATGACGGGATACGTGGGTCGGCCATCGTGGAACCGCGAACGAATTACGCGTTCGCCCGATTGTCGCGTGACGGTGCCGACGGAAGGAATAGCGCAGGTATCGTCGCGAGCGCGGTGCACCGCGACCTCGACCCCGCCGCGGCGCTCACGCTGCGCTCGACCGCGCTCATGGCCGGAATCGACGGTCGGCTCCGTTCACGGGACCGATCCTACACGGTCATTGCAAACTTGCTCGCGAGCCACGTGAGCGGCACGCCGCAAGCAATCACGGAGACGCAACGGTCGTCGGTGCATCTCATGCAGCGTCCGGATAGACGCGGCGGTCCGCTGGACACGACGCGAACGAGTCTCGCTGGCATGTCGGCCGAAGTGCGCGCGATGAAGCAGGGCGGCGGCCCGTGGCGCTGGGGGATCAACGGTCGGGTGGCCACGAGCGGGTTCGAGATCAACGATATCGGCTACCAGCTGCGGAGCGACGTCGTTACGGCCACGAGCTGGGTGGGGTACACACATTTCGAGCCGGGCCGCGTGCTTCGCAGGTGGGAGACGTGGTTCAATCAGATGGCGCGCTGGACATTCGATGGTGACCGCGAGCGGCTCGCCGCCAATGTATACGGCCAGGCGAGCTTCCAGAACAACTGGACGCTCATGGGTGAGCTGCGCCGCGAGTTCTCGCAGCAATCCCCGACCTTCCTGCGCGGCGGCCCGGCGACCTACGTGCCGCCCAACGTGTCGTGGTGGGGACGTCTCGTCTTCGATCCGCGCCGGGTGCTGAGCGGTGAGCTCGTCACGCAGGGATCGGTCGACGACGTCGATGGCGGCAGTCGCGTCACGTTCTCCCCGATCGTGACGCTCCGGCCGGCGTCCCGCGCCGAGGTGTCGCTTCAGCCCAGCGTCACGCGGGTCACGAATCCATCGCAGTATGTCGAGACTGCATCGGCCGATGGCGATACCAGCTACGTGACCGGGCGGCTGGCGCAGACCACGACCGCACTAACCGCACGCCTGAACCTCACGTTCACGCCGACGCTGTCACTCCAGCTGTACGCGCAGCCATTCCTGAGCGCGGGGAAGTACGGCCGTCTGGGCGAAGTCCGTCGCCCGGGCGCTCGGGCGCTGGAGCAGCGCGTCTCCACGTTCGCCGCGAGCGCGGTCTCGCCGGTCGAAGGGAACGAGCTGCGCATCGACCGCGGCCCGGGGCGGGCGCCGATCACGCTGGACGACCCGAATTTCACGGTGGCCGAGCTCCAGTCGAACGCCGTGCTACGCTGGGAGTATCGCCCGGGTTCGGCGCTGTTCTTCGTCTGGGCGCAGTCGCGGAACGACGACGTGAATGCAGTCGATGTGTCGCTGGACAGCCGGGCGCGCGACCTGTGGCGTACGCCCGGCACGAACGTGTTGCTGGTCAAGTTCAGCTACTGGCTGGCGCCGTGACAACGGAACCACGAACGCTGGAAACGCAAGCGGCGCTGCGCGCCGGGCGCCGAGTACGCTGTGGGGAAGGTGCGGTCTTCGTTCAAGAACTCTCAGCGTGTTCAGCGGCGGCGCGAAGCGCAGTCTGCGTACTCAGCGTTCGTGGTTGTTGGGCGCTACCCATTCCGCAGCGCGATGACCGGATCCACCGCCGTCGCCCGGCGTGCCGGACCCAGACTCGCAATCAGGCCGACCGCAGCTAGCGTTAGGCAGGCGACGGCTAGCGTGAGCGGGTCCCGCGCGCCGATCCCGAACACCAGCCCCTGCATGAACCGCGTCAGCCACAACGCCCCAACGGCGCCGATCGCGAGCCCGATCGCGATCATCGCGCCACCCTGACGAAACACGAGTGCGAGAACCTCGATGCGCTGGGCCCCGAGCGCCAGCCGCACGCCGATCTCCCGCGTGCGCTGGCTGACCGAGAAGGCGAGCACCCCGCCGATCCCCGCCGCAGCGATCAACACCGCCAGCAGTGCGAACAGAGCCAGCAACGATGCGGTCAGTCGCCGAGGCGCGAGCGAGTCGAGGCGGATCTCCATCAGCGTGCGAATGTTGTCCACCGGCATGTCCGGGTCGATCGCGCGGATTGCCGCCGTGGCCTGCTTCGCCAGCCGCGCTGGGTCGTTCGTGCTCCGCAGGAGGACATTCTCTCCGCCCGGCGTTTGCGCGAAGGCGACATAGAACACATCGATCGGGTCCTGATCGAGCGCGTGATCGCGAACGTCGCCGGCCACGCCGACGACCCGAAGCCACGTGTCCCCGCCATCCGGGGAGATTCGCGCTCCGAGTGGCTCCGCATCGCGCCAGTACCGCTGTGCCAACGACCGGCTGATGACCGCCACCTCCTCCGTACCCAGTCGATCGTGCTCGTCGAAGGTTCGTCCCTTCATGATCGGCACGCCGATCGTGGTGAAGTACTCGCCGCTCACGATCTGCATCTCCGCCTGCGGCGCGACCTCGTTCGGGCCGACCGGCCGACCCTGGATCAGCATCCCGTGCGACATGCGGCCGTCCTCGCCTAACGGGACAGCGGCGACGAGCGCGACACCGGAAACGCCCGGCAGCGCCCGCATGTCCGTCACGATGCGCGTCGTGACGGCAACGCGGTCCTCGGGGCGTTGGTAGCGCTCCCGGCTGGGGGTCACGCGAAGGCTCAATACCTGCTCAGGCTTGTAGCCTGCGTCGACGCGGCTCAGCTCGATCATGCTGCGGACCGACAGGCCGGCTGCGGCCAGCAGGACCACCGACACCGCGACCTGCGCGACGACCAGTCCGCGCTCCGCGCGACCGCGGCGCCCGCGCGCTTGACCGCCATCGCCGCGCGCGCGGAGTCCGGTCGCGAGATCGCGGGTCATCCCGACGAGCGGCAGAGTTCCCGAGGCGAGGCCCACGACGACCGATACGCCGAGCGTGAAAAGCAGCACAGGGGCGTCGAGACCGATCTCGAACGCGCGCGGTGTGAAACGCGCCGCGTACGGGACCAGGACGCGGAGCAGGGCAGCGGCGAGCCCGACCCCCACCAGCGCCCCAGCCCCCGCGACGACGACGCTCTCCGTCAGCAGCTGTCGCGCGAGCCGGCCCGAGCCCGCGCCGAGTGCCGCGCGCACCACCAGCTCCGAGCGACGGTGCACGAGTCGCACGAGCGTGAGGTTCGCTACATTCGCACAGGCGATGGCCAGAACGAACGCGGACGTCGCGAGCAGCAGCGCCAGCGTCTCCCGCGCGGGGCCGGCCAACTCCTCGAGCAACGACTCCGCACCGATGCCGAAGCCCTGCGCGTCCGGATAGCTCTCGGTGTGCTCGTTATGCATCTGCGACGCAACGGCCTTGAGGTCCGCGCGAACCGCGGCAAGCTCGACGCCCGGGCGCGCGACGGCGAGCCCGGTCAGCGCACGGACGTCACGTCGTGTCGTCCAGAACTCCGACATCCGGAACGGGCACGACGAAACCGGCATGAAGACATCGTTATCGTTAGGGAACGCCGGCAGTGGCGGCAGGATTCCGATGACCGTATGCACGCGGTCCGTCATCTCGACGGTCTTGCCGATGATCGTCGTGTCCCCCCCGAGTCGCTCGCGCCAAAAGCGGTAGCTCAACACCACGACGGGCGTCGCACCCGCCTGATCCTCGCCCTCCCGGAACGCGCGGCCGAGCAGTGGCCGGACGCCGAGCGCGTCGAAGTAGTTGGCGGACACGACGCCGGTCTGCACCCGCTGCGGCTCGCCGCGGCGAAGCATGTTGAAGGACATCGAGTGATACTCGACGATCGTCTGCAGGGACCTACTCCTGGAACGCAGATCGGCGATCTCCCGCACGGAGAAGCCGGCGTCGTCGATCTGGCCGGCGGCGACCGGCTGTTTCAGCCGAACGACCCGGGCGCCGTTGGCGAACGGCAGGTCCTTGAGCAGGACGCCGTGGATGACACTGAAGATCGCGGTGTTCGCGCCGATGCCGAGCGCAAGGGTCAGCACGGCGATGGCGGTATATGCGGGCGCACGACCGAGCGTGCGCGTCGCGTATCGCAGATCCTGCAGGAAGGTCTGCATGCATGGCTCCTCTCGTGGTGCGCGGATGCTACGCTGCCGGGGAGCGTCGCCGGCGAAAGAAGCGTCATGCCTCTGTTGTGGATTGGTGCGGCACGTGTTCCCGAAGTGTGGCGGCCCGTCGCCTTCGGCGAGCACCAAAATGCGACCGCTCCTCAACAGATCTCACACAAATGGGCGTTGCCTGGGCCGAGGCAGTGGTCCCATCGTACCTGGGTGATCGAATACCTCGCTTCCGCCGCGGGTCACCCGCTGTGACGCCTCAGGCTCGTCGCGCGCGAATTCCGCTTCCCGGCCGCCGATTCTCGTGGCCGCTCGTATTGCTGCTCGCCAGCGTCGCGGTAACCGGCGTGGCGGCGTTCAACGCGCAGCGCGCCGTGTGGTCCCATCAGCGAACGGCGTCGCGCCTGCTTCGGGACTACGCGTCGTTCACGGCCTGGACGTCGCAGCGAAAGATCGAAACGGGGCTCGAGGGCGCCGTGATGGCGTCGCTCCAGTACGTCATGCACGGCCGGGAGCCTCACCGGTTTCAGCGCAACGGCCCGCGGCCTAACGCCGACGAGCTCTGGAACTACTACAACAACAACGACCGCTATCGCACCCGCTTCTGCACGCCGAAGCGCTGCCCCGAGTCGTTCCCGCCATCCGCCTATTTCGGATTTACCATTGGCGCCGAGACGCTTCAGGTCGCGCCCAGGGCCGCCGTGCCTGAGGCAGACGCCTGGCTCGAGGTCGCACCCGAGTCCGACAAACGCTGGCTCGTCGACTCGTTGACCACCCACGTCCGCAAGGTCCACGACCCGGACGAGAACTACGAGGTGCTCGTGTCGCCGCGCTTCGGCACCGGACGGATGATCGCCTATGCGCTCATGCCGACCGAAGCCGGAGACACGGTGGTGTATGGCGTGGAGTTCGGCGCCACCACGTCGCGGCACATCTTCAAGGATGCCGTCGTGCACGAGCACCTGCTGCCGAACGCGGTGATGCTCGGAAAGGACAACGAGGACCTCCTCGGCATCCGCATCGTCGGTCGGCGCTCGCTGCCCCTGTACGAGTCGGCAAACTGGCCCAAGACGTCCTATATCGCCGCGCTGGAGCTGACGCCGCATTTCGGGGGCCTGAAGGTGGAGACGGCCGTGCGGCCGGAGTACGCGAACCAGCTCGTGATCGGTGGCCTGCCTCGCTCGAGACTGCCGCTCCTACTCGTGATGTTCGTCGTCTCGGCGGCACTCGCTATGGTTGCTGTCATACAACTCCGTCGTGAGGAGGAGCTGGCGCGCCTGCGCTCCGACTTCGTCTCGAGCGTCTCGCACGAGCTGCGCACGCCGCTCGCACAGATCCGTCTGTTCCTCGAGACTCTGCGCCTCGGCCGCTTCACGACCGAGGCACAGCGCCAATGGTCCCTCGACAACATCGATCGCGAGACCAATCGGCTCTCCCATCTGGTGGAAAACGTGCTGTCGTTCGCGCGCGCCGGACACGCGCCCGCATCGCGAGCCGCGCCGGAGGCGACGGATCTCGCATTCGAGATCGAACAGATCGCCCGCGCGTTCGAGCCGCTCGCCGCGTCGCGGCGTGCGTCGCTGGCGCTCGATCTCGCGCCTAACGTCGTCTCGCCGCTCCAGCGGGAAGCGTTCCGCCAGGTGCTCATCAACCTCCTGGACAACGCCGTGAAATACGGACCCGCCGGGCAGACCGTGCGGATCTCGCTCTCACAGACCGGGTCATCGGCGCGCATCACGGTCAGCGACGAAGGACCGGGCATCCCGGCTCGGGAACGCGAAGCCATCTGGACGCCGTTCTACCGCGGGAACGCGGCCGCGGCGCAGGGGGCCGGCGGCAGCGGCATTGGGCTCACGATCGTGAGGGATCTCGTGGCGCAGATGGGCGGGAGGATCGAGGTCGTTCCTTCTCCCAAGGGTGCCGCGTTCCAGATCGAGTTGCCGGGCGCGGATCGCCCCGCTCCAGCTGCCGCCCCCGCGGATGTGGCGCTCACGTTGCGCCCGTCATGACTCGCGTGCTCGTCATCGAGGACTCGCACGACCTCGCACAGGGGCTGCGTTACAACCTCGAGCTCGAGGGGTACGCCGTGAAGGTCGCGGACGATGGCAACGCCGGACTCTCGCTCGCGCGCGAGTGGGATCCGGACCTCGTCATCCTCGATCTCATGCTGCCCGGCATCGATGGTTATCAGGTCCTGCGATCCCTTCGCACCGAGGGGCGTCAAACGCCCGTGCTCATCCTGTCCGCTCGAGGAGAGGAAGCGGACAAGGTTCGAGGTTTCCAGCTCGACGCCGACCAGTACGTCACGAAGCCGTTCGGGCTCATCGAGTTGCTCGAGCGGGTGAAGTCGCTCCTCCGGCGAAGCCGCGTCCGGACGGACGCACACGATCCGAGCGCCACCACCGGCGTCATCAGGTTTGGCGACGTCAACGTCGATCCCGCCTCGCGCACGGTGACGCGTGGTGGCGACCCGGTGAGCCTAACGCCCAAGGCCTATGAGCTGATGATGGCGCTCATCAAACGAAAGGGCGCGGTCGCGACGCGCGTCGAGCTCCTGCGGGAGGTGTGGGACCACCGCGCGATCGTGCTGACGCGCACGGTGGATTCTCACATGGCCGAGCTGCGCAAGAAGCTCGAGCACGATGCCGCCGATCCGAAGCACTTCATCACGATCTGGAAAGTCGGTTACCGCTTCACCCCCTGAGTTTGCGAGGACATCATGGTTCGAATTCGCCGATGCGGGGTCGCCCGCGCGATGGCGTCACTGTCGGTTGCGGCGATGGCGTTGCCAGTCGTTATGCGAGCACAGGCCGCTCGCTTCGACTCGCCCGTCGTGTCGACGCAGTGGCTCGCCGACCATCTCAATGACCCGAACGTCGTCGTACTGCACCTCGCGACAATCCGGCGTGACTACACGAGCGGCCACATCCCGGGTGCACGGTTTCTGTGGTTCAATGACGTGGCGCCGAGCAACCCCGATCTCAACACCGAGCTGCCGAGCGTCGCCCACCTCGACTCACTGTTCGAGTCGCTTGGGGTGTCCGATAACTCGCTCATCGTCGTTTACGGCCAGACTATAACGCCGATCGTCGCCCGCGTGTTCATGACCCTCGACTACCTCGGCGCCGGCGATCGCGCGGCGGTGCTCGATGGCGGACTCGCGGCCTGGAAGGCCGACGGCCATCCGGTGAGCACGGAGACGCCGAAGGTCGCGCGCGGCAGGTTCACGCCGCACGTGCGCTCAGACGTGGTCGTCAACGCCGACTTCGTCAAGGCGAACATCGACAAGCCGGGCATTCGCATTCTCGATGCGCGCACCCCCAACTTCTACAGCGGCGAGGGCGGTGGCGGGCCGCGTCCCGGCCACGTGCAGAGCGCGCAGAACATTCCGTTCACGACACTCACCGACTCCACCGGGAAGATGAAGGATCGCGCTGCCATCTCCGGGCTATTCACAGCCGCAGGCGTGCAGCCCACTGATCGCGTTGTGACGTACTGCCACGTCGGGCAGCAGGCGAGCCTGTTGTTCCTGGCGGCGAAGTACGTCGGCATCAAGCCAAGCTTGTACGACGGCTCGTTCGAGGATTGGAGCTCGCGCGACGATACGCCGATCGTGGGACCGGTGAAGAAGTAGCGGCGGATCCGTGTCGTCGATATTTCGGCTGCTGCCGCTGCTCGCGGTGTTCGTGGCACCGCGGGCCGAGGCGCAGCCTGCCGCGCGCGGCGTGTCCGATTCGCTGCTGCTCACCCCGGCCCAGCTTCGCGATCGCCTAACGCGGGGCAACGTCGTGCTCCTGCACGTCGGCGAGGCGGCAGACTACAAGGCTGGGCATATACCGGGCGCCAGGTTTCTGCCGTACGACGCGATCTCGCAGCGCCGAAACGGTCTCATGCTCGAGATGCCGCCGGTCGTCGTGCTCGACTCGGCACTCGAGTCGCTTGGCGTCTCCGACGACTCCCGTATCGTGCTGTATTGGTCGAAGGACTGGTACTCGCCCACCACGCGCGTCTTCCTGACGCTCGACTATCTGGGGCTCGGCGAGAAAACGTCGATTCTGGACGGCGGGTTCGCGGCGTGGAAGTCCGCAGGCGGGCCCGTGACGACCGCGGTGCCCGCTTCGACGCGTGGCAGGCTCACGATTCATCCCCGATCGGACGTCATCGTCGACGCAACCGCCGTTCGCTCGGCCATCGGCGACACGCGCACGGCCATCATCGATGCACGCGACCCGCGCTTCTACACCGGTCAGGCCACGGGCATGCACGCGCGCGAGGGACATGTGCCCGGGGCGAAGAATCTCCCGTTCAACACGCTCATCGACGAGGGCGGCACCTTCAAGTCGCGCGAGACGCTGGAGAAGCTGCTGGACGCGGCCGGCGCGACACCCGACAGGCGCGTCATCAGTTATTGCCACATTGGGCAGCAGGCGACCGTCGTGTACTTCGCGGCGAGACTTCTGGGCCGCGACGCCCGCCTGTACGACGGCTCATGGGATGAGTGGAGTCGGATGTCGGAGTTGCCGATCGAAACGGGCCGACGCTGAGAGTCAGGGCTCGACAGTCGTTAGGTTCTCTGGTCAATCGACGATGAACAGCGTCGCGCCTGTCCGGCTGTAGGATCGGTGCGCTTCGGCGCCATCGGCGACTTGATAGCTGATGCCAGGACGAAGCTGGAATCGCCGGCCGTCGCGAAGCTCGGTTTCGAGGTCGCCGGCGAGGCAGAGCAGAATGTGTCCCTTCTCGCACCAGTGATCGGCGCGATAGCCGGGCGAGTACTCGACCATGCGAACGCGGATCCGGCCGAATTCTCTGGTGCGCCACAACGCGGTGCCGGTTTCGCCAGGGTGTTCGGTGGGCGGGATCGCGGCCCAGTCCGTGGTTCCAAACGCAATTTCGGTGATCTGCATAGCGATGGCTGATGGGTCGAAAATCGAAGATGTTGCCAACCTCCAGAACACATCCAGGATAGCGTGATAGACGACGAGCAGTTGCGGCTTCGCGCTGGCCGCCACCTCGACGATCTGTACTCGATCCTTGCGGCACAACGAGCCACCCGTACGTTCGGGTACGTATGACATCTCTGGTACCCACGCTCCTCACCGCGGTGCTGCTCGTTCTCGGAGCGTCCCCGCGGACGCCGATCGGCGCTCAGAGTCCGCCACGGAGACTCCTCGTGCTGCTCGCGCATGCCGATGACGAGACCGCGGCATCGCCGGTGCTCGCGCGGTACGCCCGCGAGGGTGTCCAGGTTTACATGGTCATCGCGACGGACGGCTCGGGCGGCAGTGGCTCGCAGACGTATCTTCAGCGGTCGGACTCAGGTCCCGTGGGTGAAGCGCTCGTCAAAGCCCGTGTCGAGGAGGCGCGGTGCGCCGCGACGGCGCTCGGAGCGCAGGAGCCGGTGCTCCTCGCCTTTCCCGACGGTAAGCTCGGCGACTACCTGGGCGATCGCACTTTGCTCTACCGACTCACGGACCGCATCGCCAAGGAGATCGAGCGTCTGCGTCCAGACGTGGTGATGACATGGGGCCCCGACGGCGGGACGGGCCACCCCGACCATCGTTTGGTGAGCGACATCGCGACGCAGCTGCAGCGAGCGGGCGCAGCGGGCATGCCCGAGCGCCTCGTGTACATGTACCTACCGGGAGAAGCGTTCCGCCTGACCAATCCGCAGCGAGGTGAGCCACCGATGCTCATCCCTCGGGCGAAGTATTTCACGGTCCAGGTGCCATTTACGCCTGGCGATCTCGAAGCGGCGAAGAAGGCGATCGCCTGTCATCACTCGCAGTTCACTGCGGAAACGCTTCAGCGTTTCGTGCCCGGGATGCAGGGTCTGTGGAACGGCGCCGTGCGGTTCGTCCCCGGCTCACCGGCCGTGAGCGGCGACGACCTGTTTCGTTGAATGCGCGACACTGATTCACGCCCATTAGCGCACGTCGATCATCTCTCCATGGCCTCACGATCGAGCGGCGCCAGGCGTCGCTTGCGACCAGTCGGTTTCCTCGGCGCGTGCCTGACGCTGGGGGCGCTCGCCTGCTCGCGCAAAGATGCCCCGCGCGCGGCCGCCGACACCGCCAAGTCGCGTCCGGAGGTTCTGGCCGCCGCCGCACTGGCGACGCGAGCCAGCAGGCCGGTTCCGTTCCGCGTGCCAGCCGAATCCGAGATCAAGGACACGATCGTGCTCGCCGCGGTCCGTCGCGGGCGCGCCATCCTTTCCAACACCCGCGACAGCCTGCCGGCCCACGTCGGCAATAAGCTGCGTTGCGTGAGCTGCCACATGGGTGACGGGCAGCAAGCGAACAAGATGCCGTTCATCGGTGTGTACGCGCGATTCCCCCAGTATCGCCCGCGCAGCGCTACGGTCGAGATCATCGAGGATCGTATCAACGATTGCTTCGAGCGCAGCATGAACGGCAAGGGATTGCCCCGGGATAGCCGCTCGATGCGCGACATCGTCGCGT
>Ga0207691_10003064_pt1 | contig 16304 bp, 12 predicted proteins | sample KBSM13metaG_FD_184327 | JGI IMG/M metagenome (GOLD analysis project Ga0207691, IMG submission 184327) | Miscanthus rhizosphere microbial communities from Kellogg Biological Station, Michigan, USA - KBS M1-3 metaG (SPAdes) (version 2) | ecosystem: Host-associated > Plants > Roots > Rhizosphere >... | reverse complement strand
TTGCCGACCGTCGCCTCGTTGTCCATCACCACCTGGACGATGCCGGCACGGTCGAGCGAGAGCTCGAACGCCTCGCGCACCTTGGCGTCCTTGCCGAGCGGGTTCTTCTGCGCCTGGTCGCTCTTGCCGACATTGATGGTGATGCCCTGATAGCCGATCTCGGTGATGCGCGCGACCTTCAGGTTCTTGTCCTTCTTCAGCCCTTCGATGTCGGACGGCGCCACGCGCTCGATGATGTCGAACTGGCCCGAGCGCAGGTTCGCCAGGCGCACCGTCGCATCGACGATCGGCGTGTAGACGACCTTGTCGAAGTGGACGTTGCCCTTGTTCCAGTAGCCCGGGTAGCGCTCGAACACGATCCGGTCCTGGGCCACGCGCTCGACGAACTTGAACGCGCCCGCGCACACCGGGTGGGCGCCGAAGTTCGCGCCCTCGGCCTTGGCCGCCTTGGGCGAGACCATCATGCCGGCGCGGTCGGCGAGTGCCGCCAGGATCGGCGTGAACGGCGCCGCGAGGTTGAGCCTGACGGTGGTCGCGTCGACGGCATCGACGCTCGTCACCGGCCTCAGCTCGCCGCTCCGGTTCGACCCGGCCAGGGTCTTGTGGCGTTCGATGTTGAACTTGACCGCGGCGGCGTCGAGCTTCTCGCCGTCGTGAAAGGTGACGTCGTTGCGCAGCTTGATCGTCAGCGTCTTGCTGTCGGCCGACCATTCGTAGCCGGTCGCGAGCTGCGGCACGATCTGCAGCTTCTCGTCGACGTCGAACAGCTTGTCGCAGAGCGAGGCGAAGACGATCCGGCCGACGAAGGTTCGCGCCAGGGTCGGGTCGAGCACGTCGGGGTCTTCGGCGAGGCCGACGCGCAACGTCTGCGACTGCGCCGCGAGCGACGCCAGACCGATGGCGGCGACGGCAAGACAACGGGAAACCAGGCTCATCGGGCAACCTCCGGACAGTCGATGCAGTAAATGAACGATGCGCTCATGACGCAAGCCCCGCGCCACCATCGCCGCGCCGGCGCTCGGCGACGAACTCGTCGACGCGACGCTCGATCTCCTCGCGATGCAGCAGGCCGACCGGGTCATGGCGGCCGGGCAGGCAGGCGAGGAACGGCTGGAAGCGCTCCAGGCTCTTTTCGTACAGACGGCGCAGCTCGGCCAACGGCTCCTCGTGGTCGTCGACGCGGAGGTCGAGGCTCGGATAGTCCTCGTCGCCATGGATGCGGAGCGCGGCCGCCTGCTTGCCGCGCTTGTCGCCGCCGGCGCGCTCGCCCGCGTCCATCGCCGCGAGCAATCGTTCGGCCAGAGGCAGCCGGGCGCCGGCCGCATAGGCGGCGACGGTCGCGTCGAGCACGTCGGTGCCCGCAAGCATGTTGCCGGCGACGCTGAAGTCGTCGAACACCCGGTGGCCGCACCAGTCGATGCAGTGCTTGCCGGTGTACGCGGCGGCGCGTCCCTGCGCGCCGATCATGTGCAGCTGGCGCTGCGCCCGCCCCTCGTCGGCGTCGGTCAGCCGAGCGACGATCTCTTCGGGCGCCACACCGTCGCCAAGCAGGCCGATGCCGGCAGGCCCGTAGAGCGGATTCATGAGCGCCTGGGTCGCCAGCGCGCCGACCGCGCGCCGGGTGTGGACGCAGAGCGCACCGACGGCGAAGAACCGGCTCGCGATGGCGACGCCGAAGCTGCCGTCGGCATCTCGTGCGATCAGCGACCACGTCATGGCGCCCGTCCCGGCAGGCAGCGATCGAGCAGGCGCGCGACGTGCAACGCCTCGCGGCCGGCGCCTGCTTCGATCTGCTGGCGACAGCTGGTGCCATCGGCGACGACGATCGCCCCCGGCGCCTTCCGGATCGCCGGCAGCAGGCTCGCCTCGGCCATGCGCAGCGAGACGTCGTGGTGGCTCGCCTCGTAGCCGAAGCTGCCGGCCATGCCGCAGCACGAGGTCTCGATCAGCTCCGGCCGGGCGCCGGGAACGAGGCGCAGCACGTCGAGGATCGGCGCGACCGCGGCGAACGCCTTCTGGTGGCAGTGGCCGTGGACCAACAGCGGCTGCGCGAGCGGCGCGAAGTCGATCGCGAATCGGCCGGCCTTGGCCTCGCGCGCGATGAACTCCTCGAACAGGAGCGCTTCCCCGGCGACGGTCACGGCCTTGTCGCCCAGGCCGAGCGCGAGCGCCTCGTCGCGCAAGGTCAGCAGGCACGACGGCTCGAGGCCGACGACGGCGACGCCAGCGGCGGCGAACGGCAGCAGCGCATCGACCAGCTCGCCGCATCGGCTCCGCGCCTGCTCGACCATGCCGCTGGCGAGAAAGGTCCGGCCGCAGCAATGATGGCCGCCGCCCTTGTCGAGCGTATGCAGCTTGTAGCCGGCGACGTGCAGCAAGCGCGCCGCGGCCAGAGCGTTCTCGCTCTCGAAGACGCCGTTGAAGGTGTCGACGAAGAGCAGCGCCGCTTTCGCGCCGGAGCGCGCCGCGGCGATCGTTGCCTCGGCGCTCGCGAACAGCGACCGGTCGCGCGCGCGCCAGAACGTGTCGCGGCGCCACGTCGGCAGGCGCCGCCGCGCCGACAGGCCGAGCAGCCGCTCGGCGAGCGCCGGCGCGCCCGGAACTCGATCGCGCAGGTTGGCGAGCCACGGCACACGGCTGACCGCGTGGGCGTAGTCGGGCAGGTGCGCGATCAGGCGATCCTTGATCGTGTAGCCGTGCCGCTTCTTGTAGTGGTACAGGAACTCGATCTTCATCCGCGCCATGTCGACGCCGGTCGGGCACTCGCGCTTGCAGCCCTTGCACGAGACGCAGAGGTCGAGCGCGGCGCGCACCGCGTCACCGGTGAACTCGTCCTCGCCCAGCTGACCCGAGAGCGCCAACCGGAGGGTGTTGGCTCGACCTCGAGTCAGATGCTGCTCGTCGCGCGTCACGCGAAAGCTCGGGCACATCGTGCCGGCGTCGAACTTCCTGCAGTGGCCGTTGTTGTTGCACATCTCGACCGCCTTGGCGAAGCCGCCGGTCGAGTCGCCGCCGCTGCCCGGCTCCGTGACCTGCTCGGTGCGCGGATCGTTCTGCACGTCCCACGCCGACCAGTCGAGCGCGGGAACGAGCGCGATCGTCCGGTACCGCAAAGGCGCCTCGGGGGGCGGAAAGCGGAACAGCGTGACGTCGTCCATCGGCGGTGGATCGACGATCCGCCCGGGGCTGAGCAGACGCGCCGGATCGAGCTCGTTCTTGATCGCCCGAAAGGCCTCGGTCAGCGCCGGCCCGAACTGCCAGGCAATCCATTCGCCGCGGCACAGTCCATCGCCATGCTCGCCGCTGAACGCGCCCTTGTATTTCGCCACCAGCAGCGACGCCTCCTCGGCGATCTGCCGCATCTTGGCCGCGCCCTCGCGGCGCATGTCGAGGATCGGCCGCACGTGCAGCGTGCCGACCGAGGCGTGCGCATACCAGGTGCCGCGCGTGCCGTGGCGGGTGAACACCTCGGTCAGCGCGTCGGTGTAGTCGGCCAGGTGCGCGAGCGGAACCGCGCAGTCCTCGATGAAGCTGACCGGCTTGCCGTCGCCCTTGAGGCTCATCATGATGTTGAGGCCGGCTTTTCGCACCTCCCAGAGGTTCTTCTGCGCCGTGTCGTCGGCCATCTCGACGACGCTTCCCGGCAGGCCCAGGTCGCCCAACAGCTCGACCAGTCGGTTCAGGCGCGGCACCAGCCCGGCCTTCGCCTCTCCCGCGAACTCGACCAGCAGGATTGCTGCCGGCTCGCCACGCAGCGCCGTGCGCATCGTCGCGCCGAACGCCGGATTGGCGAGCGCGAGGTCGATCATCGTCCGATCGACCAGCTCGACCGCGGTCGGGCCGAGCGTGACGATGTGCTCGGCCGCCGCCATCGCCGCACGAAAGGTCGGGAAGTTGACCACGCCGAGCAACTTCGCGCCGGGCAACGGTGCGAGCTTCAACGTCAGCTCGCGCGACCAGGCGAGGGTGCCCTCGGCGCCGACCAGCAGGTGCGCGAGATTGACGCTGCCATCGTCGGTATAGGGCTTTTCGCTTTGCGGATGGAAGATGTCGAGGCTGTAGCCGCCGACTCGGCGCAGCACCTTCGGCCAGCGCGCCTCGATCTCGCCGCGATGACGCAGCGCAAGCTCGCGCACGAATCCTACGATCTGCGCGGCGCGGCCAGTGGCACTGTCGACCGGGCCGAAGTCGACCTCGGCGCCGTCGGCCAGGCGGGCTCGAATGCCGAGCACGTTGTGGACCATGTTGCCGTACTCGATCGAGCGCGAGCCGCACGAGTTGTTGCCGGCCATGCCGCCGATCGTCGCCTGCGCGCTGGTCGAGACGTCGACCGGGAACCAGAGGCCGAGCGACTTCAGCTGCGCATTGAGGTGATCGAGCACCAGGCCCGGCTCGACCGTCGCCGTGCGCCGCTCGGCGTCGACCGCGACGATCCGGCGCAGATGCTTGCTGGCGTCGATGACGAGGGCGGCGCCGGTCGTCTGGCCGCACTGGCTCGTGCCGGCGCCGCGCGCCAGCACCGGCACGCCGAGCTCGCGAGCGATCTCGAACGCGACCGCGACGTCGCGGTCGCTCGCCGGCACGAAGACGCCGACCGGCATGACCTGGTAGATCGATGCGTCGGTGGCGTAGCGGCCGCGCGACGCGGCGTCGAACCGAATCTCGCCTTCGGTCCCCGCGCCGAGGCGTCGCGCCAGCTCGTCGGCTAGTGCAAACGCCGAAGGATCGCGCGAACCGGGATGCAAGAATGCCGCTGTCACAAGGCGCAATGATGCTCGACCTCGACTTCCATCCGGCCGGCCGGCATTTCCTGCAGATCCCGGGCCCGAGCCCGGTCCCCGATCGCATCCTGCGGGCGATGAGCTTGCCGACGATCGATCATCGCGGCCCCGAGTTCGGCGCGCTCGGCAGGAAGGTCCTGGCCGACATCCGCAAGATCTTCAAGACCCGCCATCCGGTCGTGATCTATCCGGCGTCGGGCACCGGCGCATGGGAGGCCGCACTGGTCAACACGCTCAGCGCCGGCGATGCGGTGTTGATGGTCGAGACCGGCCACTTCGCCGCGCTCTGGCAGAAGATGGCCGCGCGCCTCGGGCTCGCGACCGAGGTGCTGGTGGCGCCAGGCAGCGATCCTCTGCTGCCGGAAGCACCGCACTGGCGGCGCGGCGTGGCGGTCGACCAGATAGAGGCGCGCCTGCGCCGCGACGGCGAGAAGAAGATCAAGGCGGTCTGCGTCGTCCACAACGAGACCTCGACCGGCGCCCTGTCGGACATCGCCGGCGTGAGGAAGGCGATCGATGCCGCCGGCCATCCGGCGCTGCTGCTGGTCGACTCTATCTCGGGCCTGGGCTCGGCCGACCTGCGCCACGACGAGTGGGGCATCGACGTCACCATCGGCGGCTCGCAGAAGGGGCTGATGCTGCCGCCGGGAATCGGCTTCAACGCCGTCTCGCCGCGCGCGCTCGAGGCATCGAAGCAGGCGACGCTGCCGCGCGCGTTCTGGTCCTGGGACGAGATCATCGCCATGAACGGCGACGGCTACTGGCCGTCGACGCCGAACACCAACCTGCTGTACGGGCTCAACGAAGCGCTCGACATGCTGCTCGGCGAGGGCCTCGAGAACGTGTTCGCGCGCCATCAGCGCTGGGGCGCCGGCGTTCGCACCGCGGTCGAGGCGTGGCAACTGCCGATCCAGTGCGCCGACCCGGTGCGCCATTCGCCGGTGCTCACCGGCGTGATGATGCCGTCCGGCGTCGATGCCGACGCGGTCCGCCGCCTCATCTACGAGCGCTTCGACCTCTCGCTCGGCACCGGTCTCGGCAAGGTCAAGGGCCGCATGTTCCGCATCGGCCACCTCGGCGACAGCAACGACCTCACGCTGCTGGGTGCGCTCGCGGGCTGCGAGATGGGACTCAAGCTCGCCGGCGTTCGCCTCGCGGCGAGCGGCGTGCAGGCGGCGATGGAGCACTTCGCGAGCCACGCCACGGGCTCGGTGCTCGCCCGGGCTGCCTAGCGATCGTTACCGGGGCCAGGGGCCTGCGCCTCCGCCCGACTCGCCTTCGTACCCACTCATTCGCAGCTTCCAGGATTCGCCATGCAACGACGCACTCTTCTCCAGGCCACGGGCGCTGCCGTCGCCACGCTCGCCGTCCCTCGCCTCATGGCGCAGGAGTGGCCCAACGCGCCGGTGCGGATCGTCGTCGGCTTTCCCCCGGGCGGCGGCACCGATGCGCTCGCCCGCGTCGTCGCTGCCAAGCTGACGCCGATGTGGAACCAGCAGGTGATCGTCGAGACCAAGGCCGGTGTCGCCGGGGTCCTCGCCGCCGAGTACGAGGCGCAGCAGCCGAGCGACGGCGCAACGCTGCTGATGGCGCACATCAACAGCCACGGCCTGGCGCCGAGCCTGCAGCCGAAGCTTCGCTACAACGTCGAGCGCGACTTCGTGCCGATCGTCCTGGTCGGCGTCACGCCCAACCTGCTGATCGCCAATCCGGGGCAGAAGGCGCAGACCGTGGCCGAGATCGTCGCCCTCTGCAAGGCGCAGCCGGGGCAGGTCTCGTTCGGCTCGGCCGGGCAAGGCTCGGCGCAGCATCTCGCGCTCGAGATGTTCAAGCTGCAGGCCGGCGTCGATGCGCTGCACATTCCGTACAAGGGCAGCGGCCCGCTCCTCACCGACCTTATCGGCGGCCAGATCATGTACAGCTTCGAAACCATGACGGCGGCGACGCCGCACGTCAAGAACGGCAAGGTCAACGCGATCGCGCAGACGCGCGCGCATCGCGCCAAGGGCCACCCGAGCGTGCCGACGATGCAGGAGCAGGGCTTCGCCGGCTTCGAGGCGACGACCTGGTACGGCCTGGTCGGCCCGGGCAAGCTGCCGACGCCGATTGCCGAGAAGATCAACCGCGACGTCAACACCGTCCTGGCGCAGCCCGACGTTCAGGAGAAGCTCGACACCTACGGCGCCGAAGACGGCGGCGGCTCGCGCGAGAAGTTCCAGAAGTTCATCGCCGCCGAGCTCGTCAAATGGGCCAAGGTGGTCAAGGACGGCAAGGTGAAGATCGACAGTTGAGGCGCCCGGCCGCGCGCCATCGATCGCGTGACGCCATGAGATGGCTGCTGGCCGGCGCCGCGCTGACGCTAGCCTGCGCCTCGCTGGCGCAGACGACCGATCCGCAGTCGGATGCGCCCGACCCGGAGATCGCTCGCACTGCTGAGTTCAAGGCGGCGGCGTCGTACCGCGATGCGTTGCGGCTCTGGCACAACGCCGAAGACGTCAACGCCTGGATCGGGGCCAGCTTTCGGTACGACACCGCGCGCGCGGTACAGCTGTCGGAAACCCAGCGGCAACGAAACGGCCGCCTGCCGATCATCGCGCCGGCCGATTTCTTCGCGGTGCCGAGCGGCGTGTGCGTCGACGTCGCGCGCTTCGCCGTCGAGTCGCTTCGGGTCGTCGAGCCTGCCGCCAGGCCGCGCTATCTGATGATCGAGTTCGATCCGGTGTCGATCGCCGGCAACACGTTGCGGCGTCACTGGATCGTCTCCCTCGAGCGCGACGGCAAGCACTACTTCGTCGCCGATTCCAAGCGCCCGGGCCATATCGCCGGCCCGTACGCGAGCACCGACGAATTCATCGCCGAGTACGCGCGCTATCGCGGCCGGCGAATCGTCTCCTTCGTCGAGCGCGACTCCTACGAGCGGACGATGCGAACGCTGGCGGTGCGACAACCGGCATCGTAACGATCGTTACCATCTCGTCGGGGTCGGGTACCATCCCTCGGCCGTTCCAGGAGCCCACGATGCGACCCTCCGTCTACACCCGGCAAGCGCGCGCGCGCGTCCATGTCTTCGACGCGACGCCGATGCCGTGGGAGGACACGGCGCGGCCCGGCCTGACGATGAAGACGATCCGCATCGACGACGATCGCGGCGAATTCCTCGGCCTGATCCGCTTCGACCGCTTCGTTCGCAGCGGCGTCCATCAGCACCAGGGCGTGGCGTCGAGCTTCATCGTCGAGGGCGGCCTCACCGACTACCACGGGCCGGTGCTGCAGCACCAGATGGGGATCAACTTCCGCGGCTCGACCCACGACGCGATGGCGTACGTGCCGAGCGTGCTCGTCTCCAAGCTCGAGGGGCCGGTGACGTATCCGGAGAGCGAGCGGCTGATCTCGGGGATCCATGCCGGTTCGAGCTACCGCGACTTCAGGAATCCGGCACCCGAGGTCGCGCCCGAGATCAACGTCGACGTCGACCGGGTCGTGCCGATCGAGACCGGCATCGCCGGCATGCGCCGCCAGCCGATCTACGACTACGCCGGCAGCGGCCTCGCGCGACGCATGCTGCAGTGGCAGCTGCGGCCCGAGACAACGGTGCCCGCGTGGCAGGCGAGCGACTGGGTCGAGGTCTGGGTGCGCGGCGGCGAGCTCGTCGTCAACGACAAGAAGGCCTACGCCAACTGCTTCGTCGTCATCGAGCCGGGAGCGACGGTGCGCATGGCGGCGCCGTTCGGCGCGATCGCGCTGGTCTGGGCCGAAGGTCGTGAGCAGCTCGCCGGCAGCGACGCCAACCTGCTCGGCTTCTAGGGGAACGCGAGCGCGCTTCAGGCTGCGTCGGTCGCGAGCAGCGTCGTGATCAGGGTGTCGAGGGTGCGCCCGAGTCGCGCCCGATCATCGGGCGAGAGCCCGGCGAAGAGCTGCTGCTCGCGTTCCTTGCCGCCCGCACCGATCTGCTCATAGACGCGCCGGCCGGCGGCGCTCAGCGTCAGCAGCGCGCGTCGCTTGTCGCGCGGGTCCTCACGCCGCACCAGCCGGCCGCGCCGCTGCAAGCCGGCGAGCGCCCGGCTCACCGTCATCTTGTCGAGCCCGGTGTGGCCGACGATGTCCTGTGCCGCGCTGCCGGGACGGCTCGCCAGGACCAGCATGACGCGCCACTCGTTGAGCGTCAGCCGATGCGCGCGGCCGACCGACTCGACGAACGGCCGTGCGGTCAGATTGACGACGCGAACCAGCTTGAAGAAGATCGAATCGTCCATCAGCGGCCCGACGCCAGCGGCCCGCCCCACTGCGCCGGCGGCCTCCGGGTCGCGCCGGGCGAGGTTCACGGCCCGGCCCGGCGGCGGACCGACGACGCTCGTCATGCCTTGCGCGTCCGGGCGACGATCTCCTCGACCCGGCTGACGATCTGCGGCTGCGTCTGCGCCTTGTAGCGCGCGTACGGCCGGCGCGCCGCGATCTGCCACGCCGCCATCTCGCTCGCGGTCGGCACGTGGACGTCGACGCCGAGCGCGGCGACGCGCTGCACGTCTTCGGCGAAGAGCTTGCGCACCAGCGCGACCTGCTGCTTGGCGGCGTCGACGGCGGCCTCGCGAACGATCTTCTGGTCGGCCGGCGTCCAGCTGGCCCAGACCGGCGCGGCGATCGCGTACAGCAGGATGTCGTTCGAGTAGTTCCACTTGGTCACATACTTCTGGCCGAGCGTGTTGACCTTGGCGGCGAGGAAGACCTCGAGCGGGTTCTCCTGGCCGTCGACCGCGCCCGAGGCGAGCGCCGGCTGGGCGTCGGCCCAGCTCATGAAGGTCGGGTTGGCGCCCATCGAGCTCATGATCTCGCCGTACATCGGGCTGCCGACGACGCGGACCTTCAGGCCTTTCATGTCGTCGGGCTTGATCACCGCGTGCTTGCTGTTGCTGATCTGGCGGTAGCCGGTCTCGCCGATCGCGAGCGGCTCGGCACCGGCCTTGCGCACCAGATCGAAGTAGTCGCGCACCAGCGCCTCGTCGGCGAAGACCGCGTCCCACGCCTTGTGGTCGGGGATCAGGAACGGCAGCGTGAAGCAGCCGAGCTGCGGCACGGTCGAGGTCCAGTTGATCGGCGCGCCGCACAGCACGTCGATCACGCCCTGGCGCATGGCCGAGAACTCGCGGTCCTGCTGCCCCTGTACCAGCGAGGCGCCGGGGTATTGCTTGATGTTGATCCGCCCGCTGGTTCGCTCCTTGACGAGCGTCAGGAAGATCTCGCCGCCCTTGCCCCACGCGAACGCCGGCGGCACGACCGTCGACATCTTGTACTCCGCCTTGTAGGCGGCCTGGGCCCCGGCGCAGCGCGGGGCGCCGAGCGCGGCGGCACCTGCTGCGATCACGAGCTGGCGACGATTCAGCATGACATCTCCTTGGTTGATTGCATCAATAGCCCAGGCGCCTCGGCAGCCAGAGCGCGATCTCGGGAACGAACAGGACGAGCAAGGTGGCGAGCACGAACGAGACGATCAGCCAGCCGACCCACGGGATCGTCTCGTCGATGCGAACGTGCGCGAGCCGGCACGCGACCATCAGGTTGACGGCCATCGGCGGCGTGAACTGGCCGATCGCGATCTTCATCGTCAGCAGCACGCCGAACCAGACCGGGTCCCACTGAAAGGCGAGCATCAGCGGATAGAGCAACGGCAGGAAGACGAGGAAGATCGAGACGCCGTCGAGCACCATCCCGACCAGGGTCATGACGACGAAGAGCAGGATCAGCGTTCCGGTCGAGCCGAGGCCCAGTCCCTTGACCCAGGCGACCAGCGGATCGGCGATGCCGAGCGTGTTGACCGAGTAGGCGAAGATCCCGGCGAGTGCGAGCACCAGCATGATCACGGCCGAGACTTCGGTTGCCTCGCGAAAAATCGAATAGAGATCGCGCCAGGCGATCGAGCGGTGCACCGCCATGCCGATGAAGAGACCGTAGGCGACGGCGACGACCGCGGCTTCGGTCGGCGTGAACCAGCCGACGCGCATGCCGCCGAGGATCAGCACCGGCGCCGCGAGGCCCCACGCCGCGTCGCGCAGCGAGCGCCAGAACGGCGGCCGAGGCAGGCCGCGCTCGGCGGCGCCGAAGCCGTGCCGGCGCGAGATCAGCACTGCCGGGACGATCAGCGCCAGGCCGGCCAGGATGCCCGGCACCATGCCGGCGGCGAAGAGCGCCGGCACCGACGCGCCGGGAACGTTGACGCTGTAGACGATGAACGCGATCGACGGCGGGATCAGGATGTCGGTCGCTGCCGCGGCGCCGACGACACTGGCGGAGAAGGCCGACGGATAGCCGGCTTTGGCCATCGCCGCGATCATCACGCCGCCGACTGCGGCGGCGTTGGCCGGCCCCGAACCCGAGATGCCGCCGAGCACCATCGCGACCAGGATCGCGACGGCCGGCAGCGTTCCCGGTGCGCGCCCGACGCAGGCCTCCGCGAAGGTGACCATGCGACGGGCGACACCCGAGCGGTCGAAGATCGAGCCGACCAGGACAAACATCGGCAGCGCCAGCAGCGGGTACTTGGCGATCGACGCGTGCATGTTCTGCGGCGCCGCGAGCAGCCCCCACCAGGGCGATCCGGCGTTGGCCGCGGCGATGGCGACGATCCCGCCGAGGCCGAGCGCGACGGCGATCGGCACGCCGGCGAGCATCAGGGCGACGAAGAGAACGACCAGCAGCGTCGCGATCATTCGCGGCCCCGTCGCCGCGTCACAGCCGCTCCTCGAGCTCGGCCGACGCCGAGGGCGCTTCGGGTTCGCGCCACGAACGCCAACCGGCCCACGCGGCGCGCACGGCGATCGCCAGGCAGAGCGGCGGGATCGCGGCCGTGAACCACCAGCGCGGCACGCCGAGGCCCATCGAGGTCTCGGCGTAGCGCACCTCGTCGCCAAGGGTGATGCCGAACAGGACTGCGAGCACGATGAAGACCAGCACAGTCGCCATCGCGGCGAGCAGCCTCAGCGCACGGCGCCGGCCGGCGCTGCCGCGGTCGTAGAAGAACTCGATCCGGATGTGACCGTCGCGGCCAGCGACCGAGGCGGCGCCGGCGAGCGTCATGACGACGATCAGGAAGACCGAGATCTCCTCGGTCCAGGCGAACGACTCGTCGGTGAGATAGCGCGTCAGGACATTGCCGAGCGTGATCACGGTCAGCACGACCATGCACGCGACGCCGAGCCACTCCTCGATCTGCGGACGCGACTTCATGGCCCTCCGGCGACGCCTGATCGGCGCGAGCGCCATGGTAACGATCGTTACCGATTGGAACGCCCGCGCATACCCTGAAAACCAGCGCCGTGGCGCCCCGATTGCCAAGAAGCCCACTCACTTGTCTCGGAAAACCGGTCTGCGTTTGAATGCCGGCGACCGCTCCCGACCCGCCTTCCCGCGCCCGCCATGGATGAATTCGACGCAAGCTCGCTGTGGCGCATCAGCGACTTCCGGCGTGAGCGCGAAGCCCACCCCGACACCAATCCTTTTGCCGCCGACGCTCGCCCGACCCTGCTGCCGACGACGTTGCTGGCCGACCTGCAGCAGCTGCAGGGCGACCCCCTCAACGGCGACGTGCTCGAAGTCATCGCCGCCTGCATCCGCCACCGCGAAGCGGCGCTGCTCTATCTCGCGTACGGCGACCGTGTCTGGCCGGTGACGCTGTTCCCGCGCGAGTTCCTCTATCACTCGCCGCGCGATGTCGCGCAGCTCGGCAGCGGCGCCGGCCTAGCCAAGCTCGCGCTCCTGAGCGCAGAGCCGCCGCACGTGCGTCCGCCCGGCGACAACATGAGCGAGCGCGTCGCCAACCCGCAAAGGTACCGACCGATGGAGGCGTTGCTCTGGGCCGTCTCGTTGCACGGCCCGCGCAGCGTCGTGCTGAGCGAGATCAGCGGCCGGGTCGCCTACAAGCTCGTCTCGAGCGGCCTGCGCGAGCTGCCGAGCTCGCTCGGCGCACTCCGGCCCGCGGTCGAACGGCTGCGCCAGGAGGCGGCACCGCTGCGCGACATCGCCGGCTGGCCGGGGATGAGCCTGCCGCGCGCGAGCCGCCTGCTGAACGCGCTGTACCTGACCGGCGCGTTGATGATTTCGCGCAGCCACCCGTCAGCCGGACGCGAGCGCAGCTGGCGCAACCTGTTCGGACGCGGCCGCTAGCACGCATCGCAAGAGCGCTGGCGCCGCCGCTGGGCGACTCGCGCCAAGAACAGCAGGCCGGCCAGCATCAAGGCATAGGTCTCGGGCTCGGGCACCGCGGCGACGGCGACGTCGCCGCGCAGCACCAGGAACGTGTCGCCGATCGCGCCGGCGTAGCCGCTGGCATTGCTGCCCGAGGCGTGCAGCACGACGGTGGCCAGGAACGTGCCCTGGGCATCGTCGTCGAAGCGAACGCCGAGACCGTCGAACGTCGAGCCGGCGACGAGGTTCGCGAACGAGTCGAAGCCCGATAGCGTGAAGGCCGAGGTCGCGCCGCTGAGGTCGAAGGCGCCGCTCAGCAGGTCGGCCGGACCGATGGCGTTGTTGCGCACGCTCAGGCTCGCCCCCTGGTCGCCGGCACCCAGCATCAGCGTGCCGAAGTCGAGCGTGTAGGTGTTACCCGAGTGGGTCAACGTGCCGGCACCGCTCTTGGTGAGCGCGGCTTCGGCGAAGTTGTTGACCTGACCCTTCAGCGCGATCGTCGGGCTGCCGAGGGCGAGGTCGGCCAACTCGTTGTCGTGGCTGGCGAAGGTGGCGGTCGCCGAGCCGGCGAAGGTTCCGGCTGCGGCGGTATTGAGGCCGATGCGAAGGCTCGTCGCATCGGTGGCTCCGGCCGCGAGCCCGGCCAGCGTTCCGCCGCTGGTGAACCCGGGCGGCGCGGCTCCGAGCGACGCGCGCAGGGTGTCGTTCGCCGCAGAGACCGGCGCCGAGTTGGTGACTGACACGGCGCGCTCGGCCACTGCGTCGCCGCGGTGGACGACGCCGAAGTCGACGACCGCGGCATTCAGCTGGGCCGCGGCCGGGGTGTAGACATGACCCGTCAGGGCGACGCTCTGCCCCGGCAGCGCCAGGTCGGCGGCGCCGGTCGTGCCGACGCCGCTGGAGACGAAGGCCACGCCTGCGTTGCCTGAGAAGCTGCCGGCGCTGGCCGTGTTCAAGCTCACCGTCAGCGCGCTGCTCGAAGTCCCTGCAGTTAATCCGACGATCGAACCCGCGCCGGTAAATCCGGCACCGACCGCGCCGCAACTCGCGTTGAGGCGCTCGGTGAAGATGTCCGGCGACGTGTTGGTGACGGCCAGGGTGGCTGCGGGAGCAGCATCGCCGACGCGCGCCGCGAGCGTCAGCGCAGACGGCAGCAGCGTCGGGTTGGCGACGCGATAGACCGCTCCGTTCACTGCCACGGTCTGCGGCGTCAGCGGCGTGATGCCGAGGCCGCTGGTGCCGCTGCCATCGGACGCGAGGCTGATCGTCGCCGTGCCGTTGCGCGCGCCGGCAGTGGCGGTGTCGATGCCGACGACGAGGCTGGCGTTGTTGGTCGACTGCGGCCCGAGCAGATTGAACGAACCCGCAGCCGTGATGCCCGCGGTGGCAGCGCCGATCAAGGCGTTGAGCTTCTCCGAGAAGCCGTCGTTGGCGGCGGCGTTGCCGATCGTCAGAGCCTGAGTCGCGGCCGCGCCGACACGGACGTTGCCGAAGTTCACCGGGTTGGGCGTCGCCGGACTCGCGCTCGCCAGGCGAAAGACGCTTCCGGTCGCCTCGATCGTGCCGCTCACGCCGACCGACTGGCTTGGCAACGTCGTCAGGCCGAGCCCGCTCGTGCCCGTGCCGTCGGACGCAAAGTTGACGATGACCGCACCGTTCACGCCGCCGGCAGCGGCCGTGTTGAGCCCGACCGTCATGCTGGAGGTGTTGCTCGACCCTGCGCCCAGCCCGTTGACGGCGCCTGCGAACGCGATGCGCGGGTCGTTCGCACTGGCGAAGCTGGCGTTGAGCCGCTCAGAGAAGCCGTCGTTCGGCGCCAGATTGCCGATCGTCAGTGCCCGGCTCACGACGTCGCCGACGTGGACGTTGCCGAACGCGACCGGCCCGAGGGTGCCGGCCTCGGCGAGACGGTAGGCGCCAGCATTGGCGGCCAGGCCGAAGGTGACGACCTGGCTGCGCGTGTTGTCGAAGTTGTTGACGATCGCGACCGACTGGCCGGCGAGCGGTGCCAGCGAGCCGGCGGCTGCGACCGTGATGACGACGTCGCGCGAGAGCGATCCGCCGGTCGCGAGCGGACCTCAGTTGCCGGCGGTGACGCCGCAGCCCGACAGGCGCGGATCGGTGATGTTGCCGCCGTTGACGCTGGTCTGGATCGCGCCGCGCAAGACCGGGCCGGTGCTTCCGGTGTTGGCGATGTGGTACGAGTACGTCGTGCTGCCGACATGGACGTTGCCGATCGTCAGCGTCGGCGTCGCGGTGTTGCCGTTCAGCACGCCGGCGCCGGTGATGCCCTGGTTCGCGTCGCCGGCGGCGACGAGGCGGTTGCCCGCGCCGGTGGTGACGACGTTGGCGCGCCGGTTGAAGGCGTTGCCGGTGCCGAAGTTGGCGTTGTTGTAGTCGCCGGAGACGGTCAGCGCGCTCGCTGCGACGTTGAGCGTGCCGGCCGTGTTCACCACACCGGCCGTGCTCGCCGCGTCGTGCTGGTAGGTGGCGCCGCTGGCAACGTTGATCGTGCCGACCGGGCCTTGCGTGCCGCTGACGAAGCGCATCGTTCCGGCGTTCAGGTTGAGCGTCCCGGAGTTGTTGAAGACGACGCCGAGGTCGACCGTGGTCAGCGTGTTCGCGAGCTTGTTGTAGGTGCCGATGTTGTTGAAGTTGTGCGGCCCGCCGACGCTGTGCTCGATGAACGAGGCGAACGCGTTGGTGTCGTTGAAGGTGCCGCGGTTGTTGATCGTCGCCCCGTTCCAGAACTGGATCGCGTTGTTGTTGGCGCCCGTGTTGCCGCTCCAGGTGGTCGTGGCGTTCAAGTTCAGTACCCTGCCCTGGGTCACGACCTTGGTGTTCGCGCCCGAGATCGCCACGTCGTTGGCGAAGGTCGTCGTGCCGGCACCGAGGATCGTTCCGCCGGACCAGGTCACCGGGCCCTGGAAGGCGTGGGCATCGCCGCTCAGGACGCTGCCGCTGAACTCGAACGGCGTCGTGTGGTTGCCGCCGTTGATCGTCACCAGCGCGTCGGCGCCCACCAGGTCGCTGCTGATCGCGAGCGTGCCGAGACCGGCCGTGGTCACGTTATTCAGCGTGTTGTTGCCGTTCTTGAAGTCGAGCACGGCCCCCGCGGCGATGCTGAACGTGCCACCGTCGCTCGTCCCGCCCGACGGTCGGAACGACCCGGCGTTGACATTGACGACGCCCGAATTGTTGAAGGCGACACCGAGGTCCACCGTCGTGATCGTGTTGGCGAGCTTGTTGTAGGTGCCGATGTTGTTGAAGTTGTGCGGGCCGCCGACGCTGTGCTCGATGAACGAGGCGAAGGTGTTGGCGTCGTTGAAGGTGCCCTTGTTGTTGACC
>Ga0207691_10003063_pt1 | contig 16305 bp, 25 predicted proteins | sample KBSM13metaG_FD_184327 | JGI IMG/M metagenome (GOLD analysis project Ga0207691, IMG submission 184327) | Miscanthus rhizosphere microbial communities from Kellogg Biological Station, Michigan, USA - KBS M1-3 metaG (SPAdes) (version 2) | ecosystem: Host-associated > Plants > Roots > Rhizosphere >... | reverse complement strand
GCCGACGAAGAGCGCCGCGAACCAGTATCCGCTCGTCCGGAACACTGCGAATCATCTTCGCACGGGGTGTCGTGGAGCGTGAGCAACGTTGAATCTCGGACTCGAAGAGCCGTTCCCTCGTAAGCCTGCCGGTCACGGGATCCCTCGCTATCGCTCGGGATGACGCGGACATTGCGCCGTCACCCGAGGAGCGTGAGCGACGAGGGATCCCGGACTCGAAGCACCGTCCCCGTCTCGTAGGCCTGCCGGTGACGGGATCCCTCGCTATCGCTCGGGATGACGCGCGTATTTGGAAGCGACGAGGGGCCCCGGACTAGACGCGCGCCGGATGCTGTGGATCCCCGTCCGCGTCTCAGAGACCTGCTGACGAGGCCCTCATTGAGCCGTCATCCCGAGCGATAGCGAGGGATCCCGCAATCGGCAGGCCTGCGAGACGGGCGTGTCGGATGCCGTGAATAGGCTCACCACGATCCTCCCGGATCCTCTACGAGAACTTCCGGTTCAGCACGGAGCCGGAGACGGCGCGCCCCAGCGCTCTGAATGTTCCCTTCTCGGCGATTTCCGTCGCCGCCTCGAGAAAGCCCGTCCACGCCGTGCGCGCGAGGGCGCCGCCGATGCTGATTCGCCTCACGCCCAGCTCCGCGAGCTCGGCCACCGTCGCGAAGTCCGCGTATGCGAGCACGTTCACCGGCTTCGGAGAGACGGCCTCGACGACCGCGCAGATGTCGGCGACGGACTTGATGCCCGGAGCGTAAAGGCAATCGGCGCCCGCGTCCGCGTACGCTTTCAGCCTCCGAAGCGTCTCGTCGAGGTCGGGTCGGCCGACGATGAAGCCCTCGGAGCGGCCCGTGAGCACGATTTCCGTGCCGCTCCCGTCGATGGCCTCGCGGGCGGCCTGGATGCGCTCGACGGAGAGGGAGAACGGAAAGAGCGGATCCGCGGCGTCGCCGCTCGAATCCTCGATCGAGAGACCGGCAATGCCGGTCTCGGTCGCGCGCTTCACGTTGGCGACGATGTGGACCGGCTCGATGGCGAAGCCGCCCTCGAAATCGGCGTTGACCGGAACTTCCACCGCGGAGGCGATCTCATAGAAGTGCGCCAGGGCGTCCTCGAGCCGCACGTGGTTGTCCGCGCGGCCGAGCGACCACGCGAAGCCGGAGCTCGTGGTGGCGAGCGCGCGGAACCCGAGCTGGACGAGGGCGCGCGCGCCGCCGACGTCCCAGGGATTCGGCATGACGAAGCAACCTTCGCGATGGAGGCGGCGGAACTCTTCCCAGCGCGGCGTCACGGCGCAAGCCTACTCTCTTGACAACCGCTGCGCCGACGGAACTAATCAGCCCCGAAAATGGCCGCCCCGTCGAAAGGTCGGAAAAGTTCGAGTCCGAAGAGCTCGCCGAGAACCCGGGCCGCGCTTGCCACCCAGGTTCGCGCCGTGCTCGCGGCCCTCGAACGCCAGGGCAGCAGGAAAGCGCACGAGGACATGGCGACCCGCTACGGGATCGTCGTGAAGAAAGCTTGGGGCGTGCCGATGTCCGCCATGCAGCGGGTCGCCCGGGGGCTCGGGAAGGACCACGAGCTGGCCCTCGCCCTGTGGGACACCGGCTGGTACGAAGCCCGCACGGTCGCGGCCTACGTCGACGACCCGGCCCTCGTGACGCCGGCCCAGATGGACCGCTGGTGCCGGGACTTCGACAACTGGGGCATCGTCGACACGATCTGCTTCGTGCTGTTCGACCGCACGCCGCAAGCCTTCGCGAAGGCCGCGGCCTGGTCGCGAAAGCGCGAGGAGTTCCAGAAGCGGGCCGGTTTCGTCCTCATGGCCTGCCTCGCGCTTCACGACAAGAAGACCGGCGACGAGGCGTTCCTGTCCTTCCTCCCCCTCGCCGAGCGCGCCGCGGACGACGGCCGGAACTTCGTCAAGAAGGGCGTGAGCTGGGCCCTGCGGGCGATCGGACGGCGCACGGCAGGGCTGCATGCGCGGACCGTGAAGCTCGCGCGCGAACTTGCCGGGTCGGCGGATGCGACGCGGCGGTCACTCGGCAAGGAAGTGCTGCGCGAGCTGACGAGCCCGAAGGTGATCCGCGCCGTGGGAGCGAAGCGCGCGGGCTAGCCTCTAGCCTCGCGCGAGGACGGCATCCGCCGCTTCTGCCGATGTGACGACCGGAAGGATCTCGAACTCCACGAGGTCGGACCAGCCCGACGTCCACTGCTCGAGCAGGCGCGGATCCTCGCACTCCATGACCTGGAAGCACTGCCGAAGATCCGCCGTGACCCAGCTCGCGACGTAGCGCAGGCCATCCGGCGCGAGCCGACCCCGTTCGCGGAAGCGTCGATAGACGGGCACGGGGTCTCCGCCGCGAAATCGCTCGATGATCAAGTACGTCATGGCTTCCCCTGCACGGATCCTAGAAGAGTTCTCGGACGCTCACTGCGCGGACCTCAGGACCAGCCAGGCGAGCAGGGCGGCCGCTTTCTGGTCGGCTCCCCACGGCGGGCCGGCCCCGCGGCGGAGAGCCTGGAGCGTCTCCCGCAGGACCTCGGGTGGCTGGCCGACGGCGGCGGCGGCCTGCTCCTCCAATTCCCGGGTGCGAACCCGCATGACGCGGAGGCCGCGCCGCTCCGCCGCGGCCGCGATCGCCTTCCGGAAGTGGTCGCCATCCGCCGTGTGAATGAGGGCGTGCGACGCCAGCGTCGCTTCGAGCGACGCCCCGCGCCGGCCCGCCGAATCGAGGATGCCGACGCCCACGATCCGCCGCCCCTCGTCGGCCAGCATCGGAAGCACGCGCGCGAGGACGTCGTACGCCCGGCGCTCGGCATCCGCCCGGAACGACGCGAGCGTCCGCGCCGCCTCCTCGACCGGGAGACTTTCGACGGCGTGGTACGGCTGCTTCGACGCGGGATCCTCCGGCCCCGAAAGCTCGACGCGCTCACGGGCGAGAAGGCGCGGCCGCGCGTCGGAGCCGTCGAGACCGAGTGCGACGAGAACCGACCAGCCGGAATGCGGCGCGAACCCGAGCGCCGCGGCGGCGCTCACTTCGGCGAGGGGACGTCGTTCCAGATGTCCACGACGCATTTCCAGCCGCCGGCCGGATCCTTGCGCCAGACCGTCACGGCCTTCCCCTCCACGGTGACCGGCTTTCCGTCCGGCCCGGTGAAGGAGACCCGGTTCGTGCCGACTCCGTACGCCAGTTCCCCGCTCTCCGCCACAGTGACATCGTTCGTCTTCCAGGAAATGCGGAAACCGGGCATCTGAAGGCTCTGCCCGATGTACGCCCGGATCGCGTCCTTGCCGACGAGCGCCGGACTTCCCGGCGGAAAGACCGAGGCGTCGTCGGACCAGTACGACAGGATCCGCTCGAGGTCGCGGGCCTCGGCCGCCTTCGCCCACTCCGCGTCGAGCCGCAGGATCTCGGCCTTCGCGTCGATCGTCTTCTCCCCGGGGGCGGCGAGCGCGGAGGACCAAAGGGCGATCGCGACCAGCGCGACGAGACAAGTCCTTTTCATCTCGGACCTCCCTACACGACGAGGATCTTCGTCGCCCAACCCATCGTCGCCGCGGTGACCTGAGGATTGGTGTACTGCGCGTTCTTGCCTTCGAAGTCGGCTTCGACCACCCCACGGGCGGTCGCGCACGCCTTTCAAACGTAGATGGGGATCTTCAGCTCGACGACCTTGGCGAGCGCATCCTTGAACGGAGGCCAGCCCACCGCGGTCACGCTGTTGGCCACCGGAGTCCGCATCATCACCGTTCCATCGCCCGCGAGCTCGATGCGGACTTCGTGCCCGGCCTCGCGAAGCGCCGCGGCCCAGACGAACGGAAAGTTGGACCGCGTCGGGTTCTCAGAGCCGCAGAGACCGACGAGCAGGAACTTCTGCGGCGCCGCCTTCTCGTCCGCGAGGACACTCGGCGCGCCGGCCGCCGCCAGGGCCGCGGCCCCGAGACAGGCGTGCGCGCCCTTGCCCAGGATCTCTCTGCGACTCTTCATTTCTCCTCCGTCGTCGGGTTCCCCGCCTCGCCCGCCGAATCGCGGAGCCCGAACACACGCTCATACAGGCCGAAGAAACCTCGCCGCGGCCCCAACAGCACGAGGCCGCCTGCGACCACGCTCACGACGCCCTTCACGAAGCCCTCCGGAGCCTGGCGCCAGAGGTAGTCGACCGCGCTGCCGCGGGGACGCGTCAGGAGCTGATAGCCGCTCCCCGCGAGAAGTTGGATCCCCTCGAGCAGGAAGTACAGACCGATGGCGCCGAACAGGACCTTTCTCAGCTCGCCGGCGCCGATCGCGATGCCGGACTCCTGTTCAACGGGAAAGACGATGGTGGCGAGCCAGGCTGCCTTCGCGACGAGGAACCAGGCAATTGCAATCTGGCAGCCCAGCGATATCAGCTGCGAGCTCACGGCGAATTTCGCCATCGCTTCCGAGTCCCACTTGTACGGGTTTCTCAGGAGCAGGTTCAGAATCTGGGTCAGGCCGATGAGCGCGTAGACCCACCACATCAAGCCCCAGGCCCGGAAGACGCCGGTGGCCAGACCGCGATTCGTCACGAGCTCGGGGAATCGTATGCCAATCCGCGCAGGACGGCGGCGGTCAACGCGCAGGCGTCGGGCGGCGAAGGAGGCCCTTCCGCGCGCGTCCCGCGCTCTTCGGCTTCAAGGCTGAGCCCTTCCCCTCGTTCGACCGCCGCCTCCAGTCCCAGAGGCCCGCCATGGTCGACACCGGGAGGCGATGGCCGAGCTGCCGGGCCGCGAGCACGAGCTGGCCGCGATGGTGCCCTTCGTGCGCGACGAAGTACGAGAGCACGTGCGCGACGTCCAGCGGGAGGTTGCGCCAGACGTACCTGGACGATGGCGGAAGGCTGCCGCCGTTTTCGATGCCCAGCCGGAGCAGCCGTCCCATGCTCTCTCCGCTGCGGTCGAGGGCGCGCGCGAGATCGCGCCGCGTCACCCGGAACGGATCGACCCGGACCGGCGCCGGAACACGGAGATCCCAGCCGAGCGTCCGGATCCAGCCGCAGCGGCTGTTGTGGAAGTGCGCCGCGATCGATCGGATCGTCCGACGGGGAACCGCCGGCACGCGGGAGGCCCAGATCACCGAAGGCAGGCTCTCGACCAGGAAGATCGTGACTCGATTGCTGGTCGCCCAGGCTGCGAGAATCGAGTCTTCCGGCGTCATCGCGAAGCGATCCGGGTCTTGACGAGCTTGCGGACGAGCGTGGCCGGCAGCGGCGTGGCCGCCGGGAACCGCACCGTGCCCTTGCTCGTGTCGTATCGCGCGAGGTCTTTCGCATGCCGCTCCACCGCGGTGGACCCCGGAAAGAAGGCGCAGTGTTTCGAGGCGGCGCCGAACCAGACGAGCACCTTTCCATCCAGCCGGAACGCCGGCATCTGGTAGCTGATGCACTCCTCGGCGCCCGGAGCCGCCGCGAGGATGTCCTTACGAAGCTTCTCCAGGGCGGCTCGCTTGTCCGCGCTCACCGCGTCGAGATACTGGTCGATGCTCTTCGGCGTCTTCTTCAACATGGCGCTCACTCCCGGCCTCCCGGTAGCGCTCGGGCGCATACCGGCGGGCCAGCACTCCCGTCGCCTGTTCGAGGTCGATGGCCTGCACGAGCACGCCCTCCTGCCCGTAGGGCAGGTACGCCTGGCACCTCCCCGACGGATCGATGAGGCTCGTCGCCGATTCCTGGAAACGGAGGGCGTAGTTGACGCTCGCGAAGTAGATCGTGTTCTCGATGCTGCGGCACGTCATCGCCTTCTCGTAGTACGGCGCGCCGGCCTCGCCCCAGCTCGTCCTCACGACGCCCTCCCGCTCGGCGCCCGTGTGCTGGGGATGAAAGACGATCGCGGCCCCCCGCACCGCCGCCCAGCGCACCGTCTCGGGATAGCGCCAGCCCTCGTGGCAGATCGCCACGCCGAACCGCAGCCCATCGAGATCGAAGATCTGCCGGGTATTGCCGGGCACGTAGAACCGATCCTCGGTCGGATCGATCTGGTTTTTCGTCTGCTCGCCCCGGACGCTTCCCGAAGCGTCGATCACCACCGACACGATCTGCCGCGCCGCGCCTGCGTCCACCGCGCGCTCCATTCCGAGGATCGCCGCGATCCGGCGCTCGCGTGCCCATTGCGAGACGGTCCGCAGAGACCGTTCTTCCGCCGCCCGATCGAACGGAAAGACTTCGAAGTCCTGGCCGCGGAGCCCCGGCACGTACGCCTCCGGAAAACACACGATCTCCGCACCCTGCGCTGCGGCCTCGGACATCAGGCTTCGGATCTTCTCGAGGGCGTCGTCGAGGGTCGACGCCACTCGCGGCGACGCGAGCGCCACGATCCGGGACCGCCGGCTCAAGTGGCGCCCGCCTGATCGCTCTTGAAGGTGTCGCGCGAGTTGTCGTCGCGCGCGAAGCGGTGCGACGTGATGCCGATGCCCAGGAGGGCGATGGTCACGCCGACCACCTTCAGCCCCGCCAGCAGCCGGCGATCGGTCGGGAACTGCCACCGGTACGACGGCGGAAGGACGAAGACCAGGAGCAGAAAGAGAGCCACCAGCCCGATCACGAGGACGGCGCCTCGCCGCAGGCGGACGTTCCTCCATTCGCGCGGCGTCACCATCACGAGCGGAGCCACCGCGAGAAGCAGGATGCTCCCGAGCGTGGAATGGCCCACGGGACGAATGAAGAAGAGGGCCCAGCCGCTGCCCCAGACCATCAACCAGGCAACGAGCCGTCCGATCGTCACGCCGTCACGCTGGGTTTAGCGTAAACCCAAACCGCAAACCGTTAGACCGGAACCGCTTCCACGACGCTCACGGCGGACTCCGTCGGGACGACCCGCGCCAGGCGGAACCCCGCTTTGCCCAGCAATTCCGAGTACTCGGGCACCGTCCTCTCCTGCCCGCCCGGCAGCACGAGCATCGTCATGTCGAGGATCTTTCCGGGGTGCGGCGTGTCGCCTTCGGGCAGCACCATCTCCACGATCAGCAGGCGCGCTCCCGGCTTCATCGCCTTGCGGCAGTGTCCGAGGATCGTCAGGCACTGCTGCTCGTTCCAGTCGTGGATGATGTGCGAGAGAACGTACGCGTCGCCTCCCGCCGGGATCCTCTCGAAGAAACTTCCCGATTCGATCGAGACCCGATCGGCGACGCCCCGCGCGGCGAACAGCTTCGGCGCGTCGCGGACGACGTGCGGCAGATCGAACAGCACGCCGCGGGGTTTCGCATGACGGCCCAGGATCGTGGCCAGCAGATTGCCGCTCGCCCCTCCGACGTCCACGACGGTGCCGAGCGCCGAGAAATCGTAGGCCTCGGCGAGGGCCGCCGGCTCCGCTCCATGGACCCCGATCATCGTTTCGCTGAACTGCGACGCTTCGTCCGGATGCTGGGCGAGGTAGTCGAAGACCGGCATCCCGAAGGCCTTCTCGAAGCCGGTCTTTCCGGTCTCGAGGGAGTACATCATCTCCTCGAATCCCTTCCAGCCGATCGGGCCGGCCAGGGTCAGCACGGTCGCCCGCGCGGCGCCGGGCGCTCCGCTCCGCAGCGCTTCGCCGAGCGGCGTCAGCGCGAACCGTTTCCCGTCGCGCTCCGTGAGAACGCCCAGGCTCGCGAGCGTCCGCATCAGCCGGTGCAGCGCGGGCGCGTGGGTGCCCGTCTCGCCGGCCAGCTCCGCCGCGCTCCGCGGACCGGCGGCGAGCCGGTCCGCGAGGTCCAGCCTGGCGGCCGCATAGACGATGCGGGAGATCCAGTACGCCGTCGCCATCTGGATGATTTGTGCATGCGGAGGCAGGGCCTCCGTCTTCGACGCTTCGGTCATTTCCGACACCCTTCCCTTCTCAGTCGTCCGTAGGTCTCGTTCTCGCTTCACACTTTCGAAGCCAGGTACATGAACCGCGACAGGCGCCGTTCGCTCGAGAGCACGTGGACGGCGTCCAGAAACCGCTGCACGTCTTCGAACGGCTTCTCGCCTTCGAGGGACACGAGCGCGACACGATGCGCGGCGCGGGCGTCGCGCCACTTTTGCGAGATGGACGCGGTGGCGTCCGTCACGTCGCGCACCTCGTCCACCTCGAAGCCGCTCTCGGCGAGGAGCCGCTCGTTGTATCCCGCCGGGGTGAACAGGAAGAACCCGATGGAGCTGCGCGCGCGCAGCTCCTCGTTCGTGACCGCCCCCGTCACGACGACGGGGTCGGTGAAGAGCAGACGGCCGCCGGGCCGGAGCACGCGGTGCCAGTCCCGGAAGCCTCCGGGCCGGCCCGGAAAATGGTTGATCGAATCGTTGCAGAAGACGGCGTCGAACGACTCGTCCGGAAACGGGAGCGGCCGTCCGGCGTCGGCGAGCTGGAACGAGACCCGACCCTCGAGCTTCTGGCTGCGCGCCGTGGCCTCCGACGCCTCGATGGCGTGCGGGTTGATGTCGACGCCGATGCACGTCGCCCCCGTTTCGACGGCCATAAGGCAGGTCATGCCTCCGGACCCGCAGGCCACTTCGAGGGCTCGGCGCCCGGGCGAAAGCCCGAGGAGCCGGAAAAACTCGCGAGCCTCCGCCAGGGTCAGCCAGCTCGACTGTCCGACATCCTCGTCGTAGGTCGCGCGGCGCACCGCCCGCTCGGCCTCGGCGCCGAGATGGCTGTAGTGCCCGTCATAGAGGTTGGTGACTTCGTCGGTCATTTCAGCCGCCGTAGGGCTCGCGGCTTCGCGGAGCTCCGGGCGTCTGATCGTCCAGAGACTGCCGGTACTTGAGGCATCCCTGGAGAAACTGCGGCCACTCCGGGACGACCGGAACCGGGTCCGTCTTCTCCGGCAGAAGACCCCAGAGCTCCGGCTGATGCCAGCAGAGCTCGTGCATCGTGCTGTCCCGGTGCTTGCGGATGCCGCCGCGAAGCCTGCGCACTTCCTCGGCGAGCTGATCGCGCGACATTCCCGCGAGGTCATCGTCGATGGCGATTCGCATCCGCGCACGATATGCCGATTCGGACCCGTCAGGACTTGGGAATCACGTTCGCGTGGCGCGCGTAGAGGCGCCAGGTGCCTGCCTCTTTCCTCCAGACGTTCGTGAAACGCCGCTCGATCAGCTGGCCCGCGGAGGGCCCGGCCCTGGGCTTCACGGATTCGGCGCCCATGACGAAGGCGAAGTCCCCGTCGACCCGGATGAACTCGATCCGGCGCTCGAACGAGGAGAAATTGACGACGCCGCCGGCCACGAACTCGTCCAGCACCGCGGGCTTCCCGATGACGACCCTGTTGTTCGGGGCGTTGACGATGAGCTGATCCGACCACAGGCGTTCGAGCGCCCGGCGGTCGCGCTTGAGGGCTGCCAGCCGTTCCTCGTTGTCGAGGGCGCGCACGATCTCGTCCGCCGGCCGGGGATCCTCGCCCTGCGCGAGAGCGCGTTCCGCGGAGCCGGCCATGGCCGCGAAAAGCAGAATCGTCAGTGCGGTCTTCCTCTTCACGTCAGCCATCCTCCTCGACGATCTCCAGCGGCGGCGGCCTGGACAGCAGCTCCTTCGCGGCCTCCTCGTCGTCGCGACGCACCTGGAGACGGATCGGCCCCATGGCGACGTTGTAGCCCGTGCCGATCGAGCCCCAGCCGAAGAGATTCTGGAGCCTCTCGTTTCTCGCGATGGACGGAATGCCGGCGCCTTCGAGCATGGACCTAGCCACCGCGACCTGGCTCTGATCGCCGGTCTCGAGAACCGTGACGAGCTCGATCGGTTCTGCCGCCTCGATCCTGGCCGGCGGCGTGTTCGTGAGCTCGACGCCGCAGTCGGCGCAGCGGGTGAAGCCGGGACGGTACTCGTCGCCGCAGACGGGACAGAACATCGTCAGTCGCCGCGTCCGCCGGAGGACGCCGCCGGCTCGCCGAAAGTGATCCAGAAACGGTTCAGGTCTCGAATGATGAACTCCCGCATCCCGTAAAAGGTATCGTGAGGCGCCTCGACCACGTCGACGCGGCCCTTCAGTCTCTCGTACAGAGCGTCGATCTCCGGCGTCTCCACATAGAGGTCGACTTCGCGACGCCTCTCGTCGCTGGGCCGGCCGTCGACGTTGAACATGACCTTTCCCTCTCCGAACGACACGGCGGCCCAGGTCATCCGGCCATCCTCCTCGGCCGAGTCGAGGAGGCGAAATCCGATCGCCGCGTACCACTCCACCGCCGTCCGGATGTCGGGCACGTGGATCATGGGCGTCACGTTGCGGGTCGTCATGGAGCTAGCGGATCCAGCGCACCAGCAGGTAGACGCCCCTGGCCACGAGGCTCAGCGAAGGGAGAACGCAGATCCCGAATACGGTCCATACGAGCTTCCGCGAGCCGCGCGCGACGCCAAGCCAGAGGAGACCCGCCAGCCCGAGCACGAAAATCGTGACCATCATCAGGAATCCCTCTGCCATCCCGTGCTGCGGGTCGGTGGTCGGCGAGGCCCAGGCCCAGACGATCACGCCGAGATAGCCCGTGAGCAAAACCGCCGTGATGACCACGACCGGGGTCGGTGGAGGCACGCGGTCGGAACTCATCCGCTTGTAGCTCGGCCATGGGACGAATTAGCATCCGACACACTCGCATCCGACACGGGGCCCCCGCCTCGAACAAGGAGAACCAGCATGCGAAAAGCAACTCTGGCGATGGCCATGATCCTAACCCTCGTCGACATTTCGAGCCCGAACCCGCTCCACGCGGCCACCCGCAAGGCTCCCAAGGCGGATGTCGGCGCGGGCCGCGTCGCGTGGTTCGACATCACCACGACCGACCTGGCTCGATCCCGGGACTTCTACGGCAAACTCTTCGACTGGCAGTTCACGGCGCTCCCGGGGACGAATCGAGCGGCGGAGATCGTCTCGGGCGGCACGCCCATCGGCACGATCCGGGTCGCGGAGGGTCCGATCAGCGCATTCAACGGAGTCGTCTACATCCAGGTCGACGACATCCAGGCGAGCTGCAAGAAGGCGAAAGAGCTCGGCGGAACGATCCCGCCCGGCTTTCCTTTCAACTTGTCCGACGACGGCGGCGCCGTCGCTCTCGTCGTCGATCCGGCGGGCCACCCGGTCGGCATGTATTCCAGGACGCCGCTCCCCGAGCCGCCCGCCGCCAAGTAAGAGTCTGAAGCGACCGGGCGCTATCCGGACGTGGCCTGACGCGCCCGCCTTCCGGACCACCAGGCGCTGAACGCCGGGCCGCCGACGAAGTACCGCACGCCGGCGGCCGGGAATCTTGCCGAGGCCTGGGAGGCGAACTAGCGGCTCTTCTCCCGTGACTCTCGCTCCAGCCGCTCATCGTCCACGAAGGACTTGGCGAACTCGGCGACGGACAGGACCTTGCCCTCCGGTCCGATGGCCTCGATCCAGTATTTCCCGTAGGGGAGATCTTCGGGCAATCGCACGGACGTCGAAAAGGTGCCGTCCTTGTCGACCTTCGCGATCTGTTTGTACGTTTCGCGCTCGCGCACGACGAGCGTCACTTCCTTTCCCGCCGGGAAGCCGCGGCCCGCCACCTGGAGCAGGTTGTCCGGCCCCACGCCGGCGACTCCGCTCGCCGGATAGGCCGTCCACACGAACAGTTTGGCGACGCTCGGATCGGCCTCGCCGCGAGGCGCGGGAGGTTCCTGCCGTGTGCCACGAGCGAGGACGCCCGCGGTCTCGACTTCCCCGACCGGCGGGTGCCGATCCCAGTACGGAGGTTCCGTCTCGGAGCAGCCGGTCGTCTTCTGGAGAAACCAGAGCCCGTGGCCCCAGCTCCCGATGTGCACCGCGCCGTTCGGATAGAAATGGAATCCGGTCACATAGCTGATCCGGCCGGAATCCTTGATCGTGCGCCATGTGTTCCCATCGTCGGCCGTGCAGATCACGCCCGCGTCGCGCGTGCCCACGAGGATGCGGCCATCATGATAGGGATCGAACGCGATCTTCGTGACCTGCATGTGGTAGTCGTCCACGTCGTACATCTTCAGCCGCCCGCCCGCGAGCACCTGCTGGGTCAGGCGCTGGTCGACCGCCCATGTCTGCCCGCCGTCGCGGCTCACCTTCACGTTGCCCGCCCGGGTGTCCGGCGCGATCAGGAACTGCCAGTCGTTCGGGTCGACGCCGAATACGGCATGCGAGTCCCACTGCGCCGCGCGGATCCCGAGACTTCCGTTGCCGGGAAGTCGGACCGCATCGCTGTCGTCGATCGTGTCCACGCGATCGGCGTAGAGGTTCGACAACGGGACGAGCCCGATGCCGCCGGTTCCGAGGTACACCGTCACCCACGCCATCACTCCCTCGCGGGGGATGCCGCCCGTGACGTCCGGGGCCACGCTCGCCGCGACCCCCTGCGTGAGCACCGGGGGCTTCAGGTTCGTCCGCTCCACGGCGCCGGCCCACAGAAAGTTGAGATTGAATCGCTTGCGCCAGTTGTCGCCGCTGTTCGTCGAAACGTAGATTTCGCTCTGCGGCCCGAAGCCGATGCGAAAGCGCAGCCAGCTGCTCTTCGTCCCTCCCGCGGTTGGCTCGAGATAGAACGCCTGCTTCATCTGCTGGGAATCGAGCGGTTGCCCGCCCTGATCGACGTCCGGAACGAGCCGCTGGTTGACGAAGTTCGCGTCCGAGAACTGCTCTGCCCAGTTGCCCCCGATCTCGACGTATCCCACCGTGATGGGTACGCCGGGCGGGGCGTCGGGCCGCACCTCCACGTCGTAGCCCTCTCCCCCGTCGCCCCGCGGCCACGTCCTGCCGCCGTCCGGAGAGGCCCAGAGAAAATTGTCCTGCGTGCCGAAATAGAGCGACGTCGAGAGGACCTGCCCGTCGGGACGCACCATGTTGGTGCCGGCGAGGTCCGTCATCTGCAGCGAGTTCATTCCGCTGCCCGGGACGGCAGCGCTCACCCACTCGCCGTCCGCGGTCGGCACAGGGCGGGGCTTGAAGATGCCGCCGTCGCTGCCGAGGAAGACCGGCTGGAGATTCCCATCGACGCCCATGTCTCCCATGTCGGCGTGAATTCCGGCCGTCGCGATGTAGCTGGTCCAGTCCTCCTTCGTCAGCGCGCGGAATTCCTCCACCGTCGTCCGCGCCACCCGGTACCCGTCCCAGCCATGGCCGGTCCATATTGTGATCGGCCACGGACCAAACTCCTGCGCGTGCTTCGCCTCGGTCGTGACCCGAATGAACGGGCCGCGCGAGTTGCCCTGGGGAGTCGTGAGCAGCGTCTGGGTACCGGTGTCGAGCTCGTAAAACCACACCGCGCCCTTGCTGATGTTGGGATCCGAGCTGAAACGATAATCCCGAAGAATGAACGCCCACGGGAAATAGGGTGAGCGGTCCATCTTGTTGGCGCCGTAGTTGAAGTTCTGGCCGAACGAGTCCGTGATCACGGAACGCCAGGTGGCGCCCCGATCGTCGCTCCGATAGAGCGCGGACGGGCCGAGGGCCAGCACCTGGCCCCCCGGAAATCCCAGAACCGCCTGCGCCATGGCGCGGAACGCCGGGTCGAGCTGCACGTGGGTCCACGTGGCGCCGTTGTCGCGACTGATCGCCACGCCGAAGTCCGTACCGACGTACCAGAGTCCGCTCTCGTCGGGGGACCGCGACACCGCATATGCGTTCGTGCGTACTCCGGTCGGCGGTACGATTCCGGTCGCCGGCCGGCTCCACGTGCCGCCCTTGTCACGGCTCACGTAGATCCCGCCTCCGTTCACGACCTGGTTGTCGCGGAAAACCGTGGCGACGACCGTGGTTCCGTCGGACCCGAATTCGACGTCGCTCACCATCACCTCGGGCAGGGAGAAGATGCGAAACCAGGACTCTCCTCCGTTGACCGTCCCCCACAGCCCGCCGAACTCCATCGCGATGAGCGCGCGCTTGCGCTCCACGGGGCTGACCGCGATGGATTGAACGCGGCCCGCATTGAAGTCCTGGCCCTTGCTGTCGGCGAACGACGGGGGAATGGCGGGCGGGTCCTGTATCAGATGCACTTGCCGGCAGCCGGCGACGACGGAGACCGAAAGCAGGCAGGCCAGAAGGCGTTGACGGGGCATGGGTCCCTCCTCCCGGCGAGACGCGACTCTCGCGGAAGCCGTCCGGGCAGCGTGGATCAGGCCGTAGAACGACTCGACTGCCAGCGGCGCAGCGACGGAATGTCCTTCGCGAACCGCCGGGCCATGAATCCCGGGAAGTGCATGGATCGGAGCTTGCCTTCCACCTTCGTCATCATCTCGGCCGACGTCAGGTTCGGCTCCGTGAACGAGCCTTCCCGGAAGCAGTGGCTGCAGTACTCCGTGCTCAGACTTCGGTCGGCGTTCGAACCGCCCCCGAGAGGATCGCGGGAGAGCGGCATCCCGCAGCTCTGACAGAACGGGCCTTTCGGCTTGAACATGTCTCCCTCCTCAACCGCGCTGGAACCGGAGAATCAGGTTCCGACAGGCTTCACTCCCGTCTTCCCTGGCGGAGGCCTCCGCCGCGGAACCCTCGTCCGCTTTTTGCTCGACCGCTTCGGACCGGTTGCGGCGCTCCTCGCCGACGATGGCGATGAACACCCGGAAATCCGGATCGTCCTCGGCGACTTCGACCTCGGGCCGGAGCGACAACAGTGACCGCGAGCCTTCGATCATTCCCATCGCGCCGCAGAGCATCTCGGACGCGATCGCCGCGGCGCGTCGGCGCTGAAAGGCAACGTAGTCGTTATGGGACATGCCTTCGGTCATGCGTACCTCGGCTAGTCTAGTCTTCGGAGCATAGAACGGAAGATATGGAAGCACCGGATCGACGCCTGCTCGAAGCTCTGCTGGACTCCTGGGACCGGAACAACACCATCCTCGTCAACCTGCTTCGGGCCCTCCCGCAGGCCGTGTGGGATTTCCGGCCGGCGGCGGGTAGCCCGACGGTCGGCGAGCTCTTCACGCACATCCACTACTGCCGGCTCGTCTTCGTCCAGGAGGACGCGCCCGAATTCGCCAGGCCCCTGCCCGAGAAAGAGTGGGCCGCGGAACGCGATCGCGGCCGCCTCGCACGGATGCTGACCGACAGCGCGACAACCGTGAGGGACGCGGTCGAGAGCCGGATCGATTCCGGCCGGGCCATGGAACTCCATTACGACCACCCGATCCTCATGCTTCAGCACATGGTCTGGCATGAGGGCTACCACCACGGCCAGATCAAGCTCGCTCTCAAACTGGCAGGCCATCCCATGGACGACGAGGACATCGGCCCGGTCACATGGGACGTCTGGATGCGCAAGACCTGAGCGAGCGGACCCGCGGTCCTGCCCGGGGCTCGCCTAGCGCTCGTGATCGCGAAGGACCTGGTCGATCTCCTCGGTCGTGAACTTGTTGAGCTTCACGACGCGCGCCTCGGCGCGAAACGCCGGCGGCACGATGTGCCGGGCTTCCTCTTTGTTACCGACCTCGACCACCATCCACGCCTTGTGGACCCCGTCCTTGCATCCCCAATCGGCGTTGCTCAGAAAATGCGAGCCGGTCTTGAGAAAGACGTCGACGACCCGAGCGCAGGCCAGCGTCGACTCTTCGTGCGGAACCTCGATGAGAAATCTTGCCGTCACTTGCGATCTCCTCTGCGTTCAGGGTCTCGACGTCGACCGGCCACGGCGGCCATGACCAGCCCGATGATAAGTCCGCCGCCGACGCCCACAGGCATGTTGTCGGTCGCGGCCCCGGCGACCGCCCCCACGGCCACGGCTCCTGCCAGCGACCACACGGCCAGCCGGCCCGATCTGGATTTCGGCGATCCTGCGACCAGCAGAAGAATGCCGACGAAGAAGACGCTCCCGACTCCGAGCACTTCGCCGACATGGTGCAGGTCATCTGCGACCGTTAGAAAGCCGGCCGCGCCGCTCACAGCCAGGAGCGCTCCCGCGACTCTTGGCCAGCTCATGTGTCGGCCCGGTTATTCGATCGCTCCACCGCCGCGCAGTTCCTTCAACACCAGGTCTCCTTCGCTCTTGCTCGACACCCTCAGAGGCAGCCCGCCTCCCATCCGGCTCTTGACCTGGGGCGCAGCCACCAGCTTGCCCTTCAGAAACATGCCCAGGAAATCCCCTTCGGAATGACTCGACCACTCTTCGAGCCGGCGACTGCCTTCCGGCGTCAGGGGTATCCAGATCGTCGCTTCACCGACGACACTCGTCCTCCCGCCCGCAAATGCGGCGGCCCCGAGGTTGAACGAGCTCATGTCGAGAAGCGCCGAGGAGGCTGCGAACCCGTAGCCCGCTCCGGAATAGGGAAGGTCCACCTGGATCGGGTGCTCGGCGTCCGCTTCTCGCCGGATCGGCCGAACGACGAGATAGTCCGGGTTCCGCACGACGACTCTGGAAGCCTCGGCTCCCGGCTTC
>Ga0207691_10003060_pt1 | contig 16318 bp, 10 predicted proteins | sample KBSM13metaG_FD_184327 | JGI IMG/M metagenome (GOLD analysis project Ga0207691, IMG submission 184327) | Miscanthus rhizosphere microbial communities from Kellogg Biological Station, Michigan, USA - KBS M1-3 metaG (SPAdes) (version 2) | ecosystem: Host-associated > Plants > Roots > Rhizosphere >... | reverse complement strand
GCGTTGCGCCGCCTTTAGTGACTTTCACGGCACAGTACTTGAACTCGGGAATTTTCCCAAACGGATCCAACACAGGATTCGTAAGCATATTCGCCGCAGCTTCGTAATAGCAGAACGGCACAAAGACGACGCCCCGCGGAGTTCCATCATCGGCACGCGCGTAGAGTGTGATTTCGCCACGCCGGGATTGGATCGTCATCGTTTCGCCGGGCTCTATGCCGAGCGATGAGAGATCCAGCGGATGCACCGAAGCGACGGGCTCCGGTTCAATGGAGTCGAGCGCAGAGGCGCGTCGCGTCATTGAGCCGGTATGCCAGTGTTCGAGCTGCCGTCCGGTGATCAGCACCAATGGGTATTCTGCGTCCGGCTGCTCGGCTGCCTTGATAAGATCGGCCGCAACAAACTTCGCACGCCCCGACTCTGTTGGAAACTTGTCGATAAATACAGTCGGAGATCCAGGGTCTCCTTCCTTCACGCAGGGATAGGTGACGGAAGACTCGCGCTCGAGGCGATCCCATGTGATGCCGGCAATAGAGTCCATGCACTGGCGCATTTCATTGAAGACCTCTTGGGGATGTGAGTAATACCAGTCGACACCCACGCGGCGAGCAAGCTCGTTGAGAATCCAGAAGTCTTCTCTTGCGCCGCCGGGCGGTTCAATCGCCTTGCGCCCCATCTGCACCATACGATCCGTATTCGTAACGGTTCCGAATTTTTCCGGCCATGCCGTCGCGGGCAGCACTACGTCGGCGAGATAAGCCGTTTCTGTGAGGAAAATATCCTGAACCACCAGGTGATCGAGGGCGGCGATCCCCTCGCGTGCATGATCCACATCCGGGTCCGACATAGCAGGGTTTTCACCCATGATGAACATGCCGCGAACTTCATGTTTCTTTGCAGCGTTGATCGTTTCAACAACAGTCAGGCCGATGTCTGGATCCAGGGGCGTGCCCCACAGTCTCTCAAAACGCTGACGCGCTTCCGGCGTATCAACGCGTTGGTAGTCGGGATAGCAAATGGGAATCAATCCGGAATCCGACGCACCCTGCACATTGTTCTGTCCGCGCAGCGGATGCAATCCTGATCCGGGTTTGCCGATTTGGCCGGTTGAAAGCGCAAGCGCAATCAGGCAGCGCGCATTATCCGTGCCATGCACGTGCTGGGAGATGCCCATTCCCCAGAGGATCATCGACGCCTTTGATTTGGCATATAGCCGCGCGACTTCACGGAGAGTTTTCGCGTCGATACCGCAGATTGGCGCCATGGCCTCCGGCGAGAATTTCTTCACGTTCTCCGCGAGGGCTTCGTATCCGGATGTTCGATCTTTGATGAATGCGTGATCGGCAATGCCTTCTTCAACGATCACGTGCAACATGGCGTTGAGCATCGCCACATCCGTATCGGGATTGAACTGCAGGTAGTACGTCGCGTGTCGCGCCAGATCGCTGCGGCGAGGATCGGCAAGGATCAGCTTCGTTCCAGCCTTTGTCGCGTTCTTGATCCATGTTGCGGCGACAGGATGATTGACTGTGGGATTTGCACCGATGACAAAAATCACTTCTGCGTTCGCCACGTCACGCACCTGGTTCGAAACCGCGCCGGAATTGATTCCTTCCATGAGCGCTGCGACGGAGGACGCATGACACAAGCGCGTGCAGTGGTCCACATTGTTCGAGCCAAAGCCGGTGCGCACCAGTTTTTGGAAGATGTAGGCTTCCTCATTCGTACACTTCGCGGAGCCGAATCCCGCAAGCGATCGCTTCCCGTACTTGTCGCGGATGTCACGAAACCCTTTGGCGGCGAAGTCCAGAGCTTCCTCCCACGTCGCTTCGCGGAAAACCTGACTCCAGTTGTCCGGATCAACCACAAAGTCCTTATGCTTCGGCACTCCGGACTTTCGGATCAGAGGCCTGGTGAGGCGATGTTTGTGCTGGACGTAGTCAAACCCGTAACGGCCCTTTACGCAGAGCCGGCTCGAATTGGCGGGGCCGTCCTTTCCCTGCACATAAAGGATCTTGTTGTCCTTAATGTTGTACGTCAGCTGACAACCAACGCCACAGTACGGGCATACGGAATCGACGGTCCTGTCAGGAACCGCCATTGCCGCATCGCGCGCAGGCATCAGCGCGCCGGTCGGGCACGCCTGCACACACTCGCCGCAGGCGACGCAGGTAGACTCGCCCATTGGATCGTCAAGGTCGAACACGATCTTGGATTCGCTGCCGCGGAAGGCGTAGCCAATCACATCGTTCACCTGGGCTTCACGACAGGCGCGCACACAGCGATTGCATTGAATGCACGCGTCAAGGTGGACCGCCATGGCGGGATGGGAAAGGTCCTCGACGGGTTGATGACGCGCTTTGAAGCGCGGCTTGCCGACGGACAGTTTCTTCGCCCAGAAATCGAGTTCGGAGTTTCGCGTGTAGGCCGTTTCCGGAACGTCCGACAGCAACAACTCGATCGACATCTTCTGGCTCGCGATTGTTCGCGCGCTATGGGTTGTGACTTCCATCCCTTCCTTGGGATAGCGGCAGCAGGACGGCGCCAGGACACGTTCGCCCTTTATCTCGACCATGCACGTACGGCAGTTGCCGTCGGCCCTGAGACCTTCCTTGTAGCAAAGGCGAGGAATCTCGAGGCCTCGCTGATCGGCGATCTGAAGAAGGGTCTGGTCGCCTTCACAGACAACCGTCTCTCCATTGAGGATGAACGACAGGTTAGCCACTATTTCACTTCTCCGGAAAAATGCTTCAGGACCGACAGGATCGGATTCGGTGCAGCCTGCCCGAGGCCGCAGATCGATGCGTCGATCATTGCGGACGAAAGCTCCTTGAGTAAGGGCTCATCCCAGTGCTTCTCTCCCATCAACTCAAGGGCCTTGACTGTGCCCACCCTGCACGGCGTGCATTGGCCGCAGGATTCCTTCGAAAAGAAGTTCAGGAGGTTGCGGGCAGTGTCCGACGCCTTGTCGTGATTTGAGAATACGACAATGGCCGCAGACCCGATGAAGCAACCGTATTGGTTCAAGGTGTCGAAATCGAGCGGGATATTCGCCATCGACGCAGGAAGAATCCCTCCCGATGCGCCGCCCGGCAGGTAACCGTACAACTGGTGCCCATCGAGCATGCCACCGCAGAATTCGTCAATCAGCTCCAACAGTGTGATGCCGGCAGGAGCAAGATGCACTCCCGGTTTCTTGACGCGGCCGCTGACGGAGAACGAACGCAGTCCCTTGCGGCCGTTTCGTCCCTGATCCGCGAACCACGCGGCGCCGTTCTCGAGAATGCCCCGCACCCAGTGCAGCGTCTCCATGTTGTGCTCGAGCGTAGGTCTGCCAAACAAGCCGACTTGCGCAACGTACGGTGGACGCAACCGGGGTTCTCCACGTTTGCCTTCGATCGACTCGATCATCGCGGATTCTTCGCCGCAGATGTACGCGCCCGCGCCTCGTCGAAGATGAATCTCGGGAATCTTGCACGGCGGATTCGCCTGAAGTGCCGCGATCTCGCGCTGCAGGATCGCGCGGCAGCCGTGATACTCATCGCGGAGATAGATGTAGATCGCATCGATACCCACTGCCCAGGCCGCGATGAGGGCGCCTTCAAGGAACCGGTGCGGATCTCGTTCCAGATAGTAACGATCCTTGAACGTGCCGGGCTCGCCTTCGTCGATGTTGATGGCCAGCAGTCGCGGCGCAGGTTCGGCGGCGACCAGTTTCCACTTTCTGCCGGCAGGAAATCCGGCGCCACCAAGGCCTCGCAATCCGGAATCTTCCATGGTGGCGATAACATCCGCTGCTTTTCTCTTTCCGGTAATGCACTCGACTGCCAGCGCGTATCCTCCCGATGCCCGATACGCGGCGTAGTCGAGATGCCCGGGCGTGACGGGCCCTGATTCCTGCGGGTGGAAGATCTTGCCGCCGCGAACGGCTTCGGCCACGCGCTCCTCGGTCGCGAATTGAATGGGATTCTGGCCGACCAACGCCACCGGCGCCGTTTCGCATCGTCCGACGCAGGGCGCGTGCAACACACGAACGCCGGCTCCTAGCAAGTCAGGCAGCTTTGAAACAAGCTTCTTAGAGCCTGCGAGTTCGCATACAACGGAATCGCAGACACGGATCGTGATAGGAGGAGGAGGCGTCTCACCTTCTTTAATGACGTCGAAATGGTGATAGAAGGATGCGACTTCATAGACCTCCGACATCGCCATCTTCATTTCGGAAGCCAGGGCGACGAGATGCCGCGCCGAGAGACACCCGTATTTGTCCTGGATCTTGTGCAAATGCTCGATCAGCAGGTCCCGCCGGCGGGGGGCATCACCTAGTAATGTCAGGACTTCTTCGAGCGCCTTCGGATCGACTACCCGGCCCTTGGGGGTTGAGCGCACCCCCCCTTTCTTCTTCTTGCTCATAGCCTTACTGCAAAACTCCGTTTCTCAATGGCTGCGCCCAATAGTCGACCGACATGCAGGCGAATGCCACATGCTATCATCATTTTTCGGGAGGACAGCCCACGCCATGCATGTCGAGTTCCTGGCAGTACCACGCCGCCTTGCCGGAGTTTCCGAGGTCGAAGTCCAGGCAGAGACCCTGGGGCAGTTGCTGACGGCGTTGGCGGAACAGTTCCCTTCCCTCGGCCAGTTCATCAACTCGGACCGGCTTCACCCTTCGTTCACCGCCAACCTGAACGGCAATGAATTCGTCAGCGATCCCCAGACGACGCTCTACAAAGACGACCGCGTGCTGATCCTCTCTGCGGACGCTGGTGGATAGAGGACTCTGATGCCTTTCGGTTACCACGGGTCGTATCTTCGAATCGATGCATCCAGAAACACTGCCGAACTTCGCCCGTTGTCTGAGGAAACGTTGCGACAATTCCTTGGCGGTAGCGGTCTGGGCGTCAAGCTTTTGCTCGATGAAGGCGCCGCGGCAATGGATCCACTGGCGCCCGAGTCCCCCCTCATTTTCACATTCAGTCCTCTTGTAGGAAGCCCGCTGACGACCTCGGCGAAGTTTGCGGTTGTCAGCAAGAGCCCGCTGACAGAACGTATCAATGACTCGCTTGCGAGCAGCGGATTCGCAATCGCGGGAAAGGGCTGTGGCTGCGACGCGATTCTGATTGTGGGACGCGCCCCCGAACTCTCGGTGCTGATCATCGATGAGGGCACGGTTCGGTTCGAACCCGCGGCGGAGTATCGTGGTGCAACCTGCCGTGATACGGAAGAACGACTCCGAACCCGCCTCGGCGCTCATTTTCGAGTGGCGTCGATTGGCCCCGCAGCCGAAAACGGTGTTCGGTATGCCACCATCTCGCATGACGGCCGCCATGCAGGTCGCGGTGGAAGTGGCGCGGTACTGGATGCCAAAAACATCAAAGCGATCGCGATCCACGGGACACAGCGAACTGACTGGAGCAATCCTAAGCAACTCACGACGCTCAGCAAGGAACTCTCGAGGAAATCTTTCGGCCCCGCCACAGCGAAGTACAGTCAACTCGGAACTGCGACAAACCTGCTCACGTTCAACCGGCTGAGTGCGCTGCCGACGCGTAACTTTCAGACCGGCATATTCGAGGAGGCTCCCAATATTTCCGCGGAACACTTGACGGCAGTTCGCCAGAAAACACGCAAGAGTTGCGCGGCTTGCACGATCGGCTGCGAGCACATTTACTCGAATGGCGAGGCGGGGACCGGCGTTCGTATCGAGTATGAAAGTCTGTTCGCTCTGGGATCGCTGTGTGGCGTCGGTGATGCAGACGCAGTGCTCCGCGCATCGCAGCGATGCGATGAACTGGGTATCGATACGATCAGCACGGGCGGGACCATCGCTTTCGCAATGGAGTGCGTCTCGCGCGGATGGCTCGATGAGCCGTGGCTGACTTTCGGCAGCGGCGAGGCACTCTTGCGGGCTATCGAGTTGATCGGTTCCCGTCAGGGTCTTGGGAACGTGTTGGCGGAGGGCAGCCGTCGCGCTGCACTTGCGATCGGCCACCACAGCATCGCGATTGCGCCGCAGGTGAAGGGCCTTGAGATTCCGGGATATGAACCAAGAGCGTTGCAGACGATGGCTCTGGGTTTTGCGGTGGGTGCTCGCGGTGCCGATCACAATCGCAGCGGCGCCTACGAGATCGACTTCTCGGACAAGGTGGATCGCCGCCGCGTAACCCTCGACGCTGTTGGTTACGCCATCGAAACCGAAGACAAAGCCGCGCTCATGGACTCTCTGATCCTCTGCAAGTTCCTCCGCGGTGTATTCAAAGACTTCCATGCCGAGTCGGCCGAGATGTTGCGTTATGTGACAGGGTGGAACGTCACCACCGATGAACTGCGTGAAACTGCCAGACGGATTGTTTCGTCGAAGCGTCAGTTCAATCTTCTCGCGGGCTGGACGCCCTCCGAAGACACTCTGCCCGAGCGATTCCTCAATACGGCACTCCCCAGCGATCCCGAGGCGTTTCTCAGTCGTGCAAGCCTCGAGGATCTGGTGGCGGAGTATCACCGTCAGCGCGGCTGGTAGACTGTTCCGTCCACTACTTCGTCTTCTCCACCAGAGGCTGTAAGGATCGAGGCAACCGAGCAAAACTTTCCCCACTCACGAGAGCCGGCGTGATTGGGGCAGGTCCGTTTTCCCTCAACGAGGCGACTCCAGCGGGACCGAGCAGAAGCTCGAGAAACCGTATGGCGTTTTCCCTGTTGGGGGCGTCCTTCAAGAGCGTAATACCCCAGGCAACATGAGTTGCCGGAATGATCACGGTTCGAGGACTGCGCGCCGTCCCCAGTCCCGGAATCGCAACGACAGCGTTTTCTCGATAGAAGCGATCCTTCGCGGGATCTGAAAGATCGATCTCATCCGGCAGATCCACATAGCGGTAGTCGGGATTTGCCGCAGCGGTCGCACGCGCGTTGTGTTCATACGTGAACTGAAAGCCGAAGAGCCGTCCTAAAGCGGTTCCGGTTTGATCAGCGGGCGGAATCACGACATGCTCGAGCAGATTGTTATAAAGGTTGGCCACTTTGTAATGTGCTGCCGCCAGCTGAAAGATCAACGGCGTTCTATAGGCGCCAGGATCCAGGAAAGGATGCCCGCTTCCGATAAAGACTCCCGTCATCGTAAGGATCTCGTACCACCGGTCCGATGCTTTCGGAATCGAATCTGGAAGGCGGAAGGGCGGGCTCCCGGGTGCAACGATCGAAGGCAGCTTCTTCTCCGCGACACTCTTTTGGGAATACGCGAGAACCATCTTGCCGCGAGCGAACACAATGTTGAAGTCGGCATACCCCGCGGGTTTCATCAGCAAATCGATATCGAGGTAGTCCGCGGGCGCATAGAGATCCGCTTTTTGACCTCCTGCAGTGACCTGCCTTCCTGCGTCGACGCTGCCCATCGCAACATCTTTAACTTGAACCCCTGTTTGACAGGTGAAGGTCTCCACCAACGGCCCAAACGCCCGAGTCAGACTGCCGGCACGATAAATGACTAATTGGCCGCCGGTTTGAGGGACGCAGTTCTTCGTCTGAGGGACGGTTGAAGTCAGCAACAGCGAGAAGAGGATGGTTACGATCTTCATAAGCTTCCTTTCAGAAGTTGAATCGCATCGAAGCCGTGAATAACCGCGGCTCACCGAGGTGTCCCAGATAGCTGCCGGTACTCTGCCCCGTGATGCTCCCCGGACCTAATGTCGACCAGTAGTGAACGTTTGTCAGATTGTTGGCGGTGATGCGCCATGTTGCAGACTTCCCGAGGATTCGAGCGGTGTAGCGCACTCCGAGATCGAACAGGTTGTATTGCGGCACATACGCACTGTTGATGTCGTCCATTGCGCGACGGCCGACGTGCTGCCAGTCGAAGTTGAGATAGACACCCTTCAGTCGTGGCACACGATACTCGGCAAAAATATTGGACTTGTAGTTGGGAATTCCGACGAACTGCTTTCTGTTCGTTGCAGCAACACCGGTATCGACGAGCTTGGGATCCAAAACGGAAAGGCCGCCCGTCACCATCAGGCTTTCGAGAATGCGCCCGGAGAGCATCCCTTCCACGCCATAGTTGAGCTGATTGCCCGTGATCTTGAAGGTCTGGCAGTTCCCTGTTTCAGACTGCGTGCCGCACACAGGATCCGCGACGTTTGTCACAAAAGTCGCAAAAGGACGTTCGACACGAAACATCGCCGCGGAAAAATTGATTCTGCGAACGGACAGCTTGTATCCGACCTCAATTTGGCTGCTGCGATAAGGTGGAAGCGCCTGACTCGCATTCGTAATGATGATGCTGCCACTGCTCGCGGCAGCGACGTCCGGAGCCTGGATACTGGAAGCAACGGTCCCGTAGATCGTCATGTCCGACTTCGGCTTGAACATGACGCTTGCTGAGCCACTGAGCGACCGGTTGTTATAACCTCCGGGAGCCTCTCTTCGCTCATAGCCATTGGCAGCAGTCGCCGTGTAAACGTCCGTCCATGTCCAATCCTGACTTCCAGCGAGTTTTACAAGCCATCGCTCCGTCAGCGTAACCGTGTCACCGACACTGATCCCCTGCTGGCGAATAATGCTGGAGCCGAAGATTCCTGTAGACGGACTCGTTTTCTTGTACGAAAAGATTCCAGCAGCAGGTGGAACGAAAACTAAAGGGTCGGAAACGTTGGCCTGACAGACACCACCCGGATCATTGGTTGTACACAACGCCGTTCTGGCAGGCCCGGTGACAGGAGAGTACGTCGTGAACCGGTATCCCGTGGTTCCAACAACGACGTCATGCCGAATGCCCCTGGTATTGAGCCTCCCGTCCAGGTAAGCCGAATCGCTGACAACATGAAAGCGGGGAGCCAGCGAAGAGAACGCGTTCGCAAGGAAACTTCGATAGTTGCCGCTGTTATCGATCAGTTGATTAACGGCTGTATTGATGTTGCGGTCCGAAACCTGATTGAGCGCTCCGGCAACAAGGTGCCAGTTGGAACTGAAGTCATGCTTGAGTCGAATGCCTCCGATCTTCGACTTCAGATCGACTCCGGAGAAAGATTGGCCAAATCCACGTTCTGTGGGATCGGGAGCATTGCTCGGCAACAGAACACTCCGGGATCCAGGAGTCGACAAGGGAGTCGTCGTCGGAGCGTAAGCGAACCAGCCCGGATATCCGTGCTGAAACAAGTTGTAGTAGCTGAAATTTCCCTCAACCAGCGTTCTCTTCGTGACACGCACATCGGCCGCACCTGCTGCCAACTGCCGCCGCAGCTGACTCTCGTCGACGTATCCTCTTCCATCGGCGAGAACCGTATTTACGCGATAACCAATATGGCGGTTGCCTCCCACACGGCCACCGAGATCAGCATGGACGGTTGCGACAGTAGTGCCCTCATAGGCCAGTTCGATCTCTCGAAATTGCGTCTCGGTTGGGCGCTTGGTCACGAAATTGAAAACGCCGGAAGGATTGGTTGGACCATAGAACTGCCCACCGAGACCGCTAACGACTTCGATCTGCTCGTACTCTTCCAGCGCGGATGGCGTCGTTACGGCGATGCCCATACCATCCTTGCGGGCGTTCTGCATGTTGCTCCCCTGCATACCGCGAGTGGCCGGACGAATGACCTCCGGCCCCTGCATCTCCTGGAACGAAGCCAACGGCAGATATTTCAGTGCATCCTTGACGTTTCTCGACTGTGTATCGTCGATCAACTGACGTGAGATGACATTTATGGAAAAAGGAATGTTCAGGATTGGCGTTGTCCCGAGCGGGCCGCCGGCAGCGACATTCTCGGCTCGATAGGCGTTCTCTGCATCTGCCAACACGGTCACGCTCTCGCCGAGTTCTGCCAGCACGAGCAAAACGTCGAATGCAACCGTCCCTCCCGCTTCAACTCGCAGCAGCGGACTCTGACTGTTCTTGAATCCATTTTCTTCGACTTCGACGACAAACGTACCCGGCTGAAGTGACGCAAAGACGTAAAAGCCCTGATTGTTTGTTGCAACAGTCGTTTTGGAATGGGTTCGTTGATCGGTGAGAGTGACACGTGCGCCGGAGACTGCAGCTTGATCAGGATCTTTCACGGTGCCTCGTATCTGGCCTGCTGACACCTCACTCTGGCCGAACGCCGACAGAGACATCGCGATCAACGCACTCGCTACAAGAAGCGCATTTTTCCAACGAACCATCTTTTTACTCCTGAATATGTACTTTTCTGCCTATTGATGATGCCCATCCCAGGGGCAGCCGGTGAGCTTCGGAATGCGCATGATAGGAGTATTGGATGGGCGACGGAATATGATATTTATCTCCGGTTCGACGACCCGATATATGCAGTTTTGTGCAACAAGATGATTCACATTGAGATCGAACCGGTCTGGCGGTTTACAAAGAACGACGATCCCCAGTCCATCCGGATCATGTTGGATCTTCTGAATGAGATCCGCATCACCGGAAAGATCGGTCATGCTGCGGAGCGCGAAGGCGTGTCGTACCGGCATGCCTGGAATTTGATCGAAGCGTGGTCGGCATTCTTCGAAGCGCCATTGGTCGAAAGGAAGCAGGGCCGCGGAACCAGCCTCACACCATTCGGCGCGAGATTGGTGTGGGCCGGACAACGGCTGCAAGCGCGCCTTGGTCCTCAACTGCAAAACCTCTCTCAGGAGCTGGAAACCGAGATCAGCCAGTTCCTGCCTCACACTCCAGAAGTGATTCGCGTCCATGCGAGTCACGGATTTGCCGTTTCGAAATTACGCGAGCTGCTCAGCCGCGAAGCCCATCTTCGGCTGGATCTTCGCTACGTCAGTAATCAAAACTCGCTCGTGTCGCTTGCCCACGACGGGTGCGATCTTGCGGGCATGCACCTCCCTCAAGGTGAACTGAGGAAGAGCAGCCTCGCCGCGATCAAGCATTGGCTGATTCCCAGCACTCACCGCGTGATCGGATTCGTGACTCGGGAAATGGGCCTGATGGTGAAGCGCGGCAATCCGCTGCGCATCAGTTCCATCCGACACCTGCTCGAGCCTTCTGTGAGGTTCGTGAATCGTGATCCTGAGTCCGGTACACGGCTCCTCTTCGACCAGATCCTGCTGCAACACAATATCGACAGCTCCCGCATCACAGGATACGAACAAGTGGAGTTCACGCATTTGGCCGTTGCTGCCTATGTCGCCAGTGATATGGCGGACGTCAGTTTTGGCGTCGAGGCTGCAGCGCGCCAATTCGACCTCGACTTCATTCGATTGGCCACCGAAGACTACTTCTTTGTTTGCCGCAAGGATCTCCTGAAGCTGGATCTGATGAAGCGAGTCCTGGCGGTAATGCAAGGCCGAGAATTTCAGGCGGCAGTGTCGAACCTGCCCGGATACAGATGCCGCGACGCGGGCGTCATCAAAACCGTCAAGGAGTTGTTTTAGCTTGCGAGAAAAGGCAATCGCGGCGCTCGCCGGACTCGTCACCGGTGCTGCAGCAGGATTAGTCGGTGTCGGTGGCGGCGAGTTCCGGATGCCCGTCCTTGTCCGGATCGTGAAGTTCCCCCTTCGTACGGCTGCGGGCGTGAATCTGGTCGTAGGGCTCGCCACCGTGACTGTCAGCCTTTGGCGACGATGGGCACAGCGGACTGTCTTGTGGGACGAGATCAACATTGCCGTGGTCATGATTGCCGCGTCGCTCATGGGCTCCGTCATAGGTTCGCTGCTTCGGAAACGGCTACGGGTTCCCGTTCTTAGGACGACGGTCTCGATCTATCTTGTGATTGTCGGCGTGTGGATGGTGTACGAGGCAATCACGCACACGGATCATGGCTTCTCCGGACCTTCGGGTGCTGGGCGAGTGGTTCTGGCCTTCATCATTGCGTTTGTCATTGCGGTGGTGAGTGGCGTCTTTGGTGTTGCGGGCGGAGAGATGAGAATTCCCGCGCTCATGTATCTGTTCGGCATTCCCATCAAGGCAGCTGGAACCCTAAGCCTCCTGGTGTCCATTCCGACTGTTGCCGGTGCCGCAGCGACGGACCGACGCATAGGACATTTGCCGAACACGGTGCTCGCTCCGGCGCTGATCCTTGCAGTGGCGTCGATTGTTGGCGTGTTGGTCGGTGCCTCGTTCGTCGCGACGATCAGTCAGCAGGCGACGAAGGGAGTGCTTGGCGTCATCTTGATCCTGGCGACAGTGCGGATGGCAACTGCGGAGCTGGATGCGAAGGAGTAGGCCGGTGAGTCAAGTAGCGTTGTACTCGGCGAGAGCGGCCAGATAATCTTCCTTCGTATTCAGATTGCGCAGCGTTCGGAGCTGCGGATCCACCGCGATCATTTCTTCGGGCCTTACTCTCCGGGTGCGCATCATGTCGAAGAGAAACACGGGCCGCAGTCTCTTCACCGCGAGCAGCGATTCGATCTGCGGCAGCGTATTGCGCTTATAGACGGCCGAAAGAGGATGAGGGAAACCGTCGACTTCCACCACCGCGATATCGTGATCGCCCAACAATTCGACCATGCGTGTCACGAAGGCCGGTTCCAGTAGAGGCACATCGCAACTTGTCGCATAGGCAACGTCGATCGAAGCTGGAAGCGCGCTCAACCCCGCGCGCAAACCCTCAAGCGGTCCCTGTGCCTCTCGTTCATCGCGCGTGACGATGATGTCCATAGGGAGTTCCGGTAACAATTGCTCACGGGCGGCGACCACAACGACGGGCGAAGTGACGGTGTGGAGAATGCGTACGACACGCTGGAGCATGGTTTCGTTACCGAAAGGCAGCGTCGCTTTGGGAACGCCCATCCTCGTCGACTTGCCACCGCACAGGACGATGCCAGCGGCAGTCATAGTTTCATCCCCAAACGTATCAGCGTTTCGCGTGTGCTCGACTTTGCCAGCAGCTCTTTGAATGCAACGACACCTGGTCGATGAGATCGCGACCGCGGCACCATGAAGTCGTATTGCTCCGCCTGAACCGGCAGGAAACCAAGATCGGCGGTGCGAGCGATCGTGTCGAGAGTCATTCCCCAGTCGGCGCGGCCCTGTGTCACCGCAGCTGCCACAGCATTGTGATTCCGCGGTTGGAATGCATAACCTGGTGGCTTTGCCCCTTTAAGCAGCCTGTCGATGAGAGCGCGCGTTCCGCTTCCTTTGTTGCGGTTGACCATGATGCAGCCGGGATCATTGACGACTGCAGCGATGGCGTCCTGCGCCGTGCGTCCTTCGAAACGTTTGTCTCCACGGCGGTAGACCACACCCTGTAGACGGCCGTAACCCGCAACAAGCTCGAGCTCAGGCGTCATAAACGGCCGGTTATATTCGTTGGTTGCAGGATCGAGAAGATGAACGCCGGCAAGGTCGCATTCACCACGCTTTGCGGCATCCAACCCCGCGGTGCTGCCCACAGCAATGAACTTAGACCGTATGCCCTGAAGCTCGAGTTCGCCCAGGATGTAATCGAGCGCAACGCAGTGGCTGCCGATCACCACGAAATCCGCCAGTTGAAGGTCGCGGCCCAGAAGCTGCACTTCCAGGATCGTTCCGGCTTCAACGATTTCTTCGTGCCGGCCCACCTTTGTGAAGCCGTCGGCGCGGCTGAATGTGGTCACGCTGCCGGAACCCTGGCCCATGGGGTATGCGGCCAGTGCTGGGCCGCTTCCCTCGCCTGGCGTCTCCACAAGCCCAACGAGAACGTACTCTGTGCGGCCAATCTCGCTATTCAACTTCACCGCCAGCTTCGCGGAGACGACGGTGCGTTCTTCACTGCTCCGGCCCGCCAGCATCCGAATGACCGGAGCAATGAATTCGTGAAAGGTAAAGATCGCAGATGTCGGAAATCCCGGAAGGACGACGACAGCGCGTCCACCCGTCGCGGCGAGGCAGATTGGCTTTCCGGGCTTAAGCGCAACCCCGTGCGCAACGATTCCCGGATCGGGAAGCTCCGCGACGACGCGATACGACACATCGCCTTCGCCCTTGCTGGTTCCTCCCGATAGAAGAACGATATCGGCAAACTCCAGGGCCTCTCGAAGTTTTGCGCGCAGCGCGTCAATGTCGTCGTGAGTGATGCCCAATCGTCTCGGTTCGCCGCCGCATTCTCTCACGGCGTCGGCCAGGACCTGGCCGTTGGAGTCGTAAACCTTTGAGGGTGTCATCGGCTCTCCGGGAGCGATGATCTCATCGCCGGTCGAAAGAATCGCCACGATCGGTTTTTTCCAGACGTTCACATGAGCCACACCGATGGCAGCGATCACTCCGGTTTCGCGACTGGTGAGCAGGCAACCGCGGCGTAGGACCGTTTCCCCTGCAGTAATATCGGTGCCCGCGAAGGAAACACCGCTACCCGATGTTACCGCCCGCGCGATTCGGAGTTCCTTTCCTAACGCCTCGGCGTGCTCGACCATCACGACGGCATCGGCGCCCCTCGGCACCATGCCTCCCGTTGCAATTCCAACCGCCGTGCCCGAATGCAAAATGGTCGTGGGGACAATGCCGGTGTGAATGTGTTCTTCGGCGAGACGCACTTTTCGCGGCACTTCCTCGGATGCGCCGTACGTGTCTTCCGCCACGACAGCAAAACCATCGACGTTCGCGCGATCGAATGAAGGCACGTCCACGGGCGAAACCACGTGCTCTGCGAGTGTCCGGCCGAGTGCGGCTTCCAGCGAAATCCGTTCAACGCCGCGCGGACCGAGATTCAATGCGGCCCGAAATCTCCGTTCCGCTTCGTCACGGTCCAGAACCTGAAGGAATTGCTCCTGTTCAGCCATAGAGCCACACATCGACATCGGCGCCGGCGGCGAAGCCCTCGCTGTCGTCACCGACAATCACAAATCCATCAGCGCGCGTTGTCGACGAGAGCAGCGAGGCGCCGGCCACCGCAAGCGGTTCGACCAATCCATTTTCCAACTTCACTCGCGCGTAATCGAGACGGCCGATTGGTGAACTGATCTTGCGGTTCAATCGCCCCGTGAGTTTTCGATAGGGCCATTCCTTGCTGCGCCCTCCGAGTGCACGAATGCCGCGACCCGCGAAAAAATCATAGGCGCACAAGCTCGACACGGGATTGCCCGGAAGGAGGAACACTATCCGATCTCCAATACGTCCGAGTCCGGTCGGACTACTGGGCCGCATCGCGATCCCGTGAACCGCCAACTCGCCATGTTGCGCCAGGAGCGTCGGAGCCACGTCTTCGATACCGACACTCGATCCTCCCGAGACGATGATGACGTCTGCTTCGGTCTGCAGTGCTTTCAGGATCATGTCGGGATTGTCGCGAACCAGGCCTGGGAAAACGACATCGCCTCCATCCCGCTCTATCAGGGCGGCAAGCATTGGCCCGTTGGCATCGGTAATCTGAAAACCGGATGGAGGAGAGCCGGCGGGTAGAAGTTCGTTGCCCGTTATCACCAGCCGCACACGTGGCCGCCGAACCACGCTCACGACGGCTTTACCGATTGAACTGAGGACGCCGAGATCCTGCGGACGCAAGACGCGACCGGCATCGAGAATCGTTGTTCCCCGGCGGATGTCCTCGCCGCTTCTGCCTATGTTCTTTCCGGGCGAGACATCAGCGATGGCGTTTATAGAATTGAGGGTCTTGCCTTCAGTTTTCTCGATCTCGACCCACTCCGCAGCGAGCACGGAGTCGGCTCCGGCAGGTATCGGAGCGCCGGTCATGATCCGAACAGCTTCACCCACACCAACGGAACCTTCGAAGGGACGGCCCGGCATCGAATCGCCCACGACAGTGAGCGGGAGCCGGTTGTAGCTGCTTGCACCTTCCGTGCTGCCGGCCACCACAGCGTATCCATCCATCGTGGCGCGATCGAATCCCGGCACGTCCAGATCGCTGACTACGGGGTTTGAGAGCACTCGGCCTGCTGCGAGATGCAACGGCACGTCTTCGACTGGTAACGGCCGCAGTTGTGAGTCCAGCCAGGCAATGGCTTCGCTTACAGTGTGACGCTTTGCAAAGCCACGCATGCGCACATCGTCGTTCCCTCTTGTCATCACTCTTCTTGACCGTTACCCACAACAAGGTAACGCAATTAGGGACGCAAGTCGCGCTCGGAGATTCGTGGGTATTCGACTGTTCGACTCTACAAATCTCAAAACGGTGATTCCGCGGTAAGCGTTTGGTTTTTTAATAACCAATTCGCTTACGGTCGGCGACACCGCTCTCGATTCACCGAGCGGTCGCGAGGTCGCCCGCCGAGAGCGAATGAAGCGCGAGAACTAGAGGTTTGCCGACGCCGTCGATTCCGGTGAGCACCAGAAGCGCGCCAAAACTGTGAATGGTGCGAACCGGAGACTTTGCTCCCGTTCACTGATACCTGCAGCTTCCAGAGGTTACTCAAGTCACATCTAATACTAATGGTCATGCGAAATTGG
>Ga0207691_10003059_pt1 | contig 16319 bp, 15 predicted proteins | sample KBSM13metaG_FD_184327 | JGI IMG/M metagenome (GOLD analysis project Ga0207691, IMG submission 184327) | Miscanthus rhizosphere microbial communities from Kellogg Biological Station, Michigan, USA - KBS M1-3 metaG (SPAdes) (version 2) | ecosystem: Host-associated > Plants > Roots > Rhizosphere >... | reverse complement strand
CGAGGACCTGCGGCGCCGGCATCCGCCCGAAAAGGTGTTGCCCGCCATCTACGGCTGCGCCGGCCTCGTCGACATCGTCACGCTGACGCAGGCCGTCGAGGGCCGATGAACAAGGGCGCGGAATACCTTCATCCGCCCCGGGAATGCCTGATTCTCATTCCGTCCGGCAAATGAGGCGAGCCGGGTCCAGTTCCCTTACACGCGCGAGGAGTGAGGACTCATTTCCGGTCGAGCCCGCGGTCGTCCCACGACACCGGATCTTCGCGAGGCTCCAGATGCGTGATCGCGTGCGCCCCGGGAAGCTCCCGCCTTACGGCGGCCTCGATCTGCTCGCAGAGATCGTGGCCCCTCTGCACCGTCCAGTTCCCGGGCACGAGGACGTGCATCGTGACGAAGCGCCGCCGCCCCGCGACGCGCGAGAGGATGGCGTGAAAGAGGATGCCCTCGTCCTGGAAGGGCGCGAGCGCCTCCGTCACCGCGCGGCGCTCGTCTTCCGGCAGCGCGGAATCGAGCAGGCCGAGCCCGGTCTCGCGCACGAGCCTCCAGCCGGTCCAGACGATGTTGACCGCCACGGCGGCGGCGATCAGCGGATCCAGACGCTGCCATCCCGTCAGCGCGACGAGGACGATGCCGAGAATGACGCCGGCCGAGGTCCACACGTCCGTCAGCAGGTGGTGCCCGTCGGCCGTGAGCGTGATCGAGCGCAGGCGCCGCCCGGCCGACAGGAGCACGGCGGCGGCCCAGCCGTTGATGGCGGACGCCGCGAGCGAGACGCCCACGCCGAGCCAGGCGTCCTGGATCGGCTGCGGATTTTTCCAACGCTCCCAGGCGGCGACGGCGATACCGGCCGCCGCTCCGATGATGAGGAAACCTTCCACGCCGCTGGAGAAGTACTCGGCCTTGGTGTAGCCGAAGGCGTGGCGCGCGTCGGCCGGACGCTCGGCGACCGTGAGGGCCCAGAGCGCGATCAGGGCGGCGACCAGGTTCACGACCGACTCCGCCGCGTCCGAGAGCATTCCCACCGAGCCCGTGACCTTCCAGGCCGTGAGTTTCAGGCCGATCGTGAAAACGGCGGCGGCGATCGAGAGCCAGGCGTAGAACCGGGCCGAACGGGGGGCAGCCGGCGCAGCGGCGCTCACGCAGGCATCTTACGCATAGACTGCCGGCCGTGAACAAACGCCGTGAGCGGCACGACCGCGCCGACCTCAAAGACATCGCCCACCGCGCGATGATCGAGAAGGGCCTCGAGCCGGGCTTTTCGCGCGATGCGCTCGACGAGCTCGATCACATCCGCGGTCCCGCGCCCGTAGACCGCGGAGTGCCCGACTGGCGGGACCGCCTGTGGGTCTCGATCGACAACGACGACTCGCGGGACCTCGATCAGCTGACGTATGGCGAGAGTCTTCCTGGCGGCGCCACGCGAATCTTCGTGGCCATCGCGGACGTCGACGCGCTCGTGGCCAAAGGCACCGCGATCGACGGGCACGCGCGGACCAACACGACATCGGTCTACACGGCGGCGGAGATCTTCCCGATGCTGCCGGAGAAACTCTCGACCGGATTCACCTCCCTCAACGAGGCCGAGGACCGGATGGCCGTCGTCGCCACGATGATGGTCGAGAAGGACGGCTCCCTCGGCGAGTGCACGCTCCAGCGGGCCGCCGTGCGCAACCACGCGAAGCTCGCTTACGACTCGGTCTCTGTCGGCCTCGAGGGCGGAGAGTTCCCCGAAAAGGCGGTGCGCGTCGAAGGGGTCGTCGCGCAGCTCCGGCTCCAGGATGCGGCGGCGCAGCTTCTTCGCGGGCGCCGCGAAGAGGAGGGCGCGCTGGATCTGGAGACGATCGAGCCCCGGGCCGTCTTCGACGGCGACGCGCTCGTGGATCTGACGGTGCAGCCCAAGAACCGAGCGCGGGAGCTCATCGAAGACTTCATGATCGCCGCGAACGGCGCGACCGCCCGCTTTCTCGCGGGCAAGGGCCTGGCTTCGCTGCGGCGCGTCGTCCGCTCTCCCGAGCGCTGGCAGAAGATCGTCGCGGTCGCCGCCGAGCGGGGCGAGCGCCTTCCGCCGGAGCCGGACAGCCGCGCGCTCGAGGCGTTTCTCCGCAAGCGCCGAAAGGCGGACCCGCTCCGCTTCCCGGACCTCTCCCTCGTCATCGTCAAGCTCATGGGCGCGGGCGAGTACGTCGTCGAGCGGCCCGGGCAGACGGCGATCGGGCACTTCGGTCTCGCCGTGCGCGACTACACCCACTCGACCGCGCCGAACCGCCGCTTTCCCGACCTGATCACCCAGCGACTCGTGAAGGCCGCGCTCGTCGGCGAGCCTCCGGCCTACGACGCCGCCGAGCTCGGCGTGCTCGCAACGCACTGCACGGAGCAGGAGGACGACGCCGACAAGGTCGAGCGCCTCGTCCGCAAATCCGCCGCCGCGCTCCTCCTCGAGCAGCGGATCGGCCAGCGCTTCGAAGCCGTCGTCACGGGCGCGTCGGAGAAGGGGACCTGGGTACGGATCTTCCAGCCGCCCGCCGAGGGCAAGCTCGTCCACGGCTGGGAGGGCCTGGAGGTCGGCGACAAGCTGCGGGTCAAGCTCATCTCGACCGACGTCGAGCGAGGCTTCATCGACTTCGTGCGGACGGGCTGAGGCCGTTTCCTCGTCCGGATGCGATAAATTCCCCTCCCGTTGCGCGAACCAGGACCGTATTCGGGAGGCAAGAATGAGGCGACCGTATTCCGGCCTTGCGGCCGGAGTTTGTCTGTGGCTCGGAGGCCTCGTGGCCTCTGATCTGACCGCTCAGGCCCCGACTCCCACCGGGGTCACCACGAATTCCCCGACGCCGGAAAGCGCCAAAAAGTTCGTCGACGACGCCGAGCAGAAGCTGCTCAAGCTCTGGATCGAGACCGGCCGGGCGGACTGGGTCAAGTCGACCTACATCACGGACGACACGGAAGTCCTGGCGGCGCTGGCCAACGAGAAGTCGATTTCCGCCGGCGTCGCGTACGCGAAACAGGCCACGCGCTTCGACGGAATGAGCCTCGATCCCGACACGGCGCGGAAGCTGAAGCTCTTGAAGCTTTCACTCACGGTGGCGGTGCCGTCGGATCCGGCGGAGGCGGCGGAGCTGACGCGCCTCGGAGCGGCGATGGAGGGCATGTACGGCAAGGGCAAGTACTGCCCGGAGAAAGACAAGTGCCTCGACCTCGAGGACATCACGAAGATCATGGCCACGTCGCGCGATGCGAAGCAGCTCCTCGACGTCTGGGCCGGCTGGCACGCCGTCGCGCCGCCGATCAAGGAAAAGTACGTCCGCTACGTGGAGCTCGCGAACAAGGGCGCCCGGGAGCTCGGCTTCAAGGACACCGGCGCGCTCTGGCGGTCCAAGTACGACATGCCGCCCGGCGATTTCGCCGCGGAGCTCGACCGGCTCTGGGAGCAGGTCCGGCCGCTCTACGTCTCGCTCCACGCTTACGTGCGCTGGAAGCTGCGCGAGAAGTACGGCGACGTCGTTCCGGCGAACGGCCCTCTCCCGGCGCACCTGCTCGGGAACATGTGGGCCCAAACCTGGGACAACATCTATCCCCTCGTCGCCCCGCAGAGCGCGGATCCCGGCTACGACCTGACCCAGATCCTGAAGTCCCGAAAGACCGACGCCGTGCAGATGGTCAAGTACGGCGAGGGCTTCTTCTCGTCGCTCGGCTTCGATCCGCTGCCGAAGACGTTCTGGCAACGCTCGATGTTCACGAAACCGAAGGACCGCGAGGTCGTCTGTCACGCCAGCGCGTGGGACATCGACTACGTCGATGACCTGCGGATCAAGATGTGCATCGACATCACGGCCGAGGATTTCGTCACCATCCACCACGAGCTCGGCCACAACTACTACCAGCGCGCCTACAACGCGCAGCCGCCGCTCTTCCGCGACTCCGCGAACGACGGCTTCCACGAGGCGATCGGCGACACGGTCGCGCTCTCGGTGACGCCGGAGTACCTGGTGAAGCTGGGCCTGCTGTCGTCGGCGCCGGATGCCTCGAAGGACATCGGGCTGCTTCTCCAGAAGGCGCTGGAGAAGGTGGCGTTTCTGCCGTTCGGCCTCCTCATCGACCAGTGGCGGTGGAAAGTCTTCTCGGGGGAGATCACGCCCGCGGATTACAACAAGGCCTGGTGGGCGCTGCGGTTGAAATACCAGGGCGTCGCGGCGCCCATCGCGCGCAAGGACGAGGACTTCGATCCGGGAGCGAAGTATCACGTGCCGGCCGGCGTTCCGTATACGCGCTACTTCCTGGCGGACATCCTGCAGTTCCAGTTCCACCGCGCGCTGACGAAGACCGCCGGATGCACGGGACCGCTCAATCGCTGCTCGATCTACGGAAACGCCGCCGCCGGCAAGCGGCTGCAGGACACGCTCGCGATGGGCCAGTCGCGGCCGTGGCCGGACGCCCTGGACGCCCTGACCGGCCAGCGCCAGATGGACGCGACCGCCATCCGGGACTATTTCGCGCCGCTCCAGAAGTGGCTCGACGAGCAGAACAAGGGCAAGCCGGTCGGCTGGTAAGGGCGAGCGTTCGCCCGGTTCATGCTGTTCTCGAAGCCGGGCTAGGCCGTCACGACCTCAGTACCTCAGCCGGACGAGCGTCGCCTTCCCGCTCGTCGCGGGCACGACGATGAAGAGGTTGTCGTACTCGTCGGAGGCGATGGACACCTCCTCCGCGCAGCCGAGAGCGCGGAGGATCGGGGGAACGGAGTTGCTGTGGCCCACGACGAGGGCCACGCCGTCCGGGACCTCGGCGCGCAGGCGCTCGACGAACGGAGTGAAGTCGAAGCGTCCCTCGACCGGTTTCACCTCGTAGATCCGAATCTTCAGGCCGAGGCCGTCGGCGAGAGGCTGCGCGGTGCCGATCGTGCGCTCGGTATCGGTCGAGTAGATCGCCGCGATGCCCGACTTCTTCAGCATCTCGGCGAGCCGGCCGGCGCGGGTACGCCCGGCCTCGGTCAGGCGCTCGTCCTCGTCGGAGATCTTCTCGGCGTGGCGGACGACGAGGACGGCCTTCTGCGCGAAGACCGGGTTCGCCGCGAACGAGGCCGCGACCGCGAGAAATACGGCGAAGAGGAACCGGCGGCGCTTCGTGACATTCATGACGAGAGCCTAACGAAACGCCCGCCCCCGACGTCCAAGTAGACGGGAATGGATCTTCTTGGGCTCCGGGAGGCAGGTGTAGGCTGGAATCGCTCGTCCCCATCACACAGACGGCAAAGGAGTTGGTCCTGTCAGGCACCCAGGCCCACCCCGGCGAAGGGGAGCTTCTCGAGGGTCTCCGGGCGGGGCAGCTCCCGGCCTTCGAGCGGCTCTTCCAGGACCACGGAGAGAGGATGAAGTCCGTCGCGGCAAACATTCTGGGCAATCCGGCCGACGCCGAGGACGCCGTTCAGGAGGCGATGCTGAAAGCCTACCGCGGCGTTTCCCGCTTTCGGGGCGGCGCGAGCGTCTCGACGTGGCTCTACCGGATCCTCCTGAACACCTGCTACGACTTTTTGAGGCAGAGCCGGCGCCGTTCCCCCGTGGAGGCGCCGATGCCGTCGTCGGAGATCCTGGCGGCGTCGCTGCCCGCGGGCACCCGCGACCATCCCCTCCGGCTCTCGATCGAGAAGGCGCTGACGCAGCTCGAGCCGAGAGAGCGCACCGCGTTTCTCCTCTGCGAGGTCGAGGGGTTCTCCCACCGCGAGGCGGGAGAGATCCTCGAGGTCGGAGAGGGCGCTTCGCGCGCGCTTCTCTTTCGCGCCCGGCGGCATCTCCAGAAGGCGCTGGAATCTTCGGGAGCGTTCTCCGGAGGGGGCTCATGAAGGCGTCCTGCGCCGATCTCGAGCGCGCGCTCTCGGGCGGCGAGCCGGAGGTCCTGTCCGCGTTCGAAGCGCATGCGCAGGGCTGCAAGGCCTGCGCGAAGGAGCTCGCGGGCTGGCGCAAGGTTGCCGAAGCCGCGCCCTCCCTTCGCAAGACGTGGGATTCGCCCGAGCTGTGGCCCGCGATCCGCCAGCGGCTGGCCGAAGAATCGCAGACGCCGGCCGCGCGGCGGGCGGCGCGACCGTGGCTGCGCTTCCTTCCCGCGGCGGCCATGGCCGCCCTCTTCGGAGTCGCGGCGGCCGGATTCCTGGTCTTCCGCAACAGCGGCGGCCGCGACCCGCTGGTCTCACACTGGCAGACGACGAAGGATCCCATCCTCGCGGAATCGGCGGCCGACGAAGTCGAGGAGGCCGAGAAGAGCTACGTCGACTCGATCGAGAAGCTCTCCCGTCTCGCGGAGCCGCGCCTGATGGCCGCGTCTTCGCCCATCGCTCTCAACTACCGGGAGAGGCTCTCGGTGCTCGACACCGCGATCGCGGACCTGCGGTCCTCGATCGAACAGAACCGTTACAACACTCACCTGCGTCGGGAGCTCCTCGCGGTCTACCGCGAGAAGCAGAAGACCCTGCAGGATCTGATGAAAGAGGTCAAGTCATGAAACGTCACTCCCTCCGGGGCCCTCTGGCGGCGCTCCTGATGCTCGTTCTCGGTGCCACCGCAGCGCGTGCGGAGGTCAGTCGCGAAGCGCCGGACGGCTACGAGCGCGATTTCTTCAAGAACGTCCCGGTCAAGCCGGGCCAGCGGCTCAGTGTCGAACACAGCCAGGGCGCGCTCCGCATCACGACGCACGCCGCGTCCGAGGTCCGGATCCGGGCCCACATCGCGGTGTCCACCTCCGCGGTCGGAGAAGCGAAGACCTTCGGCGAAGCGATCGCGATCACGGTCGAAGAGTCCGGGGGCGCGATCACCGTCCGGAGCAAGTACCCCGAGAAGAAGTGGCACTTCGTCGACAAGGGCTTTGTCTCCTACTCGGTCGATTTCGACATCCTGATGCCCGCGACGATGCCTCTCTCCGCGCGCAACAAGTTCGGCGACGTCTCGGTCGAGAACCTCAAGGCCAACGGGAATCTTTGGAACGCCAACGGCAAGGTCGTCTTCCGCAGCGGCAGCGGGGAGCAGCACATCGAGAACTCTTTCGGCCCGATCGAGCTGACGGGCAATACCGGCTCGGTCGAGCTCAGCGGCGCGAACGGCGACGTCTCCGTGGCGGACGTGGTCGGCGCCGCGCAGATCCGCAACCGTTTCGGCAAGGTGACGGCCTCCCGGATCCAGGGAAACGTCACGATTGCCGGCTCGAACGGCGCGGCCGTCATCAGCGACGTCAAGGGTCCGGTCTCGGTGACGAATTCTTTCGGGAGCGTGGACGCCCGAAACCTCGCGTCCTCGCTCGAGGTCGAAAACAGCAACGGTGCCGTGAACGCTCAGGGCGTCAAGGGCTCGGCCACCGTGCGGTCCTCGTTCGGCGGCGTGCAGCTTTCCGCGATCGGCGGCGACGCCACCGTCACGTGCTCGAACGGCGCGATTACCGTGTCCGGGATCGAGGGCTCGGCGGACCTGCGGGGCTCGTTCGCCAGGGTCGCGGCGTCCAAGGTCAAGAAGGGCGTCAAGATCCTGGCGCAGAACGCTCCGGTGTCGGCGACCGACGTCGAAGGAGCGGCGTTTCTGAAGTCCAGCTTCGGCGCGGTCGAGGCCGAGCGCATCGGGGGCGATCTGACGGTCGAGAACTCGAACGGCGCCGTCAAGGGTTCCGTCATCAAGGGCGGAGCCAGTGTCCGGACGTCGTTCGGACCGGTGTGGCTCTCCGACGTCGGCGGGAAGATCGACGTCGACAACTCGAACGGTTCGATCGAAGTCCAGACGGCGCCGTCTCCCACGGCATGCGCGCCCATCTCTCTGGAGACGTCGTTCGGCGGCATCGTCGTGCGGCTGCCGGACAGCGCGGGCTACACGGTCGACGCGCGCACGTCCTTCGGCAAGATCAAGTCGGAGCTCCCCCTGACGATCGCGGGTTCCCCGTCGAGCGAGCTCCTCAACGGGCGCATCGGCAACGGCCAGTGTCCTCTGTCGCTCGCGAACTCCAACGGCGGGATCGAGCTCCTGAAGGCAAAGTAGCCAGGCGACTATCCCTTTCTTTCGCGGTGCCCGCAGGGCAGGTCTCCTCGCAAGCGAAGGCGACGGTCTAGTACTGCCCGGAGGCCCCGCCGCCGCCGAACTCGCCGCCTCCGCCGGTGAAGCCGGGGCGCTCCGGCTCGGGCGCGGCGGGGCCGGCGATGTGGGCGCCGAGCGCGCCCAGCGGAGATATGCCGGCGTCGTCGGCCGAATAGAGCGGCGAAGCCGTCAGGCCGCGCCAGGTTCCTCCAGCCGCGTCGCGGAGGCGACGGTGCGCCCAGAGGGCCGACGCGATGAGGACAACGCCGCACGCGGTGAGCCAGGCCCAGCGCGGGCCGATTGGCACGTAGTGGCGAAACGTCGCCGCGGTGAGGACGGCCGAAACGAGCCCGATGGCGATGAGCAGCCGCCGCCGCGAGCGGAGCCCCCACGCCAGAAAGAACACGGGGAACGCCGCCGTGGCGAGGGCGGCGGCGGCGCGCAGAGGCGTCGGGAGTGGAACCACCGTGATTCCCCTCAACCCGGGCACCCGGATCATTTCGATGAACCAACGGTCGTATGCGTAAAGATTCACGACCGTGTAGAGGGCGGCGGCCGAGACCACGAAGATCGCCGCGAGCGAACGGCGATGGGGCGGGGCGATCGAAGCGCGATCGAGGCGCGGATAGATCAGGACCAGGAGCATCACGGCCAGCACCATCCATGCGGGGCGGGCCCAGGGCATGCGTCCGACGAGCACGAAGGCAGAGACCGCCGCCGCCAGGGCGTAGAACCAGAAGCCCCAGCGCCAGGCCGCGAGGCCCGCGGCCGCGCAGGCGATGGCGATGAGCAGGGTCAGCGACGACTCGCTGCCGACGGTCAGAAAGAGGGCCACGGCGATGAGCAGGAAGACCAGCGCCTGGAAGGAGGTCGCCGCGTCGGCGCCCGTGCCCGACAGACGGGAGCCGCGCAGGATCTCGGTCGCAACGATGAGCGCCGCCGCGGAAACCGCGGCCGGCCAGCGGAAATCCTCGAAGGCGCCGGTGCTGTGGAAGATCCCGGCGAAAAGGGCCCCGACGGTCACCGAGCCGAGCAGGAAGATGAGCACTCGCCACGCCGGATGAAGGGTCATGCGGGTCTCGGGGTACGCGGCCTCGATCGCGGAAAGCGTGCCGGTGTCGATCGCCTTCGCGTGCGCCCAGCCGCGCGCCGCCGCCCGCACCTGCTCGGCGCGTGCCGCTTCGGCCCATGCTCGCTTCACGGCGTCCTCCGCATGCGCCGCGTGGCCCGGATGAGGACCACGAGCGCCGCGACGCTCCAGCCGGCCACGAGAAAGAACGTCGAGCGGTTCCCGGCCTCGCCGAGGAGACGCAGGCCCACGAGGTAGATGGCCGCGACGGCGATCCCGAAGTCGAGCGCGCGGCGGAGGCGATGGGACACGACGAGGACGATGGCCGCGCAGACGAGGACCGCGAGAAGCCATGCGATCCAGGCGTTTGTCCGCTCGTCCCACGCGCCGGTCAGCATCGCGCCGAAGAGCAGGACGAGGCCGCCCGTGACGTAGACGGGCTCGAAGTGAGGCTTCCGGCGGAGGCGCACGGACACGGCCCCGGCGGCGAGATACAGGACCGCGCAGCCGATCGCGTTGAGGCGCGTGAGGCCGGGATTTCCGTGGCCTTCGAAGCGCATGCCCACTTCGGCGCCGCGCCAGGCCGCGAAGCTCGTGAGAGCCAGCGTCAGCACGGCCCGCGAGTCGAACCGGTAGGCCGCGAGGAAGTAGAGGATCGACACGGCGAGCAGGTGGTACGTCCAGTTCGGACCGAGCCAGCGGAACTGCGACTCGACGTAGCCCAGGTCCGCCGCGATCAGGAGCATGGCGAGCACGAGCAGATAGTCGACGGCGATGTGCGGCGATTCGGTCGCCTGCCACGAGAACGGCGGGGCTCTGCGCACGACGTATGCGAGGCAGGCCGCGGCCGCCACGGCGACGACCGCCGCGATGACGACCGGGCCGAGCCGTTCGTGGTTCTCCTTCAGGAAGAGGCCGAGGCCTCCCGCCGCGAGCAGGACGCCGCCGTAAAGGACGAGGCGGAGCTCGGCACGGATCGACACGAGATCCCCGCGTGCTTCAGGCATGAGGGCGTGACTCTGCGCGTCCGTGAGGACGCCCTGCGCTCGAAGCTTCTCGATGCCGGCGACGACGTCGGGGTTCGTGCGGCGATCTTATCGCGCGGGGTCTTTGTAGCTCGTGTAGCGGGGATCGGCGGGCAGGGGATTGGCGGCGAAATACTCCCAGATCTCCGGGTTGATTTCGCCCATGACGGCCTTGTAGCTGTGGTCGTGGTCGGGGATCTCCTTGTAGAGCAGCGGGAAGCCCCGTTTCTTGAGGGCCTCGCTCGTCGCGCGCACGACGTCGATCGGGTAGAACTGATCGCGGGTGCCGATGTAGATCGCGAGCGGGATCTTTCGCGTCGCGGCGTCGAAGATCGAAAAGTAGTCCGAGCTCACGGCGCCTGCGTGGATGGCCGCCGCCGCGAAAAACTCGGATTCGAGGACCGCCATCTGGAGTGCGAAGTTGGCGCCCGCGGAGTGCCCGAAGAGGTAGATCCGGCGGCCGTCGATCGCGTAGCGCGTGGAGACGTCGTCGACGACGTCCTTCAGGAAGAGCGGTCCGTCCTCGGGCGAGGCCCAGCGGGAGTTGTCCGTCGCGTCCGGGCCGGCGATCCGCACGCCGTGCTTGTCCGCGATGTCCGTCCAGCGTTCGACCATGGCCTTTCCGTTCGACGTCGAACCATGGATCACGACGATCAGCGGCGCCTTCACGTCGGCCTTGACGGACGCGGGAGCGTAGAACGCATAGGTCCGCTTCTTGTCGCGCGAGACGACCGTCCGCTGCTCGATTGTGGCAGCGCTCGCCGTGGACGCGGCCAGCGGGAGAACGAAAAGGAGCGCCGCCGCGATGCGCCTCGCTCTCATCGGATGACGGATTACCACCGGTGGTAGGCGGGGTGGCCGGGCTTGACCGCGACGAACGTCCCGCGGCAGGTGGCCGTGACCTTCCCGTTGGCTTCGAGCGTGGCGTCGACGACGGCGCGGTCCTCCGTCGACTCCGCGACGCGCGCTGTCAATTTCAGGGGCGCATCCATCGGCGTCGGCCGCTTCAGCGTGACGTGAAAGTCGGCCGTCACGGTGCAGGGCGGCGCATCCGCGCCTGACTGCTTCATCAGGTGGTGCGCCGCGGTCCAGTTGCTGTGGCAGTCCAGGAGTGCTCCGCAGATGCCGCCGTTCAGGATGCCTTCGAAGGCGAGGTGATACGGCTCCGGTCGCCACTCGGCGACGACCGCGTCGCCCTCCACGAAGCTCTTGATCCGCAGCCCCTTCTCGTTCGCGGGGCCGCACCCGAAACATCGATTCCCGGGCGCGTACGTGTCCTGCAGGCTCGGCACGGCCGACAGTTTCTCATTTCGCGGCCGCGCCTTTTCCGCAATCCGTGTCGAAGGCGTGCGCCAGCGTGAACATGTGGGAAAAGTATTGGTCTTTCCAGCAGGGACGCACCCGATCGAGGACGAACGCTTCTCCCGCGCCAAAAGGATAGAACACGATGCGTCGGTCTTCTGGAAGCTTCAGGTTCGCGAGCTCGTCCAGGATCGTCTCCGCCAGGTCTCGGGCGAGCGTGGTGTACGTCACGTAGCCCGGCAGCGCCGCGAAAGCGGGGAGAGGGGCATACCGATCCGTCGCACCCGCGAAGCGGGCCACCTGGACTTGCGTGTAGCGGGCCACGCCCTCCTTCCAGAGCTGGAAGTCCAGGTACTTGAGGTCATCCCCGGCGACGGTTCGGCGAAAACGGGTCCGTGCCGCCAGAAACGCATCCGTGTCCCCGCCGCCGCGAGCGGCCCGAAGCGCTTGCGCCGCGTCGTCGTAGGCCTTCTCGACCGCCGAGGCCTCGTAGGGGAACGGGTAGTTCAGCATCCACATGCCGGTCTGGTCGCCCCGCGACAGGCCGAGAGCGGCGACCTTCGCGTAGAAGTCGGGCTGCGCTTCCTGGAGCTGGTGAAAGTGCTCGTGGAGAAGGATCACGACCCAGTCCGTCGGAGACGAGGCCGATGTGTTCTCGGGCTGACCGACGACCACCGTGGAGATTCCCTCGATCGGGAAGGTGGCGAGGAGGCGCGGAGGAAAGGTGCGCGGCCGGGCGTAGACGTCGGATCGCAGGAGGGTGTCCCAGCCGATCGTCCGGGTATTCGAGGGCGGCGCCCCGTGGCGGATGAAGAACTCCGTCTCCGGCGTCACGAGGACGACGGCGAACGGGACGCGGCTCCACCCTGGCCAGAGCCTGTCGCCGATGGCCTCGGCCAGACGGAATGCCTCCGCGAGGCGGATGCGGTCGGTCTCGGGAATCCGGGGAGCCGGGGCGGCTTCCGGGCTCGCCCCGAGGGCCGAAGCCGCGACGACAACGGCGGCCAGGGCGATCCCCGCGGAAACGGTACGCCAGTCGCGGGTTCTTCGGTTTCGCACGTCCTCTCCTCCGACGTTCGGGAGCTCCCGAGGTTTCTTTCGGGATTCGTTAGAGAATAGGCGCGGAGGTCTCCATGGGCACCGTGGAAACGGCAAAGGGCGAAGAAACGGCGGCCGGCGAGGGCGGCAAGCGCGACGCGCTGACGATCAAGGACGAGCGCACGGGGCGAGTCTACGAGGTCCCGATCGTCCACGGCACGGTCCGCGCGACGGACCTCCGCCAGATCAAGACCGATCCCGAAGATTTCGGCCTGATGACCTACGACCCGGCCTTCCTCAACACGGCCTCCTGCACCAGCCGGATCACCTACATCGACGGCGAAAAGGGGATCCTCCGCTACCGCGGCTATCCCATCGAGGTGCTCGCGGAGAAATGCAACTACATGGAGGTGGCGTACCTCCTTCTCTATGGTGAGCTGCCCAACCAGAAGCAGTACGACGACTGGTGCCACGCGATCACCTACCACACCATGATTCACGAAAGCCTCAAGAAGGTCATGGACGCGTTCAACTACGACGCTCACCCGATGGGGATGCTCATCGCGACCGTCGCGGCCATGTCGACCTTCTATCCCGAGGCGCGCGAGGTCCACGACCGGGCCGTGCGGACCAAGCAGATCCACCGTTTGATCGCCAAGATGCCGACGGTCGCGGCGTTTGCCTACAAGCACTCGATGGGCATGCCGTACATGTACCCCTCGAACGACCTGGACTACACGGCGAACTTCCTGACGATGCTCTTCAAGACGCCGGCCGAGAACTACAAGCCGAACCCGACGCTCGTCCGCGCGCTCGACGTGCTCTTCATCCTCCACGCCGACCACGAGCAGAACTGCGGCACGAACGCGATGCGAGGCATCGGCTCCGCCCACACCGACCCGTACTCCGCGGTCGCCGGCGCGGCCGCCGCGCTCTACGGGCCGCTCCACGGCGGCGCGAACGAAGAAGTCCTCAAGATGCTCGAGGGGATCGGCTCGAAGGACCGCGTTCCTGCGTTCATCAAGGAAGTCAAGGAAGGCAAGGGCGAGAAGCGGCTCATGGGCTTCGGCCACCGCGTTTACAAGAACTTCGACCCGCGCGCCAAGATCATCAAGCGCATGGCGGAAGAAGTCTTCGAAGTCACGGGGCGCAACCCGCTCCTGGACATCGCTCTCGAGCTCGAGCGCATCGCGCTGCAGGACGAGTACTTCGTCAAGCGCAAGCTCTACCCGAACGTCGACTTCTACTCGGGATTGATCTACGAGGCGATCGGCATTCCCACGGCCGCGTTCACGGTCCTCTTCGCGATCCCGCGGACGTCCGGCTGGCTCGCGCAGTGGGAGGAGCTCCTCGAGGATCCCGAAGAGAAGATCGCCCGTCCGCGGCAGGTGTACCTCGGGGAGGGCGAGCGCCCGTTCCCGCCGATGGAGAAGCGTTAGGCGCCCGTCGCTGAGCGCTCTTTCCCGGGACCGGGTCCATTCTTTCCTTCGCGCTGGCGGCGTCTCTCCTGGCTTCGGCTTCCGTGAGCGGGCCCGGCGCGGCGGACGCGAACGCGCGCATCGAGGTTTCGGGCGGCGTGGTCGAGGTGTCTTTCGCCGGCGCCGTCGAGTCGCCGTCGCGGGCGGAGCTGCTCTCCTGGATCGAGAAGGCGGCACGCGCCGTCGCGAGCTACTACGGAGGGTTCCCGGTCTCCCGCGTCGAGCTGACCGTCCGCACCGGACGGCCGGGCGGCATCGCGGGCGGCCGGACCTGGGGCGATCGGGCCGGGGCGCGCATCCTCATCACGGTCGGAGAAGACACCTCGGCCGGGGAGCTTCGCGAGAACTGGGTCCTGGTGCACGAGATGGTGCATCTGGCGTTTCCCTCGATGACCGGGCACGAGTGGATCGAGGAAGGCCTCGCGACTTACGTCGAGCCCCTAGTCCGCGCCCGCGCGGGACTGATCGCGCCGGAGGAGATCTGGCGGTGGCTGCTCTGGGGAGTGCCGCGCGGTCTCGACGGCCTCGGAGGTCGCGGCCTCGACGAGGCGAGCGGCTGGGCGGCCTCGTACTGGGGAGGCGCGGCGTTCTGTTTTCTCGCGGACGTCCGGATCCGCGAGCGCACCGGCAATCGGAAGTCGCTCGACGACGCGCTGCGCGGCATCGTCCGGGCCGGAGGAAACGTCACGGTCTCCTGGCCGATCGAGCGCGCCTTCGAGGCGGGCGATCGAGCCACGGGCGTGCCGGTGCTGGCCGAGCTCTACGCGACGATGGGCCAGGGCGGGACCAGGGTCGATCTCGCGAGTCTCTGGAAGCAGCTGGGCGTCTCGTCTTCCGGCGACCGGATCGTGTACGCCGACTCGGCGCCCCTGGCGACGGTGAGGAAGGGCATCACGAACGGTGATCGGGCGGCGCCCGCGGCTCGCCCTTCGGGCGAGGGCCCGCGATAGCATCGAGCCATGGCTGGAAAGCATGAAGCCCACCGCCGCGTGGTCGAAAAGCTCGAGGAGCAGGGCGCCGACATCCGCCGCCTCTGCGCGGGACTCGAAGAGGACATGATCGCGAAACGCCCGGAATCCGGAAAGTGGTCCGTCAAGGAAGTGCTGGCCCACATCGCGCGCATCCAGGAGATCTTCGAGGGGCGGCTCGAATCGCTGTTGACCCAGGAGAAGCCGCCAATCGTCTCCTATTCGCCGGAGCGGGACGCGGATTTCGTCGCGGTCGCCGCGAAACCCTCGGTCGAGCTTCTGAAGCTCTTCGCGGACGGCCGCGCCCGCATCGTCGCTCGGCTCATCGCCCTGTCACCCGAGGACTGGCACCGTCCCGGAACGCACCCGGACTATCCGACCTATGACGTGCACTTCTGCATGGAGTACATGGCCCACCACGAGGCGCATCACATCTACCAGATGTTCGAGCGCCGGGCGGCGTTCGCGCCAGTCCCTCACTGAGCGAGCGGCAGGAGCTCTTCCTCTTCGTCGGCCGGTGGTGAGGGCGACGACCCGAGCCCGTGCGTGGAGACGCCGAGCAGGCGGACCCGACGGCGGCCCGCTTCGGTCTTCTCGAGGAGCGCGACCGCGCGGGCGACCACGGCAGAGGCATCGCGCGTCGCGGGATCCTGGGTGTGGCTGCGGGTGATGGTCGTGAAGTCGGAGTAGCGGAGCTTCAGCGTCACGGTCCGGGCGAAGAGCCCTTTCCGTTCGAGGATGTCCGCGGTGTGGCGGGCCAGCGCCTCGACCTCGGTCCGGATCACGCCGAGGTCTTCGAGGTCCTTCGCGTAGGTTTCCTCGCAGCCCACGGACTTGCGCTCGCGGTTGGGCTCGACCGTCCGCTCGTCTTCGCCGAAGGAGAGACGTCGGAGCCCCTCGGCCCAGCTGCCCACGGCCTTCTGGAGCACCTCGGCCGGCGCCGCGCGCACGTCCACGAGCTTGTGAATTCCGGCTGCGCGGAGCTTGCCTGCGGTGACCGGGCCGACTCCCCAGAGCGCGTCGACCGGAAGATCCTGCAGGAAGGCTTCGACACGCTCGGGCGCAATGACGGTCAGGCCGTCCGGCTTCTTCCAGCCGGAGGCGATCTTCGCGAGGAACTTGTTGGGTGCGACTCCGGCCGAAGCCGTCAGCCGCGTCTCTTCCTGGATGCGGGCCTTGAGGTGGCGCGCCACTTCCATTCCGAGGCCGAGCCCGAGCGAGTTCTCGGTCACGTCGAGGTACGCCTCGTCGAGCGACAGGGGCTCCACGAGCGGCGTGACGGTCCGGAAAATCTCGAACACCTGCGAGGAAACCGCGGCGTACTTCTTGAAGTCCGGCCGGAGGATCACGAGCTCCGGGCAGAGTCGCACGGCGCGCGCCATCGGCAGGGCCGAGCGCAC
>Ga0207691_10003057_pt1 | contig 16320 bp, 16 predicted proteins | sample KBSM13metaG_FD_184327 | JGI IMG/M metagenome (GOLD analysis project Ga0207691, IMG submission 184327) | Miscanthus rhizosphere microbial communities from Kellogg Biological Station, Michigan, USA - KBS M1-3 metaG (SPAdes) (version 2) | ecosystem: Host-associated > Plants > Roots > Rhizosphere >... | reverse complement strand
CCGAGCTCAAAAGAAAACTGCGTAGAGCGCTTTCGGCGTCCCTGGTGGAGATAAGCAAAGTCTGAGCGGTCTGTTGCACCTCGAGCGTGTGCAGGACCCACATGTCGGCAATCCGCGACCATACGAGGCCGATTGCCATCGCCACAGCCGCTGCGAGCACGAGAGTGAAGCCAATAATGTTGATCAGGCGGGCCTTCCGCTGCAATTGCTCGGCTTTGACGAGGCGTGCGGGCACGTCGAAGGTCCCATTCAAAAATAAAGAAGATCAAGCCCTGGCGGAGCAGGCGTGGGCTGGATAGAGTCGCGTTGAAGCAGGAGACACGCAAGCAATTTTTGGGAAGTGAGCTGTCGTGCCGCGTATCCTAGTCGTTGACGACGAGCCGCTCATTTCAATGATGGTCGAGGCTTGGTTGAACGAGCTCGGCTATGAGGTGGTTGGGCCGGCCGGCTCGGTGCAGGATGGGCTCAGGCTCATCGTAAGCCACGAGCTGGACGCGGCGATCCTCGATATCAATCTCGGCGGCCAAGATTGCTACGTGGTGGCCAATACGCTCCAGCAGCGCGGGGTGCCGTTTGTCTTCGCCACCGGCGGCAGCGAGATGGGTGCCGCCGCGAGTTTCAAAGACCCGATCTTTCTGCGCAAGCCCTTCGATTTCGAGAGTGTGAAAAAGGTGCTCGGCAAGCTGCTCAATCAGCGTGCTGCCTAGGCAAAATGCGCTGCTAACTGCGTGTAGCTCCGGCTAATACACCCGCTCTTTCGGCTCGATGTAAGCCACCTCGTTCGAGAGTGTGAAATTGTGCACCGGGCGGTAGTCGAGCCGCACCTCGTGCGTGCCGTAGTCGGCATATGAGAGCGTGTGCTTCATCCATTTGGCGTCGTCGCGCTTCGGGAAGTCCTCGCGCGCATGCGCGCCTCTAGACTCTTCGCGCGCGAGCGCGCCCTGCACGGTCACGGCCGACTGCGAGATGAGATTGTCGAACTCGAGCGTCTCGATCAGGTCGGTGTTCCAGATTAGCGAGCGGTCGCTGACCTTGATGTCGGCGGCATCGTCCCACACGGCGCGGATCGCTGTGACACCCTCCTTCAGCACCTCCTTGATGCGGAACACGGCGCAGTCGCGCTGCATGGTCTTCTGCATGCGGAGCCGAAGTTGAGCAGTCGGCGTCGAGCCTTCGGCATATCGGAAGCGGTCGAGCCGCTCGATTGCATTTTCGCCCGCGCCCTTGGGCAGCTCGGGAATGGCGCTGTCCTTCTGGATCAATTCGGCGCAGCGATGCGCCGCGGCGCGCCCGAACACGACGAGATCGATCAGCGAATTTGAGCCGAGCCTGTTTGCCCCGTGCACCGAGACGCAAGCGGCCTCGCCGAGCGCCATCAGCCCCGGCACGGTCGCATCGGCGTCGCCGTCACGCGGTGAAATGGCCTCACCATGCATGTTGGTGGGGATGCCACCCATGTTGTAGTGGCAGGTCGGGATGACGGGGATCGGCTCTTTGCTCACGTCGACGCCGGCGAAGATGCGAGCGAGCTCCGCGATGCCGGGCAGCCGCTCGTGCAAGAGTTGCGGCGGCAGATGGTCGAGGTGGAGATGCATGTAATCCTTATCGGTGCCGTGCCCGCGACCTTCCCTGATCTCGATGGTGATGGCGCGCGAGACCACGTCGCGCGAGGCGAGGTCTTTTGCGCTCGTCGCGTAGCGCTCCATGAATTTCTCGCCTTCGGCGTTGCGCAGGAAGCCGCCCTCGCCACGAGCGCCTTCGGTAATGAGCACGCCCGCGCCATAAACGCCAGTCGGATGGAATTGCACGAACTCCATATCCTGGAGCGGCAGGCCGGCGCGGAGCACCATGGCGTTGCCGTCACCAGTGCAGATATGCGCGGATGTGCAGGAGAAATAGGCGCGGCCATAGCCGCCGGTGGCCAGGATCACCTGGTGGGCGCGGAAACGGTGCAGCGTGCCATCCTGCATCGACAGAGCCACCACGCCGCGGCAGCGGCCCTCGTCGTCCATGATGAGGTCGATGGCGAAATACTCGATGAAGAACTCGGCCGAGTGGCGGAGCGCCTGGCCGTACATGGTGTGCAGCATGGCATGGCCGGTGCGGTCCGCCGCGGCGCAGGTGCGCTTGGCCTGGCCCTTGCCGAAATTGGTGGTCATGCCGCCGAAGGCGCGCTGGAGGATCTTGCCGTCGTCGGTGCGCGAGAACGGCACGCCCCAATGCTCGAGCTCGTAGACTGCTTGCGGAGCATTGCGGCAGAGATATTCGATGGCGTCCTGGTCGCCGAGCCAGTCGGAACCCTTAACCGTGTCATACATGTGCCAACGCCAGTCGTCGGGGCCCATATTGCCGAGCGCGGCTGCGATGCCGCCTTGCGCCGACACGGTATGCGAGCGGGTGGGAAAGACCTTGGTAATGCAGGCTGTCCTCAGGCCGACCTCGCTGCAGCCGACCACGGCGCGCAAGCCCGAGCCGCCTGCGCCGACTACCACCACGTCATAGGCGTGGTCGGTGATGGGATAGGCGCGGCCATTGATCTTCGGCACGTTGTGCGGCGTTGCGTCTTGGGGGGTGGCGTCTTGCGGCATGAACTCTCAGCTTCCGAAACTGATCTTCAAGATGGCGACGATGGAGGCGAGGCCGACGCCTGCGGCGAAGAAGGTCGCGAGCAATATGACGATCACTTTGGCGCCGCCGTGCACGTAATCCTCGATGATCTCTTTCAGCCCGATACGCATATGGATCGCGGCCGAGATGATGAGGGCAAGGAAGGCGAGCGCGACCAGCGGGCGGGCGATGAAGGCGCGCATCATCCCGTAGTCAGCGCCAATATGGGTAACGATGGCGAGGATGAGGAAAATCACCAGCGGGATATTGGCGACGGCGGTCACCCGCTGACGCCAGAAGGTCTCGGTGCCACTGCGGGCAGAGCCGAGCCCGCGCACGCGCTTGAGAGCTGTCGCCATGGCTAGAACGCTCCCTTCAGCCAATAGCCCACCAGCCAAACGAGAATTGTCAGCACGGTCGAGCCGATGATGGTCGCGAGAGCGAAGATCTCGACGCTTGTCTTGTCGAGGCCATGGCCAGTGTCCCAGATGAGATGTCGGATGCCGCCGAGCATGTGGTGAATCAGTCCCCAGGAGAACAGGAAGAGCACGGTGCGCCCGACGATGCTTCCGAAGAAGCTCGACACGACGGCGTATTTCTCAGGCCCCGCGGCAATGGCCACCAGCCACCAGGCGAGCAGGAGGAAGCCGACCGCGTTGCCGAAGCCCGTGATGCGATGGGCGATCGACATCAGCATGGTGAGCATCGGCCGGTAAATCGACAGATGCGGGGAGAGCGGCCGATTCGCCGCGAGCTTGGCATCGCCCATGGTTTTTCGTGCTGTGTTTGCCCAGACAAACCTTGTCATAACGCAAGTGGCCGGGCCGGGGCAATCGAGCCGAGCCTAGGGGGTGATGACGCCGCAGGCGATGCGGTTGCCAGAGTTGCCGGCAGGATCGGTCTTGTAGTCGTCTGCGCCAGCGTGAATGACCAGCGCGGAGCCATCGGCGTCGAGCAACGGCGCCTCCCCGCTCAAGGTCACATTCGGCTCTAAGACCTCGACTTGCAGCTTGCCATCGGCGGGGACATGCAGGTTCGGCAGGTCGCCGGCGTGAGGGCCCTCGGGGGTCATGAAGCCGTGCTTGGTCTGGTCAGGGTTGAAGTGCGGGCCGGCCGATTTGAAGTCGGGGGGCTCGCATTTGCCTGTCGTATGGACGTGGAAGCCATGCTCGCCAGGAGGGACGGCCGTAAGATCGAGGCTGATGAGCACTCCGCTCGGCGTGACAGTGAAAGTGGCCGCGCCGACCTCCTTGCCGCTCGCGTCCTTAAGCACGGCAGAGGCAGTGTCCACCGCCAGGGCAGGCGCGGCGAGCGAGAGCGTTCCAGTGATTGAGGCTGCGAGCCAAAGAGTGGTTCGTCGCATAACGTTGTTTTCCTAGCGCGGGAGAGCGACCCAATAGTCCATATCGAGAACCACGCCGTCCTCGTGGCCGCCGTCGGGCTTCGATCCCGGATAGTCAGCGCAGGGGCGATCCTTGACGGCGAAGGTGCGGAGCCGGAGAGCGCCCATGTCACTGCGGCCCTGAAGCTCGGCTTTGTCGAGCACCTCGCTCCAGGCATAGATGGTGTCGCCGGCGAAGGACGGCGCCACGTGGCGCGCGCCGTTCAGCCCAAGGACATGGAAGGCATTGGCGAGCCCATTAAAGCTCAGGCTCCGCGCGATCGAGATGATGTGCCCGCCATAGACGAGCCTTCGCCCGAACCGGCCCTTGCCCTCGACATGCTGATTGAAATGCACGCGGGCGGTGTTCTGGAATAGCCTCGTGGCGAGCTGATGCTCGGCCTCCTCGATGGTCTGGCCGTCGACATGGTCGATCTTGTCGCCGACTGAATAGTCGTCCCAGCGCTTGGGCGAGCCGGCGAGAGCATAGTCATAGCCCTCGATATCAAGCGGCGGCAGTGCCGCGCCGAGCGTCGACGGATCGACGCTCGTAGCAAGCTCTGGCACCACTGGCGCCGGCGCGGGCGCGTTCATGTCGCGCTTGTTGACCATCACCCAGCGCGCATAAGACAGCACCGGCTGTCCGCGCTGATTCTTACCGGTCGAACGCACATAGACCGTGCCGCTTTTCTTGTTGGAGTTCTCCTTGACCCCGATCACTTCGGAGGTCGAGGCGAGGGTGTCACCTGGAAAGACGGGAGCGAGGAAGCGGAACTCGGCGTAGCCGAGATTGGCGATTGCGTTGCGTGAGATGTCCGGCACGGTCTTGCCGATAACGACATGGAACACGAGCAAATCGTCGATTGGCGCGCGCGGATAGCCAATGTCATGCGCGAAAGCGTCTGAAGATTGCACGGCGAAGCGCGGCCCGTACAGCGCGGTGAACAGGCTGACGTCGCCGACCGTCACGGAGCGCGGTGTCGCGTGCACGATCTCCTGGCCGAGCTTGAAGTCCTCGAAGTAATTGCCGGTGACGGCCTTGTCGATTTGCTCGCTTTGCGTGTCGTTCATAGGTTGTTTCGCTGGTTAGAACGGCGACCATAGTTGGCGCCCTTTGCAGAGACAAGCGCCGGTGACAGATCGTCAGGTTGCGGCGGTCGAGGACTCATCTGGGATGGGACTCCGCGGGAAAAGCAGGCGCTGATAGAACCAGCCAATGCCGATCAGCACGGCGCCGAGGCCGAGGAAGGAGAGGGCGCGGTAGATGCCGGTGAGATCGGACATGTCGATGAGAAAGACCTTGAGCACCGTCAGCACGATTACCGCCGCCGAAGCGACACGCAAGGGAAGCGAGCGGAGCGTGATGCCGGCGGCAAGCAAGGCCACGCCGAAAGCAAGCCATACGGCCGAATAGGTGTATTGCTCGGCGTCGGAGACCGAGCCCGAGGTCAGATTGGGCCCGTGATAGAGCCTTGCCACTTCAAGGGTGATATAGGCAAGCGCGAGGCCTAGCGCGACGAAGAGTGCCGTCAAGCTGTACCAGCGTGGTCTGCTGGTTCGCGTGATGCGCGCGAGTACGCCGGTGAGCATTGCTGGCAGACCGTAGCCGAGCAGAATCCAATTGATGAATGGCCCGCCGACATCCTCGCCGGTGAGCCAAGGATTGTCAGCGATGCCGAGACTGAACACGATGACAGCAAGGACGAGCGCAGCAAGCAGTCGTGCGCCCCAATCGTGAACGACCCTTCCGCTGACCAACCGAAGCCGCTCTAGCCCGATGATCACGGCAAGGAGAAGCGAGACATCGAGTGCGGTCTCGGCCAGCGCATTCCCGCTCACGTTGGGATCGCCGCCCGTGATGTAGTGATTCGCCTCCATCACGATGAGAAGCACGGTGAACAAGATGGCTGCGGCGTCGACGATGCGAGACGGCGTGTCGTCAGCACGGCGGCGCAGCAGGGATCCGGCAAGCCAGAACGATGCCGCCGGTATGCCGTAACCATAGAGCAGCCAATTGAAGACAGGTGTGGTGCCAACCTTATCGCCGACGATGTGCGGGTCCCAAGCGATGCGCCCGAGAACGCCGAATGTTACCGCAGCGGCAAGCCAGCGGAGCGCGGGCAGAGGCCGCTGCTCGGCCACCCAGGCGATGCCGGGAACCATCAGCGCGAGCGCTACAGTTAGCCAGCCCTTCTCAAGGCCGAGACTGAGCGCAAGCGCAAGCGAGGCGATCGAGCCGGTGGCGAAAATCGCACTTGCCGCCTCGCTACTTGGCTCGCCACTCCGCCGGCTCAAAGCCTCGGTGGCAACGGCGAACAGCCCGGCGAGCGCGACGGCTGCGCCGGCAAAGGGAATTGAGCGATCGAAGCCGGCGATCCGCCAATAGAGCGCGATCAGAATGGCGATAGGCGCAGCGACAGCCGATCCAGCCCACAGCGCCGACACGAGTGGGCGCTCGCCGGGGCCCTGGGCGAGAAAGCCGAATAGGCCGAACAGCAGAGCGAAGGCCGCGCCGAGGGTTAGCGGCGTACCGAACAGATAGTGCTCAGGCTTCCACAGGCTGTCGGATGCGGGACCTGAGGGCAGGCCGAGCTGGCTGACATCGAAATCGAGCGACCAATGCAGGAAGATGAGTGTGACGAAGATCGCCGCAGCAGGTACGGCGAGCGCGGCTGCGTCGGTGCGCCAGGCAATCGCCAGTGTCGAGGTAACCAGCACGACGAACAGGATGAGAGCAAGCGTGTCGTGGCCACTTGCCAGCACGAGCAGCATGGCGGCGAAGAGATAGGCGATGAGGGTCGCCGATGAGAGGAACTCGATCTTGCCGCGGACGACGTCAGGACCGAACAGGAAGCCGGAGACGATGAACAGTGCCGCGAGCGTGAAGCCGGCAGCGACGTGAAACACGTGTTGCGGCAAGGCCTGCAAGTCGTCGAGGCCGGGCAACGTCCAAAGCACGCTGGCAACCACTGCCGTCACTGCGAGCCAGCGCCAGAGTCGCGCCCGCGCGAGTGCGAACGACGCCGCGGTCACTACTGCAAGATAGAGATAGAGCGCCCAATAATTTGGCTCTTCGGTCGAAACGATGAGCGGTGTGATAAACGCACCAATCAGTCCGAGGCCGGCGAGCGCGGGTCCATGGATCAGCGCGGCAGCGAGCGTGCCGAGGGAGACGATGCCCAACAAGACGAAGGCGGCAGCAGGACCGATGAATCCATAGAGCGCGTAAGCCGCGTAGATGTCGGCATAGGCAATCGCCGTTCCTGCCGCTGTGAGCACGCTCGGGATATGCGCCTTGGGCAGTCCAGCAATGCCGCTCTTGATTTCGCGGCGCCGCGTCCATTCGCCGGCGGCGATCAAAGCGAGCGCGACGATGCCTGCGAGCAAGACCCGCGCGCCCGGACCGAACCAACCCTGCTCGATTGAGTAGCGCACGAGGAAAAAGCCGCCGAGTGCGAGCGCAATGCCGCCGGCCCAGACCACCCATTGCGTGCCGAAGCGTTCCTCGAGGCTGATGTGAGGTTTGGGCGGCCGGGCGGAGGGAGCCGGTACTATGACGGGAGATCCCTCCGGTGTGGCAGGTGCCGCCGGTTCCTCGATCTTGGCCTCTAGCTCCTTGACGGCTTCAGGTGCAAGTGGAGGCGGCGGAGCGGGCTGAAGCGCTCCTCCGGAGAGCTGCCCTTCAAGTCCGGCCAGCCTGAGTTCGAGCTTCCTCACTCGCTCGCGTGCGCCGATCGCCAAGACGAGGGCGACAATGGCCAATACCGGAAAGGCGATGACGAGAGCGATGAGGAGGGAGAACAGAGGGTCCATCAGCTTTGCGGTGTGCGCAGGAAGCCGACAGCCGGGCGCTCGCTACTGCCGTGGACAGGCCCTATCACCGAGATGCCTCGACCCAAGCGGGAGGCCTATCTAGCCCGAGGCTCTAGGAGAAGGGAATGCAGATTGCAGAATCAAAATGGCGATCCCCACTTTCGTGGGGACCGCCATTTCAGTGATAGCTTGAAGAGATCGACGCGTTAATTAAGCGCGGTCGAGCTCGGCAGGGAGATAGCTCGTCACTTCCATGCCAGCCTCGGACTCGGTGATCTCGGGTTTCAGCCACTCTTTCATGGTCGTCTCCTTCGGTGAACTAACAGCCTAGATAATGGGGAATGGGCATGAGTCCCGCATGACGGCCCCATGAACAGGCTCTGAATGCCACATTAAGAAATTCTGACGAGAACACGTGGCAAATTCCCTGGACTTGGCGGCACTGGGATGGCCACGAGATATGGAGCCATTCCCTTTCGCTCGCCAATCGCGGTTATTCGCTAGGCTATCCGAACAGCGCCAAGGCCTTATCCACGGTGATCCAGATGCCCCAGAGCAGGGGAAGGCCGACCGCAAACCATGCGAGCGGCGCCACATCGAGGCGCCTGGGACTGAGCACGATGCCGGCGAGCCAGAGTGCGAGGCCGATCCACATCAGGAAGGGGCGATAGGCAAAGGAGCCAGTGGCCTCTGCCTTGGCGGTGGTGTCGAGGCATGGGCCCGCCGAGTAAAGCAGACATTCCCAGGCGCCGCCGATCCCGCCCACCTTGGTGTAAAAGGTGATCCACCAGACGATGGCGACTGCGATCAAGAGAAGCCCGATTGGCTGGAGCAAGCCAATGCCGGGCCGGGTGTCCTCGCGCTCCCTGATCTCAACCGCATGCATGGCCCTGTCGCGCGCGGTCTTGGTCTGCAATGCCTCGACCTCCTCTGGCTTCATAAACCATTTCTTGGCAAGCGGCCTGATCAGCAGATTGCAGATGAAGCCTGCCACGAGAAGTCCGGCAAGAACGTAGAAGATGGGGTGGTAGATCTGGTCGGGGGCAATGCCCGCGGCTTTGCGCGAGTCGTGCATGTAGTTCACGATCACGGGGCCGACGATGCCGGCGGTCGACCATGCGGTGAGCAGCCGGCCGTGAATGGCGCCCACGAACTGCGTGCCGAAAATGTCGGCAAGGTAGGCAGGGATGGTGGCGAAGCCGCCGCCATACATCGAGGCGATGAGACAGAAGGCGGCAGCGAACAATCCCAACATGCCGAGCGTGGCAAGCGTCGGTGCCGACGCGTAGCAGATGAAGCCCAAGGTGAAGAACAGGAAATAGGTCGTCTTGCGCCCGATCCTGTCCGACAGCGAGGCCCAAAAGAAGCGGCCTGCGATATTGAACAGGGAGAACAGCCCGACAAAGGCGGCACCGACCAACGCGGCTTGCGCCTTCTGGGCGTCATTGAATTGCGCGAAGCCTACGGTGGGATCGCCGAACAGGCGGCCGCCGAAGGTCTCCTGAAGCATCGGGGAGGCCGCGCCGATGATGCCGATACCGGCGGAGACGTTGAGACAGAGCACGAGCCAGATCAGCCAAAACTGCAGAGTCTTGTGGGCCTGATTGAGGTGGACGTGCCCCGTGGTGATCATCGCGTGGGAATTCGCCGGGGGCGTCCAGCCGTGCGGCTTCCACCCGATCGGCGGCAGCCGGTAACCGAACGCACCGCACATCATGAAGACGAAATAGATGATCCCCATGGTCACGAAGGTCTCCCACACGCCGACCGAGGTCGGGGTGGCGTAATAATTCATGAGGATAGTGGCGAGCGGCGAGCCGATCATGGCGCCGCCACCGAAACCCATGATGGCCATGCCGGTGGCCATGCCCCGTCGGTCGGGGAACCATTTGATCAGGGTTGAGACGGGCGAGATGTAGCCAAGGCCGAGGCCGACGCCGCCGATGATGCCGGAACCGAGCCACATCAGCCAAAGCTGATGGATATAGACGCCGACCGCCGAGATCATCAGGCCGCCGGACCAACAAAGCGCCGCTACAACGCCGGCGCGGCGCGGACCGACTCGCTCGAGCCATCCTCCCCAAATCGCAGCCGACGTGCCCAGCAGGACGAAGAACAGCGTGTACATCCAACCGAGATCGAACTGGGTCCAGTCGCAGTCGGTGGCAAACAGTGCGTGGCCGGTGATCGCGACCTTGCCCCAAAACGTAGTGGCGTCACCGGGGCAGGGGATCGGCTTGTCCAGCCCTTGCGCTACGGCCACGGCGCGGCCGAGAGGCAGCCAGAACACGCTGAAGCCGTAGGCCATGCCGATGCAGAGATGAATGGCGAGAGCCGCCGGCGGAACGAGCCAGCGGTTGTAGTCCGCAGGTGCAATGATGCGCTCTTTATCGAGAAGGTCGGCATGGTCGCCGGCCGTCGCTGTGCGTGCCGCAGTCGCCATTCCTTTCCCCCCAGAATGCGGGCTGTCGAATGCCCTATTTATCCGCAATTTGAACGTGCTTCGAGCCGGACTGCAAGGGCCTTTGGGGGAGCATGAATTGCTACTTCGAACGGCGATTCTCGCGGCGCTGCGTGACGCTTTGGTGACGCTTGGACATTGCCCAACATCGCTCGCACTGCGCTGGCCGGCCTTGTCCGGCAACGGGTTTCAGTGCAGACATTTGGCTACTGTCCACAGGAGGGTCCGCCATGGCAACAAACTCCGTTCGACGCGGTCTGGTGCTCGCGTTAGCTCTCGGCTTCTTCGCCACGCCCTTCCTGTGGGCTTCGGCTCAAGCCGCCAACATCACCGTGTTTGCTGCAGCGAGCCTCAAGAACGCGCTCGACGATGCGGCGAAGAAATACGAGGCGAAGACCGGCGACAAGATCGTGGTCAGCTATGCGGCCTCATCCGCGCTTGCCAAGCAGATCGAGCAAGGCGCGCCCGCCGACATCTTCTTCTCGGCGGACCTCGATTGGATGGACTACCTAGAGCAGAAGAAGCTCATCGACACAGCATCGCGGCATACGCTGCTCGGCAATACGCTTGTGCTGATCGCTCCGAAGGACTCGACCGTCTCGCTCACGGTCGGCAAGAACTTTCCACTGCTGCAGGCTCTCGGGCCGGACGACAAGCTTGCGATGGCGAGCGTCGACACCGTGCCTGCCGGGAAGTATGGCAAAGCGGCTCTGACCTATTTCGGCGTGTGGGATCAGGTGGCGCCGCGCGTGGCCCAGGCGGAAAATGTGCGCGCTGCGCTCGCTTTCGTCGCGAGGGGCGAGACGCCACTCGGCATAGTCTATGGCACCGATGCGAGGTCGGAGCCAGCAGTCAAAGTCATCGGTACGTTTGCAGAGGATAGCCATCCCAAGATCCTCTATCCGATTGCACTGACTGCCTCGGCAAAGCCTGAGGCGCGCAAGTTTCTCGAATTCCTCATGTCGTCGGAAGTCGCGCCCTCTTTCGAGGCGCAAGGCTTCTCGATCGAAGGCAAGGTCGGCTAGGGAGGTTCGCGCGGAATTCGGCGTCGGAACGAACGATGCGAGGCACACCAGGCTCTTCGCTTGACATTATTTGGCCGCTGTCGCTCGGCTATTTACCGGCGGTCCGCCGCCGCTAATGCCCATTTGGGGGGCGTCAAAACCCTGCCTTCATACGCAATTGGACAGGTTCAGTGACATGAGCATGAAGTCTAGTACCGCCGCAGGTGCGGCACTGTTCGCCTTCGCGTTACTGCTGGTACCGGCCATCGCCGGCACTATCACCGAACGCGAGAAGCGCGATTGCCCAAACGACTATCATAGATACTGCGGCGAATATGGACTCGGCAGTGAGGCGTTGCGAGCCTGCATGTCGCGCAACATCAAGAAGCTGTCGCGTGTCTGCGTCGCCGCGCTCGTCGATGCCGGCGAGCTGAGCCAAGCCCAGGCCGATAAGCTGCACGGAAAGACTGCGACCGTGGCGAAGAAGAAGACCACGGCAAAAAAGGTCACTGGAAAAAAGAAGGTCGCTGCCAAGAGCACGCACAAAACCACGAAGCAGGTCGTTCATAAGAGCAGCACCAAGAAGGTCGCCTCCAAGGGCACGACAAAGAAGAAGCGGCAGTAGATTTCAATCCGCGGACGGGCGCGTCGGGAGGTTGTGCAAGCTAGAGCTTTGCCAGGACCCGTTCGGTGAGCGCCTCGCAGGCCTCACCGGCAAAGGGGAACGCGCCACTCAGAGCGTCCTGCAAGGTGGGAGCGAGGGCCACCTGCAAGCGTCGCCGCGCCCGCAGGAGGCGGGTCTTCACGGTTTGCGCAGGAACCTGCAAGGCTTCGGCAGTTTCCTCGACGCTCAAACCTTCGACCTCGCGTAACATGAAGACGATCCGAAAGGCTTCCGGCAAATCAGCTATGGCCTGCTCGATAAGCTTGGCCAACTGGCCTCGCGCGGCATCGGCTTCCGGTGACGAAGAAGCAGCAGGCCCTCCCATCAGATTCTCCCGATAGTCATCGAGCAAGGCGATGGAGTGTTCGCGCAACAGGCGGATTCTGCGTTGGGCCGATCGGCGCCTGCCAAGGGCCTCGTTCAACACGATGCGGGTCAGCCATGTACTCAGAGACGACACTCCAGCAAAACTGTCGATCGCGGCGAACCCCTTGAGATATCCTTCCTGGACGGCTTCCTCGGCATCCGGCCGGTCTTTCAGCACGCTCCACGCCGTTCGATAGAGACGTTGATTGTTGCGCCGGGTCACGACGCGCACCGCAAGAGAGTCGCGCTGGGCTATGAGCTTCGCGAGCTCGATATCGGTCAGAGTTTCATAGTCCAGCGCGACGCTTGTCATGCGTCTATTGCGAGGCCGAGGCGGATTGGAGCCGACTGGCGAGCTGCTCGGCGTGCTTTTGGTGCGCCTGGAATAACGCTAGGCCGCTCTGCAGCAACGCTTTGAGCTCGGCGTTCTGCGCGCTCGGAATGAGCGTGTCGCTGAGCGCGTTGTTGACCGTCTTGTGATAACCCACCTCATTGTCGATGTAAGCCTTGTCGAACGCTGCCCCGTTCAGGCTCGCCAGCTTGTTACGGGTGGCGTCCGCCTCCTTCTTCAGGCTTTGGCTCGTCGGATTGTCTTCCGGCTTGACGTTGAGTTTCTTCACCAGCGCCAATGCTTGATTGTTCACCGTCGTATGATCTCCGACCATCTGTTGGGCAAAGGTGCGGACACCATCGTTTTTCGATTTTTGCAAGGCCTGCTTGGCGGCCTCGATATCGAGAAGGTTCGCCGTATAGACGATATGGGCAATTTGCGGATCGGTTGGTTTTGCGGCCTGCTCGGCCGCACTCGCAGCCATGGTGAGCAGACTAGCGGCCAAAAAGGCAGCAATAACGAGGATCTTCTGCATGACATGTCCTTTCGATCAGGCTCTTCGCTCGCAATTTCGTGCGACCGACAACGAGCCATTAGATGGCATGACACGCGCCGAGGTTCCCGCAATGCCGATGCAGCGCGGGCCAGACCGCACCCGGACGGGCGGCAGCCGTCAGGCTGCTGACTTCTTATACTTCGCCGCCTCCTCCGAGCCCTTTGTTGCGTCGCCAGCTGTGTAGGACTTGGCACCGGTGCCGGCGAGCTTGCCCTTGTCCACGATCAGGTACTCGGTGCGGATCGGCTTCTTTGCGAAGTAGCTCTCGAGAATCTCGCGCGTCCCGGCGGCGTAGCGTGCCTGCGCGGAGAGCGAACTTCCCGAGATATGCGGTGTCATGCCGTGATGCGGCATGGTGCGCCACGGGTGCTCCTTGGGCGCGGGCTGGGGGAACCAGACGTCACCCGCGTAGCCTGCGAGCTGACCGCTCTCCAGCGCCCGGACAATCGCGTCGCGGTCGCAGATCTTGCCGCGCGCCGTGTTCACGATGTAGCTGCCGCGCTTCATCATGCCGATCAGCTTGTCGTTGAACATGCCCTCGGTCTCGGGGTGCAGCGGCGCGTTGATGGTCACCACATCGCACACCTTGACCAGCGACTCGACGTTGGGATGGAAGGTGAGACCAAGCTCCTTCTCGACCTTCTCAGGCAGGCGGTGTTTGTCGGTATAGTGGAGCTTCACATCGAAAGGCTTTAGCCGGCGGAGCGCCGCAAGGCCGATGCGGCCGGCGGCGACCGTGCCGACATTCATGCCTTCGAGGTCGTAGGAGCGCTCGACGCAGTCGGCGATATTCCAGCCGCCTCTGATCACCCAGCCATAGGACGGGATGTAGTTCCTGACCAGCGCCAGGATCATCATCACGATGTGCTCAGACACGCTGATCGAGTTGCAGTACGTCACCTCGGCGACGGTGACGCCCTTGTCCATGGCGGCCTGGAGGTCAGTGTGGTCCGAGCCGATGCCGGCGGTGATGACGAGCTTGAGTTTCTTCGCCTTGTGGAAGCGTTCCTTGGTCATGTAGGCGGGCCAGAACGGCTGTGAGATCACGACCTCGGCGTCAGGCAGCTCCTTCTCGAAGGCCGAATTCGAACCGTCCTTGTCGGAGGTCACGACCAGTGTATGACCGGCGTCCTCGAGGAACTTGCGAAGCCCGAGCTCACCGGACACGCTGCCCAGAAGCTCGCCCGGCTTGAAGTCGATCTTGCTCGGGGTCGGCGTGGTCATGCCGTCGGGATAGTGGTCGATCTTGGGAATCGAATCCCGGGCATATTCGGCCGGATAGCCGTCGACCGGGTCGTCATAGAGAACACAGAGGACCTTTGCCATTACTGCCACTCCTTCGGTTGTGGGCAAGCCGATGCTGCTCCACGCAACGCACGGCTGTAGCAACCAGCTGTTGCTGCTTCACTTCGGAAAGCCTTAAGGTGCAATCTCCAGAAGAGGCTTTACCTGTTTTTGCAAAAGTGTCCGGCTAGTTATTTCTTATAGTAGCCGACACCACAGATCTGGTCGCCGGCCTTCGTGTAGAAGACGGTCTTCTCCAGGATCTCGCCTGTGGGATGGCGCGGCCAGACGTAGGTGGTCACTTTTATCGTTCCCTCGGTCGCATTCTGCATCATCGTTTCACCCAACCGAAGGCCGTTCACGCCCACAAGGCCGCTCAGTTGTTTGCCCTTTTCCCCGTAAGGATGCGCCGTTATGATGCCGTCAGAGGCGTTGGCGCAGAACACATAAAGATCGCGGTCCTTGAAGCCGCCTTCGCCCTTGTTGAACATATCAAGCGCCTTCGCTTTGTCCTCTTTCACCGCGGCCACCGCTCTCTCAAGCATAGCTTTGGCTTCCTCTGGAGTGCCGAAGTCAGCTGCCCAGACTGAGGAAGTAGTGAAAAGCACCTGGAACACGGCATAACTGATCACGAAGGCGAGATTGCGTAACATCACTAACCTCCATAAAGCAGCAACCACTCCGGGGTTGTGTGCGTTGCGTTACTAGGCGACACTGAGTCGTCACGAGGGAATCACTTCTTGTATCCGACGAAGTAGGCGCCGATGGTTTGGCCCGAGGCGTTTTTGATAGGCTCGTAGCGAGTAATATATGCCTTGCCATGAACCTCGACTTCGCCAAAGTAGGGATAGCCTGCTTTTATCGAGTCCAGCGCCGGTGACCCCATTACAGTTCCAACTGCTCGCGTACCGTCAGGGAGCGGCACGTTAGTCGCAACGCGGATATATTCTTCGAGCTCATGTTGCTCTAGTCGAACGGCCGCCTTCACGAACAGTGTGACCACCGTTCCTGGGCCGCCTTCGTTTGCGACCTCATCGACTAGGGTGAAATTGTTATTCATCTTGGTCGAGCCGAAATACAAAGCTGGGACACTTTTGCTACCAACCACATCCGTTCCCTCAATTCTTGGCTCTCCCAGTTTAGTGGTCTTATCTTTCAAGGTTGCCATTGACGCCACGGTTCTTGGATCCTGAGCGTTGGCAGCGCTTGCCATCAACATGAGACTTCCGGGTAAGCCAATTGCAATCACAAGAACCACAAGCGCTTTTTTTGCAATAAGCCTTGCCGCGCGGTCCGCAATTAATTCCCCCGTGCGTAACATGACTAACCTCCATAAGGCGCAACGGGCTAATGTTTCGCTCGCAACTCCTTCTTGATAATCCTGTCAAGATAGAAGGTCACGTCAGCCTCTCCGTTGCCAGACTTTCACGCGCGAACCACTCCGAGGTTGTCTGCCTTGAGTCATTAGGCGACACTCAATCGTCGCGCGGGCGTCACTTCTTGTATCCAACGAAGTAGGCGCCGATGGTTTCACCCGAGGCGTCTTTGATAGGCTCGTAGTCAGTAATATATTGCGTGCCAAGAACCGCGACTTCGCCTTGGAAGGGGTGGCCTGCTTTTATCGAGCCGAGCGCTGGTGACCCCATCACAGTTCCAACCGCTCGCCTACCGTCAGGGAGCAGCACGGTAGTCGCAACGCGGATATATACTTCGACGGGCGCATGTTGTTCTTGTTGAACGCCCGCCTTGACGAACAGCGTGGCCATCATTCCTGGCCCGCCTTCCTTTGCGACCTCATCGACTATAGTGAAATTGTTATTCATCTTAGTCGAGCCGAAATACAAAACTGGGAC
>Ga0207691_10003056_pt1 | contig 16320 bp, 10 predicted proteins | sample KBSM13metaG_FD_184327 | JGI IMG/M metagenome (GOLD analysis project Ga0207691, IMG submission 184327) | Miscanthus rhizosphere microbial communities from Kellogg Biological Station, Michigan, USA - KBS M1-3 metaG (SPAdes) (version 2) | ecosystem: Host-associated > Plants > Roots > Rhizosphere >... | reverse complement strand
AACTCGCCGATGGAGCGGTGGAACTTCATGTCGGGCGCCACGAGCGGTGCGGCGCCGTCCGGAAGGAACTTGCTGATCGACACCAGGAGCGCGTCGACTTCCTGCTTGTAGAGGTCTCGCGACAGCTCGTTGAGGTGCGCCTTGTCGGGGTCGGCGGGTTGTTTCGCCTCGTCGTAGCGGCCTTTGAGGCCCCACACGTAGAACCACTCAGCCGAGGACGAGGAGTCCTTGCCGAAAAGGTCGTACGCCGTGGAGAGCCACTTGTTGACGTACTTCTGGAGCAGCGCCGGAGGGACGCGCCCGCCCTTCGCAATCCTCTGCAGACCCATGTGGCCGGTGCCGAGGTGGAACCCCTCCTCGCGCAGCATGGGCCCCATCGAGCGGGCGAGCGGCGCGAAGCCGGAGGTGGAAAGCATGTTGAGCTGGAACTTCCCGTCGCGGTCGACGAACTCGGTGTACGTGAAGAAGTCGACCCAGTTGTCGACGTCGACGTTGAAGGAGCCGAGCAGCCGGTTGTTCTGCCAGGAGCGGCGCTCGAGCAGCTTGCGCGCTTCGATCTTCCCGGTTTCCCCGAAGTTGTTGACGAGCAGGTGGCACATCTGCCAGCCGTGGCGCATCTCTTCGACCATGATCCGGCAGACGCTGTCGGTGTCGTAGTCGGAGGGCGAGGTCTGGAGCAGGTAGCGCTGCTGCTCGACCGAGGCGAACTCGGTGTCGCCCTGGTAGACGATCAGATTGCAGAGCGCGTCGCGGATCTGCTGCTGGGGGATCTGCGTGACGCGCTCCCATTTCCGGGAGCCCCGGAAGTCTCCGTACTCGATCTCGTCGGTTTTCAGGTCACCGTACTTGGCCTCGAATTGATAGTCCGAGTACTTGGGCAGCTCCAGGCCGATGTCCTTCTGCCAGGCCCGGAACGCGTCGACCCAGTCGTCGAACGTCGCGATCTTTTTCATGTTCATGCCTCCCGATCCGACCACCGAAGAACGACTTCCCGACAGCAGGAAGACGCCGTCCTCCAGGGTGACGGTAAACAACTATCATATCGGGTTTATGCCGGTAGCCATCGACTGGGAGGGACTCACGGTCGCGTTCGAGAACCGCTCCCAGAAGATCACGCACTTCTTCGACCGCGAGACGGGCGACGTCGTCCAGGTCCTCGTCCAGGACGCGGCGCGCCACGCGGAGCTCGCCGGAGATCCCCGCTATCAGGCGCTTCCCAAGGACCAGGGCGAGCGCACCCGCGGGGATCTCGAGGACTTCGCGGAGCACTGCGAGGACGAAGCCTGCCGGCGCGATCTGTCCAAAGCGCTCGAAGATGCCGACTTCGCGGCGGCGTTCCGCCGCGCGTTGCTCGGACACCCCAAAGAGGAGTCGCACTTTTTTCAGTTCAAAGAGCGCCGCGCCAAGGAACGGGCCGTCGCGTGGCTGAAAGAGAACGGAATCGCGAGGTAGCCGGGGCCCGAGCGACGCGCGACGCGCTCGCGGGCTAGAAGCGGAGGATCCCGAACCGCTCCGGGACGTGGAAGTCGGCGGGATCTGCCAGCGTCGGCGACCAGGCGCTGAGCTCGTCGGGCAGGTCGCTCGCTCCCCGGTCGATGCGATAGAAGTTGGCCCGCCAGACAGCCGGGATCGGTCCATCGCAGAGCGGCGCGAGCGGAATCGTCAACGCTGCGGACCAGCGCCCCGGCCGAACCCTCACCCGCGCGGAAAGTCCCGGACAGTCCCAGGACGCGTCGACGCGCATGGAAGCGCGAACGAGGTCGGGGGAGTCCACCCGCGCGTCGAAGAGCGTCCCCAGCGGGCTGACCTCGATCTCGAAGTAGCGCCGTGGGGAATCCTCTTCCGGGGCCAGGAAGACCTCGCAAACGTCCTCCTCCCAGAGCGGCGCGTCGCGCTCCCGGTGGGTCGCGACGACACCGGTTCCGTCGTCCCGGCCATCGAAGCGGACGCAGAGAGCGTCTTTGCGGCGTCCGATGCGTAAGGAAGTCGCGAGCCGGGGAGGCTGTCCGGTCCGCGCGTCGAGGAGCTTCAGGGGCGGGAGTGAGACGAGGCGGTCGGTCGGGGACAGCGAAAGGACGGAGTACGAGGGAACGGCGGCGGCCATGCGAGGCGCATTGTGCGCCATGGGCTTTCCGTCGGAAAGCACGGGATCCCTCGGCGCTCCGCGCCTCGGGATGACTTCACGGGGACGCGAAGGCGTCCCGTGAAGTCATTTCAACTTCCAGGCCCGATAGAGATTGAAGCCGATGTAGACGTTCTTCGCCGGCTGGGCGTACGGGACCGCGATGGCGTACTGGCCCACGGTCGTCCCCTTGACGTTGCCGGCAAAGAAAGCGAAACGGTGGCGCAAAAGCGACTTCTCGACCGTGACGGCCCAGCCGACGCCGCCCGCATCCACTTTGGAAAGCCTCGGGTAAACCTCGCCGTGCACCGTGATCGAGTGCGTGATGGCGATGGAGGCCCCGACGGGGACGTTGAAGATGTTCTCGTAGAGGCCGGAGCAGGTGAACTGGGGGAGCCCGGGGGCAAGGCCTGTCGGCCGGCACGAGAGATCGTGCGGCGGCTCAGGCAGAAAAGGAGGCAGGCCGCCGAAGTTGCCGAGGTCGCCGTTGGTTCGCTGGAGATACGTCGGAACCGCTGTGATCCGAACGTACTTGCCGAAGTCGTAAGCCAGGACGGCCTGAGCCCAGAGACTCGACTGGGGACGTGCTCCCGTGGTTCTCCAGTCGGCTCCGAAGCGCAAAGACGACGCAAAGCATCCGAGCCTGGGCAACTCGTACTGTCCCGAGGCCTCGTAGGTCGCGAGATCCGAGCTCCGATAGAAGCCCATGTTGAGATTCTTGAGCGGCGAGTACCAGAGACCGAATCCCCACGTATTGCCGGTGTCGAGCGTGAAGAAGTTGTCGATGTTCCCATCCTGCAACGGCTCTTGAAATCGATGCGTCACGAGAAAGGTCAGAGTGCCTTCCGGAGGAACATCGACGGATGGCAGGTTGATGATCACGTTGGATTCGATGGGTCGGAACGGGATCGACTCCTTCTTCTCTTCCTTGTCGGCCTTGTCAGCGACCGCGACGGCGGCCGGCGTCGGCGTGGGTGTCGGCGGGGACGTGTCCTGGGCGAACGCCGCCGATGCGAGCGCGAGACAGAAAGCCGCAGCGAGTCCTTTTGCCGCTCTCATCACACCTCCCCGATCAGGCACACCCGGCCGTCCGGAGCGTAGCCGCGCTTCGGGTCGGGACCGGGACGCTCACGAAATCTTCAGTTTTCCTCCGGCGCGTCGAGGACCTCGCGAACCTTGCGGGCCAGGACATCCGGCGTGAAGGGTTTCGACAGGAACGCCGTGCCGGGCGGAAGGATGCCCTGCTGGGCAATGGCGGCGTCCGTGTATCCCGACATGTAGAGCACGCGCATCCGCGGGCGCTCCGCCGCGAGGAGACGGGCCATCTCCCGGCCGTTCATCCCGGGCATGATCACGTCGGTGACGAGGAGGTCGATCTTCCCGGCGGCCCGGGCCGCGGCGATGGCCTCGGCCGGGCTGGCGGCGGCGGTGACCGCGTATCCCTGCATTCTCAGCAGACGCTCCACCAGGCGCCGGACCTCGGCCTCGTCCTCCACGAGCAGGACCGCCTCGCTTCCGGTCCGCGCGACGGCGAGAGGCACGGGCGGCGTCTCGCGCTTCGCTTCGGGCTCGTCGCAGCGCGGGAGGTAGATCTTGAACGCCGTCCCGACGCCGGGCTCGCTGTACACCCAGATCGAGCCGCCGCTCTGTTTCACGATGCCGTACGTCGTCGAGAGGCCGAGCCCCGTTCCCTTGCCACGCTCCTTGGTCGTGAAGAAGGGCTCGAAGAGCCGCGACTGGAGGGCCGCATCCATGCCGACGCCCGTGTCGGAGACGGCCAGCATGACGTGCGGTCCGGGCTGGACGGTGGCGTAGGCGCTCGCGAACTTCTCGTCGAGGGTCACGTTGGCCGTCTCGAGCGTGAGCCGGCCGCCGCGGGGCATGGCATCGCGAGCGTTCACGGCGAGGTTGACGATGGCCTGTTCGATCTGGCCGGGATCGGCCATCGTGCGCCAGAGATCGGTATCGAGGGCCGTCGTCAGCTCGATGTCCTCGCCGATGACGCGGCGAAGCATCTTCTCCATGCCCGCGATCACGGCGTTGAGATCGAGCACGCGGGGCTCGAGGACCTGCCGCCGCGAAAAGGCGAGCAGCTGCTGCGTCAGCCCCGCGGCGCGCCGGCCGGCTTCGCGGATCTCGACCGCGCTCTCGCGCCGGGGGTCATTGCCGGCGAGCTCGGCGAGGAGCAGGTCGCTGTAGCCCGCGATCGCCGTCAACAGGTTGTTGAAGTCGTGGGCGATGCCTCCGGCGAGCCGACCCACGGCCTCCATCTTCTGCGACTGGAGCAGCTGTTCCTCGAGGCGTCGACGCTCGGTGACGTCGAAGACCGTGCCGAGGATCATCTCCTCGCCGTCCTCGTCGGAGAGCAGCGAGACGTTCTGGATGACCCAGATGGGAGTTCCGTCCTTTCGCCGCGCCTGGCCCTCGTGGTTGGCGATGCTGCCTTCCGTTCGGAGGCGATCCCAGAACTCGGCGTGCTCCCCGGGCCGCTCGTGCAGCCACCAGTCGGGATGCGCCATGGCCTCCGCGGGGCTCGTGTAGCCGAGCAGGCGCGCGAACGCACGATTGCATTCCAGCAGGCGCCCGTCGGCGGCCGAGCGGTAGACGCCGGCGAGGTTGCGCTCGAAAAGCAGCCGGTAGCGCTCCTCCGATTCCTTCAGCCCGGCCTCCATGCGCTTGCGCCCCGTGATGTCGCGCAGGATCGCCTGGGAACCGGCCTTTCCGTCGAACTCGATCGGCGCGACGCGGACCTCGACGTCGAAGGTCGAGCCGTCCGCCCGCAATCCCAGGGCTTCGTAGAGTCCCGGCGCGGCGCCGGTCCCGCGTTTCTCGACGAAATCGCTGATCTGCTCGCGCGAGCCTGGCGCGAAAAAGATGGACACGGGCACACCGAGGAGCGGACGCTCGTATCCGAACATCTCCACGCACGCCGGATTCGCATAGGCCACGTTGCCGTCGACGGTCACCAGGACCGCTTCCTGAGTCTGCTCGAGGAGCGTCTTGTAGCGCCGATCGCGCTCGGCGAGCTTCTCGAGGTGGCGCACACGGACCGAGCGCCACCAGGCCAGGCCGATGCCCGTGACGGCCGCGAAGACGGCGGCGGCCGTGAGCACGATCCAGAGCATGGGAGCGATGCCTCGACCGAGGGCGGCGCTCCGGTCGACCTCGACGACGATGGCCCAGCCGATGTCGGGGATCCGGCGCGTCGCGGCGAGCACCGCGCGTCCCCGCCCGTCGGTGAACTCGCCGGCGCCGCGGGCGCTCGCGAGCGCCACGGCCGCGAACGACGTGCGATCGGAAGCGGGAAGCCGGTAGGAGGCCCCGGCTTCGCCCCAGTGCGCGGGAGCGACGATGACGAGCGAGTCTCCTTCCCGCAGGACCACGTGCAGGCGCTCCGTCGTCGGCCCGACCGAACGGGACCGCGGGAAGAGCGCGGCGAACGCCCCGGCCGCGTCCACCGACAGGAGCAGGGCGCCCGCGGGCCGGCCGCCCGGATCCGAGACAGGCTCGGACACCTCCAGCGTGAGACTCTCGCGGCCGTCGTGGGCGGGATGCCAGAGCAGCGCGTGCGCTTCCTCGATGGCCTGTCGCGCAGGACCGATCTCCTCCAGTCCGAGGGGCTCGGCGTCCGTGGACGACAGCCGCAGCCGGCCCGATGCATCGACGACGCCGATCGAGACCTCCGGATCCGCGCGAACGAGCTCGTCGAGCTCTCGGCGCGCACGGGCGGCCGCGGGCGGCACCCCGCCCCCGGGAGCGAAAAGCGCGCGCACGCTGTCCAATCCGGCCAGCAAGTGGGCGTCCCGCCGCCACTCGTGGATCGCGCGCTCGGCGATCGCGAGCCGGTCGTCGGCCAGGGCGGACAGTCGGCTCTCCCAATCCGCGCGGCGCGCCTGGTCCGCGCGGCGCACGGAGATCCATGCGGCGATCGTGAGCAGGACTCCGGTCAGGGCCCAGGCGACCAGGAGCCAGCCCGGCAGCGAACGCTCCTGCCGAGGGGCGGGGGCCGGCGTCGCCGATGGCCTCATGAGAGGGTCACGCCCGGAGAAGCCCGGCGCCCCAGTGGAGACCGGCCCCCAGGGCCGTGAAGACGACGAGGTCCCCGGCCCGCACCCGGCCCTGCGACTTCGCCTCGTGGTAGACGAGGGGAAGCGTCGCCGCCGTCGTATTTCCGAAGCGCTGAATGTTGTTGTGGACGCGGTCGTCGCCGAGCTCGAGATGCTTCTGGACGGCTTCGTTGATGCGCAAATTTGCCTGGTGCATCAGCAGCAGCGATACGTCCCCGATCGCGAGGTCGTGCGCCGAAAGGGTCTCGCGCACGACCTCGGGCATCGCCGTCGTGGCGAGTCGGAAGACCTGCCGGCCCTCGACCACGGGGACGGTTCGGTTGTCTTCGAACATCGCGGGGGTGAAGTACGGGAAGCTCGCGGAGCCCCCGCCCGGCACGTAGAGCTTGTCCCAGTGCGCCCCGTCGGTGTGCATCCGGAAGCCGAGAAAGCCGCGTCCGTCTCCCGACTCATTGGCTTCGAGGACGAAAGCGCCGGCGCCGTCGCCGAAGATGACCGCGCGGTCGCGCTGGGCCGTGCCCCAGGCGCGGGCCTTCTCGGACACGGGCCCGTCCGACTCCCCGAAAAGGACGGCCCACTCCTCGTCCCCCCAGGGAAACAGCGAGGCATGGCACTCCGCGCCAACGAGCAGCACGCACCGCGCGGAACCGGACCGGATGAAGGCGTCCGACACCTGGAGGCCGGACAGGAAGCCCGCGCACTGCATCCGGATGTCGAGCGCCGGGGTGGTCGACAGGCCGAGGCTTTTCGCGAGGATGCCGCCGTTGCCCGGAAAGTAATGGTCGGGAGTCATCGTCGCGAACACGATGAGATCCAGGTCCGAAGCCGCAAGGCCCGCGTCGTCGAGCGCCCGTCGGGCGGCCTCGGCCCCCAGGACCGAGGAGGACTGGCCTTTCCGCGAGAAATGCCGTTCCTCGATGCCGGTCCGCTGCCGGATCCACTCGTCGGTGGTGTCCATGAGACGGGACATGCGCGCGTTCGTGACGACGCCCTCCGGCACGAAGATGCCGGAGCCTCGGACGACGCTTCGGATTGTCGCGGGAGGCACGCCCCGATTGTACGGCGAGCCTGCGGGGGCGGCGTGAACGGCCCTACGGCGCTACGGTACCGCCGCGAGGTCGACGTCGCCGGTGAGAGCGTCGACCTCCGCCGTCCATGCGTAGACGTTCATCCCGTCGGGGACGCTGATCTGCACGCGTCCGGCGGGCTGGTTCGTGATCCCGAACGCGGCGAACACCGAGTTCAGCCGCCCGGGCGCGTGATCCCCGAGGGGAACCTCGACGGAACCCGCCTGCGTCCCGTCGGCGAGGAAGCCGGTCACGGTGACCGATCCCGCGAGGCCCCGGTTGTAGAAGAGCAGGTTCGTACGCCGGAAGCCGGTTTGGGGCAGCCCGATCGCCGTCACGGATCCGTTCGTGAGGCCGGCGGTCCCGTCGAGGGCCGGAGCGAAGCCGGCATAGTCGGCGCCGGCCGTGCGCGCGCCCACGCGAATGGCGGCGGCCACCGGGATGCTCGGGTCGAGAAACAGGGCGCCCTGGCCGCTGGTGATGCCGAAGAGGTCCAGCAGGACACTCTCGACCGTGCGGCTCTCCAGAGGCGCGAGCGACACGTGAGCGGTCTGCGGCGGGCTGCCGCCGTAAAGCGCGTAGTAGGTCACGCTGACGTCGGCCGCGGTCGACGAGCTCGGGTTGGAGAGATAGAGGTCGGTGACGAAGCTGGTGTCGTTCGCCCCGATGAGGATGCCGGCGTTCGGAACGATCATGTCCTCGAGCGGCTGGACGGGCACCGACGTCGCGACGTCGAACGTCCCGAGATCGAGGATGTTCACGTAGGGTTGCAGAGTCCCGGAGGTCACGGCCACGCGGACGATGTCCCCCGGCTCGGCGTCGACGCCGAAGGCGGCGGCCACGGGGTTGAACTCCTCGCGCGTGTTGACGGCGATGTTGAACGGCCGCACGCCGCGCACGGTGCCATCCGGAGCCACGAGCGTGAGCTCACCGACGGCGCCCTCGAGCGTGTAGTACCCGAGGATGGACGCCTCCGTCTCCCGCGCCCCCGTGAAGAGGATCGCGGACGAGCCGGCCCCCAGGCTCCGCGGGATCCCCCGGGCGGGGATCGCGTACCCGTACGAGGCCCCCGTGGGCGTCACGCGCGTGGAGCGGACGGTCACCTCGAGGTCCGCGGGATTCCCGGTGGCCGCGACGATGCGCACGTTGCCGCTCGCCAGGATGGCGGCCGTGCCGACGTTGCCGAAGGCGTCCTGGAGCACCCGGGTCTCGCCGCCGGCGATCGTGAACTCGTTGCGGGCGGCGAAGGAGCCCGGCGAATACATGTAGTAGGCCGCAGCGGCGATCGGCGCCGTTCCGGTGTTCGCCACCGTGATGTCGATACGTATTCGGTCGTTCGTCTGGCCCGCGGCCGAGCTCGCGACGGGCACGGAGACGTCGGTCAGAGTGCCGATCGACTGCATCTCGACGCGGACGACGTTGCCGCCGGCGCCGAACCAGACGTAGCCGCCCTCGACATCGATCCCGTAGGCCTGGGTGACGGGGATCTGGTTGACGAGAACCCCGGGATACGACACGTTGCTCGCGACCCGGAAGTCGGCCTGGACGAGCTCGGTCGCTTCCGTCTCGAACGTGGTCGGAGGGACGTCGAAGGTCCGCGTCTGGACCGGGACCAGGCTCGGGATCGAACGGACGTCGAGCTCCACGGGAATCAGCGTGATCCGCTGCGGTGAGGCCCGAAGGGGATCGATGATGTTGATCGCGGCGGCCGACTGGGTCGACGTGACGTACACCTTTCCCTGGAAGAAATCGAAATGCGAGGGGTTGCTGAGGCCGTAGTACGAGTCCAGGTTCGCGGTCGCCGGATCGAAACGATCCAGGCGGCCGGCCGAAATCTGGGCGAGCCACAGCTTCCCGTCTTCGTCGAAATCGATCTGGGTCGTGTTCAGCCGGCCCGACGAGATGGGGAAGAACGTCCAGGACGTTTCCTTGTCGGACCCCGGCACGTAGCGGACGATGCGGTTGTTGCCGAAGTCGGCGAGCCAGAGGGTTCCCTCGTCGTCGACGACCATGTCTGAGTACCAGGTCGTGAACGCCGAGCGATAGACGGTGGTCACGCCCGTATCGAAGTTGACGTTGAGGAGCGCGGCCCCGGTGATCGGGACCCACCAGGTCCCGTCCGGCGCGTGGTAGAACGCCGCGGGAATCGACCCCGGGAGCGCCCACTCGGTGACCTGGTTCGTCACGGTGTCGAGCTTGGCGATCGAGCACCGGCCCGCCGGAATCTGGCTCTGGCCGCTCTCGAGGATCCAGACATCCGTGCCTTCGATCTTGAAGTCGACGGGATTGGCCCCGAGCTCGTCGGAGGGGCGGAGCTGCCAGTAGGTAATGGTCGTTCCGCGGAGCACACCGACCCGGTCGGCCGAGGCCTCCAGGAACCACACCGACCCGTCGGGCGTCATCTGCACCCGGACCCCATTGACGTTCGCGCTGCTTTCCGTGGCATAGCGGAACCCCGCCGGGATGGTCGTCGGCTGGCCCGGCGTGGGCGTCGGGGTCGGAGGGGGCGTCGGGGTCGGGGTCGGGTTCTGAGCGGCCAACCGGAGGGCGCCGCCGAGCCATACCGCCCAGGCGGCGAGAAGGACACGCTTCATGACGTCGGCGGATGATAACGCACCGACTTCGCTCGGCATTTCTACAATTCCTCGGCGGTTGGTGTAAATGGGTGAATGGTGGCAGGCATGTCGTCCTCTCCGGTGGCCGACGTTCTCGCGAGCCGAACCGCTCCGGCCGCGCCCGAGCTCGTCGAGACGCTTCCCGATGGGAGGATCCGCTGCTACGCGTGCGGCCATCGTTGCCCCATCCCCGAGGGGCGCGAAGGCGTCTGTCGCGTGCGCTTCCGGCGCGACGGCGTGCTCCACGTGCCCCGGGGTTACGTCGGGGCGCTGCAGTGCGACCCGATCGAGAAGAAGCCCTTCTTCCACGCTCTGCCAGGCTCCGACGCGCTCTCCTTCGGCATGCTCGGCTGCGATCTGCACTGCGCGTACTGCCAGAACTGGTTCACCTCCCAATCCATCCGCGACCCCGAGGCGGTCGGTGCGCCGCGGGACCTCTCGCCCGCCGAGCTGGTCCGTCTCGCCGCCGACTGCGGGGCGCCGACGATCGTCTCGACTTACAACGAGCCGCTGATCACCTCCGAGTGGGCCGTCGAGGTGTTTTGCACGGCGAAGGCGAGCGGGCTGCGCACGGGCTACGTGTCGAACGGCAACGGCACCCCCGAGGTGCTCGATTACATCCGCCCGTGGGTCGACTTCTACAAGGTCGACTTGAAATCGATGGACGACAAGCACTACCGCCAGCTCGGAGGCGTGCTGCAGAACGTGCTCGACACGATCGCCGGCATCTATGCGCGGGGCATATGGCTCGAGGTGCTGACGCTCGTCATTCCCGCGTTCAACGACTCCGAGGAGGAGCTGACGCGCGCCGCGCGCTTCGTCGCGTCGGTTTCGAAAGACATCCCCTGGCATGTCACGGCGTTCCATCCCGATTACAAGATGACCGACCGGGGAGCCACGCCGGTCGAGACTCTCGTGCGGGCCTGCGAGATCGGGACCGCCGAAGGGCTGCGCTACGTGTACGCCGGCAACATCCCCGGGCGCGTCGGGCGCTGGGAGGACACGCGCTGCCCGTCGTGCGGCGAGACGGTGATCGAGCGGCGCGGCTTCCGCGTGGTCCGAATCCGGCTCGTGGGGGGCGCGTGCCCGAAGTGCGCGACGCCGATCCCGGGGCGATGGGATCCCGCGGTGCACGGAACGACCCGGACGCACGGAATTCCGCTGCCGGTCGTTTGAGAGACCCCCTCTCGTAAACCGGCCCCCGGCTTCCTCGTCCAAGCCTCCGACAGGGCGGAGGAGGTCTCATGAGCGTGAACTGGACCCGGGAGTCGGCCGCGCACCTCTTGAGGCGCGCCGGCTTCGGAGGGACTCCCGCCGAGATCGATGCGCTGCACGCCCGCGGCCTCGAGGGCGCGGTCTCGGATCTCGTCGATTACGAAGCCGTCGACGTCTCGGCCTACGAGGCGGCGCTCGCGGCGAGGCCGTACAACCTCCAGCGGATCACCGGGCTCCAGCAGTGGTTCATGGACCGCATGGCGTTCTCGCCGCGGCCGCTCGAAGAGAAAATGACCTACTTCTGGAATCTCCACTGGACCTCGGGGATCGCGAAGGTGCGCGGCGAGACCTTGCTTCTCAACCAGAACCAGACCGAGCGCCGCCTCGCGATGGCCCGATTCGACGACCTCGTCGTCGCGCTCTCGCAGGATCCCGCGATGCTCGTCTGGCTCGACAACGCCACGAACCGCGTCGGCCGGCCCAATGAGAATTACGCCCGCGAGCTCATGGAGCTCTTCTGCCTCGGGATCGGTCATTACGGCGAGGAAGACGTACGGGAGGTCGCGCGGGCCCTGACGGGCTGGACCGTCGCGAACTACAACCGCGACACCGGCTACAACGCCGCCACCTTCGTGGACCGGCCGCAGTTCCACGACGAGGGCTCGAAGACGATCCTCGGCCGCACCGGCAATTTCGACGGGTACGACGCGATCGACATCATCCTCGGCCACGTCGACGCGGAGGGATCGGTCTCCGGGCGGTTCCTCGGCGCGAAGCTCTGGGCCTACTTCGCCGGCACCTATGCGCCGCCGCACGTCGTGGATGCGCTGCAGTCGGTCTACGCCGCGGATCACTCCATCCGCGAGGTCGTGCGCGCGATCCTGCTCGCCCCCGAGTTCTACGAGGCGCACACGCGCAAGAGCTGGGTCCGCAGCCCGGTCGAGTATGCGGTCGCGTCGGTGCGCATGCTCGAGGGGACGAGCGACTTCTCGGCAGCCGCGAACGCCCTCGCCGGCATGGGCCAGGTCCTCTTCAACCCCGCCGATGCCAAGGGCTGGGACTGGGGCGTGTCCTGGATGAACACGGGCTCGCTCTTCGCGCGCGCCTCTCTCGCCAACACGCTCTCGACGAATCGCGGCGCGGCCGGAACCCGGTTCGATCCGGCGGCGATCCTCGCGGGCCACGACGTCTCGACCCCCGAGGGCGTCGTCGACGCGCTCGCCGGGCGCCTCAACGTCGACGACGTCGCGGCAGAGATCCGGAATGCGTGGATCGAATACGTCCTCGCCGGCGCCGGCGGCGCGCCGGGCTCCTGGACGAACACGCCCGAAGCCGTGGACGAGAAGGCGCGCGGGTTGGTTCACGTCATGCTGTCGAGCCCCGCTTTTCACCTCGCGTGACGCTCCACGCTCCACAACGGAGGTCTTCGATGTACTCCCGCCGCGACTTTCTGATCCGCTCCACGGGCTTCGTCACGGTGTCGGCGATGGTGCCGCGCTGGGCCGTCCGCGGCGCCCGCCAGTTCGAGGAGTCCGTGGGCGCCGCATTCGGCGGCCGGACGCTCGTCGTGCTCGAGCTCGCCGGAGGCAACGACGGCTTGAACACGGTCGTGCCTTACGCCGACGCGCTCTACCCCCAGCTCCGCTCGCGGATCGGCGTCCCGGTCGGCGACGTTCTGCCGCTCGACGGGCGCCTGGGACTGAATCCGGTCATGACCGGCATGAAGACGCTCTGGGACGCGGGCCGTGTCGCCGTCGTGACGAACGTCGGGTATCCCAACTCGAGCCTGTCGCACTTCGCGGCGCGAGACGTCTGGCACACGGCGGACCCCCTGCTCGCGCAGAGGCGTGGCTGGCTCGGGCGCTGGGCGGACGGCGCCCTCGCCGGGAACGGGAACCCGCTCTCCTGCGCGGCGATCTCGCAATCTCTGCCGAGGACGCTGCTCGCCGACCACGTTGGCGTGCCCACGTTTCTGACGCTCGCGAGCTACCAGTACCTGGCCGACGGAGCCCATCCCGGAGATTCCTCGAACCAGATCGCCGCGTTTCTCGCCGCGAGCGGTGCAGAGTACGAGATCGCGAATGCGGCGGACACCCTTTCGAGCGTGGGGCGTGACGCGATCGCGTCGTCGGACATTCTGCAGACCGTCGGGAACGGCTACGTGGCGATGGGCGCGTACCCCCAGAACAGCCTGGGCGCGGGCCTGGAGTTGATCGCCCAGATCATCAACGCGGACCTCGGCGCGCGGATCCTCTATGTGACCTACGGAGGCTTCGACAACCACGCGGGCGAGGACGTCGACCACGACCCGCTCCTCACGGACGTCTCGAGCTCGATCAAGGCCTTCTTCGACGACCTCGACGGCCATGACAAAGCGCACGATGTGCTGCTCATGACCTGGTCCGAGTTCGGCCGGCGCGCCGAGGACAACGGATCGAACGGGACCGACCACGGCACTTCGGCGCCGCACTTCGTCGTCGGCGATGCCGTCGTTTCGGGTGTCCACGGAAATCCTCCCGACCTCGCGCACCTGGACGACAACGGCAACCTCGCGATCGAGAGCGACTTCCGTTCCTACTACGGAACGATCCTGTCCGACTGGCTGGGCGCCGATTCCGCGGCGATCCTGGGCGCCGGTTGGCCGAACCTCGGGTTCGTCGAGAAGGGAACCACGTAGGCCCGGTGATAGCCTCCCGCGCGTGAGCGGGATCGCCGGAAGAGCCACACTCGAGGGCACGCGACGCTTCGCGACGCGTTCGAGCGCGGCGGAAGGACACTTCCGCGAAGCCATGGGCCTCTCGCTCTCCTCGATCGGCCTGGGCACGTACCTCGGCGACGAGAGCGCCCGGACGGACGCGGGCTACGAAGCCTCGGTCGCCGTGGCGCTCGCCTCCGGGATCAACGTCTTCGACACCGCGATCAACTATCGGGGCCAGAGGAGCGAGAGGGCCATCGGCCGCGCGCTCGCGAGCGCCTTCGAGGAGGGGCGCGCTTCGCGCGACGAGGTGTTCGTCTCGACCAAGGGAGGCTATCTCCCGCACGACTCCGAAGACCCCCGGCCCGGGCGACGCTACGTGTCCGAGAGCTTTCTCGATACGGGCATTGCGCCCAAAGACGAGATCGCTCAGGGATGCCACTGCATGGCTCCCGGCTATCTGGAAGATCAGATCGAGCGGAGCCGTCGCAACCTCGGCCTCGAGACGATCGACCTCTACTACCTGCACAACGTCGAAACCCAGCTCGAGGAGATCGGGCGTCAGGCGTTCCGCGAGAGGCTGGGCCGGGCTATCGAGACGCTGGAGAGGGCGGCCGATGCCGGAAAGATCGCCGCCTGGGGCTTTGCGACCTGGAACGGTCTGAGGGTTCCGCCCGAGCATCCCGAGCACCTCTCGCTCGCCTCGATCTGGAAGATCGCCGGGGATGTCGCGGGAGCGGGGCATCGATTCCGGGGGGTCCAGCTTCCCGTCAATCTCGCCATGGCGCACGCCGTCGCTTTCCGATCGCAGCAAAGCCCGTCCTCCGAGAAGATCCGCGTGTCGGCCCTCGAGGCCGCGACCGAGCTCGGGCTCGGGACGTTCGGGTCGGCCTCGCTCCTCCAGGGACGTCTCGCGGGGGAGCTGCCCGAAGAGGTCGTGCTCGCCTTTCCCGAGGCCGCCACGCCCGCGAGGCGGGCTCTCCAGTTTTCGCGGTCCGCCCCGGGCTTGACGACCGCCCTGGTGGGGGTGTCGGACGTCGCGCATGCCTCGGAAAACTTCGGTCTGGCAGCCATCCCCCCGGCGGAGCCGGACCGGATTCTGGGCATCTTCGACGCTGGCGGAAATTAGTCGCGGCCGGACAGCGGTTTGGGTGTGCTGTGGGGCACCAGCCGGGACTGGTGCTTTTCTTTCAGGTTCGTCGTAGAATGAGTTGTTCCCGCCCGGACCTTTGAGTCAGCGCGGCGGTGTTTGGGAGTCCATGTCCGAAGATCCCTTGACCCCGGAAAGCCTTGCGTCCGTATCCGTCCAGTCCGAGCCCTCCTCCGAGGGTGGGCCCGCTGACGGCCAGCCCCGTCCCCATCGCCGGCGCCGGCGGCGCCGCAGGCGGGGGGGGAGGGGAGGCGGCCCGCAGGGCAACGGCGGCGGCGGCGTCGGCGAGCGGTCGGAAGACCTTGCCGCGACGGGACCCGAGCGCCCCGTGGACGGCGTCCTCTACATGCCGCCGAAGGACAACGCCTCGGGCGTGCTGGTCTCGGCCAAAGCCAACTTCCTCCCGTCCCCGAAGGACCCCCTGGTTCCCCGGGATCTCATCCAGCGCGAGGGCCTCGAAGCCGGAGCCCTGATCGCCGGCTACGCGGCCGACGGCGGCCGACCGGTGCTCCGCCGGGTCGAGACCATCGAGGGCATGGAGCCGGGCGCCTTCCGGCAGCGGCCGGCGTTTACCGAGCTGGTCTCCATCGACCCGAACTCGATCCTCACCCTCGAGACCGACCCCGACGAGATGTGCGGACGCGTTACGGACTTGCTGACGCCCATCGGCCGGGGCCAGCGCTGCCTCATCGTGGCTCCGCCGAAGGCCGGCAAGACGACTCTTCTCAAGCGGATGGCCCATGCCGTCGAGGTCAACGACCCCGACGTGCACGTGATCGTGCTCCTGATCGATGAGCGGCCCGAGGAGATCACGGACTTCCGCCGCAGCGTGACGCGGGGCGAGGTCATCGCCTCGTCCGCCGACCTGTCCGCCGAGAACCACGTCGCGGTGGCCGAGATCGTGGCCGAGCGGGCGCGCCGCCTCATCGAGTGCGGCAAGCACGTCATCATCTTTCTCGACTCGATCACCCGTATGGCCCGGGCCTACAACCAGTTGCAGAAGGGCGGCGGCAAGATCCTTTCGGGCGGCATCGACGCCCGGACGATGGAGAAGCCGAGGCGGTTCTTCGGTGCGGCGCGCAACGCCGAGGGCGGCGGGTCCCTGACGATCATCGCCACGGCGCTGGTCGACACGGGGTCGCGCATGGACGAGATCATCTTTCAGGAGTTCAAGGGCACGGGGAACACCGAGATCGTGCTCGACCGCGACCTCTTCAACCGGCGGATCTTCCCCTGCATCAACATCCCGCAGTCCGGCACGCGCAAAGAAGAGAAGCTCTACGCCGCCGAAGATCTGCCGAAAATCGTCAAGCTGCGCCGCGCGCTCGCGGCGGTCGACAAGATCCAGGCCATGGAACTGGTCCTCGGGCGCCTCTCCAAGTTCCGGAC
>Ga0207691_10003051_pt1 | contig 16337 bp, 16 predicted proteins | sample KBSM13metaG_FD_184327 | JGI IMG/M metagenome (GOLD analysis project Ga0207691, IMG submission 184327) | Miscanthus rhizosphere microbial communities from Kellogg Biological Station, Michigan, USA - KBS M1-3 metaG (SPAdes) (version 2) | ecosystem: Host-associated > Plants > Roots > Rhizosphere >... | reverse complement strand
AGCAGGTGCTCGTCGACGAACCGACGGTCGAAGAATTACTGTTAGCCTTGAAGCCGGACGTTCATGCGAAAGGAACGGACTATACTGTCGATACCGTTCCAGAGCGTGAAGTCGTAAGGTCGTACGGTGGGCAGGTAGCAATTGTTGGCGATCCGAAGGATCATTCAACGTCTCAGATTCTGTCGCGTATGGGAGAACAGCCATGACTAAAAAGTTAGCTGTACTTTTGATCGTTGCAGTCTGCTGTACTGTCGGAGTTTTCGGACAGGCAAAAAAGAGTCGCTTTGATCCTGACGGTTCCTTTTGGATCAATGGAGGTGCGCCAGAGGGATTCCTCGACTTCAGCGGGATTAATCTCAACGCCAAACGTGTGCGGAGACTTCCACCCTCTGGGGTTCAAATAACCTCCGGCAAGTCTTTTCGTTTTAAGACGCTGTCAGTAAAGCAAGCGAGCTTTACGTTCACCACGGTGGCTGTATCCAATATTTCGTACAGCTTCTCAGGAAAATTTTTGAAGGGCGGCGTTTTTGAAACGGCAGGCCTCGATGACGAGACTCCTGTGCTTGAAGGAGTATTGATCAAATACAAAGGTAGTCAGAAAGTTGCGGAAGCAAAGCTCAAGTTTGTTTACTTTGGGGGAACTTAGACCGTAGCGATGCGGATTCTGATCGTAAAACTGGGAAGTATCGGCGACATCGTTCACACGTTGCCGGCCCTTGCTGCAATTCGCGGTGGTCTGCCCCAGGCTGAAATCTCCTGGGTGGTAGAACGATCATCTTCTGAAATTTTACGAGACAACCCGATCTTAGATCACCTCATCGAAGTCGACACGAAGGCGCTGAGGCGCGGACTGATGTCTGGGGAGACGCTGCGGGCACCGCGCCAGCAGTTACGTCGGTTACGCGCCTCGGCCTTCGATATAGCACTAGATTTTCAAGGACTTCTAAAGTCCGCCTCAATCGCGCGCCTTTCCGGCGCGCGTCGTGTTTTTGGGTATAGTCGAGAAGGTCTACGAGAACCACCGAGTACCTTACTGCTGTCCAAGCGAATCCACGTTCCAAAACATACCCACGTAATCTTTAAAGCCCTTCAACTTGTGAACGGCGCCCTGGACCTACCAATTCCTGTAAATTCATCCGAACTTTCGTTTCCTATTTCAATTCCGCAGCAAGCAGAAGACGAGGCTTTCGAGGCAGCAGCCGGCACCGGTGGCTCTTATGCGATCCTGAATCCGGGTGGCGGCTGGCCTACGAAACTTTGGAATCCTGAGCGGTTTGGAAAACTGGCTGACGCGTTATGGGCTTCTTTCGGTTTGCACTCGATTGTCACCCATGGTCCTGGCGAAAAAGAACTGGCGCAGGCTGTATTGAACGCCTCGGAGTCAGGACACACACGACCAGCCAGTGTTTCCCTGAAGGGCTTTTACTCGCTCGTTAAGAAATCAAAAGTTTACGTGGGTGGTGACACTGGACCGACGCACATTGCCGTGGCCGCCGGAACTCCGATTGTCGGACTTTTTGGCCCAACTGAATGGTGGCGCAACGGCAGTCCGAATCCCGACGATATTTGCGTTGAACGAACAGACATTGATTGTCGAGTCGACTGTCACCGTCGTGCCTGTTCAAACTGGATCTGCATGGACATAGAAGTAGAACGGGTTCTGCGAGCGGTTGCGACACGAATCGGCGCCGCAGATGTCGGCCTTGTAAGTTCATTACAGTTGGCTCGTTGAGTTATAGATTAAGGCATGAGAAGAGGTGGAACCTGGATTCAGCGCTGGCGTGTGCCGCTTGGTTTTTTGTTTGCGGCCGTGTTCATGCTTCTGGCGAAGCCGACGCCAAGTGCGCTGTTGATCGGCGCGGGAGTTTCAGTACTGGGGCTGGCAATTCGGGCCTGGGCGGCCGGCCACATTCGCAAGAATGCGGAGCTTGCGATTTCTGGGCCTTACGCCTTCACGAGAAATCCTCTCTACCTCGGTAGTTTTCTACTAGGCCTTGGCTTCACGATCGCATCAGGCCGTTGGCTACTTGCCATACTGTTTGCAGCCTTGTTTCTTGGCATCTATTTCCCGGTGATGCGCGTCGAAGCCTCAACAATGGCGGAGCTGTTTGGCGAGCAATTTCAGAGGTACAAACAAGCCGTGCCATTGTTCTTTCCCCGACTCACTCCCTTTCGACAAGACGACTCAAAGTCAGTTCGATTTGATGGGAGTTTGTATATGCGCTACCGGGAATATCGAGCGGCACTGGGACTCGCAATCGCATGGGGGTTGCTTCTGGCAAAGTCGTACTACTTGAGATGAACGTGAAAAACGCAAAAACTTGGTTGCTGTTCGTGCTGAGCGTATTTTTCATTGGCACGACTATCGGAGTCGAAGCGCAGAAGCCAATAGCAGTTACCACCAGGCCATTCGAGCCTGTTGAGGAGTTGTTTTACGAGGCTGAGTTTAATCGCGCGTTGTTGAAAGGTCTGAATGTCGCGGAGTTTAAGCTGCGATCGGAACGAACGCCCGTCACGAGTCCAACCAATGTGGACGGTGAGAAGACAACAAACAAATCATACTCATTAGCTTTTAGTGCTGAGATTTTGAGTAAAGGATTTTTCACGCGGCTCTTTAATTTGAAGTTTCGCGAACAGATTCAATCCACCGTTGACCCCGACACTTTTACTTTGCAGAAGACGACGATGTTCGACGAGCAAGGAAAACGGGTTCGGACCACGGAGACGCTGTATGATCGAACCAAAGGCAAGATGTCGTGGACGCAACGTGATCCTAACAATCCGAATGCTGAGCCACGAACTGCGGTAGCAGACTTTGTGGGTCAGCTACAGGATGTTTTGTCGGCTGTTTACTTCCTCCGGACTCAACCGCTGCTAGTTGGGAAAACTTTCGAAGTGTTCATTGCCGAAAGCGGCCGCGTTTACCGTGTGCCGATTCACGTCGTCGAGAGAAAGAGGATGAAGAGCGTTCTCGGACGTGGAAGTGTGTTTCGCCTGGAACCTGATGTGTTTGGTCCAAATGGTCTGATCGATGACGAGAAGGGTCAATTTAGTATCTGGGTAACTGACGACGAACGGCGTGTCCCTGTTAGCGCTCGGATAAAAACAGACTACGGAACGTTTGAGATCAAGCTCAAGCGCGCCGTTTACAATCCGCCTGTCTAGCATGGCTACCAGTAATCATTTCGCTGTTTACCTTGAGCCACACGCTACCGCGTCGTGGTGCTGACCTCACAATCACACAATGCCCGCACCGCTTATCATCGGACACCGTGGCGCATCCGCTGTCACCCCCGAAAACACTCTTGGTGCGTTTCGCAAAGCGATCGAAGTGGGAGCTGACGGGATCGAGTTTGACGTCCGACTGACTCGCGACGGTATTCCTGTCGTAATTCACGACGACAATCTTAGACGTACTGGAGGAAGGCCGGATCTCATTCGATCTGTGTCACTAGCTGATTTGACACAGGTGGACGTAGGCAGTTGGTTCACGCGCGCGCCGGACCGAACGTACGCCGAGGAGAGAATCCCAACCCTCGAACAGGTGTTTCAGCTTTTCGAAACAAACAATCGCCTGCTCTATCTCGAAATGAAGAGTGACGCTTCACAACGAAGTGAACTTGCTCGAGCCGTATGCGAATCAATCCAAACCTCAAAACTAAGAGATCGGGTAGTCGTCGAGTGTTTCGACCACGCGGCGATCGAGATAGTCAAACGAATTGACTCAGAAATAAAAACTGCCGCGTTGTTCGAACCAGGTTTGAAGAATCCTCCTGTAGTTAGTTCAGGCCGTAAGTTAGTGGACAAAGCTCGAGCCGTTGGCGCCGACGAAATTGCGCTTCACCATCGTCTAGCTTCGCAACGCACCATCGACACAGCAACCAAGGTGGGGTTGAAGGTGGTTGTTTGGACAGTCGATAACTCGGATTGGATCGATCGCGCGCGTAACAACGGCGTCAAAGCTCTTATTACCAATGACCCTGAGATGATGGTTCGGGAACGTGACGCCGCAACCACCGATTGAAGCCGTCGATTGGATTCGCGTACAGTTGCAGTAATGATCCGTCCCCAGGCCGCGATAAACAGGTTCTTCGTCAGTTCTGACTATTCCCTTTACTATCGGCGCGCGAGACATTTTGACTGGCAGAACCAGGTTACTGCTGACTATGCGCTGCTGACTGTCCTGACAGGAAAATTGGAAGGCAGGATCAACGAAGCAGCCATTGAACTGAGCCGTTCACAGTCAATCATCATCGAACCTAACGCAAGCATTGCCACCATCGGCAAACAGGTCGAGTTTCTCTTCTTAACTTTGGCGCCGGCGCTTGTGATCGAACATGCGATATCCATGCGGTTGATCGCCCCAGCGTCAACCGTCAGTTTTGCGAAACAGCCCTTAACTGACGGCAAACTCAATAGCGTGATGGCCAGCTGTGTAGGTGAGTTAGTTGACGAAAAACCTGGAAAGGAAATCGTCTTAAGGGCACTCATCGAACAGACACTTGTCCACCTGTTGCGAAAATATTCCACTCAGCGTCGCTCCGACGAGCTTGAGCTTTCACGAGTCGGACTAGTGGACCGACGCATTCGGCGGTCGGTTGAGTTGATGCATGCCCAACTCGATCAGGATTTGTCGTTAAAAGCGTTGGCGGCAGCGTCGTACCTTTCCCCGTTCCACTTCTCACGACTGTTCAAGAAGCTTACCGGTGCAACGCCTCATAACTATCTCGCCGCCATCAGGGCAACGCGAGCCCAGTTGCTTTTAGCTGAAAGCGATATGTCCGTCACTGAAATTGGCGCGCGGGTTGGTTACTTAAGTGCAAGTCACTTCAGTAAAGCCTTCCGCCTCGCAACGGGAACAACCCCAAGAGAGTTCCGCAAAGCACTTATTGCGCGCTAGAAACGATCTCGACCGCAATTGATCGCCATTATTGAGCAAGATCGTGCGCTTCGAATCAGTGGACGACTTGTATCATCCCTCCATATTTTCAAAGGAGAGTTATCAATGCCCGTCGCTACCAAAACAGAAATTAAACCGGCCGAAGGAAAGTTAGGTGTCTTGCTCGTCGGTCTCGGAGCAGTCAGCACCACATTTATCGCCGGTGTCGAAGCCATCAAGAAAGGCTTTGCCCAACCGATCGGTAGTCTTACCCAGATGGGTGCGATTCGACTCGGCAAACGAACTGACAATCGGGTGCCACTAGTAAAAGACTTTGTTCCACTCGCCGAGCTCAAAGATCTGGTTTTCGGGGCATGGGACATTTTCCCGGAGTCGGCCTACGAAGCAGCGTTGAATGCTGGTGTTCTTGAGAAGGAACTGCTTGGCCAACTGAAAGTACCGCTCCGCAAGATCAAGCCAATGAAGGCGGTCTTCGACCAAACTTACGTTAAGCGTTTGAGCGGTGAGAATGTCAAAACTGGCAAGAACAAATTTGACCTTGCTCAGCAACTCATCGCTGAGATTGCCGAATGGAAGAAGAAAAACAAATGCTCGCGCTTAGTGATGATCTGGGCAGCTTCTACGGAAATCTTTCTGAAGCCTCACGCCGTTCACAAAACGCTTGAGTCGTTCGAAAAGGCTATGCGCGAGAACCACAAGGCGATCGCGCCTTCTATGATTTATGCCTATGCGGCTCTTAAGTCAGGAATTCCTTTCGCCAATGGTGCGCCAAATCTAACCGTTGATATTCCAGCTATGAGGGCGCTTGCCGATAAGAACAAGCTTGCGATCTGCGGCAAGGATTTCAAAACCGGTCAGACTTTAATGAAGACAATCATCGCCCCGGGATTGAAGTCGCGCATGCTTGGTCTCCACGGCTGGTACTCCACGAACATTCTCGGCAATCGCGACGGCGAAGTCCTTGATGATCCAGATTCATTCAAGACTAAAGAAGAGTCAAAACTTTCGGTACTCGAGTATATTCTGCAGCCTGATGTCTATCCGGCTCTGTACAAAGACTTCTCACATGTCGTGCGAATCAACTACTACCCACCGCGCGGTGATAACAAAGAAGGCTGGGACAATATCGACATCTTTGGATGGCTGGGCTATCCAATGCAGATCAAGATCGACTTTCTCTGTCGCGATTCAATTCTCGCTGCCCCCATCGTCTTGGACCTTGCGCTTTTTTTAGACCTTGCTCAGCGAGCTGGAATGAAAGGCGTCCAGGAGTGGTTGTCGTTCTACTTCAAATCGCCCCAAACCGCGCCAGGGTTGTATCCGGAACACGACATTTTCATTCAGTTGATGAAACTGAAGAACACTCTGCGCCACTTACGCGGTGAAGATCTGATTACACATTTGGGGTTGGAATACTACGATTAACCAACCTGCAAATTACGGAAAAGCGTCGGCTAACTTTTTTGGGAGAGCCTTGTTTGAAAAGGTGTACCAAATTGCCCGACACATTTTTTGCGCAAAATCGAGCTGCAACTAATTGTCAGTAGTTTTTGACACTTTACGGCAGGCAACCAAATTCACTATCGCGACAGGCAACTCGGATCTGCGTTTTGCCTGATAATTTGTAATGACAATTGCCCCCGACTTGTATATATAGCATCCAGCTTGACGGTGTTGCCGGTCGAATCGTTGTAGATGGCAAACGCCGTTCGTTTTGAACGCATCAATTCAGCTAGCGGATCGTTCCTTGCTTAGTAGAAGAATTGGGGCCGGTAAATGTGGGCCCAATTTTGAAATTGCCCCGATGCGAACTCGCAAGGAGAACGCCGATGTTAGCCGAGATGGACATTACAACTATCAACGAAATGAACAATATGGGTACGGTTTTCCTCGATCCAGATCAAAAGAGCCCTCGCGCTCAAGACTTCGAAGAGCGGCTTACTTCTCGCATCGTCGGTCAAGAACGTGCGGTCAGACGCATGAGCGGTTTGTACCAGATCTTTTTGGCTGGGATGAACCCTCCCAACAGACCGATCGGCACCATGCTTTTCCTCGGACCAACCGGTTCCGGAAAAACGCGTGTCATCGAAGCAGCGGCAGAAGTTCTATATGGCGATCCAAACGCCATAGTAAAGATCGACTGCGCTGAATTTCAGCATTCACACGAAATTGCCAAGCTGATTGGCTCACCTCCTGGATATCTCGGCCATCGTGAAACTTCTCCGATGCTGACACAGGAGAATCTCGATCGTATGCACACAGACGATATGAAAGTATCGCTCGTGTTGTTTGACGAAATCGAGAAAGCCTCGGACAGTCTCTGGCAGTTATTGCTCGGTATCCTCGACAAGGCCACCTTGACGTTGGGCGACAACCGACGAGTCGACTTCTCTAAGGCGATGGTCATCATGACCTCGAACCTTGGCGCTCGTGAGATGTCAGAACTGATCTCCGGCGGTATTGGTTTCGCCCCCGGCAAAGGAATGAAGTCTCCTAACGACACAGAAGTTGATCAGAAGATCTATCGCACGGCGGTTGAAGCTGCGCGACGTAAGTTTTCGCCGGAGTTCATGAACCGCATCGATAAGGTTGTGGTATTCCGTTCTTTAAAGGAGCATCACCTTCGCCAGATTTTGGATCTCGAACTTCAGGCTGTTCAAGATCGCATCATGCAGTCGGCCGGCACCAAGTTCGTCTTCCAATGTTCTGACACAGCGAAAGACATGTTGATGAAGGAAGGTATCGACTTCAAGTATGGCGCTCGTCACTTGAAGAGGGCCGTCGAACGATTCCTCGTTTATCCGTTGTCGAACCTGGTTGCCACCGGGCAAATCGGGTTGGGTGACCTGGTGCACGTTGACGTTGACGGGATTAAGAACCGGTTGATCTTCTCGAAGAGTTCCGGAGGCGCTTTGATTCACGAGATGACAGCGAAGGACTCGAAGCCAGACGATTCGACTGAATCGCTCTCGGGCGGCGTTGGCGTACCGATACCTCAAGCGACCAAAGTGGCCAAGAAAGGTCATGGTCGCGGAGAGAAATCCGAAAGCTAAGGCCCCTCAACACTGAAAAGCAAAGAGCGCCGATCACTGAAAAAGTGATCGGCGCTTTTGCATGCAGCTGAACCTTGTCAGGGCGCTATTTTCTTTAGCGATTGCACTGAAACTTGTGAGAGATACGGATCGCCAGAATTAGCGGCGGCGCGGAGTGCTGGGACTGCCGAAACATCGCCAATCAAACCCAGTGAGTATGCCGCCTCCCGTCTCACGTCTTCCTCGAGCTTTTCGTTGGATAATGCCGAAACCAACGCTGGTACTCCAGCTCGACTCTTTATTTGTCCGAGCGATTTTGCCGCTGACCGAAGCACAAAAACATTCTTCTCTTTCTTCTTTTGTGCTTGTCCTAACTGCGGCGCCAGTACGCCGGCGAGTGCCACAACCGCGCGTTCATCTCCGATGTCACCGAGCGCAACCGCAGCCGCCGCACGCACACCATCTTCTTTGTCGTTCAACAATAGTTTGCTAAGCGTATCGATTGCGTTTCGACTCTTGCTTAGTCCGAGCGCATAAGCTACTTCGCGGCGGACAAACTCATCTTTGTCGCTCGCAAGAGGCAAGAGTGCTGCGGCACTTTCATCAGGTCCGATTGAAAGAATGGCTTTCGCGGCAACTGCACGCACGAGGGGTGACGCATCGGACAATCCAGGTAACGCTGCGCGTGAGGCTTCGGCACGGCGCATTGAACCGAGCCTCATGAGTGCATCTCGACGTTCTTCAGGATCTGAAGCACTCAAGCGTTGACGTTGAGCTTCCAGTTCAGCTTGAAATGGAGTCTGTGATCCAGTTTGAATTGAGGTAGAGCCAACGGAGTTCGCCGGAAAACACAGAAATAGTAGAACTGCTGCTATGAGCAGTCGAAACGAATATTCATATCTCATACGAGTCAGGTTGTGCATTCAGATCTGCGCGTTTGATTTCGCGGCGGCGCGTCTCTCGGCCTTTCTACGAACTGCTTCCCATTCGAAGGCCTGCCGGGCCCGACGGTTTTCGCGAGCATCCGCAAGAACCGCTAACACCTCGTCTTCCCAAATAGAAGGGACCGTTTTCGCGCGTCGCATTGACTCCATTATCGCAATGTAATCCAAAACTTCCTGCACTTCCGACTCAGTTAGAGCATCGAGCTTCAATGCCAAAAACTGGCGTTGGCTTGCTGTGTTTGCCATCTCAGTGTTCCTTTCCAAAACCGACTGCCAAGATCGGCGGGCCTAATAGTCTGAGCCCCTAAATAGGAAACCGTCCGCAATTCAATTTTGGGCGACACGAACCTTCTGAGTTCGAAGGTTTCACTCTTCGACCGCAGGGAAACCAGTGAGAAACTAACGGTGGGGAGGCAGAACTATACACGACCAAAATATAGGCAGGCAAGATTTAGGCGGAGTTTTGGCGCGTCTCAGTCGATGCGAGACGCCAAACCGTGGACCGAATCGATAATTAGAACTGCAATCGGTGGGTAGAAGACCAAGTCCGGTATTAGTAGAGCAGCAGAGGTGTAGGCCAACACCGTTCCGTGTCCAGGGCCGTTTCTCGGCATCAACAGCTTAATATCGTTAAAGAAGTCCTGCGTGTGCCAGCCGACATACAGCCCGATTCCCATGCAAAGAAGGTATCCGACCAGTAGGAATGTATAAGCGGAGAAACGTGTAAACGGTTGTTCGGGAGCTTCAATTTCTCGAATTGACCCTTCAATCACCTTCGGTCGGTACGTGTAGTGGGCAAGGTACTCTCGCAGCCGGGTGGCCAGGTGCCAGACTCCGATGACAAACAGCGTGAGAACAATTGCACGACCGAATGGGTCGAAAACTTGCCACAGTTGCGGCCGAATCATTGCCAGGAAAAATGTCGAAAGGAATAGCGAGACTGTCGTAAATACGGCACGTTGGCGTTCGCGATTTTCGCGCCGATCACGTTCCAACACTTCGTCAACCAGTCGATCCCATTTTGCCTGGACCGCCAGGTTTCGAGCTCGCTTAGCATGTGGATTATTAGAATCGAGGATGGAGTGGCTCCGATTCTTGCGCGCTTTCCATTGCTGATCGTAATAAGCACGCTCTTGCGGATCGCTTAGCGCATGATAAGCCTTCGATAACAAGGCAAACTCGCGGGCAGCTTTCGAATCGGGATTTAGATCAGGGTGACTTTTGCGCGCAAGCTTCCGATAGGCCGATTTGATTTCAGCCTGAGAGGCATTGGACTTTACGCCTAGCAGTTTGTAGTAGTCGATCACTGTGCTTCAACACTCCATAAAAGCCAGCGATTAATCGCGAGTAGCGAGGTCAACTTCCGACTCGCCGGGAAATTATACCACCCCATGCAAGGGTTTAGGCCCGGGAACTGTCAGGTTTTTGATGAAGAACTTCGAAGAGGGGGTGCCAAGGGTCGGCCGGGAAAATAACCTCGAGCGGCAATCGAGGGGGCGAGGACGTTGTGTTAAGGCGACCGCGCCCTTGGCGGATTGAATAGGTTCACTACAAGCCCTATGCCAACCAGCCAAACAGCAGAAATGCCCGAAAAACGAATGGCGACGAATTTTATGGACTCCAACCTGTAAACAGTTGGCAACAGCCACTGTGTACCGGCTAGCACACCCAAGACATCAAGGTCTCAACTGGCCCTGTCGACAATCCTCAACAACGTTCGCAAGGCGATACCGGTTGGGCCCTTGGAGCGATAAGGCTTAGCATCATCACCCCAGGCAGTACCGGCGATGTCGAGATGCGCCCAAGCAACGCCGTCAGCAAATTCCTTTAGGAACGCGGCAGCGGTGATCGTTCCTGCTTTCCGGCCCCCCACATTTTTGATATCAGCAATATCCGACTTGATCTGCTTCGAGTATTCCTTGTCGAGCGGAAGTTGCCAGAACTTCTCGCCGACTTCATGACCCGCTGAAATAATCTCGTCAATCAGGGCCTGATCCGTACCAAGCACGGCGGCGTTTACGTCACCAAGCGCGATTGAAACTGCACCGGTTAAAGTGGCCATGTCGATGATCTTCGTTGCACCAAGTTTCTTCGCGTAAGCAATGGCATCAGCAAGAATCAGGCGTCCTTCAGCATCTGTGTTAATTACTTCAATCGTTTTCCCGGTCATTGCTCGAACTACATCACCCGGTTTCGTCGCCTTTCCCGAAGGGAGATTTTCAGTACAAGGTGCGACACCCAGAATCGGAATTGGGGGCTTTAACTGTGCGATAGCTCGCATCGCACCGATGACAGTGGCGCCACCGGTCATGTCGTATTTCATCAACTCCATGTTTTCGCCTGGCTTCAGCGAAATGCCGCCAGAATCGAAAGTCACTCCCTTACCGACAAACGCAAGCAATTCCGTGTTGCTGTCGTCGAAGTTTGCCGGAACATACTTCAGTATGATGAGTTTTGCCGGCTGATCAGAACCGTGTGACACGCTCAACAGCGACCCCATGCCCTCCTGCTCCATCCGGGCTTCGTCGAGCACGTCGATGCTTAAGCCAAACTCATTCGCAACTTCGCGAGCCCGTTCTGCCATATCGGTGGGGGTCATATAGGCGCCCGGTTCGTTTGCGAGGTCACGTGTGAAGTTCATCGATTCGCCAATGATCCTTCCGGCGTTGGCACCTCTGTTCAAAACATCATCGGCTGCTCCTTCAATAACAACGACAACTCGGTCGACCTTCTTGTCTTCCTTATCAACCGTGCGGTATTTATCCGGATCGAATATCGATATGAAAGCTCCCTGGACAGCCGCGGAACTGGTCGACTCAGCATTTCCATTCAGCCTGGGAACTACGGCAATCGACTTCGCATTCTTCGCTCTTAAGGAACGAACTGCGGTACCGGCCATTATCGAAACACTTGACGTTTTGTATTCGTCCAAGGGGCCCACGCCCACGAGTAGCAACCTTCGTGCTTTCAGTTTGTCGTTGCCCATGAGATGAAAATAGGCCATCTCTCCTTCTTTGCCGGAAAACTCCTCGGCATCGATTGTCGACTTCACAAGGCCACCCGATAACTCGTCGACCTTCTTGAGAAATCCGTCGTCGGGTTTCTCACCCTTAAAAACGGCAACCGCGATTGCCTGTACGTCAACATTTTCAATGGGCCCCTGGCTTGCTTCAACTTGCATGTGAGTGTTTTCTCCTGGAGTGGGATATCTGAATCTCTAGTCTGCTATCTGTTACGTTCTTTCAACTGCGCCCTGGCTTCTCGTTCAACGGTCTTCTTTAGATCGGCTTCGCGCTTGTCGTACAACTTTTTACCCTTGGCAATACCAACTTCAATCTTAATGCGCCCGTTCTTCAGGTAAACCTGAGTCGGCACTAATGTCATTCCTTGTTTTGCTGTAGCGTCGTCGAGACGCAAAATTTCTTTTTTGTGAAGTAGTAGCTTGCGCGTCCTCAGCGGTTCGTGGTTTTCCCGATTGCCATGAGAATACGGCGAAATGTGAGCATTAAACAACCAGGCCTCACCATCTCGAACCGAAACATAAGCCTCTTTCAACTGAACGCGGCCTTCCATTGCGCTCTTTACTTCCGTTCCGGTTAGAGCGATCCCCGCCTCGTACTTATCAGAGATGTGATAGTTGTGAAACGCGGCGCGATTCGCTGCCAGTAGCTTTTCTTCTTTCGCCATACGAGAGGAGCCAACCGATCTACTGACCCGCGTCCTTGAGTTTTAGATCCAGAACATCGTGCCTGGTGATGATCCCAACGATGCGACCATACTCTTCAACCAAAACTGCCGGGCTTGTCTGCAAACGTCTTGTGACTTCGTTTGAACTCGCATCGACGTCAACTGTGGGAAAACTTGATTCCATAACTTCACTTACCGGCGTGGAAAGCAGGTCTCGGTCACGAACAACTTTCGCCAGCACACGGCTCTCTCGTAACGCACCAACCGCCTTCCCTTCCTCCAGCACAGGGATTTGAGTAAGACCAAGCTCGTCCATTTTTTCCAGCGCAACAGCAACGGTGTCCGTTGGACTAACTGAAATCAGTGACTTCGGCGCCTGGGCCTTCTTGGTTCCAGTAATCAGTCCGGCAGTGATCCGCTGCGGTTCAAGCAAACGCTTTTCTTTGAGCCACTCGTCAGAGTGATGCTTGGTGAGGTAATGCTCGCCAGTATCACAAACGATGAACACTACGATCGCATTTTCATCGAGGTCAGCGGCGACTCTAAGAGCTGCCGCCAGATTCGTTCCGGTTGAACCACCGCAAAAGATGCCTTCCATTCGACCAAGCAAGCGCGACATCTCAAAGGAGTCGCGGTCGGTAACGTTGATTACTTCATCAACGTACTTGATGTGAACGTTTGGGGGCACGATCTCCTGCCCGATTCCTTCTACGAGGTAAGGCGTCGCTTCAACCAGCTTGCCGGTCTCTTTAAATGTCTTGAAGATCGAACCGAGCGGATCAGCACCGATGATCCTGATTGCCGGATTCTTTTCTTTCAAAAAGCGACCGGTGCCTGAAATTGTGCCGCCCGTACCCAGACCGGCAACAAAGTGAGTGATCTTACCGTCCGTCTGTCGCCACACCTCTGGACCAGTGGTTCTATAGTGCGCTTCCGGATTTGCCGGGTTCGAATACTGATCTGGATAAAACGAGTTTGGAGTCTCGGAGGCGATCCGACGAGCAGTGGATACATAGTGATCGGGGGTTCCGGGCTTTGCAGAAACAGGTGTGATTACAACGTCAGCGCCCAGGGCTTTTAGATATCTCGACTTCTCAACGGACGCTTTGTCAGTCATCACAAAAATACACTTATAACCCTTGACCGACGCAGCCAGGGCCAACCCAATTCCCGTATTTCCTGAAGTTGCCTCTACAACAGTACCGCCGGGCTTCAAAAGACCTTCCCGTTCGGCCGCTTCAATCATTGCAATACCGATTCGATCTTTCACCGAGTAACCGGGGTTGAGGTTCTCCATCTTCGCGAAGACTTTCGCTTTCACTCCTTTGGCCAAACGGTTCAATCTGACCAAAGGCGTATTGCCGATCAACCCCAGAACGTTCTCGTGGAATTCCATTGCTGACTCCGTATTTTTTACTGAAAAGCGAGAATATCTATAACAGAATCGGGAGCGTGGAGCTATTTGAGCCAGCCACCTTCGCAAAAACTTCGGCCCAATATCTCGGCCGCAATCGCATGTCCCTTTTCATTCCAGTGGCCTGAGCCAAGATCGGATCCAAAACCGTGAAGGTAGACGCCATTCTGTTCGGCATAGGAGAGCAATGAGGGAGCGAGATTCAGAACCTCAAAGCCGTCCCGTTCGCCGAGTGCCTTGATTCGATTGTCCGGGTAGTACAAATCTTTTACCCCCAAACGCTTCATGAAATCAGTACGCACTTGCGCGCTCGGAGCGACTTGAATCCCGTTGCTAAGCGTCACAACAACAAACCTGGCGTGATGTTCATTAACCTCTTTCTGCATCGTTTCAATTAAACCTTCAGTAACTCGCCAAGCTTCTTTCCACGTCGCATCCGAAGGTTCAATGTAGACAAGATTGTCAGTACCCAGTTCTTCTGAGCGCACTGCATTCTGCGAGTTAGCTTTTGTCTCAGTCGGAGGATTCGCGGAATTAGTTTTTGAGCGCCAGGCCGCAAATCTCAAACGCGCAGCTCTGTGTCCTTCGATGATCGCTTGAATCACTCGAAAGTGATCCCGAAACCAACGGCCCACGCGTCCAGTGGCTGATTGTCGCCACTGAAACTCCGGAGTGCTACGGAACGACTCGTCGAGAACAAGTTGGTCGGCCTGGTAAACAAAGTAAGGAACGTCTCTAGCTTTCTTGAGTACTTTCGAGTTGTCACTAATGTCATTATTGGTCGTCACCGCAAGCAACACGATATCGGGTGAATACTCCCAAACGTGTTCCCGTAGAGTTAATAGCTCCTGAGCAGTTCCATATCCGGAAACGCCAAAGTTAATTACCTCGATGTGTTTTTGATTAGCACTACATGAGTTGAGACTCTTGCTCAGCAAGAACCAGAAGGTTGACTCGAGAGGCACTTGTAACGCTTCGGCGTACGAGTCGCCGACAACAGCGATTCGAATTGTGTCTGGTGGTTTTGTCTTCGTGTGTTCGAGATCACGCAAGCCGTCGCTATTGATCCGAACAAAGACATCGTTCTCTTTGCGGTACCAACCGGACACTCCGGGTCGCAAGGCATAACCACGTGAGGCATCAGTTACGTAAAACTCGGGAAAGTTGTAGCCAATCGCTCGCAGACTTATTTCGGCAAGGGCAAGCCCGAAGATCACGCCGAACAACATCAACCCCAAGCGTCGACGTCGGTCGCGCCACTTTGTCTTAGACATTAAGCCGCTTTCATCAATCCTTTTGCGAGTCAGCTAGCAGGAGCTACCTTAAGAGAATTGAGGCTAATGATCAAAATGGCGGGATCAAAATGTTAGAGCCCGGATGTGCTCTCCCCTTCACATCCGGGCCCCCACAAGGCCACTCATCTTACAATGTGTGACCGAACTGTTTGAGACTTTAGTAGCGGTACTTGTCTCGAATCTTGTATGTATAGAGCGCTGCCGTTCCGCCTCCTGCGATGGCTCCTACAATCGCGCCACGCTTGCCACCAATCATGCTGCCAATAATTGCTCCACCTCCCGCGCCTGCTGCTGTAGTTATTTTGTCGCGCGAGCGGTCCCAAATTGACCTGTTGTCACCGTAGTAGCCATAGTCGCCAGATTGCGGATCGGTGGAGACACTGTTTCCGTAGCCACCGTTGCTAAAGACTTGATTGTTGTAAACACCGGTCTGATAGCTATTGTTTCGATAAACTTGATTGTTGTATCCGCGACTACTGCTGTGATCGTAACGCCTGTTAGAACTCGTTTGCCTGTTCGCGCATCGTGCCCGCGTCTGCGCTCCAACGGAAATCGCTGCAAAACTCAGTGCTAACAAACAAGCGATACTCAGCGAGATTCTCTTCATCCTTGTTCTCCTCCGCTTTCATCTTTGGCAATGACCATGCCAAACTCGACTTAGTCTTCACTATCGCGATTTTCTTGGTTACTTTGGAGTCTTGATCACCGAAAGCACTGAGGCGGATTGGTGGGTCTCAACGTTTCCGTGTGCTCATGGTTTACAACACTGACCTTTTGGGGTATTCAGAGACTCACACTCAATGAACAGCCAAAACTCATGACCCAAGACCCCCAAAACGTACTGATTCTCAATTCAACTGAAATAAAACTATTGCTACCCATGCAGGAATGCATCGAGATCATGAGCGATGCATTGCAGGACTTGTCACGTGGCGAAGTGATTCAGCCGCTCCGAATGGTTGTAAGACCGCCCGACGCAAAGGGTGTGATGGCAATGATGCCTGCGTATCGTCGTGGCGATGAGAGTGTATTCGGCCTCAAAGCGATCTGTTTTTTTCACGGCAA
>Ga0207691_10003050_pt1 | contig 16339 bp, 12 predicted proteins | sample KBSM13metaG_FD_184327 | JGI IMG/M metagenome (GOLD analysis project Ga0207691, IMG submission 184327) | Miscanthus rhizosphere microbial communities from Kellogg Biological Station, Michigan, USA - KBS M1-3 metaG (SPAdes) (version 2) | ecosystem: Host-associated > Plants > Roots > Rhizosphere >... | reverse complement strand
CGCGGTCCTCCCAATCCTCGATCGGGGCACCTTTCGGCGGCGCCAGCCGGCCTTCGTAGATCTTGTCCTCGGCGCGCAACGCCGCAATCGTCGCAGCGACCTCGTCGGACGGTCCGGCGACCAGCGCGCGCTCGGAGAAGAACACGTCATGCACGACGTTCAGCGCCGCGAGATCCTCGCGGATCGCTGCCATCATCATGTCGATGGCTTGGGCGCGCACGGGCGCAAGCCAATCCTGCTCCGGCTCCTGCTTCAATGACGCGCCATATTCGGCGGCGAGCGCTTGCCCGACGGGCTTCAGATAGTCGCCCGGATAGAGCCCTTCCGGAATCGTGATCGTCTCGCCGAGCGCCTCGCGGTAGCGCAGGTAGGCCGAGCGCGCGAGCACATCGACCTGCGCGCCCGCATCGTTGATGTAGTACTCGCGCGTGACCTTTTGCCCGGCGAAATCGAGCAGGTTGGCGAGCGCGTCGCCGAACACCGCGCCGCGGCAATGCCCGACATGCATCGGGCCGGTCGGATTGGCCGAGACGTATTCGACATTGACCGGCTCGCCCCCGGCGGCGCCGCGGCCGTAGTTGGCGCCGGCACGAATCGCGCTGCGCAGCGCGTCCGCCCACACCGCCGGCTTCAGCGTCAGATTGATGAAGCCCGGCCCCGCGACGTCGACCTTCTCGATCAGGTCGTCGGCGCGCAGCTTGTCGGCAATCAGGTCTGCGAGCTCGCGCGGCTTCCTCCTGGCGTCCTTCGCCAGCACCATGGCGGCATTGGTCGCCATGTCGCCATGCGTGGCGTCGCGCGGCGGCTCGACCACGACGCGCGCAAGATCGAGCGCGGGCAGCGCACCCGACGCAATCAGCGCCTGGTTCGCCGCGATCACACGCGCGTGCACGGTCGCGAAAATATTGGAGGAATCCGCCGACATGTCCGATTTGTCTGGTTTTGTGAGCGCGCGCTATCGCAAGAATCGACAGTCAGGTCAAACTTTCGGAAACAGCCTGGCGTGCTCGCTGAGCGCGAAGCCGTCGGTCATTCCGGCGATGAAATCCGCGACCCGACGCGCCCGCGCGGCGACGTCGGCGGGATCGAGGCCCTGCGCCCATTCGCCCGGCATGTCCTGCGGCGACACGAAGAAGCGCGCGAACAGCTCGCGCACCACGACCTCGGTGTTGTCCATCACGCCGATCACGCGCGGATGGCGGTACATGTTGGTCCAGAGGAATTCCTTGATCGCGCGATCGGCCGACGCCATCAGGGCCGAGAAGGCGACCATCGGCGTGCCCGCGGCGCGCACCTCGTCGGCGGAGGTCGGCGCCGCCGCGCCGAGGCGCCGTATGCTTTCGCCGACCACATCCTCGATCAGCCTGCCGATCAGGCGGCGCACCAGCTCGTGCGTCAGGCGCGCCGGATCGATGCCCGGATACTGGTCGCGCACCTCGCGCAGCAGTCCGCCGAGCACCGGCAGGGCGGCGAGATCGGAGATCGCGAACAGGTCGGCGCGCAGCCCGTCGTCGAGGTCGTGCGCGTCGTAGGCGATGTCGTCGGCGATCGCCGCCACTTGCGCTTCGGCGCAGGCGTGGCTCCAGAGCGCGAGATCGTGCACGGCGTTGTAGTCGGCGATCACCTGCGGCACGCCGTTCTCGCGGTACTTGCCGGTCGCCTTGCCGTCCGCGTCGATCAGCGGCCCGTTGTGCTTGACGATGCCTTCGAGCGTTTCCCAGGAGAGATTGAGGCCGTCGAAACCGGGATAGCGGCGCTCGGTGGCGGTGACGGTGCGCAAGGTCTGGGCGTTGTGATCGAAGCCGCCGAAATCGGCGAGGCACGCATCGAGCGCGCGCTCGCCCGCATGCCCGAACGGCGTATGGCCGAGGTCATGGCTCAGCGCCAGCGCCTCGGCAAGATCCTCGTCGAGGCCGAGCGAGCGCGCGAGCGCCCGGGCGATCTGGGTGACTTCGAGGGTGTGGGTCAGCCGGGTGCGGTAGTGGTCGCCCTCGTGGAACACGAAGACCTGGGTCTTGTGCTTGAGGCGGCGGAACGCAGTGGAATGGATGATCCGGTCGGCGTCGCGCCGGAACGGGTTGCGGGAACCGCTTTCCGGCTCAGGGTGCAGCCGCCCGCGGGTCCGCGAGAAGTCCTCCGCATAGGGCGCACGGCCCGCATTCATGCCAAATCCCGCAATTTCCGCCCGATTGACCGGGACCTCCGGTGTACCTAACTATCATGCCATGGACAGCGTCACCATTTCGGACAGCGCCGCGCGGCGCATCGGTGAGATTCTCAAGAGCGAGCCGCAAGGCGCGATGCTGCGCGTCTCGGTCGAAGGCGGCGGCTGCTCGGGCTTCCAGTACAAGTTCGACATCGAGCGCGCCAAGGCGGATGACGACCTGGTGCTGGCGCGCGACGGCGCCGTGGTGCTGATCGACCCGGTGTCGGTGAACTACATGGCCGGGTCGCAGATCGACTTCGTCGACGACCTGATCGGACAGTCTTTCAAGATCAACAATCCGCAGGCCACCGCGAGCTGCGGCTGCGGAACCAGTTTTTCGCTTTAATTGGGTTTGAGACCCGCGGCCTTCGCGAACACCGCATATCGCGTGATCTCGTCTTTGACATGCGTGTCGAACTGCGACGGCGTCATCGGCATCAGCTCGACGCCGAGCGTCGCAAGTTTCTCGCGCACGGTTGGCGAAGCGACCGCCGCCGCCATCTCGCGATTGAGCTTGTCGACAATCTCCTTCGGCGTCTTGGCTGGTACGAACGCGCCGATCCAAAACGTGTAATCCGAATCAACATAACCCGCTTCCAGCGTCGTCGGCACGTCCGGCAGCGCCGACGCACGCTTCGGGCTCGACACGGCTAGTCCCAACAGCTTGCCCTCTCGGATATGCGGCAGCGCCGTCGCGATCGGGCAGAAGTAGTATTCGACACGACCCGAGAGCACTTCGGTTATCGCCTCGGCTCCGCCTTTGAACGGGATGTGCTGGGCCTCGTATCCGGCAGCGATACGGAAGCGCTCGGCGCTCAAGTGAACCGCCGAGCCGACGCCGACCGAGGCGAAATTGAACGTGCCGGGTTTCGCCTTCGCGGCGGCGACGAATTCCTGGATCGTCTTGAGGCCCTTTGCCGGCGAGATGATCAGTACATTCGGCACGCTGCCAATGGCGCCAACGGCAACGAAGTCGCGCGCGACGTCATAGGCGAGATTGGGATAGATCGCGGGCGTGATCGTATGCGCGGATGAGTTGACCAGGAGCGTGTAACCGTCGGGATCGGCCTTGGCGACGGCCACCGAACCAATCGTGCCGCCCGCCCCGGCCCGGTTTTCCACGATGATCGGCTGGCCGAGCTGGCTCGAGAGCTGATCGAATACGATGCGAGGAATAATATCGGTCGCGCTACCCGCGCCGAACGGGATGATTACGCGGATCGGTTTTGTCGGGTAGCTTTGGGCAAACGCGCTGCCGCACGCCGCGAGTACGAACGTCAATCCAAATATGAGACCGCGCCGCATGTGTCGCTCCTGCCGGGGCCCCGGCAAGAGCAGGCGGGAACATGCCGATTGCTGTCAGTAGTTCCCGTGCGCCGCGATGTCTAGGTGAATTGCACCTGTGTGCTACTCTGCCGCAACCGCCGTCGGCCGGCCGTGCCCCTCGACCTCCTGCAGCTGCGGTTCGAGGCGGCGCTTGAGGATGCGGTCGATGCGGTCGAGATAGAGATAGACGACCGGCGTGATGTAGAGCGTGAGCAATTGCGATACGCACAGTCCGCCGACCACCGCGATGCCGAGCGGCTGGCGCAGCTCCGCGCCCGCGCCGGTACCGAGCGCGATCGGCAGCGCGCCGAAGATCGCCGCGAAGGTCGTCATCATGATCGGGCGGAAGCGCAGCAGGCACGCTTCGCGGATCGCGGCCTCCGGACCGACGCCGACGCGGCGGCGTTCGAGCGCGAAGTCGATCATCATGATGGCGTTCTTCTTCACGATGCCGACCAGCATCACGATGCCGATCATCGCGATCACGGACAGCTCCATGCCGAACGCCATCAGCATGATCAGTGCGCCGACGCCCGCCGACGGCAGGCCGGAGATGATCGTGATCGGGTGGATGAAGCTTTCGTACAGGATGCCCAGCACCACGAAAGCGGCGAACACGGCGGCGAGCACCAGGATGCCCTGCCCTTTCAGCGACTCCTGGAACACCTGCGCATTGCCCTGGAAGCCGGTGGTGATCGACAGCGGCAGATTGGACTCGCGCTCGAGCTGCCGGATCGCGTCGACGGCCTGACCGAGCGAGGTGCCCGGAACGAGGTTGAACGAGATCGTGACCGAGGGCTGCTGGCCCTGGTGATTGACCTGCAGCGGTCCCACCTTGGGTACCAGCCGCGTCACCGCGCTGATCGGGATCGACAGGCCGTTCGGGGTGCTGCTGCCCATGACGCCGCCGCCGGCGGTGACGGCCGCGGTGGTGTTGGCGAGACTGGTCTTGAGATAGATCTTCGACAGGCCGGTCGTGTCGGCCTGGAACTCCGGCCGCGTCTCCAGGATGATCTGGTAGTCGTTGATCGGCGTATAGATCGTGGCGACCTGGCGATTGCCGAAGGCGTTGTAAAGCTCCTGGCGAATCTGGTCGACCGAGATGCCGTAGAACGCCGCCTTCTCGCGATCGATCTCGATCTCGATCTCCGGATTCTTGATGTAGAGATCGCTGTTGACGTCGCGCAGCCCTTCGATCGTCTTGACCTTCTCGAGCATCTCGTCCGACACGCGATAAAGCGTCTCGGTCTCGCTCGACTGCATCGTGTACTGGAATTCGCCCTTGGAGATGCGTCCGCCGAGATTGATGTTCTGGATTCCGCGGTAGTAGACCGCCATGCCGACCACGCTGCCGGTGGCGCGACGGAGCCGCTGCAGCACGACCCCCATGCTGTCGCGTTCCTTTTTCGGCTTGAGCACGACGAACATTCGGCCGGTATTGTTGGTCGCGTTCGGCCCGCCGACACCGACCGTGGAGTTGACGTAATCAACCGCCGGGTCCTTCCCGACAATCTCGGCAATCGCCTGCTGGCGCTCGCGCATGGCGCGGAACGAGATGTCGGCCGGTCCCTCGACCGTGACCGAGAGAAATCCCGTGTCCTCGACCGGGAAGAAGCCCTTCGGGATCACGACGTAGAGATAGACCGTCCCCGCCATCGTGCCGAGCGTCACCATCAGGGTGATCGACTTGTATTTGAGCACCTTGTCGAGGGTCCATTCGTAGCCGCGGAGCCACGAATTGAACATCCGCTCGAACAGCCGCAGCACGACGTTCTGCTTCTCACCCTCATGATGCGTGCGCAGCACGCGCGCGCAGAGCATCGGCGTCAGCGTCAGCGAGACGAAGCCGGACACGATGATCGCCACAGCGATGGTGACGGCGAATTCGCGGAACACGCGACCCACCATGCCACCCATCAGCAGCACCGGGATGAACACCGCGATCAGCGAGACGGTGATCGAAATGATGGTGAAGCCGATCTCGCGCGCGCCCTTCAGCGCCGCCTCGAACGGCCGCATCCCGCCCTCGATGTGGCGCACGATGTTTTCCAGCATCACGATCGCGTCGTCGACGACGAATCCGACCGACAGCGTGAGCGCCAGCAGCGTCATGTTGTTGATCGAGAAATTCAGCGCATACATCACCGCGCAGGTCGCGATCAGCGAGATCGGCACCGCGAGCGCCGGAATGATCGTGGCCGAAACCGTCCGCAGGAACAGGAAGATCACCAGGATGACCAACCCGATCGCGATCAGCAGCGTCTCCTGCACGTCGTACACCGACTCGCGCACCGAGATGGAGCGATCCATCAGCACTTGCATGTTGATGGCGGCCGGAATCTGCGACCGGTAGGCCGGAATGCGCTCCTTCACCGAGTCGACGACCGCGACCGTGTTTGCGTCGGGCTGGCGCTGGATCGCGAGCACGACCGACCGGTTGCCGTTGAAGAAGCTGGCGATGCGCGTGTTCTCCACGCCGTCGATGACGTTTGCGATCTCTTCGAGCTTGACCGGCGCGCCGTTGCGGTAGGCGACGATGACGTTGCGATAATCCGCCGCCTTGCTGATTGCGGCGGAGGCCGAGAGCGTGATGTTCTGCCGCTCGCCGGCGATGGTGCCGACCGGGGTATTGGAATTGGCCTTGGTGAGCGCCGTGCGGATGTCTTCGAGCGAGATATTGCGCGCGGCGGCCGCGACCGGATCCGCCTGAACGCGCACGGCGAACTTTTGCCCGCCATAGACCAGCACCTGCGCGACGCCGGGCAGTTGCGAGATCTGCTGCGCCAGGACGGTCTGCCCGTATTCGTCCACCGTCGACATCGGGAATGTCGGCGAATTCAGGCTGATGAACAGCACCGGGAAGTCGCCCGGATTCACCTTGCGAAAGAACGGCGGGGTGGTCATTTCGACCGGCAGGCGTCGTGCCGCGACCGTGAGCGCGGTCTGCACGTCGAGCGCCGCACCGTCGATGTTGCGGTTGAGATCGAACTGCACCGTGATCGTCGTGATGCCGAGCGCGGAGGTCGAGGTCAGCGCGCTGATGCCGGCGATGGTGGAGAGCTGGCGCTCGATCGGCGCGGCGACCGAGGCCGCCATCGTCTCCGGGCTCGCGCCCGGCAAGGTCGCCGTGATGGAGATGGTCGGGAAGTCGACGGCGGGAAGCGCCGAGACGGACAGCAGCCGGTACGCGAAGGCCCCGAAGACGATCAGCGACGCCGTGATCAGCGTCGTCATCACGGGGCGGCGGATACAGGCTTCGGAAATCCCCATTCGACGTCTCGCCTTTGGTCAGCTACCGGCTTTCTTCGCCGCACGGATTGCGACGCGTGCGCCGTTTGTCAGTTGCAGATGTCCGTTCACGACGACCGCGTCGCCGTCATCGACGCCGCTCTGGAGCACCGTCACATCGCCGAGCGTGCGCGCGACCTTCACCGGGTGCAACTCCGCGACATCGTTCTTGACGACGTAGACGAAGTTGCCGGATTGGCTGACCTGCACGGCTGCCGAAGGCACCGTGACCGCCTCCTCATTGCGCAAATTCAAATAGGTCAGCACCAGCGTACCGGGCCACAACAGCTCGGTCTCGTTCGGCATGTTGGCGCGCACGTTGATCATGCCGGTCGCGGCATCGACCGTGTTCTCGATCATGGCGATGCGGCCGATGGCGCGTTTCGACTCGCCCGGAATGATTGCTTCAACGCTGGACGAGCCCTCCGCGATCGCGTCGCGCAGCGCGGGCAGCTGCAACTGAGGCATCGGAAACGAGACATAGACCGGCGCGGTCTGGATGATGGTGGCAATCGCCAGCAGGTCGGCGGAGCGCACGAAATTGCCGACCTTCACGGTGGCCGCGCTGATGCGTCCGGTGATCGGCGCGCGGATCGTCGTATAGCTGAGCTGCACCTGCAGATTCTTCAGGATCGCTTCATCGGCCTTCAGCGCCGCCGCGTAGACGGCGGCCTGGGTCTTGGCATTGTCGAGATTGGTGATCGGCGTCGCGTTCTTCGCCACCAGCTCGGTGTAGCGGCGCATGTCGCGCTCGGCGCCTTCGAGCTGCGCCTTGTCGCGCAGGATGTTGCCTTCGGCCTGAAGGACCTGCGCCTCGATCGCGCGTCCGTCGAGCTTGATCAGGGCGTCGCCCTGCTTCACCCGCGCGCCATCGGAGAACAGTATCTCGGTGATCTCGGTATCGAGGCGGCTCTTGATCGCAACGCTGGCGATCGGCGTTACGGTCCCGAGGGCCTCGATCTGAACGGGTGTCGACTTCTTGACCGCGGTCGCAACTTCGACCGCCACGAGCCGCGGCGCGGCAGGCGCCTGCGCCACTGCCCCCTGCGGGGCGAAAAGGGCAGGATTCCACTTCCATGTCGCTGCGGCGGCTCCCGCCACGGCGAGCACAACCACTACGGCCAACGTGCTTCGCTTCGTCACGCGTTCAAGGCCCCGGGTCGGAACGCCCGCGGCCCCCTCTGGTTTTCCTCGTCCCCCCGGACGCAGTGCACCGGCAAAGTCGACTCTGCGCCCTTGCCAAGAGGCGGACAACTAACACATTTGTTTCAACGTGTATAAGTCCGTATCGCGCAATTTACCGTGCGCAGGCCCAGCGGTATTGGGCATGGTGAACATCCTCGGACCGGACCCATGCGCATTGCCACCTGGAACGTCAATTCGGTCAAGCAACGGGTCGAGAACCTGAGCGCGTGGCTGAAGGAACGCCAGCCCGAGATCGTCTGCCTGCAGGAAACGAAATGCCAGGACGAGGCGTTCCCGCGCGAGCCGTTCGAGGCGCTGGGCTACAACGTCGCAATCCATGGGCAGAAGACCTTCAACGGCGTCGCGATCCTGTCGAAGCTCGCCTTCGACGAGGTGACGCCGCGCCTGCCCGGCGACCCGGAGGACGACCACGCGCGCTTTCTCGAGGCCGTGGTGTCGACACCTACCGGCGCGCTGCGGGTGGCGTCGATCTACCTGCCCAATGGCAATCCGGCTGATACTCCAAAATACGAATACAAAATCAAATGGATGCGCCGTCTTTTTGACTATTCACGCGAGCGGATGAAGCTGGAGGAGCCGCTGGTTCTGGCGGGCGACTACAACGCCATCCCGGCCGACGCCGACGTCCACAATCCGGAACTCTGGCGCAACGACGCGCTGTTTCTGCCCGAGACGCGCACCCGCTGGCGGGCGCTGACGTATCTCGGCCTGACCGACGCGATCCGCGCCACCACGGACGATCCCGGCCTCTACACGTTCTGGGACTATCAGGCCGGAGCCTGGCAGAAGAACAACGGCATCCGCATCGACCATTTGCTGCTCTCCCCGCAGGCAGCCGACCGACTCGTCACCGCCGGCATCGACAAGCACGTGCGCGCATGGGAGCGGCCGTCCGACCACGTTCCGGTGTGGATCGAGCTGGATCTGGAGCAGCGCGCCGCATGACGAACGGTCGCATCGCGTGACCCCGAAAAGTGGGCACCGGTTTTCGGACAAAGGTCACGCGCAAACGAGGAGCTATTCGCGCTTTCCGCTCATCCAGCGCGACAGCATGTCGGCCGCGCTCGCGCGCTCCTCGTTCGACGCCTGCTTCAGCGCCGATTCGTAAAGCTCGCCGATCCAGGCATCCGAGGCGGCGGCATTGGAGTGCGCGACCGCCAGCCACATCAGCCCGCGCGCCGGCTGACGCGGCAGGTTGTTCTCGCCCTTGAACAGCAGGCGGCCGAGCACGGCCTGCGCCTGATACTGGCCCTTGTTCGCCGCCGAGTAGAGCCAGCGCGCGGCCTGCCGCGGATCGTTGTTCGCGGCGCTGCCGTCAAGCAGCAGCCGGCCGAGATGATACTGCGCGTCGGGATCGGCGAAGTAGGATGCCGCATAGGCGTACATGTGGCGCGCCCGGCCGAGGTCGGCCTTCACGTCCGAATCCGCGATACCCTCGCGGTAGTAGTGCCCGAGCGACACGAAGGCATTCGCGACGTAGCGCGCCTGCGGCCCGGTCGGATTGTCGTCGGCGTGGCCGTTGGCGATGCGGCTGAAATACTCGAACGCCCTGGCGTCGGACTGCTCGACGCCGTCGCCTTCCGCATAGATGCGGGCGAGCTTCCATTGCGCCGGGACCACGCCCTGTTCGGCGGCGTATTCGAGCTGCTTGATCGCCTTGTCCTTCTGCCCGTCGCGCATCGCGCGCGCGCCGGAGCGGAACGCTTCAAGCGGGGTTATCGGAACGGACGGCGCCGCGAATGCGGTCGGCGGCGGCAGCGGATTATCGAGCGCGGGCGCAGCCGGTGCAACGGACACCGCCGGAACGGGCGCGCGCGGACGCGGCAGCGTTGCGCTCGGCAGGCCCACGGCCGAACCGGCACCGGAACGCGGGATCGATCCCGGCGGGCGCGGAACGTCGACCGCACGGCTGTTCGCGGACGCCGGCATCATGCCCTGAGCAGGCGCAGCCTGCGCCGGCGCATCGGCCGAAGGACGCGTCGTGCCGTCGAATGCGAATGCCTGCGTCGCCCCGAGCGCGAGGCCGACGGCCAGCATGAGGGTGCGGTCACGCGTCCGCATAGCTGATTTTCTCGGCCTGGCCGCCCGGATGGGTCACCGCGCCGTTGACGGCGGGCCCGACCTGCTGGGCGTATTTCCACAGATATCCGGAGGTGAAATCGGTCTCGCGCGGCTTCCAGCCGTTCTTCCGCCGCGCCAACTCCTCATCGGAGAGCGCGACGTCGATCGTGCCGTTGATGGCATCGATGGTGATCACGTCGCCGTCGCGCAGCAGCGCGATCGGTCCGCCGAGCGCCGCCTCGGGGCCGACATGGCCGATGCAGAAGCCACGCGTCGCGCCGGAGAAGCGCCCATCGGTGATGAGCGCGACCTTGCCGCCGGTGCCCTGCCCGGTCAGCGCCGCCGTGGTCGAGAGCATCTCGCGCATGCCGGGGCCGCCGCGCGGGCCCTCGTAGCGGATGACGAATACGTCGCCTTCCTTGTAGGCGCGGTTCTTCACCGCCTCGAAACAGGCTTCCTCGCCGTCGAAGCAGCGCGCCGGTCCGGTGAACTGAAGCGTCTTCAGGCCGGCGACCTTCACGATCGCGCCTTCCGGAGCCAGATTCCCCTTGAGGCCGACGACGCCACCGGTGACGGTGATCGGATCGTTGGCCGGACGCACGACGTCCTGGTTTGGGTTCCACTTCACGGACTTCAGGTTCTCGGCGATGGTGCGGCCCGTGACGGTCATGCATTCGCCATGCAGGAAGCCGTGATCGAGCAGCGTCTTCATCAGGAGCGGTATGCCCCCAACCTCGAACATGTCTTTGGCGACATAACGGCCGCCCGGCTTCAAATCCGCGATATACGGTGTCTTTTTGAAGACTTCGGCCACGTCGAACAGCGTGAACTCGATCCCGCATTCATGCGCGATGGCCGGCAGGTGCAGTGCCGCATTGGTCGAGCCGCCCGAGGCCGCAACGGTCGCGGCCGCGTTTTCCAGCGCCTTGCGCGTGACGATGTCGCGCGGGCGCAGGTTCAGCTTGATCAGATCCATGATCTGCTCGCCCGCCGCCATGCAGAAGCGGTCGCGAATCTCGTAAGGCGCGGGCGCACCGGCCGAATACGGCAGCGCAAGACCGATCGCCTCGGAGACGGTCGCCATCGTGTTGGCGGTGAACTGGGCGCCGCACGCGCCCGCCGAGGGGCACGCGACCTGCTCGAGCTCGTCGAGGTCCTCGTCCGACATCTCGCCGACCGAGTGCTTGCCGACCGCCTCGAACATGTCCTGCACGGTGACGACCTGGCCGCGGAAATTGCCGGGCAGGATCGAGCCGCCATAGATGAAGATCGACGGCACGTTGAGGCGCACCATCGCCATCATCATGCCGGGGAGAGACTTGTCGCAGCCAGCGAGCCCCACGAGGCCGTCATAGCCGTGGCCGCGCATGGTGAGCTCGACGGTGTCGGCGATCGCCTCGCGCGAGGGCAGCGAGGCGCGCATGCCGGCATGGCCCATCGCAATGCCGTCGGTGACCGTGATGGTGCAGAACTCGCGCGGCGTGCCCTGTGCGGACGCGACGCCCTTCTTCACCGCCTGCGCCTGGCGCATCAGCGAGATGTTGCAGGGCGCGGCTTCATTCCAGCAGGAGGCGACGCCGACGAACGGCTGGTGGATCTGCTCGGTGGTCAGACCCATCGCGTAATAATACGAGCGGTGCGGCGCCCGCGCGGGGCCTTCCGTCACATGCCGGCTCGGCAGTCGTGCCTTGATGTTGGTCTTGGCGTCCATGAAACCTTGGGCCCCCCGGCCTACGCACGCAACACTCGCTCAAGTGGCCCTGGCCGAAGTTGCGCCGGCGCAACAGCCGTGCGCGCCGCAACGGTTCAGGAATGCCGGACGGCACGTGTTGTTGTTCGTGGAGTTGTATGGCCAAATCGCGGCGCGGCGCCGTCCGTTCGGATGGCAAGCTCAAAATCATGTTAATATGTTGCAGCGGCGCCACATGAATGTGGGCGCAAAGCCTCACCGTGATCCAGCCTCGAAAGCGAAGGGCGGGCGCATGGCCCGCCCCCGTCGGAGGTCACCCGACGTTGTGCAGTGCGGTCAGTAGCCGCCCTCGTCGCAGGACGAGAAGCGGCCGTAGCCCTCATCGGACCAGCACGCATTCGGTGTCTGGAAGATCGGCGCCGGGGCCGGCTCGACGCGTTGCGTGGCCGGCGCTTCGGTCCGCACGTGGCGCTTGTGCTTGGGCGCTGCCGCGGCCGGCGCCACCGCAGCGGCGGCAAGCAGGCCTGCAACGGCCAAAGTGAGAATCGCGCGCATGGGTATTCCTCTCGTGGTTCTGTCGCCCATGCGCGCCCTATCCGACGGCGCATTCACACGCCGCTCAAATACATGTGACAACCTGACGCACCATTTATTAATGCGCTGACTCAACTGGAGAAATGGCCACGCTCGCGCGCGCAGCGCCCGGCAGCCATGCGCCGCGACAGGGCGCCCTCACATGTTCAGCACGCGCCCGTAGGCGTCGAGCACCGCCTCCTTCATCGTCTCCGAGATGGTCGGATGCGGGAAGATCGTGTGCATCAGCTCTTCCTCGGTGGTCTCGAGATTCATCGCGACCACGTAGCCCTGAATCAGCTCGGTCACCTCCGCGCCGACCATGTGGGCGCCGACCAGCGCGCCGGTCTTCTTGTCGAAGATGACCTTCACCAGGCCCTGATCCTCGCCCAGCGCAATGGCCTTGCCGTTGCCGACGAAGGGGAATTTGCCGACGCGCACCTCGCGCTTCTGCTCCTTGGCCCTGGCTTCGGTGAGGCCCACCGACGCCACCTGCGGATGGCAGTAGGTGCAGCCGGGAATCAGGTTCTTGTCCATTGCGTGCGGCTTCATCCCCTTGATCGCCTCGACGCAGATGACGCCCTCGTGCTCGGCCTTGTGCGCCAGCATCGGCGGACCCGCGACGTCGCCGATCGCATAGATGCCCGGCACGTTGGTCTTGCAGTATCCGTCGATCACGATGGTGCCGCGGTCGGTTTTCACGCCGAGCTTCTCCAGCCCCAGGTTCTCGACATTGCCGACGACGCCGACTGCCGAGATGACGCGATCGACCGTCATCTGCTGCGTGCCGCCCTTGCCGTCGTCGATGGTCGCGGTGACCTGGTCGGCCTTCTTGTCGAGCCTGGTCACCTTGGCGCCGGTGATGATCTTGATGCCCTGCTTCTCGAACTGTTTTCGCGCGAACGCGGCGATCTCGGCGTCCTCGACCGGCAATATCTGCGGCAACACCTCGACGATGGTCACCTCGGCGCCCATCGTGCGGTAGAACGACGCGAACTCGACGCCGATCGCGCCGGAGCCGACGACCAGCAGCGACTTCGGCATCTTGTCCGGGTTCATCGCCTCGAAATAGGTCCACACCAGTTTCTTGTCCGGCTCGATGCCGGGCAGCACGCGCGGACGCGCGCCGGTTGCCACGATGATGTGCTTGGCCTGATAGCTGCCCGGGCCGAGCGAGCCCTTCGGCGCTTCGGTCTTCGACGCCTTCACGGTGATCTTGCCGGGCGCATCGATCACCGCCTCGCCCCAGATCACCGGCACCTTGTTCTTCTTCATCAGGAAGCCGACGCCGTTGTTCATCCGCCCCGCGACGCCGCGCGAGCGCTTGATGACGGCGGCGGGATCGAACGACACCTTCTCGGCAGAAAGCCCGTAGTCCTTGGCATGCTGCATGTAGTGGAAGATCTCCGCCGAGCGCAGCAGCGCCTTGGTCGGGATGCAGCCCCAGTTCGAGCAGATGCCGCCGAGGAAATCGCGCTCGATGATCGCGGTCTTGAAGCCGAGCTGCGCGGCGCGGATCGCCGTCACATAGCCGCCCGGACCGGAGCCGATGATGATGATGTCGTAGGAGGTGTCTGCCATTGACGGTCTCTGATTTTGCCCTGCGGCTAACTTAGTGATTGGGGACCGCTCTGGCGAGCGCTACCCGCAGCGCTGTTCGCGCGTCGGCTCGGCGCCGTGGTTCAGGCCGCCGCCGGCGGCGCGGCGCGCGCCCTCAGCCTGCGGCTGCGGATGCGCCATTCGAGCAGCCCGATCAGCAGGAGCACAGCGACGATCCCAAGCGCGACGGTGAGCCACAATCCGCGGAACCAGTCGGTGACGGATTGCGAGATCGCCGCACCGAAGATCGCAAGCCCGAGCGGATTGAGGACCGCCACACACGCGACGATGAATGTGATCCACGGCCACGTGGCCGCGTGATCACGGCCGCGGGCGCGCAACCACCCTCGCCGCACCAGTCCCCACTGGATCAAGATCGCGATCAGCACCGGGAGCAGGAAGGCGGTTGCAACGAGGCGGTCATGCGCGCGCAGAACCACATCGGGGTTGGTCGAGCGGCGCGCGATCGCTCCGACGAGTCCGGGGAGCAGCGTGAGCGCCAACGCGAGCGCCGCAAGACCGAGCGCAACGTTGCGCAACCCGCTGGCGCCGCCGACGTAACCGCCGGCCACGCCGAAGGCGGCAACAGAAACGGCCGCGAACACCGCGATCGGCACCACGAACAGCGAGAAGTCCTCGCCGTACCAGTAATGGTCGGCGAGTTGCGCCGCCGCGCCGAGCGCCGCCAGCAGTGACAGCACAAAAGCTGCCGCCAGAACGCCGAGCTGATTCATCGATCCGGTGCGCTCTACTGCACCACGAGCTTGAGCTCCTCCACCAGCGGGCGGACGACCGCGACCTGATCGCGCAAGACCTTGCCGAGTTCCTCCTGGGTCGAGCCCATCACCTCGGCGCCGACGTCGCCGAGCCGGCGCCTGACCTCAGGATCGCGCGCGGCCTTCGCCATCTCGGCCTGAATGATCGCGACACTGGCGGGCGGCGTCCTGGCCGGCGCGAAGAAGCCGTTCCAGCCGAACAGCTCCATGTTGGGGAAACCCTGCTCGCGCACGGTCGGCAGGTCGGGCAGCGCCTCGGTGCGCTTCGGCGAGAGCGTCGCGATGGCGCGCAGCGCGCCGCCGCGGACATGCGCCAATGAGGTGGAAATCTGGTCGCCGCCGAGCTGGATGCGGCCGGAGAGCAACTCCTGCACCAGCGGCGCCGCGCCACGGAACGGCACGTGGTCCATCTTGATGCCGCTGTCGCGCTTCAATGTCTCGCCCGAGAGATGCATCACGCTGCCCGGCCCGGTCGAGCCGTAGAACACGCCCTTGTCGGCCTTGTTCTGCTCTTTGGTGTAGTCGACGAATTCCTTCAAGTCCTTCGTCGGCACCGAGGGATGGCACATCATGATCAGCGGCACGTTGGCGGCGAGCGATACCGGCATGAAGTCGTCGAAGGTGTGCTTGGCGCGGCCGGTCGCCATCAGCGACGTGGTGGTGGTGGAGAAGGTCACGTTGTGCAGCAGCAGCGTGTAGCCGTCGGGCGCGGCCTTCGCGACCTTGTCGGCACCGATCGAGCCCCCGCCTCCGCCGACGTTCTCCACGACCACCGACTGGCCGAACGCCTCGCCGAGCTTCTGCGCAAAGATGCGCGCCAGCAGGTCGGTCGTGCCGCCGGCCGGGAACGGCACCACGAAGGTCATGGCGCGCGCGGGAAATTTCTCCTGGGCGAAGACCGCCGGCGCGAAGATCGCCGCAGCGCCTCCGACGAGAATTCCGCGCCGCGTCGCGCCGTGCCTCACCATGGTGTCGCCTCCCGTTATTGTTCACCCGCATTGAATATAGCGTGTTTTTGGAATCTACTTCGCGGCATCGCGACGCGGGAGGCACGTCATGGCATATCGGTTATTCGGATGCGCGGTCGCGCTGGCGCTTGCCGCGCAGACCGGTTTTGCGGCAGCCGCCGAACTGAAGGTACTGACCACGCCAGCGCTCACGGAAGTGTGGCACGAACTGGCGCCGAAATTCGAGGCGACCGGCCACAAGCTCACGATCGTCTATGCGCCGTCGGGCGCGATCGCCAAGCGGGTCACCGACGGCGAGGCCGCCGATCTGCTGGTCTCGACGCCGGCCGGCATCGATGCGCTGATCAAGAGCGGCAAGGTGACCGACGGCACCAACACCGCGATCGCGAGCTCCGGGATGGGCGTCGCGGTGCTGAAAGGCGCGCCGAAACCGGACATTTCCACGCCCGAAGCCTTCAAGCGCGCGCTGCTGGCCGCCAAGGCAGTCGCCTACACGGATCCGGCGAGCGGCGGCGCGAGCGGCGCCCACATGGCCAAGGTGCTGGAGCGGCTCGGGATCGCGAACGAGATCAAGGCGAAAGCCAAGCTCGGCGCCAACATGCCGGTCGCCAAGTTCGTCGTCGCAGGCGAGGCCGAGATCGCGATC
>Ga0207691_10003048_pt1 | contig 16339 bp, 9 predicted proteins | sample KBSM13metaG_FD_184327 | JGI IMG/M metagenome (GOLD analysis project Ga0207691, IMG submission 184327) | Miscanthus rhizosphere microbial communities from Kellogg Biological Station, Michigan, USA - KBS M1-3 metaG (SPAdes) (version 2) | ecosystem: Host-associated > Plants > Roots > Rhizosphere >... | reverse complement strand
ATGGTGACGACTCCCGCGAGTCGCGTCGCGATCGCGACTTCAGTCTTTGGCTTGATCGACGGTCCGAGTGCGGCGAGGATCGGGCCCGTGAGGATCGTTGCCGTGTCCGGACCCAACCGCACGTTCGCGATCTCGCCGCGACGAAATGTCGTGGTCGCAGCGGAGCTGATCCACGCATCGGGCACGCCCGGAGAGATACGTCCAACCGCTCGCACGATATTGCCGTAGCGCCAGTGTTGATACCACGGGAGGTCGAGTTTCCGGTCGGGCGGATACTTCGCGAGCGGCAGCCAGACGTCGACCGCGTCGAGATCGATGCCCGTGAAACCATCGGCCATCACGCCAATCACGGTGACCTTCTGCCGTGCGATCGACACGACGCGCCCGAGAATCGATGGATCGCCGGCGAACACGTTCTTCCAGAGCCGATATCCGATCACCGCGACGTCGGCTCCGTTCTCCATGCGATCTTCGTCGGCCGTGAACGTTCTGCCGATCGCGGTGCGCGCGCCGATCAATGGCAACAGGTTCGCCGACGCGTAGACGCCGCGCGCGTTCTTCGCTCGTTCTTCATCGCCAATCCTGAACGTGTCCGGCGGCGTGTATGCCGCCAACTCGACCTGCCCGGACAAGGCCGACCGAACGGCGTCGAACTGTGCATAGCCGATGACGTCCCTGATTTCGGTGCCGCCGCCAAGCGTCCAGTTCGTGCGCGCATAGAGGCGTCGAAGCTCGTCCGGTTTGACGACGCCCGCCGGCTGGCGGAAGAACAGCCGGTCCGCGAGTGAAAAGAGCGCGGCGCTCGCCCCGATGCCGAGCGAAAGCGTGACGACTACCAGGGCCGAGAAGCGCGGGTCGCGACGTAACGCGCGCGTGGTGTAGCCAAGATCCTGGCGAAACGCGTCGATCCACCGGGTGAGCTGGGCCATGCGAGATGTTAGCGAGCATTCAGCCCCGCGCTAGCTTCTTTGGTGAAGACCAGGCGACCCAATCACCCCTCAGGCCTCAGCAGCCATGATCCATCCAAGCGCGCTCGTGCTGATTACGTTGGCGGCGACGGCGTCCTGTACCACATCCGGCGACCGGAGCGCGAAGGTTCCCGACTCTTCGTCGGGCGCGACGAGTGGCGACTCGGTCCGGCCGAGCCTAACGACGCCTGGTTGCGCCATCGACGGCTCCCTGGTCCAGCTGCAGAAGGTTCCGGAAGCCAGTGGGGTGGCGTTCAGCCAACGGACGCCCGGTGTGGCCTGGACGCACAACGACTCGAAGAAGGCGATCGTGTGGGCGCTATCTGACAAGGGAGCGGTGCTCGGCTCCGTCCATGTGACCGGAGCGGAAATCGTGAACTGGGAGGATATCGCTGTTGCCCCGTGTCCAGGTGGAAGTTGCCTGTACATCGGAGACATCGGCGATAACCTCGCGTCGCGGTCATCCATCACGATTTATCGCACGCCGGAGCCGGCGCCTAACGCGAAAGCCACCGACCAGGTCGAGACCATGTACGCGAAATACCCGGATCGGCCCCGCGACGCCGAAGCACTCATCGTGCTCCCGAAAGGAGACATGTTCGTCGTCACCAAAGGCGAGGATGGCCCGTCGTACGTCTATCGAATCCCGACTCCATTTCGAAATGGAGAAACGGTCACGCTCGAGTGGATCGGACACGTCGAGAGCACGGGCGGAGTGACCGGAGAGCGAGAACAGAAGCACGGCAAAGGCAGCAAGAGCGGCAAGAACGGCATCAGCGACCAGAGCGAGAAGAGCGGCAAGGGGTCAAAGCATGGCAAGAAGGACAAGGAGAAACAGGAGGATGCCGCCGGGCGTTCGAAACGCCCCGACCGAGTTACCGGCGGTAACGCATCGCCTGACGGTCGATGGGTTGTCCTTCGCACGCACGCATATGTCAGCGTCTTCGGAGCCGATGAGTTTGTGACGGGGAACGCCCGCCAACTCCTCAAATTCGATGTGACCGCGTTGCAGGAGCCTCAGGGCGAAGGCGTCGCGATCGCAAACAACGGAGCCATGGTACTCGTCGGCGAGGGCGGTGGGAAACACAAGCCCGGAACCTTCGCGCGTGCGTCGTGCACGCTACCGCCGCGCACTTGACGCCCAGTGGACGCCTAACGGGCGATCAGTCCCGCGCCAGCCTCGTACGCGAAGAACAACCCGAACACCAGACTCACCGCCCCCGCGGCGAATCGCAGCCCGCGATGCACGCGCGCGAAGCGATCTCCCGTCGCCGCGAACGGAAGCCCGATGGCGAGGGTGATCAGCATCATCCCACCGATTGTCCCGAGCCCGAACACGACCAGGTAGAGCAGCGCCCAGCGCGCACTCTGAATGGTCGCGAGCACCAGCAGCGCTACTGCGGCGGAGCCCGCGAGTCCGTGCACCACGCCGACAACGAGCGGCCTCACGAGCGCATATGCCCGCAGGCGACCGAAGTGGCGATCCAGCCAGCTCACAGGAGTCCGAGTCGGGTCGTGCGGATGCGACTCTGGTTCGTGGCCGTGGGCATGGGTGTGGACATAGTCGCCATGCCGATGCGCGTGGGAATGGACGTGGTGGGTGGACCCATTCCGCGCCGCGTCGACCGTTTCGCGGAGCCACCCTGTGATCCCGCGTAGGTTCGCGAGCCCGAGCAGACAGAGCATGAATCCGACGGCCATCTCCATCGACATGCCCACGCGTGGTGGGATGACCCAACCCAGCAGGATGATCGCGCCGCCGACGACCAGAATCGTCAGCGTGTGTCCCAGCCCCCAGGCCGCCCCGATGACGGCGGCAGCGCGCGAGCTCCGCTCCCGCGAGACGATCGTCGCGACCGCGATGACGTGATCGGCATCGGTCGCATGACGCATCCCGAGGAAAAAGCCCAGGGCGAGGACAGTGATGGCGTTCGTCATCCGATGGATAGCGCTCCGCGGGACATCCGCGGTCTAGAAGATAGTCGGCGCGCAACGACGTCGAACACATTTGAGGTCGCCCTCCGGGCGCTTTATCCACGATTAGACGCGAAAAGCCCCCAACCACCTCATCCGGAGGGTAAACTTCAGTGTCACTCCACGGTCGGCACATGAAACGGATGCAATTCGAGGATGGGGGCCGCACGTTCACATGTGAGCCTGCCACATCCCCGGCGACGCCCGGGACGTTCTGGTGGTGGGTAACCATCTCGGGTGAGTCGCAGCGTTATGCGGCATTCCGCGTCGAGCCGACCGATACACCGGCGTCGCTGCGGCCTCGCATAATCGCGTACCACGCACAACTGCTCGCGGACCGGGCGCGACCACCCATCGGACGCCCGTCGTGGGCAGACCGCAAGCGCGCCAACGGGGGCGCGCCACCGTCCGGCGAGACGCCTGACAAGTAGCAACCACGGCGCGACTCCAGGCGCGATGACCACGCTGCCGGGCGATACACTCGCGAAGGTCGAGGTCCTCGCGGACCTCGAGCCTGTGGTCCATGAGCTGATGGAGGCGCACGAAGCGAAGCGCGTCCTCTGGTTCCCAAGCGAGCTTCTCTCCGCGCCGCCTGACACGGATCCCGACCACCATCTGCGCGAGCTGCGGGACCGCGCGGAGGGCATTAGCCTGCCCGCCCGCGTCGCGGTCGCGCTCAACCTCCTGACCGAGGAAGGGCTCCCGCACTTCCATCGACTGCTCGCGGCGTACCTTGGCGGCGACACGTTCTGGACGAAGTGGACGAACCTCTGGACCGCCGAGGAAGATCGGCACGGCGCGGTTCTGCACGACTATACGCGTGACAGCCGAATCCTCGATAATCCGGTGCTCGAGCGCATGCAGTTCGAGTATCTGCGGGCGGGCTTCGAGCCGACCTGGGACAAGGACCCGTATCGGGTCTTCGTGTACACCACGCTCCAGGAGCGGGCTACCCAGGTAAGCCACGCGAATACCGGCAAGCTGGCGAGCGAGTGCGAGCCGACGATCGGTATGGTGCTCGCCAACGTCGCGAAAGAGGAAGCGCGACACTACACGTTCTATCGCACGATCTTCAAGGAAGTGTTGGCGCGAGATCCGAACCGGGCGCTCGCGTCCGCGGCCGAGATCATGCCGTCGATCGAAATGCCGGGCGTCAACATGCCGCATTTTCGCGAGCTCGCGGACGTGATTCGCCGCGCCGGCATCTATGGCCCTCGCGACTACGTGAAGATCGTAGAGGAGCAGATTCGGTTCTGGGCCATCGACGCCCTGGGCGGCCTCGACCCTGTCGGGGCCCGCGCGCAGGAGTTGATCCTGGCGGTTCCGAAGCGCCTGGAACGGTTCGCGGACGCTCTCGAGGTGAGAAATCGTCCGAAGAGCTTCTCGTTTGCCGTGGCGTTCGATCGCGAATTCAGGATGGACTGACACCGGGCCCAAGAGGCTCTTGGGCCTGTGTCTGCGCGCCTCGTCATACGGTCGCATCGGTTCGTCCCACGCGGCTTGGTGGTCCTCCCAGCCGGGCCTTTGATTCAGCGCAGGGACGAACCGAAATACTACAGACAGAGTACCATCCCGCCGATGGCATGCCTCGGCGGCGAACCGGTGCGTGAGCCACCCGACTGGGCGTGGATATTTGCATTTGATCGATGACCGCCAGACGATGACGAGCAGCGCCGCCGCTCCATTTCTCCCGCATTTCATCGAGACCGTTCCGGCTCGCGAGCCGGCTCGACGGCGCTGGGTGCGATGGGCGCTGATCTTCGCCGCGTGGACCGCGTACGGCATCGCGCAGGGCATTCTGTTGAAGGTGACCCTGGCGGGCATGCGGTTCTGGTGGGCAGTCGAGATCTGCACCGGCGTAGCGTGGTTCTGGGCCATCCTCACGCCCGGCATCGTCTGGATTCAGCGCCGCATCGAGGAGGCGCACCTCGGGACCGTCCTGGCGTTCGCGGCCCACGTTGTCATAGCCCCGGCCGTCGCGCTGATCGTGACTGTCGTGCGGCAGAAGCTCGAGTGGACGCTTTCACCGCTCGACGTCGGCGGCCTCCTGCCGAGCTATGTCTATTGGCTGGACGTCAACGTTCTCACCTATGGCATGGTGGTTGTCGTGGCGTGGGCGGTCGGGCTCCATACGCAGTACCGCGATCGCACCGTCAGGACCCACATGCTCGAGGTCCAGCTGGCCCGCGCGCAACTGCAATTCCTCGGGTTGCAGCTCCAGCCGCACTTCCTGTTCAACTGTCTGAACGCGATCTCCGAGCTCGCGCACGAGGCGCCGGAAGCCGCCGAGCGAATGCTCAGACAGCTTCACACGCTGCTTCGGTTGTCGCTCGAGCGTGTGGGCCAGGACGAGGTGACGCTCGAGGAGGAGCTGGCGAGCCTCGATCCGTATTTCGACATCCAGCGCGCACGCTTCAGCGAATGGCTGACGGTGCAGCTCGAGGTCGACCACGGCGCTCGACTCGCGCTCGTGCCGCATCTGATTCTGCAGCCGCTCGTCGAGAATGCGATCCGCCATGGTCTCGCCGTGCGGTCCGCACCCGGGACAGTCGGTGTCCGCGCGCGGGTGAGCGGTGCTCGGCTGCATCTCGAGGTGCTCGACAACGGCGTCGGCCTGGCGCCAACCCGCGCGTCGTTCCGACCGGGCATTGGGCTCAAGAACGCGAAGAGCCGCCTGACGCAGCTGTACGGCGACGATCACCGGTTCGAGCTGCGGTCTGGCGAGAATGGCGGGACGGTGGTCGCGCTCGAGATTCCTTTCCGCTCACGAGCGCTGCTCGCCGATCAGCCGCCGCCGGATTGGAGCGCGACCGGCGAGTGGTCGATGATGCCGCCGCAGCGCCTGTGGTCCACGCCAGCCGCCGGTACGGCAGTGCCGCCCCAGGTGGGCGCGGCGACGATAGCGCAGTCCCGGTGGAATGGCCTCGAGGCCAACGAGGTTTTCGGCGACGGCGCGCCCTCGCTCGCGCGAACGGCGTCGGTGACCGAGCAGGCGGAGCAGGCGAGCGTAGCGGCATCGGATGCGGCGTTAGGCGAGAGCCAGGCCGTGAAGCCGGGACGCGAATCACCCCGGCTCTCAGCGCGCGGCTGGCTCGCGATTGGAGGGGTATGGCTGCTCAGCGCGATCCTCTGGTCGCTTCAGGTGTATTACTTCGCGGTCGCTCGCGGGCTCCCCGAGGAAGGGGAGAAGCTCCAGTACATCCTCGCGCACCTCGTGTCGGCGGGCGCATGGGCGCTGTTCACGCCGATCGTCCTGTGGCTCGCGCGTCGGCTCCGGATCGGCCGGCGCAACTGGGCGGTCCGGATCGCGATCCACGCGGTGTTCGCGATCGCGATCGCGACGGCGCATGTGGCCGTCGTGCGCGCGTCGGGACTCATGGGTGACTTCGCGATCTTCTCGTCGCTCAGCTTCAACCAGATCTCGGGCAACGTCTTCATCTACTTCGCCCTGCTGGCCTGGTGGCATGGTCGGGATTTCTACGCGTGGTATCGGGAACGCGATGTCGCGGCGGCGCGCCTCGAGGCGGCCATCGCGCGATCGCGATACCAGACACTCTGCGTGCAGCTGCGTCCCCAGTTCCTGCTCGGAACGATCGAGCTGCTCGCGCGCCTTGTGCACGAAGACGTGAATCACACGGAGCGGTTGATCGCGCGCCTGGCCGATGTGCTTCGCCTGACGCTGGACGCCGCTGGCGAGCGCCAGACGTCGCTGCGCCGGGAGCTGGAGCTCGTGAGGGCGTACGTGGACGTGCACGACCTGGGTGTCCGCCCGGGCACATCCCTGACGCTGCACGTCGCGCCGGAGACGCTTTCGGTGCAGCTGCCGAACCGGCTACTGCGGACGCTGATCGATGATCTGTTGATGGGATCCGGCGGAGTCGTCGCGCCGGAGTCGGTAGCCGTGACGGTGGAGTCGGAGCGACTCGTTGGCGGCGCGACGAGGGTACGAGTGCACGCCGCAACGCCTGACGGTGACGCCGCGGAAGCGGGCCGTCCCGGCGGATGGGCAGAAGCGGTCGATAAGGCGACGTTGGCCGAACGCGACCGAAAGGTGTCGTTGTACTTCCCGGATTCAATGACGGCGATCGTCCTGCTGGCCGATCGCGAAGCGGAAGCGTCGCGGGATTCCGCACCCGCGCTCCTGTCCGCGCAACCCGCGTAAAGGAGACGCTCATGTCCATTCGTGTGTTAGTGACGGACGACGAACCCATCGCGCGGCGGCGCATCCGCCGTTTCCTGCGCGCGGAAACCAACGTCGAGGTCATCGGCGAAGCGTCCAACGGACGCGAGGCGATCGAGGCCATCCGGCAGCACAACCCCGACCTCGTCTTTCTCGACGTCCAGATGCCGGATGTGGACGGGTTCGGCGTCGTGCAGGCGTTAGGCGTGGACCAGATGCCGGCGGTCATCTTCGTGACGGCCTATGACGAGTACGCGCTGAAGGCGTTCGAGGTGAACGCGCTGGACTACCTGCTCAAGCCGTTCGACGCCGAGCGGTTCAAGAGCGCGTTTCAGCGCGCGCGCGAGCACATCGATCGTGTGACGACGGCACAGGCCGGCCGGCGGCTCAAGACGCTCCTCGAGCAAGTGCTCCAGGACGACCGGGTCGACGTCAACTCGGCCGCGCAGGCCCTGCTGGGTGCGTCCGGCACGCACGCGGCGCCGAAAAACGGCTATCTCGACCGGCTCATGGTCAAGAGCGATGGCCGCGTGTTCTTCGTGAAGGTGGCCGACGTGGACTGGTTCGAGGCGTCGGGGAACTACGTCCGGGTGCACGTCGGAAAGACGTCGCATCTCATTCGCGAGACGATGAACGGGATCGAGTCTTCGCTCAATCCGCAGATGTTCGCCCGAATCCACCGGGCCGTCATCGTGAACCTCGACCGGATCAAGGAGCTGCAGCCGTGGTTCGCGGGAGATTACGTGGTGATCCTGCGCGATGGACGGCAGCTCAAGCTGAGTCGGACGTACCGCGAGCAACTGCAATCGCGGATGCACCGGATTCCGTGAGCGCCTAACGTCGAACCGCCCCGCGAGCCATCGTGGCTCGCGGGGCGGTTTCGTTTTCGCCAGCGTCCGTGGCGCAGCGTCGTTCAGCGAACCATGGTCACGACGATGGCACCGCTGGAGTTGTTCCTCGACCCGAACCTCAGCGATGCTTCGGTGGCGGAGAGCCGATCCACCGAGGCGACGGTGTAGGCCGGCAGCAGCTGCAGGACCTCCCACGTACCGGCAAAGCTGCCGTCGATGTATACGGCGAGCGGGTCATTCTTTATGCTCCTCTCAATGCTCAGGTCCGCCCGGGGTTTGAGGTAAATGGGTTCGCGGAGCCGCAGCACGTCGAAGAGGCTTTCTCCACCGAAGTATTCGGTGGTGTGCGACCCGGCGCGGATGACGCCATGGGATGGCCCGCCCGAAGACGACGCGAGCATCTTGGGCGCGGAGCCGGTGGCGGAGAGGTGAGAGGCAGACGACGATGGAGCGCTGGCGCACGCGAGTGCGCAAAGGAAGACAGCCGGATACGCGAAGCGCATGCGAAATCTCCTGTCGCGAGAACGCGGCGCGCGGTTTGGCGCGACGCACAGTCTAGATAGGAGATCGTTTCGCCCCGGACCAAATGGTCTGGGACGGACCGTTCGTCGTTACACGCGAGGCGAACCGGCAGCGGTCGGCGAGCGATTATGCACCTCGTTGGAGCGGCGGTAGCTGATTGGCTGATGGCCGATGGCTTAATGGTTTGGCGCCGACGGCGGTTTCGGCACGTCCCCGGCCGTTACCGTCCGTCCCTGCTAATGCTCCTGTCGTCCCGAGGCCGAATCAGAATGGGACGTCCGTTCACTAGTTTGACTCAGCGAATCGGATGTACAATCGCGACAGTAGGTGTTGCATCGCGCCGTCGGTTCGACGTTCCGGCGCGCTTGGCCGCCCCAAACCCGGCGTCCGGGCGCGCCGTCGTGACGGCGTCGATCATGCGAACGTGATTGGCCGCACAAGGTGAAAGGCGGGACCGTCGACAACGAACACGATCGCCCCAGGAGGCGACGAATGAAGCGTTCGAGGATCGCGTTGGTGGCTACCGCCGTGGTCGCGCTGCCGATGGCAGCAGGCGGCTTCATGCTCCAGCGTCGTGAGGCGACCGACGCAGCTCGCCTCTTCGCCCAGGTGTTCGCGCGGATCGCCGCCGACGCCGTCGACTCCGTGGCGCCCGACGCGATGTACGAGAAGGCCGCCCGCGGCCTGGTGAAAAGCCTGAACGACCCCTACGCCGACCTCTACTCGCCTCAGGAGCTCTCGAGCTTCTCGCGCAACTCCCTCGGCAACTCGTATGGCGGCGTGGGGATGCTGATCGAGGATCAGCAGGGCACTTTCGCGGTCGCGAAGGTCTACCCACATACGCCGGCCGAGGCGGGCGGGGTACAGCTCGGCGATCGTATCGTGTCCGTGAACGGCGTGAGCACGAAGGGTCTCAAGCTCGAAGGAGTCTCCGGACGCCTAACGGGAACGCCCGGGTCGACCGTCCGCGTAACGTTCGCGCGCGGCGGCGTCGACCAGCCAATCGAGTCCAACTTCACGCGCGCGGTCGTGCACATTCCGGCCGTTCCGTTCGCGGTGATGCTCGACGACCGCGTCGGCTATATCCCGGTGCAGAAGTTCAACGAGACGTCAGGCGGCGAGGTCGAGACGGCGCTTCGCCAGCTCGCCGGCGAGGGTGCCCGATCGTTCATCCTCGATCTGCGCGGGAATGGCGGTGGCGATTTCGACGAGTCGCTCCGTATGGCCAATCTGTTCCTCAAGCGTGGCCAGGACATCGTCACCGTGCGGTCGCGATCGACGGTGCCGGTTGTGAGTCGCGCCGAGGACGAGCCGATCGTTCCGGAGGCACCGCTCGTGGTGCTCACCGACGGATACACGGCGTCCGCATCCGAGATCGTTGCCGGCGCACTGCAGGACCACGACCGCGGCGTGATCATCGGGACGACATCGTTCGGTAAGGGACTCGTCCAGTCGCTGTTCACCCTCGAAGGTGGGTGGGGGCTGAAGATGACCACGGGCAAGTGGTATACACCGAGCGGTCGGTCGATCCAGCGGGAGCGCAAGCTGCTGGAGGATGGACGGCTCGTCGAGGTGGTGCCCGACTCGCTCGAGACCGACTCGGTTCGGAAAGCGCGCCCGGCGTTCAAGTCGGATGGTGGGCGCCTCGTGTACGGCGGCGGTGGCATCACGCCTGACGTCATCGTTCCGGCGGATACGATCACCGATGCCCAGCAGACGTTCCTCAAGGCGCTCGCGCCGAAGTCGCAGGAGAGCTACCTCGTCCTCTATCGAACGGCGCTCGAGCAGAAGGGGGCCGTGCAACCGTCGTTCACCGTCCCGCAGGCGTGGCGCGACTCCGTGTACGTGCGCCTGACGCGCGCTGGTGTCCAGATCACGCGGCCGGCGTTCGACGCCGCGCATGAGCTGGTCGATCGGGACCTGGAACGTCGTGTTGCCTCGATGACGTTCGGCGACTCGTCCGCGTTTCGCCGCACGGTGGCGTACGACACGCAGCTCAAGCGGGCCGTCGAGCTGCTCCACAACGCCGGCACGCAGCGCGATCTGCTGGCCGCGGCCACGCAGCCGCATCCGCGTAGCGAATGATCGAGTGTAGTTAGGCGCCGGACCAGTCGGTCGCCTAACGTCCTCTCGGGCCCGGAGCCAATGGCTCCGGGCTTTTTGCATCATGTTGCGGTGGACGAACGGTGGCTGGGCCGAACCGTCACGGCGTGTTGTTCGGCTCTCGTCGAATAGGAGCGCCTTGCGTAAGGATGCGCGCGATTCGTCACAGCGAGCGCGCGATCGTGCCGTCCCACTTCTACGTTGCGGTCACGGCACCCAGCTACCTACCTCAGTCGAGATCCGTCCGTGATTCAGGTGGCCTCCTCGTCCAGCGCGCGCGATGTCAGCGCCATGTCCGTCCTGCGGGAAACCCAGGAGCTCCGATCGCTCGCGGCCGCGTTCGAGTCGGCGCAGGCACAGCGACTCAGGACCGGTGAGCAGATCCGATTACTGCTAGGGAATAGGGAATCGGCGGGAGCCCGCGAACAGCGGGCAGATGGGAATCGAAACCGCGGAACTACGGACGTCGAAGCGCAACTCGCCCGCATTCGCGCGGGCGGCGCGGCGGGCACCGCTCCCGGGCTCGCGGATGCGTACCGGCGTCAGTGGAACGAGGAGCGCGACCTCCTGCGGTTGCTCACGGAGCGCATCGCGCTGCATCCGGCGTGGCCATGGCTCGTGCGGGTTCGCGGCCTCGGTCCATCGCTGTCGGCACGACTCCTCGCGCGGCTCGAGATCGACCGTGCGCCAACGCCATCGTCGTTCTGGTCCTATTGTGGTCTCGCGACCGTTGCCGCGCACGTCTATCGATGCCCGGAGTGTGGGTACGAGCTCTCATTGCCCGATGGGCGGCACCTGCGATCGGCGCATCGCATTCCGGGCACCGGGCAGCCGTGCGGCGGGACGCTCGCGCCGATCGGCGACGGCGCGCGCCGCGTCGCGCAGCCACGCCCATCGCGCGGCGAGAACGCGCCGTACGATCGTGAGGCGAAGAAGCTCTGTTATCTCATCGGTACGTCGTTCGTTCGGCAGGGCGACGCGTACCGGCGGTACTACAACGAGCAGCGGGCCCGTCTCGACGCGTCGAAACCCGAGTGGATTCCGCGGCGTCGCCACCTCACGGCGCTCCGAATGACCGAGAAGCTGTTCCTCGCGCACCTGTGGCTCGTGTGGCGCGAGCAACTTGGCCTCCCGGTGACCGCGCCGTACGCGGACAGTCGCGACGATGCGGTGCCTGCGCCGCGCCCGTGGGCGATGGTGGGCGCCTAACGCTGCTTCCCTAACGCGCCAGGCTCGGGTTCAGTCTCCACGCCACACGCCAGGAGGGCCAACTACTCAGGTATGACCGTATGTCCACCGCGGCACCGCCGCGCTCGTGGATCGGCGAAAAAAATGATCAGGAGATCCGTATGAACCGAATGCTGTTCACGGCCGCCACGAGCCTCGTGCTCGTCACGGCCAGCGCTGCGGCGCAACAGCAGGCCACGATCACCGGCCGCGTCTCGAGCGACGCCGGGGTCGCGCTTCCCGCAGCGACCGTGTTCATAGAATCCCTCGGCATCGGCACCCAGACGGGTAACGACGGCCGCTACTCCCTGATTATCCCCGCGGCGCGCGTGACTGGACAGCGCGTCCGCCTCTCGGCTCGACTCATTGGCTTTCGGGCCGACACGGCGCAGGTCGTCCTCTCGCCGGGCAACATCACGCACAATTTCGTGCTGGCGACGAACCCGCTGCGACTCGGTGAAGTCGTCGTGACGGGCGCCGGGACCGCGACGCAGACCGAGAAGCTCGGCAGCGTCCGCAACGTCGTGGAAGCGGAGCAGATCCAGAAGTCGAACGAGCCGAACGTGGTCCAGGCGCTGGCGGCGAAGGCGCCTAACGTGGAGGTCACCGAGTCCTCGGGCGAGCCGGGCGCGTCGTCCTATATTCGGATGCGCGGGGCGCGCACGATCCTGGGCAGCACGCAGCCGCTCTTCGTCGTGGACGGCGTCCCGATCGACAACTCGAGCTACTCGACCACCAACTTCAATCCGACGGATGGCCTGACGGCCGGTGAGATCGAGGGGACCGCGCAGATGAATCGCGCAATCGACCTCAATCCATCGGACATCGAGAGCATCGAGATCCTGAAGGGGCCGGCGGCGGGCGCCATCTACGGCGCGCGTGCAGGGCAGGGCGTCGTGCTCATCACCACGAAGAAGGGCAAGGCCGGCACGGCAAAGTACGGCTTCCAGAGCGCGGTGAGCTTCGACAACGTGTCGAAGGACTATCCACTGCAGCGGAGCTTCGCGCAGGGCATCAACGGCGCGAATCCGACGACGACCTGCACGCCCGGAAACGGCGCGTGCTTCAGGAGCTGGGGGCTGCCGGTGAACGGCCCGACGTACGACCACGCGACCGAGGCGTTCGACACCGGCAACACGTTCGACAACACGTTCACGGTGTCGGGCGGCACGGAGCGAACCACGTTCTACGGTTCGGCCTCATTCCTCAAGGACAACGGCCCGTTCGTCGGCCCGAACAACGAGTTCCAGCGGGCGAGCGCGCGCATCAACGGCTCGCAGCGGCTGTCGGATCGCCTCGAGCTGCGGATCAACGGTGCGTACGCGGACACCCGCGGGCATTTCACCCAGCGCGGGAACAACACGAACGGGCTGCTGCTTGGACTCCTTCGGACACCGCCGAACTTCAACAACAATCCGTATCTCGATCCGGCGACCGGGCAGCATCGGTCGTACCGGTTCCCCGAGCCGCAGGCGGGTGACGAAGCCGCCGATCGGGGCTTCAGCAACCCACTGTTCGAGCTCAACGTCCCGGAGAACACGTCCACCGTAGGACGCGTGTTCGGCAACCTCGGCCTCGACTACTCGGCCCTGTCGTGGCTCCGGTTCAACTACACGTTAGGCGCGGACTACTCCAATGACGAGCGCCTGGAGGGCGCTCCGCTCGACGGGACAGGCCCAACGGCCGGCGGACGCGTCACGGAAGGCACCATCGTCAACTTCTCGCTCGACCACAACCTGACCGGCACGGCGGAGTGGCGCGCGAACGACAACCTGGCCGGTTCGGTGACGTTAGGCCAGAACCTGAACGTCCGCAACAACCGCCAGTTCTCGGTTGTCGGTCGTGGTCTCGTGGCGCCGCAGCCCTATCGGCTGGCGAACACCATCAACCGCGACCTGCCGATCGACGTCCAGACCAACATTCACAACGAGTCGTACTTTGGTCAGGCGACCGTCGACATCGCGAATCAGCTGTATCTCACCGGCGCCATTCGGAACGATGGCTCCTCGACGTTCGGCGAGGACAACCAGCGCGCATGGTTCCCGAAGGCCAGCGCGGCGTGGACGTTCACGAGCTATCTGCCGCAGCAGCGATGGGTCACCTATGGCAAGCTTCGCGCGGCGTACGGCGAAGCGGGCGTCGAGCCGCTGGCGTATCTCACGTCGAATCTCTACACCGGCACGGTGCTGCTCGCGGGCATCTCGCAGGGCACCGGGCTCTCGCCGAGCCAGGGTGGGTTCGGCGGACTGTATTCCGCCATCACGAAAGGGGCCGAGGACCTCAAGCCCGAGCGCACGAAGGAGACGGAGATCGGGTTCGACGTCGGACTGCTTCGCGACAAGGCTGACTTCAGCTTTACCTGGTACGACGGCATCAGCCAGGACGTGATCTTCCTGACGCCGCTGTCGCCATCGAGCGGCTACTATCGTCAGGCACAGAACGCGGCGAAGCTCCAGAATCGCGGCCTCGAGATGTCGCTCAACCTCCGGCCCATCACGAGAACGAATTACGGGTGGGACGTGGGGCTCAATTGGGCGCAGAACAAGAGCGAGACGCTCGAGCTGCGCGGCGTGGACTTCATCCGACTCGACCCGAACAACAACCCGCCGTTCGGCATCGTGCAGAAAGGGCAGCCGGTCGGCGTGCTGCAGGGAACCGGCTGGGCCAAGTGCGGCGTCAGCCCCGACGTGGTCGGGACGACGAACATTGCCGACGCATGCGCCGGGGCGCCTCGCGGCGCCGTGTACCTCAACGCCGCCGGCTTCCCGATTCTCGATCCGACCGAGCGAATCATCGGTGATCCCAACCCGGATTGGACCGGGAGCATTCGCACCGGGTTCCACTACAAGACGTTAGGCATCTCCGCGCTGTTCGACCTCCGGCACGGTGGCCAGATGAGCGACGGTACGCGCGGTGCGCTCCGGAGCTACGGCACGCACAAGGACACGGAGAGCCGCGCGACGTGCGTCACGCAGGCTGGCGTGCTGACGTGCACCGGCAACGAGAAGAGCTGGGGCACGTCGAACTGGTACCCTGGTCCGGTGGTGGGCCCGGGCGTCGATCCAGCGACGGGGAAGGGCAGAGCCGTTCCGATCGGCGAGAACTGGTGGCGCGTGAACGGCGCGTCCGACAACTGCGTGTTCAGCGGCGCTCGTGAGGCGTGCGTCGAAGACGCGGGATACACGAAGCTGCGCGAGGTCTCGCTCACGTGGAACGTCGACCCGCGGCTCGTCCGTCGCGTGATCGGCGTCGAGAACATGGAGCTGCGTTTCGCCGGGCGGAACCTGTTCACGTGGACCAAGTACGGCGGATACGACCCCGAGACGAATCTCGGCGGCGCCATTCAGGGCACGCGCGGGATCGACTACTTCAACATGCCGCAGACACGATCGTTCGTGTTCAGCGTCAACCTCACCAAGTGACGAGGAGGCCAGCATGCGACGGACAGTAGCAGCGCTCCTCGGCGCCGTGTTGATCGGCGCGAGCGCGGGAGGGTGCAAGGACTTCCTCAACGAGGAGGACGTCGCGCAGGACCCGAATAACCCGACGAAGGCGACGCGCGATCAACTGCTGATTTCCGCGCAGACGGCGTTGTTCGGATTGCAGGAGTCGGGTGTCGCGCAGACCGCGTGCATGTGGATGCAGCAGTGCGCGGGCACCGGCGGGCGCTTCGTCGAGCAGCGGGGGACGAACTATCAGCGCCTGACGAGTGACTACAACAACGACTTCTCGCAGCTGTACATCGGCGCGGGGCTCGTGGATCTGCGAAAGATCCAGGCGAACGCCGACGCCGCGGGCGACAAGGTGTACGTCGGCGTCGCGAAAGTGCTCGAGGCGTTTCTCATTGGCTTCGGTGCGGACGCGTGGGGAAACATTCCGTACAGCGAGGCGGCCGGTACCACCGGGTCACCGAAGTTCGACAACCAGCTCGAGGTCTACGCCGCGCTGCAGACGTTGCTGTCGAGCGCGATCACCGATCTGGATGGGGCGGGGAACGGCCCTGGCGCGTTCGACCTCGTGTACGGCGGCGACAAGGCGAAGTGGAAGGCGGCCGCGTACACACTCAAGGCGCGGTACTACATGCACACCGCCGAGGGGCCGACGCGCGGCACGTTCGTGGCCGAGGCGTATCAGAACGCGATCACGGCGGCCACGAGCGGGATCGAGAGCGCGGAGGGCGACTTCCGGGCCTTTCACGGGTCGGCGACGTCCGAGCGGAATATCTGGTATCAGTTCTTCACGGCGTCGGGGTTCGGGAACGACCTCGTGGCCGGGGCGAGGCTCGTCGATCTCATGAAGGCGCGCAACGATCCACGGCTGAGCGCGTACTTTCTGCCTAACGAGCTTGGCGACTACGGCGGTCTCGATGTCAACACGTCGACGCCGGCAAACCAGATCTCGGCGCTCAATCTCGAGCCGGAGTATCGGCAGCCGCTGCTCACGTGGGCGGAGAATCAGCTGATCCTGGCGGAGGCGAAGTTCCAGACCGGCGGGGGCGCGGCTGCGGCGGAGCC
>Ga0207691_10003047_pt1 | contig 16343 bp, 9 predicted proteins | sample KBSM13metaG_FD_184327 | JGI IMG/M metagenome (GOLD analysis project Ga0207691, IMG submission 184327) | Miscanthus rhizosphere microbial communities from Kellogg Biological Station, Michigan, USA - KBS M1-3 metaG (SPAdes) (version 2) | ecosystem: Host-associated > Plants > Roots > Rhizosphere >... | reverse complement strand
ATCGCGGCTGGTATCCCTCCACTCGGGCGCACGGGCACTGACGCGTTGTTCATCCTCCCGGCACCCTGGCATGTCTACTCGAGCGCCGAGCTGGTGGCCGCAGCGACGCAGGCGCGACTGCCGAGCATCGGCGCGGAGCGCTACCACCACGTCGGTGGTGCCTTGCTGACGTACGGGGTGGATTATGCCGCGCAGGCGCGCCGCGCCGCCGGCTACGTCGACCGGATCTTCAAGGGCGCGAAGCCCGGCGACCTCCCAGTCCAGCAGCCGCAGAAGTTTGAATTACTGATCAACCTGAAGACCGCCCTTGCGCTCGGTGTCGCGGTGCCCAGTAGCCTCTTGTCGCGCGCCGACGAGGTCGTACGTTGAGAGGCTGCGGGCGCCTTGATCGCCGGCCTCTTCGCCTGAAGCCGACTGTCGCGAAGGTCGGCTCCTGGCCGGCACGTGTCATTCGAAGGCCAATCTTGACCGACCGCACCTCGTCTGCGGACGACGTCTTGGAGCGGGTGAAGGGAATCGAAGACTTCGCGCTGCCCTAGCAAGCCGTTCCTATATTTGGCTTAGCCCCCTGGCTACGGACGCGCGCACGAGGGAAATGACGAGCCTTGAGAGTCTGGCAGAGCGTTCGGGTCACTCGATTGGCTACGTTTTGGCTAGGTTGGCAAGGGCGCGTGCAAGCGCTCAATCCTACGTTGTTCTGATCGCGGAGAACAGCTTGCCCGCGTCCCGAGTCCGACGACTCTTCCGGGCGCCGGGTTTCGGGAGCGAATCGGCGCCGAGGACCCATCGGCGACATCGTTGCTTGTATGGGTGAATGAAAGCACTGCCCACGTGACCGGACGCTCGCGGGTCTGGGTGTGGGCCAAACATTCAGGTACATCGCCCAGTCCCACTTCAAGACAGGCGCACTAATTCCCCTCTTGAAGAACTGAGAACGCCCTGGTCATCAAATCCACGCCGTGTACCCACCCAACCGACATCTGAACGGCAAGGTGCGGGTGTTCGTCGATTGGGCAGTCGAGGTTTTCGCGAAGTTCGGCGACCGGGAGGCTGCTTCGGCCTCCTGAATTACAAGACGGTCCTTGCCTCGCTTTAGTAGGTCTGCGGCATGCGACTCGGAAAACATGCGCGGTGCCGATCCCTGGCAGGATCACGGTGCTTCGAAGCGGGGGCAAGTTATGAACGACCAACCGCAACACCCCGGTAGACCCGAGAGCGACGACATCGCCGGTTCGCGCCTCGTGCCGCAGGTCGGCATGATGCTCAAAGCGTTCTGGGCATCCCCCATACGCAACACCCTGCTGTGGTTGGCGGGCGTGATCTTTCTGGTCATCGTCTCGACGGCCTACGGGCAGATCCGCCTCAACCGCTGGAACGAGCCCTTCTACGACGCGCTGGCGCGGCGCGATTTCCAAGAGTTCCTCGTGCAGCTCGGGGTATTCGGCATCATCGCGGGCGCGCTGCTCGTTCTCAACGTCTTCCAGCGCTGGCTGACGGAAACGTTCAAGCTCAAGCTGCGCGCAGGCCTGACTCTGGATCTCATCGAGCTTTGGATGCTCCCCCGCCGCGCGTTCCGGCTCGTCAACGCCGGGCCGATCGGCGTCAACCCCGACCAGCGCATGCACGACGATGCGCGCCGCCTGACCGAGCTTTCGGCCGATCTCGGCATCGGCCTGCTGCAGGCCACGATCCTGCTCGTCACGTTCGTGAGCGTGCTTTGGGCGCTGTCGGCGGACTTCGCCTTCCCCGTCGCCGGCCGGATGGTTCCGATACCCGGTTACATGGTGTGGGCGGGCATCCTCTACGCTGGCTTCGCTTCCGTGCTGAGCTACTGGGTCGGCCGCAACCTGATCGGGCGTAACGCCGAGCGCTATGCACGCGAGGCCGACCTGCGGTTCTCGCTCGTGCGCGTCAACGAGCACATCGACGCCATCTCGCTCGCAGGTGGCGAAGCCGACGAAGCGCGGCGTATCAAGCTGAATCTCGCGGCGGTGCTGGCCGCCATGCGTGGTCTGGTCACCGGCTACACCAAATTGACCTGGGTCACTGCGGGCTACGGGTGGCTGATGATCGTGGTGCCAATCCTTGTTGCGGCGCCGCTCTACTTCAGCGGCACCCTCACCTTCGGCGGCCTCATGATGGCGGCCGGGGCGTTCACCCAGGTCCAGTCGTCGCTGCGGTGGTTCGTAGACAACTTCGGCGCGATCGCTGACTGGCGCGCGACCCTGTTGCGCGTCGCAAGCTTTCGCCGTGCCATGCTCGTTTCTGACGCGTTGCACGACGTCTCGGGCCGCATCGCGTTCGAGGAAGGGTCGCCCGACGAAATGGCGCTCGAGAACCTGGAGATCGCCTCGCCTGGGGGATGCACCATGCTCGAAGAGCGCAAAGTCAGCGTGAAGGCCGGCGAGCACGTCCTCGTGGTGGGAGAAGCCGGAGCCGGCAAGACCCTGCTGTTTCGGGCGCTTGCGGGTCTGTGGCCCTGGGGCGCGGGCCGCATCGGCCGGCCGAGAGGCGCGACCCTCTTCTTCATGCCACGCCAGCCGTACCTGCCGCCCGGCACTCTGCGCGAGGTCCTGGCGTATCCGCAGAGCGTCGAAAACTTCGAGCCGCATGCGCTCACCGATGCGCTCGAGCGGGTGGGCCTGCAGCGCTTGGGGCCGATGCTCGATCGCACCTCGCGATGGGACTCCGAACTGAACTGGGATGACCAACAGAGTCTCATGCTCGCACGTCTGCTGATCCACGAACCGCGCTGGGTGGTGATCGACGAGGTGCTCGACGCGATCGATGGTGAGACGCGTACGCGCGCGCTCGAGATCTTCTCCAAGGATCTGAAGGACGCCACCATCATCCACATCGGCCGCGGCAACGCAGGCGATCCCACATTCACGCGCGTCCTCCACCTCATCAAGGATCCCAAGATCCGCAGGCTGGATCGTCAGAAGACCGCTGAAACGGAGGGCTTGCCACCGGCAATGCAGATTGCAACGAGCTCGTGATGGGCCAGGCAGAACCCGTTTCGGAAGTCCCGCTGGATGCAACGGTCTGGTCGCCTGTCGCGGCCGGAAAAGCGCAGCTCGCTCTGTCGTCGGCATCGACCGGCGGACGGCCGGCGCTGCGGATGGATTTCGACTTCAAAGGGGGGGCGGGGTTCGTGGTCGCCCGGTGCCTGGTGCAGCGCGAGGTGTACGAGGACTACACGGTTACCTTTCGGTTGCGCGGCGTGGGTCAGACCAACGATCTCGAGCTCAAGCTCGTCGACTCGAGGGGGCAGAACGTCTGGCTGCACGTCCAAAGGCATCTCCAGCCGCCGGCGCGCTGGAAGCGCTTTCGCATCGAGAGCCGCGAGTTCGAGTTCGCCTGGGGTTCGGCGAGCGGCGGGGTCCCCAAGGAGCTCGGAGCGATCGAGCTCGCCATCGTCGCCCGCGAAGGCGGCGCTGGTGCGTTATGGGTCAGCGACCTCAGGATCGAGGATCACAGCCCGCTGACTGGCGCGAGGGCGAGCGCCTCGAGCGCCCTCCCGGGCTTCGATGCCGATCGGGCGCTCGCCGGGTCCGGCTGGATCCCCAGTCCCGATGATGCGAGGCCCTGGATCGCCGTGGACTTCGCCGAGACGCGCAGGCTCGGCGGGCTCATCATCGATTGGCGCGGCGGCGCACCGGCGAGCGGCTTCCGGGTGCGAGCATCGTCGCGCGGTCGGCGTTGGCGGACGCTATACACGACGCCTCGTGCGGGCGGCGCACGCAACTACCTCTACCTCCCGAACCTGAAGACGCGTCTTCTTCGGCTGGAGCTCAACGCACCGTCAGCGGGCGCCGCCTTGCACCCCCAATCGTTCGAATTCAGCCGTTCCATCGAGGCCTTCTGGTACCACATCGCTCGCCACGAGGCGCGGGGCTGGTACCCGCGCTGGCTGCATCGCGAGCAAACCCTGTGGGCGCCGATCGGCACGGCAAACGGCACGCGCTGCGCTCTCATCAACGAGGAAGGTGCGGTAGAGACGACGCCAGGGTCCTTTTCGATCGAGCCGATGGTGGTGATCGACGGCCGTCTTTTTGCCTGGGCGGACGTCGTTCTGCGGCAGGAACTGCTCGCGGGCGTGCTCCCCGTGCCGACTGCGATCTGGGAGACCGCAGAGTGGTACCTGTACGTCCAGGGCGAGGCAACGGAGAGCGGACTTGTTCGTCTGCGCTATCGACTCGAAAACCGCTCGGACCGATCCTTGTCGACGCGCCTGCTGCTGCTCGTTCGCCCGTTTCAGGTGACCCCGCCCTGGCAGAGCATCGGCAAGATTGGCGGCGTGAGCCTCATCCACGACCTGGCTTGGGAAGGTGGTGCCTTGCGTGTGAACGAGACGGCCGCCGTTGTGCCGGCGAGCGCGCCTTCGGGTTTCGCGGCGACGAGGTTCGACGAGGGCTTCGTCGCTCTGCGTCTTGCCACAGGCGGCCGCGAGCCCACGGACACACGAGTTCACGATGCCCTCGGCCTTGCTTCTGGCGCGCTCGCCTTCGATCTGGCGCTGGAGCCTGGCGCAACGGCGGAGCGCATCGTGGAATGTCCGCCTGCGCATTCCTCGATCGCGATCGGGGAGCCGGCGTTCGATTGGGCGAAGGAGCTTCCGGCAGAACAATGGTCCGGCTCCGGGTGGGCGATGGACGCGATCCGCGCCGCACTCACGGCGACCGCGCACATACTCGTGACTCGCTCCGGCCCAGCGCTGCAACCCGGGCCTCGGCGCTACACACGCTCCTGGATTCGCGACGGCAGCATCATGAGCGCAGCGCTGTTGCGGATGTCGCGCAGAGAGGAGGTTCTGGAGTTCATCCGTTGGTATGCGCCATACCAGCGCGCGGACGGTTTTGTCCCGTGTTGCGTCGATCAAAACGGAGCCGATTGGCTGGTCGAGCACGACAGTCACGGGCAGTTGATTGCGGCCATCGCCGACTGCTACCGGTTCACGGCGGATCCTCGGTTCCTCGAGGAGTCCTGGCCCTTCGTCGTCAAAGCCGTCGCCTGCATCGAGGGACTGCTCGAGGAGGACGGGCTGTTGCCTGTGTCCGTCAGCCACGAAGGTTATCTCGCACAGCCGGTGCATTCCTATTGGGACGACTTCTGCGCGCTTCGCGGTCTGCGCGATGCGGTGGATCTTGCCCAGATGATCGAGGACCGCGATGCCGCCGCGCGCTGGGGTGGCGTGGCGGAGCGTTTCGCCTTCGCATTGTTTGGGTCGATCGAGCGGACGCGCACTGCACACAATCTCGATTTCATCCCGGGCAGCGTCGAATGGGCCGATTTCGACCCGACGGCCACAGCGAATGCGATCGCCTTTCTCGACGTTGCCGAAGGCCTCGACCGCAAGGCGGTAGAACACACCTTCGATAGATACCTTTTCGACTGGCGCCGAAAGCGCACGGGCGCCCTCGAATGGGCGAACTACTCTCCGTACGAGGTTCGCATCATCGGTGCTCTCGTGCGGCTTGGGCGGCGCGAAGCGGCGCTCGAGCTGCTGCGTTTTTTCCTGTCGGACCGGCGGCCGCCCGAGTGGAATCAGTGGCCGGAGATCGCGTGGCGGGATCGTCGAGCGCCGGCGCACGTGGGAGACCTGCCGCACACCTGGGTGGCTGCAGAGTACGTGCTCGCGGTCCGCAGCCTGTTCGCCTACGAACGAGCGGCAGATCGAAAGCTCGTGGTAGCGGCAGGCCTCGCTCCGGAGTGGACGACCGGCCCAGGGGTTCAGGTGCAAGAGATGCCCACTCTCTACGGCGCCTTGAGCTTCTCCGCGCGCACCCTCGACGCGCATACCTTTCGATTTGACATCGGACCCGGTGTGGCGGCAGGCATCGAGCTTCGGCCGCCGCTGCGCGGGCGCCTGGTCGACGTAAGCGTCAACGGCAGCGCCCACGCGGATTTCGATGCGCAGTCCGTGGTCATCGCGAGTACGCCAGCGGAGATCGTTTGCCGCACCACCGCATCGGCCTAGAACGGCGCGACGTCGACCCCGCGAACGTGGTCGGATTTGTCGACGAGGCGGCTTTCAGCGACTGGCTCGCGCGCCACCACGCCGCGGCTCGTGGAGCGAGTAGTGCAGCAGCATGTCCGGGGCAGCGACTTCGTCCACGACGGCGAGATCGCAGGTCTTGCCCCAGAAGTTGGTGAACCAGCGGCCGACGATGGCCTTGTTGTCATCTTGAATTGACACGGAATGTTCCTTCCGTACTTGATTGGTGCGGTTCGCAGAGGCAGGCGATTCGCCTGTCTCTGAAGTCCAGAGGTTAGGGACGGAGCCCCTCAGCGGCGCTCCGCTTCTTGACGTCGAATGAGCGACGTCGGAGTCGAGTCAGCGTTGCTGAAGCGCCTGACGAAAGGTCAGGTTGAAGCGCGCGCTGCCGGTGAGCGCGTGATGGCCTTCGCCCACTGTGTCGATGCCGTGGAAGTTCAGCCGGGCCGGGCCGCCCCACACGACGACGTCGCCATGATCGAGACCAACCCGTCTTGGCCTGGCCGCGCGCGCCGTGCCGCCCCAGAGAAACGTCGCCGGCACCCCCAGGGAGGCCGACACGATTGGAGCGGCGAAGTCCTGTTCATCCCGGTCCTGATGGAGCGTCAGTCGTGTGCCTGGCTCGTAGCGGTTGATGAGGCACGCATCGGGCGCGAACCGCTCGAAGCCCGCCGCGCTTGCGGCGCGCCGGGCGAGATGCGCGAAAACGTCGGGCATGGCCGGCCAGGGCCGCCTCGTCTCCGGATCGATCGCGTCGTAGCGATAGCCGCTCCGGTCGCTCAGCCAGCCGGCATCGCCGCAGTTCGTCATCGCGACCGACATGCGCAGGCCGCGAGCCGCCGTCATGTGTCGAAACGGAGCCGCCCGCGCGACGACCTGGATCGCATCGAGTAGCGCAGGCGCTTCGTCCAAGGCGAAGGCCCGCAGAACGAACGCGCCGGGCTCCAGCTGCTCGCGGCCGGCGGCTCGCGATGCGCCCGATTCGAACAGCTCCTCCTGCCCTGCGCGACTAGCTCGCGTCATGAAAGATGATGCCGAGCGTGTGGCGATGCCCTTCGGTGATCTTGCTGACGCCGTGGCGCAGCTTGACGCGGTAGTCGCCTCGCGTGCCGCGCACGGGGCGGCTGTTGACGGCAAATACGACGGCATCGCCCTTGGTCAGCGGAACGACGGCCGCGCGCGTTTGCATGCGCGGTCGCTGCTCCGTCAGCACGAACTCGCCACCACCGAAGTCCGTCGCAGGCTCGGAGAGAAGAACGGCAAGCTGCAGCGGGAAGACGTGCTCGCCGTACAGATCCTGGTGCAGGCAGTTGTAGTCGCCGGCGCCGTACTGCAGCAGCAGGGGCGTGGGCCGCGCCTGGCCGGAAGCGGCGCAGCGCGCGATGAATTCGGCGTGCTCGGCCGGGAATCGCACACTCATCCCCATGCGCTCGTGCCACCGGTTGGCGAGAGGCGCAAGGCGCGGATAGAGTGCCGTCCGCAGGCCTTGAACCAAGGGTGGCAGCGGATACGAGAAGTAGCGGTACTCGCCCTTCCCGAAGCCATGCCGCGCCATCACGACACGGCTGCGAAAACCTGCGTCTTGGGTGTACAGGGAAGCAAGCTCATCGCACTCCGCAGCCGTGAGCAGATCGCGGACCACCGACCAACCCTGCGCGTCGAGGTCGCCTTCGAGCGTGGCACCGTCGATGCTGCGCACCCGCGCGGCCACATCCGCTTCGACCCAGTCGTCGCGCTTCACGCAGCCCGCTCCTGCGCGCGCTGCTCGCGCTCGATCAGCTCGCGCTTGCGCTCCACGCCCCAGCGATAGCCTGAGAGGCTGCCGTCGTGCCGCACCACGCGGTGGCACGGGATCGCGACCGCATGAGCGTTGGCCGCACAGGCTCCGGCGACGGCACGCACGGAAGACGGCGCACCGATCCTCTCCGCGATGCTCGAGTACGTCTCCGTTTGTCCGGCTGGAATTTCGCGCAGCGCCAGCCAGACGCGTTGCTGGAAGGCCGTGCCTCGGACATCGAGGGGCAACGCGAGCCCATGAGCCGGCGCCTCCACGAGCCCGACCACCTGCGCGACCAGTTGCTCATAGGCCGCGTCACCGCCGACCAGCCGTGCGCGCGGAAACCGGTCTTCGAGGTCGCGCACCAGAGTGTCCGGATCGTCGCCGAGGAGGATCGCAGTGACACCCTTGGCGCTCGAGGCAACGAGGATGGCACCGAGCGAGCACTGGCCGACGGCGAAGGTCAGCACCTCCTGGACGCCGCCCGATCGGTAGTGCGTCGGGCTCATTCCGAGCACGCCGGTAGACGCCTCGTAGAAGCGCCCGTTGGAACCGTAGCCCGCCTCGTGGATCGCCTCCGTCACCGTCGCCGCCTTGGTCAGCCCCTCGCGCAGCCGGGCCGAGCGGCCGGCCACTGCGTACGCCTTCGGCGTCAGGCCGGTTGCCTTCTTGAAGAGGCGGTGAAAGTAGTGCGGGCTGAGCTCGACCGACTCGGCGACTTGCGCCAGCGAGAGTGGTTCGGTCGCCTGGTCGATGAGCTTGCAGGCCTTCGCGACGATCGCGTCGTTCGCTGCCTCGATGGAGATCCCGCCGGGGTTACAGCGGCGACACGGTCGAAAGCCGGCGGCCTCTGCGGCGGCGACGCTCTCGTGGAGACGCACGTTCCTTGGATTCGCCAGGCGCGACGGGCAAGAGGGCCTGCAGAAGATGCCGGTCGTCGCGACGGAGTACCAGAACGTGCCATCGGCGGCCTTGTCGCGCGTGACAATGCTTGCCCAGCGCGGGTCCTGGGTGATGTCAGTGGAGGGCGACTTCATGATGTCTTGGCAGCAGTAGGTATGGCCCCAGTGTCTTCAGCGACATCCTACGGCGCGCTCCGAGTCTTGCTTTCGAATCGAAGATTCATCGACGGCCCAGGGAAATCCGGCCGGAGGCCCCTCAAGCCTTCATTTCTGCCCGTTGTCGCACCTGATCGCGATGTTGGCGACGGTGCCTCTAAACGGAATATGAAACGTGCTGTCCGCCGTCACCGTGTACTTCTCGCGCCCCGGACGATTCTGGGTACATCCTCGGCTCGGGCGATTTGCACGGACCATCGAATCGCACTACTGGGACAGCGCCGATCGCCGGCTCGTCGAAAGCGTGCTCTCGCTGCGTCTGCGCAAGGTCGACCCGTCACGTCCTCGGTGCACGGTCCGAAGGAGGCGCCGGGGATGCTGAATCGCGGCCTCAAGTAGCGCGCGAAAGCCGCGCCACGGGATGAGCCTTTTCCTATCCGCATGATTGACAAACACGCTTGGCACCGCGCGGCCCGGTCGACGAAACTTGGACTCCTTCCCGACTTCCCTCGGAGACAACCCCATGAGCACTGAAGCCAAGTGCCCTGTTCACCAGACTGCCGGTGGCGGCACCACGAACCGCGACTGGTGGCCCGACTCGCTCAGGCTGGACCTGCTGCATCAGCATTCGAGCAAGTCCGATCCGATGGGCGCCGACTTCGACTACGCCAAGGCTTTCCAGAGCCTCGACCTCGCCGCCGTCAAGAACGACCTGCGCGCCCTCATGACCGACTCGCAGGACTGGTGGCCGGCTGACTTCGGCCACTACGGCGGCCTCTTCATCCGCATGGCCTGGCACAGCGCCGGCACCTACCGAATCGGTGACGGGCGCGGCGGCGCGGGTCGCGGCCAGCAGCGCTTTGCGCCGCTCAACAGCTGGCCCGACAACGTCAGCCTCGACAAGGCACGCCGGCTGATCTGGCCCATCAAACAGAAGTACGGGAACAAGATCTCGTGGGCCGACCTCATCGTCTTGGCGGGCAACGTTGCGCTGGAAAGCATGGGCTTCAAGACCTTCGGCTTTGCTGGCGGCCGGCCCGACGTCTGGGAGCCCGACCTCGACGTGTACTGGGGCCGCGAGGCCAAGTGGCTCGGCGGCGACATCCGCTACTCGCAGGGCTCGCCCGGAGTTGCAGAGACGCACGGCGTGCTCGTGAAGGACGACGACAGCCGGGTGCCGGAAACCCGCGACCTCGAGAACCCGCTCGGCGCAGTGCAGATGGGCCTCATCTACGTCAACCCGGAAGGCCCCGACGGCAAGCCCGACCCGATCGCCGCCGCGCGCGACATCCGCGAGACCTTCGGCCGCATGGCCATGGACGACGAAGAGACCGTCGCCCTGATCGCCGGCGGCCACAGCTTCGGCAAGACGCACGGCGCCGCGCCGGCGGACAACGTCGCCAAGGAGCCGGAAGCGAGCGCCCTCGAGGAGCAGGGCTTCGGCTGGCGCAACCGCTTCGGCACCGGCAAAGGCGCCGACACGATCACGAGCGGCCTCGAAGTGACCTGGACCAAGACGCCGACGAAATGGAGCAACAACTTCCTCGAAAACCTGTTCGGCTTCGAGTGGGAGCTGACGAAGAGCCCGGCCGGCGCGCACCAGTGGGTCGCCAAGGGCGGCACCGGCGCCGGAACCATCCCGCACGCTCACGACAAGAGTAAACGGCTGGCGCCGGCCATGCTCACGACCGACCTCTCGCTGCGCTTTGACCCCGCCTACGAGAAGATCTCGCGCCGCTTCCTCGCCCACCCCGACCAGCTGGCCGACGCCTTCGCGCGCGCCTGGTTCAAGCTCACCCACCGCGACATGGGCCCGCGCGCGCGCTACCTCGGCCCCGAGGTGCCGGCCGAAGAGCTGATCTGGCAGGACCCGATCCCGAAGGTCGATCACCCGCTGGTCGAGGCGCAGGACGTCGAGTCGCTCAAGAAGAAGGTGCTGGCATCGGGCCTGACGGTGGCCCAGCTCGTCTCGACGGCATGGGCGTCGGCGTCGACCTTCCGCGGCTCCGACAAGCGCGGCGGCGCCAACGGCGCGCGCCTTCGCCTCGCGCCGCAGAAGGACTGGGCTGTCAACCAGCCGGAGCAGCTGGCGCACGTGCTGAAGGCGCTCGAAGGCATCCGCGCCGTGTTCAACGGAGAAGCCTCGGGCGGCAAGAAAATCTCGCTCGCCGACCTGATCGTTCTGGCGGGCAACGCCGCCGTCGAGAAGGCCGCCCGCGACGCGGGCCGGTCGGTCGCGGTGCCCTTCACGCCGGGACGAACCGACGCGTCGCAGGAGCAGACCGACGTCCATTCGTTCGCGCCGCTCGAACCGGTGGCCGATGGTTTCCGCAACTATCTCAAGGGGCGCTACAGCGTGCCGGCCGAGGCGCTGCTGATCGACAAGGCGCAGCTGCTGACGCTGACGGCGCCCGAGATGACGGTGCTGATCGGCGGCCTTCGCGTGCTCGGCGCCAACGCAGGCGCCGCCAAGCATGGTGTGTTCACCCATCGCCCCGGTGTGCTCAGCAACGACTTCTACGTCAACCTGCTCGACATGCGGACCGAGTGGAAGGCGGCTTCCGGCGACGCCGGCACGTTCGAAGGTCGCGACCGCAAGAGCGGCGAGCTGCACTGGACCGGCACCCGCATCGACCTCGTCTTCGGCTCCAACGCGCAGTTGCGCGCCCTGGCAGAGGTGTATGCCGCCGCCGACGCGCAGGCGAAGTTCGTCGACGATTTCGTCGCTGCCTGGGCCAAGGTGATGAACTTGGACCGTTTCGATCGCCGCTAGCACCAGACGGGCTCGCCAAAGACGATCCGCGACGGCGAAGGTCGCCAGTGCCGCATCGATCGCGTTACCCTGCGCACCAGTCGCAACCGGCGATGCGCGGCCTGTGTTCGTTCGTCGCGGGTTAGAGCTCACCCTCCGGCACGAACGGCCACCAGAAGCGCACCTGGACGCGGCGGCCGAGCGACGCCTCGGGCTCGTCGGTCCAGACGGTCTCGTGCCCGTCGCGGATGTACGCCCACTCCAGCGATTCACCGTCCGCCGCGAGTCGCACGTGGTACGACGTCTGGTCGACGTCCATCAGCTCGAGCACCTGCCTGGCGAGCTCGGGACTTTCCATGAGAACGCCGATCTCCGTGTTGCGGCGTTCGGATCGGGGGTCGAAGTTCATCGAGCCGATGAAGACGATGCGTCGGTCGATCACCGCCACCTGGGCGTGCAGTCGCCCCAGCGAGCGGCCGAAGCTGCCGAACCGCGAGTGCTCCCGCACCAGGCCGGGACCGATCTCACGGACGTCGACCCCGAGACGGACCATCGCCTCTCGGTATCGCGCGTAGCCGACGTGGACGAAGGGCTCGTCGGTCGCCGCGAGCGAATTCGTCAGGAGCCGCAGCTTCACGCCCCGCGCGCGCAGCGCACGGATCGCTGCCATGCCCTCTTGGCCGGGAACGAAGTACGGCGATGCGACGACCACCTCCTCGCGCGCGGACCGGATCACCAGCGAGAGATCGCCGCGGACCGTCCCTTCACGCGAAAGATCCCGGGATCCCGCGGTCTTGTCCGGCGGGTCGAAGACGACCGTCGCGCCGGCCTCCTCGAGCCCGACGCGGCCTTCGGCCAGTTGCCGGACGGTGCCCGAGTAGCGCTGGCGCAACTCGGTCCGCGGGGCATCTGGCACGGGGCTGGGGTCCGCGTCGTCGGCGATCGCGTTGCCGGGCCGCGGGTCGCGATGGGCGAAGGTCTCGATCGGATAGACGAAGTCGGAGTCCCAGTATTCGTCGAAGGCCCGCGAGAGCTCACGCACCACTGGCCCGGCCGCGAGCACGTCGAGATCGACGAAGTTGCTGTCGGCGCCGCGCATGAAGTACGGGTCGGCGATGTTGCGGCCGCCAAACACCGCGAGTGCGTTGTCGACCACGAAGAGCTTGTTGTGCATCCGATGGTCGACCCGCCGGAAGTCCCACCACGAGGCCAGCCATCGGCCCGCGGAGGAGTCCCGCGCCGCCGGAAACAGGTTGTAGACGCGCACCTCGGCGTGCGGCTCGGCCGCCAGCTCGGCCAACATCCCGTCCTCGCCGGCCGTGTAGACGTCGTCGACGAGCAGGCGCACGCGCACTCCCCGGCGCGCGGCGTCGCGAAGGGCGCGAATGAACCGCTTGCCGGTCCCGTCCTGCGCGAGCACGTAGTACTGCACGTCGAGCGTCTGCTGCGCCTTCTCGGCAAGCTCCAACCGCGCGCCGTACGCGACGCTCGCGATCGGCATCAGCTGGAAGCCGGACGCGGAGTCCGCGGGCAATGACCGCCGCGCCACCTGCCCCCACGCCGTGCCCTCCCACGTCGGCGACGCGGTACTGACGGTGTGGGGGAAAGGCGGAGGAAGCTGGGCGCAAGCCGACAGCAGCAAGGCCGCGCTCAACAGGCACGCAGCCCCTCGTGCCGATCCCGTGCCTGTGACGGCTCCACAAGGGCGGCGCGTGTCCATTTCGCATGCCTCCTGGGTCGATCAGGCAGCGACCCGCAGGCGAGCTTCGACGTTGGTCGCGAGCGGCCTCGTGGCGATGTCGAAATACGCTTCGGCCGCGTCGTTCAACAGCCAGTCGATCAGGCAACCCTGCTCGCTCCGGGTCGTGTCGGCGGCATGCTCGACCAACCGATCGACTTGGCTGCGGATCAGATCGGCCGCGCGCGGCGACTACGAGGATTCCGATCCGCTCGTCTCACCGGCGATCAATCGATAGCCCACGCCCGTCTCGGTGATGATGAGTTTGGGCTGCGCGGGGTCTTCCTCGAGCTTTTGTCTGAGCGACGCCATGAAGACGCGAAGGTACGGCGTGTGCTCGACCCGCCCCGGTCCCCACACCTCGCGCAGCAACTGTCGATGCGTCAACACGCGGCCGGCGTTTCTGACGAGAAAATCGAACAACGCGTACTGGGTCTTCGTCAGGCGGATGTCCTTGCCATGCTTGCGGACGACGCGCGCGGCCCGATCGAACTCGACGTCGCCGACGAGCGCATAGACTTCTTGCTCGCCCTTGTCGCCGTCGTGCTGGCGTCGCATGTGGGCGCGCACGCGGGCGAGGAACTCGGCGGCGCGAAACGGCTTCTCGACATAGTCGTCGGCACCGGCGTCCAGGGCACGCACCTTGTGCTGCTCCTCGGAGCGAGCGGAGAGGACGATGATGGGAACCTGCGAATCCTCGCGGATCGATGCAATGAGGTCCACGCCGTCGCCGTCGGGCAATCCCAGGTCGACGATCGCAAGGTCGAACCTGCGCGACCGGGAGAGGGCGAGAGCCTGGCGGAGCGTCTCGGCCTCGTTCACCGTCCAGCCGCTCGTTTCCAGGGACGTGCAGACCGAGCGCCTGATGTTGCGATCGTCCTCGACGATCAACGCCGTCATGGCAGGACCGTCCGTCATTCGGTCACCTCAAATTCATCCGCTTCGGGAGCGAGGGGTTGCTCCTTGCTGATCGGCAGGGTGAAGGTGAACGCTGCGCCGCGCCCGCCGCGGTTCGCGGCACTGATCGATCCGCCGTGAGCTTCGACGATGGCCTTGCAGATGGCCAGCCCGAGGCCGACACCGCTGATCGCCGATTCGCGCACGCCGCGGCTGAATTTGTTGAAGATCTCCTGCTCGCTGCCGGGTCGAATGCCAGGCCCGTTGTCGACGACGGTCACCCGCATCTCTTCACCTACGCTTTGCGCGACGATCTCGACGATCGCGTCGGGCGGCGTGTACTTGGCTGCGTTCTCGAGCAGGTTGACGAGCACGCGCTCGATTAAGACGGCATCGCACTTGACGAGCGGCAGGTCCGCCGGCACGTCCGTCTTCAGAGTGCGCGAGGCCAGGACGCGCTTCGACAGGCGCACGGCGCTGCCGATCATTTCCTCGACCGAGTTCCAGCTCGACGTCAGCCGGAACTCGCCGCTCTCGAAACGCGCCATGTCGAGGAGGTTGTTGACCTGCGCCGACATGCGAATTGCGCTGGAGACCAGTTCCTCGGCGATCTCGTGCTGCGCCGCGCTGAGGCTCGGTTCGGTCATCCGCAGGCTCTCGGCAAGGCCGGTCAGGCCCGCCAGAGGCGTGCGCAAATCGTGGGACAGCGCCGAGAGGAGCGAATTGCGCAGCCGCTCCGACTCGATCTGCACGGTCGCCTTCTGGGCGACGTCGACGTAGTGGACGCGCTCCAAGGCGATCGCCGTGAGGGCTGCGAAGGTCTCGAGCTGGCGGCGCTGCTCGGGGACGGCGAAGAGGCGCGGACTTTCCGGCTGAAAGGCGAGGACGCCGCGCGTTCGCATCGAGGCGTTCAGCGGCAGGTAGTGCCAGGAGCTGCCCGGGATCGTGTCGGTGCCGAGCCCCGCCGCCTGCCGATGGTCGAACGCCCAGCGCGCGGTTCCCGGGTCCAGGCCCTGCGTGTCGACGTCGCCCCGCGCCAAGGTCAAGCGATCGTCCTCCGAAAGCACGTAGATGCGGACGCGCGCGCGAAATTCGCGCTCGATCGCTTTTGATGCGGTTTCGACCACCTGGTCGACGACGAGCTCGCCGGAGAGCGCGCGGGCGACCTCGAACAACGAGTGCGAACGCCGTTCGCGATGCCTCGCGATCCGGGCTTGGTAGCGAAGCCCGGCCGTCAGCTGGCCGACGACGAGCCCGACGGCGAGCATGACGGCGAAGGTGAGGACGTATTGCAGGTCGGTGACGGCGAACGACAAGGTCGGCGGCACGAGGAAGAAGTCGAAGGCGAGCACGTTGACCAGCGCCGAGAACACCGCCGGCCCGCGTCCGTAGCCCAGCGCCACGCCGACCACCGCGAGCAGGTACAACATGACGATGTTGGCCGGGGCGAGAACGCCCGTGAGCGGGACGACGAGCGCGGTGCCGACACCGCATGCGAGCAGCGCGACGATGTAGCCTGTCGGCTTCAGCCGACGCCCGACGACCTGCAACGTGACATCGGCGGCCGGCTCGGGACGTCCGCCCCGCATCCCCGGCACGCCGATCTCGATCAGGTCGACGTCGGCAGCGAGCCTGCCGAGCTGCTGGGCGAGCGTGCCCGCCGGCCGCCAGAGGCTCGCCCGGTTGTGGCCCATCACCAGCTTGGACAAGTTGTTCTCGCGGGCGTAGTCGATGACGGCCGTAGCCACCTGGCCGCCGGGCAGCACCGCCGTCGTCGCGCCGAGCTCCTCGGCGAGCTTGACCGCCGCGAGAATGCGCTGGCGGCGCGCTTCCGGGAGACGCTGCAACCCGGGCGTTTCAATATAGACCGCATGCCAGGAGACCGCCAGCTGCTGGGCGAGCAAGGCGGAGCTCCTCACCACATGCTCGGCGCCGCCCGGGCCGATGCAGCACAGGATCGCCGACTCGGTCTTCCAGATGCGATCGATCGAGCGGTCGCTGCGGTAGGTCTGGACATCGTCCTCGACGCGATCGGCGGTGCGGCGCAGCGCGAGCTCGCGCAGCGCCATCAGGTTGCCCTTCCTGAAGAAGTTCGCCGCCGCGCGCTCGGCCTGGACCTCGCC
>Ga0207691_10003046_pt1 | contig 16343 bp, 15 predicted proteins | sample KBSM13metaG_FD_184327 | JGI IMG/M metagenome (GOLD analysis project Ga0207691, IMG submission 184327) | Miscanthus rhizosphere microbial communities from Kellogg Biological Station, Michigan, USA - KBS M1-3 metaG (SPAdes) (version 2) | ecosystem: Host-associated > Plants > Roots > Rhizosphere >... | reverse complement strand
CCCGAAGGCAACCCGCTCACCCAGCCCGACGAAGCCGTCAATAGCCGCTAAGCCAGTTGCCGGATGACTGCGAGCGGGGGCTGCCGCATCGTCCCGCGAGTCCCGAGCCACCCGGCGAGCGTCACGATGATCGCGCCACCCGCCGCGCCGTACAGCCAGACCACCGGATTGGCCGAGAAGGGAATCTGGAACACGCGATCCGAGAGCACATAGCCAATGGCAGTCGCGCCCGCAGCGCCGAGTGTTCCCGCAATCGCGCCTAGCACCAGAAACTCGGCATTCTGCGCGGCGGACAGCTGCGCGCGCGAGGCTCCGAGCGTGCGCAGGATCGCGGCATCGAAGCGGCGCTCGTCCTGCGTGGCCGCTATTGCCGCCTGCAGCACGAGCAGCCCACCCAGCAGCGTGAAGAGGAACACGAACTCGACGGCCTTCGCGACCTGGCCGATGATCATCTGCACCTGCCGCATGATCTCGCCGACGTCGATCGCCAGCACATTCGGATACTGCTGCACGAGCGCCGAGAGCCACGCCGCGGATTTCGACCCTTCGGGCAGGCGGACCGCGCCCAGGTACGTCTGCGGCATCGATTCGAGCACGCCGGGCGCGAACAGCGCGAAAAAGTTCGGGCGGAAGCTGTCCCACTCCACCTTGCGCAGGCTGGTGATCTTCGCAGTGACCGGCGTCCCGGCGATGTCGTAGGTGACGGTGTCGCCGAGCTTCAAGCGGAGCGACTCGGCGATGCCGCGCTCCATCGATACGCCAGCCGCCGTACCGGTGGCGCCATCGAACCACTTGCCGTTGACGACGCGATTCGACTTCGGCAGCTCGGACGCGAACGAAAGGTTGAATTCGCGCTCAGCGAGGCGCCGGGCGCGCGTGTCTTCGTACTGCGCGGTGTCGAGGCGCGTGCCGTTGATCTCGACGAGCCGCCCGCGAACCATCGGGTACAACGGAGTCGCGGACCCTCCCGCTTTCATTGCGGCGAGGACGGCGTCGGCCTGATCGGGCAGCACGTTGAGCACGAAGTGATTGGGCGCATCCGGCGGTATGCTCGCGCGCCAGTTCTCCATTAGGTCGCCACGCACCACGGTGAGCAGCAGGAGCGCCATGAAGCCCAGTGCCAGCGCGCCGATCTGCAGGCTCGACGCGAGCGGGCGCCGGCGCAGGTTGGCAAGGCCGAAGCGCCAGGTCGCGCCGCGCTGCGGCAGCCGCTTCAGGAGCGCGATCATCGCCCACGCCGCGAGCGCCGCCGCGACGAGCAGGCCGCCGATGCCGCCGATCATGATTGCGCCCGCTTTCGCGTCCTGCGCCTGCCACGCGATCAGGAGCGCGATGACGGCAGCGCCCAGGAGATAGGCGACGATTCCGCCCGGCTTCGGTCGTGGCAGATCCCGGCGCAGAACCCGCAGCGGCGGAACGTTCGCGAGCGCGATCAGCGGCGGCAGTGCAAAGCCGAAGAGCAGCATGACGCCCGTGCCGAAGGCCGTGGCGGCGGGCAGCAATCCAGGCGCGGGCAGATCACCCGGGGCGACGGAGGTCAGGAACGCGACGAGCAGCGCCTGTCCCAAGAGCGCGAGTGCGATGCCCGCCACGCTGGCGAGCACTCCCAGAACGGCGAACTGCAGCACGAAGAGCGTGAGCGCCTGCCGCCGGGGTGCGCCGAAACAGCGAAGCATCGCTGCCGTGTCGAGATGGCGCCGCAGGTAACGCGACGCGGCGAGCGCCACTGCCACCGCGGCGAGGATCACCGCAACCAGCGCTGAAAGGCCCAGGAACTGCTCGGCGCGCTCCAGCGTCTGCCTCACTTCGGGGCGAAGATCGCGAACGTTTTCCATCCGCTGGCCCGCCTTCAATTCGCGCTGCAGCCACTTGATATACGGGTCGAGCACATCGCGCGTCGAGAGATCGGCGACGAGCAGGCGATAGGTCGCGCGATTGCCTGGCTGAAGGAGATTCGTCGCCGGGACGTCGTCCAGATTGATGAGAAGCCGCGGACCGATCGCGAGCAGTCCGCTCGCGACTTCGGGCTCCTGCTGGACGATCGCGCTCACTTTGAGCGTCGCGTCGCCGACCGCGAGCGCATCGCCCGTCTTGATGCCGAGCCGCGCCGCAAGGCGCGCATCCGGCCACGCTTCGCCGCGCGACGGAATCCCGCGTGTCGGCGTTCCGCTTTCGTTCGCCGGATCGACGAGCAGGATCGTTCCCCGCAGCGGATAACGGTCCGCGACGGCCTTGACGTCCGTGAGCACGGCGCCTGCGGCGGACGCATCGGCATCCTCGCGTCGCACCATGCTGTTGAACCGCAATGCCGGAGTGGAGACGAGGCCGCGCGCCTGCGCCTCCGCGGCGAAAAGCTCCGGCAACGGCCGGTCGCCGGAGATCAGGATGTCGCCGCCCAGGAGAAGGTTCGCCTGCTTGCCGAGCGCGCCCTTGACGCGGTCGGCAAAGAAGCCGACGGTCCCGATGCTCGCGACCGCGAGCACCATCGCCGCGATCAGGATCGTGAGCTCGCCCGCGCGCCAATCGCGCGACAGCATCCGCCACGCGAGCTTGAGCGTATTCATCCGGGGCTGTCCTCGGAGTCCATGCGGTCGTCGCCGACGAGCCGCCCTGCCGCGAGCGACAGCCGTCGAGCACAGCGGCCGGCGAGGCTCACGTCGTGGGTGACGAGGAGGAGCGTGGTCCCGTGCTCGCGATTGAGACGGAACATGAGATCGATGACCTCGAGACCCGTCGCGTTGTCGAGATTTCCGGTCGGCTCGTCGGCCATGAGGATCTTCGGCTCACCCGCGAAGGCTCGCGCGATGGCGACCCGCTGCTGCTCTCCGCCGGAAAGTTGCCTGGGGTAATGCGTCGTGCGCTTTGCGAGTCCGACACGCGCGAGCCAGTCCTTCGCCGTCGCCGTCGCCGCATTGGCGCCGGCGAGCTCCAGCGGAAGCATCACGTTCTCGAGCGCCGTCAAATGCGGGAGCAGCTGGAACGACTGGAAGACGAAGCCGAGAAGCCGCTGCCTCAAGGCCGCGCGCGCATCCTCGTCGAGACCGGAAAGTGCCTTGCCGTCGAGCCACACGTCGCCACGTGTCGCGCCGTCGAGCCCGGCGAGCAGCCCGAGCAGCGTGGTCTTGCCCGAACCGGACGCGCCGACCACCGCGACCGTCTCGCCCGGATTGATTGCGAAACCGACGTCGTCCAGGATGGTGAGCGGCGCGTCGCCACTGGTCACGATCTTGGTGAGTTGCTCGGCTCGTAGCAGGGGCTGGGTCATCGAAAGGTCGGGGTTGGGCGCGTGCGCCGCTGACAACGGGAGCGTCGCACGGACCTCCGCGGCCGAAGGAACGGCGTCTGCCGCCGGAAGGTCGAACGCTCGATTCTACCGTGTCGCTCGCCCCGAACCCCGCGAGTCTCTACAATCGAAGCAGGACTCCACCATGCCCTTGCCGCTCTCGTCGTCGTCCCGCCGCCGCTTCATTGGCCGCTCCGCCGTTCTCGTGCCGGTGCTGGCGCTTTCTCTGCTGGCGCACGCTGCCGCGCCGGTATCGACGCTGCTCGTCGTGGGAGACTCGATCTCCGCCGCGTATGGTCTCGGGCCTGGCACCGGGTGGGTCGATCTTCTTGCCGCGAGGCTCGCGGAAAAAAAATTGCCCTACCGCGTCGTCAACGCGAGCATCACCGGAGACACGACAGCCGGCGGGCGGGCGCGGCTTGCCGCGTTGCTCGCCACCCACAAGCCGTCGATCGTCGTGATCGAGCTCGGCGGCAACGATGGCTTGCGCGGCGGCAACCTCGCGTCCACGCGCGACAATTTGAGCGCGATGGTCGCCGCCGTCCAGCGTGCGAACGCGAAGCCGCTGCTGATCGGGATGAAGCTGCCCCCCAACTACGGCGCTGCGTATGTCCGCGAGTTCGACGCGCTGTTCACCGGCGTCGCGCGCGACAGCAAGACACCCGTCGTGCCTTTCTTCTTCGAAGGCTTCGGCGAACGCAACGATCTCTTCCAGTCCGACCGCATCCACCCCGCCGCGGCCGCGCAGCCGTTGCTCCTCGACAACGTCTGGCCCGTGCTCTCGCCCCTGCTGGACGCGCGACGATGATCGACTCTACCCCGCGCCGCCACGACAACACGGTCGCCGTGGCGCGGCTCGGCGACTTCCGCGAGCGCGTCGACGTGCGCAGTCCGTCGGAGTATGCCGAGGACCACCTGCCCGACGCCCGCAATCATCCGGTGCTCGACGACACCGAACGCGCACGCATTGGAACGATGCATGCGGAGGAGTCGGCCTTCGCGGCGAGGCGCGCCGGAGCCGCCATCGTCGCGCGCAACCTCGCGGCAATGATCGAGACGTCGTTCGCAGCGAAGCCGCGCGACTGGGCGCCCCTCGTCTACTGCTGGCGGGGCGGGCAGCGCAGCCGGTCGCTCGTCCACGTGATGAACGAGATCGGCTGGCGGGCCGTGCAGCTCGAAGGCGGTTATCGCGCCTATCGCCGGAGAATCGTGCAGCAGCTCACGGAGCTTCCCGGGCGCTTTCGCTACGAGGTTGTCTGCGGCCTCACGGGCTCCGGGAAGAGCCGGCTCATCGGGGCGCTCGCCCGCGAAGGGGCGCAGGTGCTCGACCTCGAGGCGATGGCGCGTCATCGCGGATCGCTGCTGGGAGACCTGCCCGATCTTCCGCAGCCGACGCAGAAAGCGTTCGACAGTCAGCTCGTGGCCGCGCTCGAAAGTTGCGATCCCTCGCGTCCCGTCTACGTCGAATCCGAGAGCCGGAAGATCGGCACGGTACAGCTGCCCGACGCGCTGCTCAACGCCATGCGCGGCGCCGAGTGCATTCGAATCAGCCTGCCGCGACCGTTGCGGATCGAGCTCCTGAAGCACGAGTACGCGCATTTCCTCGGCGATCACGACGCGTTGTCGGCGCGGCTCGTGCGCCTCGTTCCCCTTCACGGAAAGAAGACGATCGAGCGCTGGATCGACGCAGCCAAGGCCGAGGATTGGGACGGGCTCGTCGGCGAGCTGCTCGAGCTCCACTACGATCCGATGTACCGCCGGTCGATCGACAGGAATTTCCCGCGCATCGCGCGCGCCATCGACGTGGCACCCTCCACGCTGACCGACGGCGGGTTCCGCGATCTCGCGCGCGATCTCGATGTGCGGGTGCGCGAGCGCGTCACCGTCTGAAGGAACCCGATGCCCCATTACGCCTTCCGTGTCGTCAACGTGTTCGCCGAAACGCCTCTCGGCGGCAACCCGCTCGCGGTGTTCGAGGATGCGCGCGGGATTGACGAGAGAACGATGCAGGCGCTCGCGCTGCAGTTCAACCTCTCGGAGACCACGTTCATCTTGCCGTCCGACAAGGCGACCGCGCGCATGCGGATCTTCACGCCGGCGTACGAGATGCCATTCGCGGGCCACCCTACTCTCGGCACGGCACACGTCGTTCGCGCCCTGAATGGACCCGGCGATTCGGTGACGCTCGAGATGATCGCCGGCATCATCCCCGTCGATGCGCGCGGCGACATCTGGACCCTGCAGGCGAATCCGCCGCGGACCCGGCCCGTGGAGACGTCGCGGGCCGAGCTTGCCGCCATGCTCGCCCTTCCCGAAACCGACGTCGCACCGGACCCCGTTGCGCCTCCGCTCTGGGTGAACACAGGTGTGGAGCAACTCGTGATACCGCTCGCTTCCGCGGACGCGATTCGCCGCGCGACGCCGCGATCCGACCTCTTGCTTCAGCACGGCCGGACAGGCGATCGCGCGATGGCCTATGTCTTCGCGCCGGCCTCCGATCGGCCAGCGGCCCAGGGCAACGGCGCGATGGTCGTCCGGTTCTTCTTCTCGAAGCAAAGCAGCGTCGTCGAGGACCCCGGCACCGGTTCCGCATGTGCCAACCTCGGAGGCTTTCTGCTTGCAACGGGCGCGCGGTTACCGCAATCCCTGTCGATCGCGCAGGGCGATGCGGTCGGTCGGCCCTGCCGGATGGGCCTCGAAATCGGCACCGATCGCTCGATACGCGTTTCCGGGCGCGTCATCGAGCTGATCCGCGGCACGGTCACGCTGTAGGACTCCACAGTGCCTTGCCCGCAGCCATGCCTCCTTCGTCCTGTCGTAACCACCGGTTACAATTTTCCGGTTTCGCGGCCTCGTCGTTGGTGACACACTAAAGCGTCGAGTCCAAGGACCGTTCCCGCCGGGCAACTTCGCCGCGGGCACACCGCAAAGATCGAATGCGAACATCGGCAGTCATCGCGCATCGCTTGCTGCACGCGGTTGGGCTTGCCGTTTCCGTCGTCATTGCCGTCGCTGCATTCGCGGCATCGGCCGCTTCCACGCCCGTCCTCGGTTATGACGACGCCCGTCATCTGCTGGCGCGCACCGGTTTTGGGCCGACCGATGCCGAAGTCCGCGCCTACGCAACGCTGACTCGCGAAGCCGCGGTCGCGAAGCTCCTCAAAGAAACGCAAACGACGGCAAGCACTACCCCGCCGGGGGGTGCGCTCGACACGTCGCCGCTTCAGTTTCCGAATCCGGAAACCTCCTCCGCCGAGGAGAAGGCGAGCTTCGCGCAAGCGCAGGCGCGCGAAGGAATCGCGCTCCGCGCCTGGTGGGTGCGGGAAATGCTGACGACGCCGTCGCCGCTCACCGAGCGGATGACGCTTTTCTGGCACAACCACTTTGTGTCGAGCCAGGCCAAGGTGCGCTTCGCGCGGCTCATGTACCGGCAGAACGTCACCCTGCGTGCCAATGCCGCCGGCAACTTCGGCGTGCTGCTGCACGCGATGGCGAAGGACCCCGCGATGCTCGTCTATCTCGACGGCGTGCGCAGCCGCAAGGGAGCGCCGAACGAGAACTTCGCCCGCGAGGTGATGGAGCTCTTTACGCTCGGCGAGGGGCACTACACCGAGCAGGACGTGAAGGAAGCCGCGCGGGCCTTCACCGGCTGGAGCGTCGACCGGGAGACTGGCGAGTTCATGGTTCGCCCGCGCCTGCACGACAGCGCGATGAAGACCGTGTTCGGCACGAGCGGGCGGTTCGACGGCGACGATGTGCTCGATCTCCTGCTCGCGCGCCCGGACACCACCCGTCACCTGACGGAGAAGCTGTGGCGCGAATTCGTTTCGCCGGACCCCGATCCCGTAGCAGTGCAGCGCATTGCCGCGCGCTTTGCCGAATCGCATTACGACATCAAGGTCGCGCTCTCCGAGCTTCTCCTCTGCGACGCGTTCTACGCTGCCGAAAATCGCGGCGTGCTGGTCAAATCGCCGGCCGACCTCGTCGTCGGCACGTTGCGCACGCTTGGCATCGAGCCGGAACAAGGGGTCGCGTTCGCGGTTGCGACGGCCGTCATGGGTCAGAGCCTGATGGCGCCGCCTAATGTCAAGGGATGGCCCGGCGGCGAGGCGTGGATCAATGCGACGACACTGCTCGCGCGGAAGCAGTTCGTCGATCGCGTCGCCCGCGCCGACGGCATGAGCACCCGGTCGGAACGGATGACGTCCACGCGCTCGGCCAAGGCCGGCGGCGCGCTGGAGCGCGGGCTGTCGAACCTTCATTTCGACAGCGCCCGTTTCATGAGCCAGTTTCCGGGCGCTGCGCCTGGCGAGCGCGCCCAGTGGGCGCAGCGACTCCTGCTGCCGGTTGCGCCGCAGTCGACCGAAGAGCCGCCGAACGATGCCACCGCCATCGTGCATGGTTTGGTGCTCGATACCGCTTATCAACTCAAGTGACCATGGACCGCCGCACCTTCCTGCAGTCGTCGCTTTCCGCCGTGGGACTCAATGCGCTCGGCATCGGCGCGACCTCGGTCGCGTTTGCCGCTGCGCCGCAGGGTGCGAACTATCGCAATTTGCTCGTGCTGATCGAGCTGAAGGGCGGCAACGACGGCCTCAACACCGTCGTGCCTTATGCCGACCCGACCTATTACGCTTTGCGCCCGAAGCTCGCGATCGCCCGCGACGACGTGCTGCAGCTTTCGGATCGGGCGGGACTGCATCCTGCGCTGGCCCCGCTCCTGCCCTTGTGGAAGAACCGGGAGCTCGCGGTGCTGCAAGGTGTGGGCTACCCTGGGCCCAATTTGTCGCATTTCCGTTCGATCGAGATCTGGGATACCGCGTCCGGGAGCGACGCGTATCTCACCGACGGATGGCTCACGCGCGCATTCACGGCTTCGCCGGCGCCTCGCGCGTTCGCCGCCGATGGCGTCATCATCGGCAGCTACGACATGGGTCCGCTTGCCGGCGACGGCATCCGCGCGGTCGCGTTGTCGAACACCGAGGCGTTCCTGCGCCAGGCGCGGCTCGCTGGCGCTGCCGGCGAAGCGCGCAACAAGGCGTATCGGCACATCCTGCGAGTCGAGTCGGACATCGTGCAGGCGGCGACGAACCTCGATGCGCGGCACGAGTTCACGACTGAGTTTCCGCAAGGCGGGTTCGGCAACGCGATCAAGACCGCATGCCAGATCATCGCCAACCCTTCCGGCGTCGCCGTGGTTCGCCTGACCCTGTCGGGATTCGACACGCACGGCGCGCAGTCGGCCACGCAGGCGCGCCTCCTGGGCGAGCTCGCGCGTGGAATCGTCGCTCTGAAAGGGGCGCTCACCGAGCTTCGGCGGTGGGACGACGCTTTGATCCTCACCTATGCCGAATTCGGCCGCCGGCCGCGAGAGAACCTTTCCGCCGGAACGGACCACGGCACCGCCAACGTTCATTTCGCGCTGGGCGGGCGCGTCGCGGGCGGTTTCTATGGCGAAGCGCCCGTTCTCGATCGGCTCTCCGGTGACGGCAACCCGGACTACGCGGTCGATTTTCGTGCGATCTACGCGACCGTGCTCGAGCGCTGGTGGGGCCTGCCGTCCAAGCCGACGCTCTCCGAGCGGTTCGCGCCCGTGCCGTTCGTCAAGACCTGATCCGGCCCGCGCGTCGCCGCGCCGAGCGCCACCGCGGACTTCAATGGGCCGCGTTGGCGTCCCAGGCGGAGATGAATTCCAGCCAGTGCGGCGCGTTGATCGCCGCGATCCGCTCGCGCGCGAGCGAGACTTCCTTTGCGTACTCCCCCGCCGTCAGTTCGCCGCGCAGGCGGCGGAACCGGAGATAGACGAGGTACGTGTTCATCACGTCCGTTTCGCAATAGCGGCGGACGTCGTCCTGTTTCCCCGCGGCAATCGCGGCGTGGACTTCGCCGCCGTCCATCCCGAGCTTGCCGGGGAATCCGCAGAGTCGCGCAAGCGCGTGGAGTCCTGCCGTGGCGCGGGGCTGGTACATCGCCAGCACGTCCATGAGGTCGAGGTGCCGCGTGTGATAGCGGGAGAGGTAGCTGTTGAACTTGAAGTCGCGGTCGTCGTCGCCCCAGTCCCAGTATCGGGCCGCCGTGACGCCGTGCATCAGCGCGCGATAGTTGAGCACCGGCAAGTCGAAGCCTCCGCCATTCCACGAGACGAGCTGAGGCGTGTGCTTGTCGATGAGATCGAAGAAGCGGCGGATGAGCTCGGGCTCCGGATCCTCCTTGGTGCCGACCGAGGCGATCTTGAAGCCGGAGTCGTCGCGCAGCGCGCAGGCGATCGCGACGACCTTGTGGTAGGGAAGCTGCAGGAAATCGGATCCGCTCTGCGCGCGCCGTTTCTGCGCCATCCATTCGACGACCGCGGCATCCGACACCTCGTCGCCCACCGCGTGCGCGCGCCGCAGTCCCGCCGCGTCGGGCACCGTTTCGATGTCGAACGCCAGGATGGGCGTCACGCCGGAAACACGCCTGTGGACAGGTAACGGTCGCCGCGATCGCAGACGATGAAGACGATCGTCGCGTTCGACACTTCGCGCGCGATGCGCAGCGCGACGGCGCACGCGCCACCCGCGGAGACGCCGCCAAAAATTCCTTCCTCGGTCGCGAGTCGCCGCGCCATCTCCTCGGCGTCGGCCTGCGAGACCGATTCGATCCTGTCGACGCGAGCGGGATCGTAGATCTTCGGCAGGTAGGCCTCCGGCCACTTGCGGATGCCGGGGATCTGCGAGCCTTCCTCGGGCTGTGCGCCTACGATGCGGATCGCGGGATTCTTCTCCTTGAGGAAGCGCGAAACGCCCATGATCGTGCCGGTGGTTCCCATCGCCGACACGAAGTGCGTGATCGTCCCGCGGGTGTCGCGCCAGATCTCGGGGCCCGTGCCGCGATAGTGCGCGAGAGGATTGTCGGGGTTCGCGAACTGGTCGAGGATGATCCCCTTGCCCTCGTCGCGCATCTTCTCCGCGACGTCGCGCGCGTGCTCCATCCCGCCGGCCTTCGGCGTGAGGATGAGCTCGGCGCCGTAGGCGCGCATCGCCTGCCGCCGCTCGATCGAGAGGTGGTCTGGCATCACCAGGATCATCCGGTAGCCCTTCATCGCCGCGACCATCGCGAGCGCGATTCCGGTGTTGCCGGACGTGGGCTCGATCAGCGTGGCGCCGGGCCGGATGTCGCCGCGGCGCTCGGCTTCGACGATCATCGAAAGCGCGGGACGATCCTTGACCGAACCGGCGGGATTGTTGCCTTCGAGCTTGCCCAGGACGACATTCGTCCCTTCGCCTGGAATGCGCAGCAGGCGGACGAGCGGCGTGTTGCCGACAGTCGATTCGAGCGAGGGGTACATGCGCGGCAACGTGTTGCGACCAAGCTATTGTAGCGGACGCTCGAGCCGCCTCCCACCCATTGCGCGAACGCCCGGCTGTCGCACGCGCCACAAGTGAAAGACCCCGCCCTGGCGAGCGGGGTCTCTTTCGATCGAACCGGGACGGCGTTTACTTCTTGGCCGCGTCGCTCTTCGTGCCCGACGAGACAGGGCCCTTGGCCATCCGTTGCGGCGACGACGCATCGGCTGCCGCAGCCGCCGGCTTGGTCGACGCGGGGGCGACGGTGAGGTCGCCCTTGAGTTTCTCGAAGCGCTTGGCGCCGATGCCCTTGACGTCCTTCAGCTCCTCGACCGACTTGAATTGCCCGTGCGCGCTGCGATAGTCGAGGATCGCCTGCGCCTTGGCCGGCCCGATGCCGGGCAGCGCGATGAGGTCGTCCTTGGTGGCGGTGTTGAGATTGAGCGCGGCGAACGCCGTGACGGAGAACAACGCCAGGACGAGCGCGAATGCCAGTCGCTTCATGATTCCCTCCATTGGGAGCTTGGGAGCTGCGCGGCGGTTCGGGCGTCGCGCGGAATGCGCGAACCTCCGCCGTGCCCCGAAAGCTACGCGGAGGATGAGCCGGCGGAAATCAGCCGTTCGACGTAACGCGGAACGGCTTCCTCGATCGACTGCATTGGCGCCGTGTAGCCCGATGCGCGCAGCCGCGTGAGATCCGCCTCGGTGAAGCTCTGGTACTTGCCCGCGAGCGCAGCCGGGAGCGGAACGTAGCGGATGACGCCGTCGGCCGTGAGCTCGGCGAGCGAGCGCGGAGCCTTGCCGGCGGCGGCGCGGCACGCATTGACGGTCGCCGCTGCGACGGCGTTGAACGTCGCGGCGCGGCCGCTGCCGAGATTGAAGATGCCGCTCCGTTCCGGATGATCCAGAAAATCGAGATTGACCTTGACGACGTCCTCCACCGACACGAAGTCGCGGCGCTGCTCGCCGGCGGCAAAGCCACCCGACCCTTCGAACAGCGAGACGCGGCCCTCGTCGCGATATTGCCGGCAGAAGTGGAACGCGACCGACGACCCGCGCCCCTTGTGCTGCTCGCGCGGACCGTAGACGTTGAAATAGCGGAAACCGGCGATCTGCGCGGTGCGCTCCGGCAGCATCCGGCGGACGTGCTGATCGAAGAGGAATTTCGAGTAGCCGTAGACGTTGAGCGGCACCTCGCAGGCGCGCTCCTCGCGAAATTCCGCGCTGGAGCCGTAGACCGCCGCGCTCGACGCGTAGAGAAACGGGACGTCGTTGTTCTGGCACCAGTCGAGGAGCGCCACCGAATACCGGTAGTTGTTGCGCATCATGTACCGGCCGTCGGTTTCCATCGTGTCGGAGCACGCGCCCTGGTGCAGCACGGCGCCGATGTCGTCGTCGAATTCCCCGTCGGCGAGGCGCACGAGGAACTCGTCCTTGTCGACGAAGGCCTCGATCTCGCAATCGACGAGGTTCGCGAACTTGTCGGCGCGCGTCAGGTTGTCGACGGCGATGATCCCGTCGTCGCCGCGACGGTTGAGCGCCTTGACGAGATTGGCACCGATGAATCCCGCGGCCCCGGTGACGACGATCTGCATATCCGAGCCCGTCAGATCTCGAAGTCGACGCGCTCGACGTTGCTGACGACCAGCGGCACGCGAGGCGCGACGGCGCAAAGGAGCTCGTAGCCGACCGTCGATGCGGCGCGCGCGACTTCGTCCACCGGCAGGCCCTCACCCCAGAGCGTCACAGGGGTGCCGATGCCCGCGTCCGGCAGCTCGGTGATGTCGATGGTGATCATGTCCATCGACACGCGCCCGGCCATTCGCGCCTTACGGCCCTGCACCAGCACCGGGGTCCCGTACGGCGCGTGCCGCGGGTAGCCATCGCCGTAGCCGCACGCCACCACGCCGATCCGGCAGGGGCGCGTCGCGGTGAACGCGCCTCCATAGCCCACCGTCGCGCCCGGCTCGAGCGACTGCACCGCGATGATCTCCGAGCGCAGCGTCATCACGGGCTTCAATCCGAGGGACTCCGCCGACTCCTCCGCGAAAGGCGTCGCGCCGTACAGCATGATTCCCGGCCTCACGATCTCGCCGCCGATCTCGCCGTAACGGACGACGCCGGCGGAATTGGCGAGCGAGCGCGGAAACGGCATGCCGCGACACGCCGCGTTGAAGATCGCAAGGGGCTCGTTGATGCCGTAGTCCTCATCGGCGCGGGCGAAGTGCATCATCAGCCGCAATACGGCGACGGACGGACAATTGTTGAGGCGCTCGACGGCGGCGACGACTTGCGTCGATGCAATGCCGAGGCGGTTCATTCCCGTGTTGATCTTGATGAACACTTCGATCGGCCGCTCGAGACGCGCCTCTTCCAGCATCCGCAACTGCGCGTCGTTGTGCACCACAACGGCCAGCCGGTGCTGCGCGATCTCAGGCAGCTCGTCCGGCGAGAAAAATCCCTCCAGCAGCAGGATGCGGCGCGAGTATCGAGCGTCGCGCAAGCGGACCGCGGCATCGAGCTCGACGAGGGCGAGGCCGTCGGCGCCATCCAGCGCGGGGAGCACCTGCTCGAGTCCGTGGCCGTACGCGTCGGCTTTCACGACGGCGAGCACTTGCGTTTCGGGCGCAAGCTCGCGCACGCGGGCGAGATTGGAGCGCAACGCGGGAAGGCTCACCTGAGCGTGGAGCGGACGGGCCATCGGTCGCTTTAGTCGGAATGCGAGAGAAAGACCGGAGGCATGGCGCAGGGCGCCGGCCGGCGTGCGCGGATTCTCCCGCTCAGGCGTTCATGGTATAAAGCGCGGGCCGCGGGCAGCACCGAACAATTATATCAATGCCCGGGCTCACGACGCGTTTCGCGGCTTTCGCGGGACGGGAGTCATGCCGCGGGGGACGATGAAGTCCGGCTTCTACACGATCATGGCGGCGCAGTTTTTCAGCTCGCTCGCCGACAACGCCTTGCTCATCGCCGCGATCGCGCTGCTCCGCGACTTGCACGAGCCGGGCTGGATGACGCCAGGCCTGAAGCAGAGCTTCGTCCTGTCCTACGTTCTGCTTGCCCCGCTTGTCGGCGCGTTCGCCGACTCGATGCCGAAGGGACAGGTGATGCTCATCACCAACGGCATCAAGATCGTCGGCTGCATGCTGATGCTCATCACGGTTCACCCGCTCGCGGCCTATGCGATCGTGGGCTTCGGAGCCGCCGCGTATTCGCCCGCCAAATATGGAATCCTCACCGAGCTCCTGCCGCCGCAGCAGCTCGTCGTCGCCAACGGCTGGATCGAAGGCACGACTGTTGCGTCGATCATTCTCGGCGTGCTGACGGGCGGCGTCCTGATCGGCCCGAAGATCGCGACGGTGCTGCTCGGCTTCAACATGCCCTATATCGACACGGGCATCGACACGCCGCCCGAGGCCGCCATCAGCGTGATCATGCTGTTCTACGTCATCGCGGCGGTGTTCAACGGATTCATCCCGAACACCGGTGTCGATCACCGGATGGTGAACCGCAATCCCCTGTTCCTCATCGGCGAGTTCGCGCACTGCGTCTCGCTGCTGTGGCGCGACCGGCTGGGCCAGGTGTCGCTCGCCACGACGACGCTGTTCTGGGGAGCGGGAGCGACGCTGCAATTCATCCTGATCGACTGGGCGGCGAAGGCGCTGGGCCTCAACCTGTCCCAGGCATCGATGCTGCAGGGCGTCGTCGCCGCCGGCATCGCCGTGGGAGCGGTCATCGCGGCAAAGTACGTATCCCTGCGCGGTGCGGTGAAGGTGCTTCCGATCGGCGCCACGATGGGCGTCATTGTGATCTCGATGATCTTCGTCACGCAGACGCCGATCGCCATGGTGTTGATGGTCGCGATCGGTGCGTGCGCCGGGTTCTTCGTCGTGCCCATGAACGCGCTCCTGCAGCATCGCGGCCACGTGCTGATGGGCGCCGGTCATTCGATCGCCGTGCAGAACTTCAACGAGAACATCGGCATCCTGGTGATGGTGGGGCTCTATTCGTTCATGCTCTCCAACGGCCTCGACATCCAGACGGCGATCGTCCTGTTCGGCCTCTTCGTTTCGGGAACGATGGTGCTCGTGATGTGGCGCCACCGGCGCAATCAGGCGATCGGCGATCTTCTGCACTTGATCGGCGTCGACGCGCAAGGCGGCGCACACCCGGGAAAGGCGAGCCGCAAGCACTGACCTCTCGGCGCTTGCGCTACAGGAGGATCGGCCGGTCGGACAACTCGTTGCCCGCCGCGTGCCCTTCGCGCGGATAGTGACGCGCGAGCAGCGCGTTGATCTCGGCCAGCCCCGTTTCGACACCTTCGCCGAAACGTCCTTCGCGAAACGCCTTTTCCATCTTTTGACAGATCGCTTCCCACGCCGCGGTGCCGACCTGCGCGTGAATGCCGCGGTCGGCGACGATCTCGACGTCGCGGTCGGCGAACAGCAGATAGACAAGCACGCCGCAGTTTTCGGCCGTGTCCCAGATGCGGAGCGAGCTGAAGACTTCGATCGACCGCGCGCGAGGCGGAACGCCGTGCAGCAGCCTGCTGACCGGAAGCGCCGCCTCGACGGCGAAACGCAACTGGCCGCGGTGGCGGCGTTCGCCGTCGGCAATGGCGGCCTCGATGCGCTGAAGCGACGCCTTGGGGAACGCGCGGCGCACCGATGCGCGATCCGTGCAGATATGGCGGAAGAGGCGGCGAAGCGGATGTCGGCCGGTCATGTCGTTTCTCGCGTTCCCCTCGGCTTCCTCTCAGTTTCCTCTCACCAGCTCCCGGACGAGCCGCCGCCGCCGAAGCTGCCGCCCCCGCCCGAAAAGCCGCCACCGCTCCCGCCCGAGCTCCCGCCGCCCCAACTGCCGCCGCCGAACCCGCCACCGGTCGACGTCCAGCCGCCGCCGCGATGTGCCGTGCCGCCGCCCATTCCCATCAGCGCCATCACGATGAACCCAATGATCGCGCCGATGATCCCGAACAGGATCGAACCGGCGAGAAGCCACACGAGCGCGCCGACGGATGCGCCGCCGATCGCCGAGCCGCCGACGCGGCCGAACATCGCGCGCAGGATGCCTCCCGCCACCGGCACGACGAAGAACAGGACGAACAGGATCTGCTCGATGTCGAACCCGCCGCGGCGCGCCTTCGCCGCGACTTCGGTGACGGGAGACGCTTTCTCTCCGCCCACGACCGCAATGATCCGGTCGACGCCGGTGTTGATGCCGGCGGCGAACTTGCCGTCGCGGAACGCGGGCGCCACGTCTTCGCGGATGATGCGGTTCGCAGTGACGTCGGGAAGCACTCCCTCGAGGCCGTAGCCCACTTCGATCCGCATCTTGCGGTCGTTCTTCGCGATCAGGAACAGCGCGCCGTTGTCTTGCCCTTTGCGGCCGATCCTCCACTTCTCGGCGACGCGCAGCGAGTACGCCTCGATCGGCTCCGGCTGCGTCGACGGCACCATCAGCACGACAAGCTGGTTGGAAGTGCGCGTTTCCCAGTCGGCGAGCTTCGCTTCGAGCGCAGCGGTTTCCGCAGGGGCGAGCGTCTGCGTGAGGTCGGTGACGCGCGCGGTCAGCGGCGGGATGGGCAGGAGCCCATCCGTGCCCGCTTCCCACGCCTGTGCCGACAGCCCGGTCGCCGCCGACCAGAGCCATGCGGCGGCCACGAGCGATGCCGCGCGCGTCATGGCGATACGGTCGTCGTCAGGCCTTCTCTAGAGGCCGGTCGAGGTACCTGC
>Ga0207691_10003045_pt1 | contig 16343 bp, 16 predicted proteins | sample KBSM13metaG_FD_184327 | JGI IMG/M metagenome (GOLD analysis project Ga0207691, IMG submission 184327) | Miscanthus rhizosphere microbial communities from Kellogg Biological Station, Michigan, USA - KBS M1-3 metaG (SPAdes) (version 2) | ecosystem: Host-associated > Plants > Roots > Rhizosphere >... | reverse complement strand
AATACATCCACATCATTATTCGGCGGAATGGCGATGGCGATCTTGAATTTACGCGGCAGGTAACGGTCCTGGTATAATGGATCTTCTTCTTCTTTTTTGTCTGCAATTTTTTCCTGATCAAGCCAGATCTCATAGTAAGCCCGCGTTTTGGGGAGCAGGAGTTCGTTGATCTTGAAAGCAAATGCATGGACTTCTCCATGCAGGGGAGATTGCTTTGGATGAGCAGAACAGATCACATTGCGGTTGATATCACCGCATGTCGCGATGGAATGAAGGCTGGCTTCATTAAATGCCTGGATGGTAGGTTTGACGTGAGATTTATAGAGGCCGTGCAGCTGAATGGTCTGACGCGTTGTAATCTTGATAATACCGGTGCTGTGTTCGCCGGCAATATCCTGGGTGGCCAGCCACTGCTCTGCGCTTAACAGTCCCCCCGGCAGACGCAGGCGGATCATGAAGGAATAAAGCCGCTCCAGTTTTTTTTCTGCCCTTTCGTCCCTGCGGTCACGGTCATCCTGGAGGTACATGCCATGAAACTTCACCAGGGCGCGGTCGTCTTCGCTGATGGCCCCGGTAATATCATCGGATAATCCCTCCCGGATGGTACCCCTGAGGGAATCACTTGCCTGTTTTATTTTTTCTGTGGAAGACAGATTCGGTTCGCTCATGATAATCTTAATAAGGGCTTTACTTCTTACTCTTGCTTTCTGTTTTAATATACATCTTTCAGATAGCGGCCTTTCGACTTCAGGTCATCGAGAAAATTCTCTGCCTGCTCGCCGGCTCCCTGTTCCAGGAGAAGGTCTCTAATGGTTCTTTCCACGTCGTCACTCATTTTCTTCGCACCGCAGACATAAAGGGTAGCTCCATTGTCCAGCCATTGAAAAAAGTCGGCCGAATGCTCACGGATACGGTCCTGGACATATACTTTTTCCCTCTGATCACGGGAGAAAGCAAGGTCGAGCGAATGCAGGATCCCGTTTTCCTTCCATTGCTGCAGTTCAGTCTGGTAAAGAAAATCGGTAATGAAATGCTGGTCGCCGTAGAAAAGCCAGTTTCTTCCCCCTGCACCTACGGTTTCCCTCTCGCTCAGAAAGGCTCGGAATGGTGCGATGCCTGTTCCGGGTCCGATCATGATCAGGTCCTGACCATCGTCGGGAAGACGGAACTGATCATTGTGATGTATGTAAAAATCAATTTTATCTCCCGGCTTCAGGCTGCAGAGATGATCCGAGCAGAGTCCGTATTTCCATTCTTCTTCAATAGAAAATTTATCCCTTGCCACCGTAAGATGTATTTCGCCATCCACGGTTTCCAGGGAAGAAGAAATAGAATACAGGCGCGGTGTGGTTGGTTCCAGCTGCTGCAGGAAGATTTCAAATTGCGCAGCGTCCTTAACAGGAAACCGGTTCAGGAGTTCCAGCAACCCGCTTTTGAGGGCCGGAACTTCATGACCCGTATGGGCCGCATATTTTGATACCACCCGCTCGGGCAGATACACGATATTCAGTTTTTTATGCAGCAGTTCATAGGCGGAGTAGGTATCGTTGCGGTGTACAAAGGTTCTTTCCGGATTGATGCCGGTCAGTGCAATGATGGCTTCTACCAGCGCAGGCGGATTGTGGGGAACGATGCCCAGTGAATCTCCTGGTTTATAAAATACGTCTTCGCAGGCGATCTCGATATGATGGGTTTGTTTTGAGGACCCCCGGTCATTGAGATTGATATTGGTAAGGATTTCTCCCTGGTATATTTTTTTGCCCGTTGATTTTTTTGGGGCCTTTACCTGAGTCTGAAGGTTCTCTTTATTGCCACCGAGTTTCGCCAGCACATCATTCATCCAGTGTTGCGCTTCAGATTCAAAGTCCACGTCGCAGCGGCGGATCTCCACAAGCCGTTCGCCACCGAGCTGGCCGAGCTGCACATCCACGTCTTCACCAGCTTTGCAGAACATGGGATAAGAAGTGTCGCCCAAGGCGAGTACACCGTATTTCAGTTTTGGCAGTTTGAATCCGTTCTGATGAATATGGTCATAAAATTTTTTTGCAGAAGCAGGAGGTTCGCCCTCACCCTGCGTACTGATGACTGTAAGGAAATATTCTTCTTTTGCAAGATCGGCCAGGCGGTATTGATCGAGGCTTACCAGCTTGGCCTGGATGCCTTCCTGTTTTGCGCGGGATGCAAACTGGTTGGCCACTTTTTTGGAATTGCCTGATTCTGTACCATAGGCAATGGTGATCTTTTTATGTTCGCCATTGAGTTTATTTTCACCATTCGATGCGGATGCGGCCGCGTCGGCTTTGGAAGCACCGTTTACCACGGCCTCCAGGAAACCGAGGGTCCAAAGCTGCTCGGATGAGTTAAGGGATCCGAGGAAATCGCGAATCGAATTCTTTTTTTCAGGGCTGATCATGCTCTTGCCTCCTCTGACTTTTTTTTCGTTACGGGTTTAAAATATAATTCCTCACCGGAAAAATTTTCTTCCAGCCATCTAAGTTCATTGTGTAAGGATACCACCTGACCCACTACAATCAGGGTGGGTGAGAGAAAATGTTGTCCTCCCAGTTCATTGCTAAAACGCTCCATGGTGGAACTATACACTTTTTGCATAGGGGTGGTAGCCTGCTCTATAATGGCCAGCGGCATGTCGGCCCGGATGCCCGCACCGTTCAGCCGGTTCACCAGTTCACCGGCGTTGTCGCCCGACATATAAAACACCAGACTGTCTTCTGTATGTGCAAGCTCTACCCAGTAGGTTCCGGAGATCAGGTCGGCCTGGTGCAACGTGAGCAGGCGCACGGCCTGTGAATGATTTCTTGCCGTTAAAGGTATTCCTGCATAGGCAGCTGCTCCGCAGGCTGCCGTGATGCCCGGAACGATTTCGTAGGGAATGCCGTATCTGATCAATGCCCTGAGTTCATCAAGCAGGTTGGAAAAAACGGACACGTCGCCGCCTTTCAGACGAAGCACTCTCTTACCCTGCAGGGCATATTCCACCAGCAGCTCATTGATGATGTGCTGAGGTGTGGATCCTTCTCTCTTCCGTTGTTTGCCCGCATGCAGGACCAGCGCATCGGGATGCACATAATTTTCCAGGATGGCCTCGCTAACCAGGCGGTCGGTGATGACCACTTCTGCTTCACGCAGATGACGGACGGCGCGGACCGTGATCAGTTCGGGATCACCGGGACCGGCGCCGGCGAAAATTACAGGATGTATATTTTTCTTCTGGTTCATCTTACTGTTGTATCATGCAGGCTCCCACGGTTACATTGCTGGTTTCATCAATCAGGATGGCTCCGCCATTTACCCTGAGTTCCTGATAAGCGTCATATGCCAGGGGCGATGCGGTTTTCAGTTTCAGTCGTACGATTTCATTGAGTCCTACTGTTTCCACCTCGTCTTCTTTCCGCAGCGAATTCACGTCGAGCCGGTATTCGATTTCCCGGACGACGGCTTTCACACGGCGGCTGTTGTGTTGCAACAGGTATTTATTGCCTGCCCTGAGCGGCTTGGTATCCATCCAGCAGGCCAGTACTTCCAGTTCCTGGCTTACGGAGGGCTGAAATTCCTTTTTCACGAGAATGTCTCCGCGGCTGATGTCCAGGTCGTCTTCCACATGGAGAATGACCGACTGGCCAGCAAAGGCTTCGGGAGTATCCTGCATGTTTCTTTCAATCCGGCTTATGCGACTGGTGAGCCCTGCAGGCAATACGATGATTTCATCACCGACGCGATAAGTTCCGCTGATCACTTTTCCGGCGTAGCCGCGGTAGTCGTGCAGGTCGTCTGTCTGGGGACGGATAACATATTGAACCGGGAACCGCGGATGGGTCAGGTTGTTTTCATCTTCGATGGAAATGGTCTCGAGAAATTCAAGAAGTCCGGGACCGTCATACCAGTCCATCCTCGTGGATTTGTCCACGATATTGTCTCCGTTCAATGCGCTGATGGGAATAAAATGGACATTGGGAAGGCCGAGCGATTTAGCGACGGCCACATATTCAATCACAATATTGTTATATACATCCTGGGAGTATTCCACCAGGTCCATTTTGTTGATGGCCACCACCACATTGGGCATGTTCAGCAGGGAAGCGATGATGGAATGGCGGCGGGTCTGTTCCACGATTCCGTTGCGAGCATCGACGAGGATCACCATCAGCTGGGCATTGGAAGCGCCGGTGACCATGTTCCTGGTATATTGTATATGACCCGGCGCATCAGCGATGATGAATTTTCTTTTCGGCGTCGAAAAATATTTATAGGCCACGTCGATCGTGATGCCCTGTTCCCTTTCTGCTCTCAGTCCATCGGTCAGCAGGGCGAGATCGATATTGCCCTCTTCCCGGTTACGGCTTTGTTTTTCCAGGGCTTCCAGCTGGTCGGTGAGAATGTTTTTGCTGTCGAAAAGTAAACGGCCGATCAGGGTACTTTTACCATCGTCCACACTTCCTGCTGTTATAAATCGTAAGAGATCCATCAATGTTGATTTAGAAATAACCATTCTTTTTTCTGTCTTCCATCGCTGCTTCGGAAACTTTGTCGTCAATGCGTGTCTCTCCGCGCTCACTCGTGCGGGTAAGAACTATTTCATTAATAATGTCATCCAGTGTCCGTGCATCAGATTCCACCGCCGCCGTGCAGGTCATGTCGCCCACGGTGCGGTAGCGCACATTTTTCGTCATGACCTGGTCCGATTCTTCCAGCTGGATGAAAGAAGAAACCGCCACGAGCTGGCCTTCGTGCGAAATGACTTCGCGTTCATGTGAAAAGTAAATAGTAGGCAGTTCGATCTGCTCACGACGTATATAATTCCAGATATCCAGTTCGGTCCAGTTGCTTATTGGAAATACCCGCACATTTTCCCCTTTCTGGATCTTTCCATTGTAAATATTCCAGAGTTCCGGCCTTTGTCTTTTTGGATCCCACTGGCCGAACTCGTCGCGTACAGAAAAAATTCTTTCTTTGGCCCGGGCTTTTTCTTCATCACGTCTGGCACCACCGATGCAGGCGTCGAAACCAAATTCTTCGATGGTATCGAGCAGGGTATAGGTTTGAAGGGCATTCCGGCTGGCGAATTTTCCTCCGGGCTCTTTTAAGGACTTTGTCCTGATGGTGTCTTCTACATGTCTCACGATGAGTTTTTCACCGATCCTTTCCACCAGGTGGTCACGATAGTCGAGGGCTTCCTGGAAATTATGGCCGGTATCGATATGTACCAGGGGAAATGGAAAGCGGCCCGGGCGAAATGCCTTCAGGGCCAGGTGAACCAGGGTAATTGAATCTTTTCCACCGCTGAACAGCAGGGCGGGTTTTTCGAACTGACCCGCTACCTCCCGCAGGATGTAAATCGCTTCTGACTCCAACTCATCTAAGTAATCAAGCATCTTCCAAAAAATTTAATGACTGTGTAATCCGCATTCTTTCTTTTCCGTATCCTCCCACCACCAGCGACCGGCCCGGAATTCTTCTCCCGGTTTGATAGCCCTGGTGCATGGCTGACACCCGATACTCACAAATCCCCTGTCGTGTAAAATATTATAAGGCACCTGATGATCGGAAATAAACTGTCTCAGTTCTTCCGTAGTCCAGTGCAGAAGCGGATTGTATTTGTGCAGCTGATGGCCTTCATCCCATTCTACCATCTGCAGCTCGCTGCGGCTCCCTGAATGGGCGGCCCTGATACCCGTTATCCAGATTTTTTGCCCGGCCAGTGCCCTTTGGAGGGGTTCTACCTTGCGAATAAAGCAACAGGCTTTCCGGTTGGCCACGGATTCATAGAAGGCATTGGGTCCCTTCTCCCTGACATAGGTCTCCAGCCGGGCCGCATCGGGCGAATAGGCGTGGATAGGGATTCCGTATTTCTCGCGGCTGGCAGTCCATACAGAATACGTCTCGCTGAAAAGCCTGCCTGTGTCAAGCGTAAAAACGGTTACCGGCAGGTTGTCCTGCGCGATATGGTGCAGAATTACCTGGTCTTCCATACTAAAACTGGTGGAAAAGCTTACCTGGCCCGGATAAAGGCTGGTCAATTGCCTTAAGGCTTCGGTCACCGGTAGCCCGGCGATCTGCTGGTGTATGTCTGAATTGTGTATGTCTGCTGCTATTTCCATGTCTAATATGCCTGTTTTGAAAGGAGAAAGGAGTGTAGGGTGGAGAAATCCTTCTCAACAACAACATCCCTGACAGCAGGGACAACAGGTACATGCGAAATGCGCAGAGGTATGCATATTTGGTAGTCTACAAAACCGATGGACAAATATACATTGCCCGGTTGGATTAAAAAAATCAGGGGCGCATAAATTTTTTAACGGCAGGGGACAATCCCCCACCGGCGGGGATTTCGATATTGGATTATATTTACCGGATGAAGATTTCCATCATCAACGGACCGAACCTCAACCTATTGGGCGTTCGTGAACCGGGCATCTACGGCCGGCAGCGCTTCGAAGATTTCTTAATCGATTTGAGGGAGAAATATCCCGGGGTGGACATAGATTATTTCCAGAGCAATGTGGAAGGTGAACTTGTCACCGAGCTTCAAAGGGTGGGTTTTTCATATGACGGTATTCTGCTAAATGCCGCCGCCTATACGCATACCTCCGTCGCCATCGGGGATGCCGTTTCCGCGATCACAACGCCGGTTATCGAGATTCATATCAGCAATGTGGCCGCCCGGGAAGAATACAGGCTGAGATCCCTGATCGCTGCCAAATCCGTTGGGTCAATAGCCGGGCTTGGGCTCAAAGGATATGAGCTGGGCCTTAGGTATTTTCTATAGGAAAACGCGCATCATAAGGGCTGCCCCGTTGTCTTGTTTCGGCCCCTCCGTCAGCTTAACGATATGAAGTCCGTTGGAGGACCAGACCATAAAAACATCGCCTTTTTTGGCTTTTGCCAGCTGTTTATCGATCGCCGGCATAATGGTTCCCTTGGCTACCCATCCGAGGTCTCCCCTGGTTTGGGATTCTCCTCCCATGGAATAGGTCTGAGCGAGGTATTCGAAGCTGTCCTCATGATTTTTTAAGCGGCTGATAATACGCCTGCCGAGGCTGTCCGCCACCCGGTAACGCATAATCGATGTATCAATGAAGATCTGGCTGATCTTATAAAACGTGTTGGGCAGCCTGGCGAGGATCTGCACGAGGAATTTCTGTCCCTGCATTGTATAGGGTCCGTACACTTTTTTCAGGGTTCCGCGGTAAGCGAGGCTGTCGGCAAGATTGGCAAAATGCGTGGTACGGGTCACCACGACGGTATCGAGCTCAAATTTTTTCTTCAGAACGTCCTTGACATACAGGGGCGAATTGGTTGATTTTTCAATTTCTGTCTTCATCTGCGAAATCGTGCGCGGCTGGGCCTGCAGGTGCAATGAACTCAGTACCAGAATAATAAGACAGATTGGACGAAGCATAATCATTTGTTAAGCCTGCAAATATAGGGTTCGTGCCTGATCCGGTTCCGCAACATTTGTACGACCCGGATCGTTTTTTGTGTAAGAACGCATATGAAAAAATTCATCTTCCTGGGTTTGTGCTTTTTCGTCCTGAAAGGGTTCAGTCAGCCGGGCACCTATACCATCGGAGTTAAAGGGGACACGCTTAACAAAACCGATTCCAAGGGATTTAAACAGGGTAAATGGGTGATCCATGTGGATGAAGTAAGGGGTGAACCGGGATATGAGGAAGAAGGTGAATACAAAAACGGCCGGAAGGAAGGCGCCTGGAGGATCTACAGCCTGCAGGGAGATCTGACCGGTTTGGAACTATATCGCTGGGGAAACAAGGACGGAACATGCCAGTATTTTAACTCCTCAGGTTCGCTGGTCAGGGAGGAAACCTGGAGGGCCCTTAATCCCGATAAACAATACGATACCCTGGAAATAGAAGATATAGACCACCTGAATGAATACAAGACGGTTATTGTAAAAAACGAAGGGGTGGCGATAAAACACGGCATGTGGAAGTTCTATGATCCATCCTCGGGAATGATCGTCAGAACGGAAACCTATACGATGGGTAAACTGGAAACCCATAAACAGGATCCCACATCGGATTCCACCAAAACAGCCAACAAGACCCTGGTAAAGCCGAAGGAAGTGCAGGAATATGAAAAGAAAAATGCGGGTAAAAAGAAGATCCGCGTGCGGGATGGTCAGACCAACTAGCCGGCTTTCGCTTTTTCTTTCCCGGTCACCTCATTCACCAGCACTTTATCGATGCGTTGCGCATCCATGTCGACGATTTCAAATTTGAAATCTTTCCATTCAATTTTTTCTCCGGTGCGCGGAATATGCTCCAACTGGTGCAGGATGAATCCTGCCAGTGTATCGAATTCATGTTCTCCTTCATTCATCCATTCTGTCTTATCAAAATGAACGAGGAAATCATAAAAAGGGATCTGTGCATCCACGAGAAAGGATCCGTCATCCCGCTTTACAATTTCGTAGTCTGAAATATCGGGTTGGGGAATATCTCCGATCAGTGCCTCGAGAATATCGTTCAGCGTGATCATGCCCAGCAGGCTTCCGTATTCGTCCACGATATAACAGCTGTGGTTCCTTGTTTCCTTAAACTTCTCCAGGATCTGATAGGCCGTATTGTTTTCAGGTACAAATAATGCAGGCACCATCATGTCCCGGAAAGGAGTGGAGTCCGGTGATGTGTACATTTTCTTGATGGTTACCATACCCTTGATATTGTCAATCTGGCCGTCGCAAACAGGATACACTGAATGCGGTTCCCTCAGGATTTTTTCTTTTATCAATTCTTCCGTCTCATTTAGGTCGAACCAGACGATGTCGCTGCGATGGGTCATCAGCGAAGTAATGTTGCGGTCACCTAGATGAAAGACCCTCTCGATAATTTCCTGTTCAGCCTCTTCAATGGTACCTTGTTCGGTACCCTCATTGATGATGGCTTTGATTTCATCTTCCGTTACATTGCCTTCCGGCGAAGCCTTGATGGAAAAGAGCAGGAAAAATAAATTGCTAAGCCAGTTCAACAGGGCCACAATGGGATAACCCGCCCTCGAAAGCCAGCGCATGGGTCCTGCGACTATACGGGCGATTTTTTCTGCCTTCAGCAAACCGAGGCGTTTGGGTATCAGTTCACCGAAAAGGATCGATAAAAAAGTTACTATAATAACGATGATCGCCGTGGCGATGCCGGGTGCATACTGATGGGAGACATGCAGTTTTTCAATATAAGGCCGCAGGTCTTCGCTGAACTTTTCACCAGAATAATAACCCGTCAGGATGGCGATCAGGGTGATGAATACCTGTGCCGTCGAAAGAAAGAGCTCAGGATTTTCTGTAAGGTTCAAAGCGGCTTTCGCCTTATGATCCCCTTTCGAGGCGAGGTCTTCAAGCCTTGATTTTCTCGCGGAAACAAGCGAGATCTCAGCCATCACGAAGATTCCGTTCAACAGGATCAGACAAAAAAGAATGAATAATTCCATCTCGATTACTTAAGTGAAAGGGTTCCGAATTGCCAGGCAAAGACGCGGCTCATGGTGATCCCGATTACAGAGCCGATCAGCGCCCCTCCGAGGATGTCCAACGGGTAGTGAACCCCCACGTAGATCTGGGCATAGCAGATGATAAACGCCCATAAAAACAACAACCAGCGCCACGGACCGGTTTGATTTAAAGTTAAAAAAATAAACCAAGCGAGTGCAAAATGATTGCACGCATGGGAAGAGGTAAAACTGGAATTCTGCGGACAGTAATTCACTAGTACCCTCACCTGATCGATCATGTCCGGATCCCGGCAGGGCCTCAGGCGAAAGAAGAGTCCTTTGATCAGATGACTGCTGACCAGGTCGCCAACGACTGCTGTCATAATAAATCCCAGGACCCACCAGCAACCCCTGACACCAAAATTATACAACGCAAATACCAGCAGGAACAGATAGAAGCAATACCAGAATTCCTGCTGCCGCAGAAAAGGCATGATCCCGTCGAAAAACGGGAATGTCCAGGTCTGATTGATTTTATGGAACAGCCAGCGGTCGAATTGCAAAAGGGAATGGGGCAAGATACTGGCGTAAAGACGTAAAATCATGTTTGCCAAATAATTGCTCTAATTTTAATCTGCGGGTGGCAGACGGACAGAACAGGGCTAAAGATACCTAAAAAAAAATAATCGTGTGGGATGCGTGTCGTACTATTCGTGAGTACTGTGGTCTGCCTTTCTTTCTTATCCTGTAATCAACCCACCGTCAGGGTAAACCGCGAAACAGCCAGGATAACGAAAATTCCCGTTTCTCCTTTGCGGGTATACGATCTGAGCGGTTATGCCGGCAGCGGGGGAGGCCATCCATACAACCTTTTTGATGAAAATTCGTTTGTTGATCCCCGTTATGAACGGGCGACCGATGCATTTGTGCCCGTAACGGGCTGTCAGCCCACCCGTCATCCCTCGATTTACTTTCGCAATGGCAGCCGGATTGTTGCCGATCTCGAAGCCAATTGCGGTCTCCGGGAAATATGGGTTTATGATCATTCCCTGGCTTCCGATAGTTTTTGGATCTACACGGGCGATCTTAAAAACTGGAAATTGGCAGCCGCCTCCGTCACCGTTTCGCAGCCCGGCGGCTGGGGATGGAAGAAATTCATGCTTGACGAGATCAGTCGGTTTGTAATGATCCGGTTCAGCAGTTACCAGTCAGACCTCCGGGAGATGGTTCTCTATGGAACCCTGCCGGAGAATGAGTATATCAGAAAACCCGTTCCGCCAGAAAAAGGATTTACAAATACCACGCTGAAAGATTTTCTGGGCGTGAACTATGTTATGGAAAAAGAAGCACGCTGGATCCGCCCCTTCCATTACAGCAGGGTGTACAATGTGGCTTCTGACTTTGACACGGATACTGTGAACAATCCGGGAGAGGTCCGGTTTAATATGCTTCACTACGGGCGTTATGTTCGGGAAAGAAAAAAATATGTATTTGACATCGATACACTTCAGGGGATCAACAACGGGGTCATCTGGTTCAGCATCCGCGGACCTTCAAAATCGATGGAGAAACTGGGATATACGGATAAGGACCGGCCTGTCAACTCTCCCGGACTGGATCCGGAACTTCCTGCAAGCTACTCCCGTCATGCCGCCATGATGTGGCATTTGTCCGCCTTCTTCGGATTCGCGGCGGTCGATACAAACCTTCTCAGTCTTTCCCACAGTCCGCGACTGTCTGGCCGCCAGTCGATGCATCTGTTCGAGAACGGAAATGAGGAAGATGCAGACTGGGTGGGAGATAAATATTGCAGTCCGTTAGAGTATTACGCGCAAAGCACAGCCGATTGGGACGGTGATGAGGGAAAACTGGGGAAAAGACGCGGAATTCATTCTGCCGATTCCCGGGCGCTCCTGATGATGAGCGGAATGACCGGCCTGGATACAGACCGGGTGAACACCTGCAGTTTTCTTTCCAGAAATCTGCGCGATGACAGCAGTTTTATCTGGAAGGGGGGAATATCCTATCACCATTATGCGCAGAAAGATTCAGCCGGAATAAGTCCTGAGGACGATTCGCTGCGATGGAAGCTCAGGCAGGTGGCGGAATTTACTCACCGCATCGAACCGGGTGTACCCTGTATCCTGAGTGAAAACGGATATGACAAATCACCTTATTCCACGCAGCGCACACCTAAATTGAATGGGTATACCGTGGAAGAGAGTCAGGGCATCATGATTCTTCGTTCCATCAATGCAACTTTTTTCTCCGGCTTCGATGCCTACATTCTGTACTGGCTGCGTGACCTGGTCCCGGAAAACGACAGGAGAACCTACCTGACGAGTGGTATACTGGGTACCGGTGCTGGAGGAAAAACAATTGTATATCCCGGCTGGTACTATATCAGTACGCTTGTCAACCGTCTGGGAAATTACAAGCCTTACCGGATAATATCCGAAAGCGGCGGGTGCTGGCAATACCTCTACCGGCACAAGGATCATCCGGATTCGCTCGCTTTATTTTTTTATCAGCCTTTCAACCAGGATGCGTCGGATCAGGTGTTGAAACTGGATGGTATCAATTCAAAGGTCACCATTGTGCGATTCGATGACCATTCCGAAACCGGAACCGATTCAGTGGTCGAGGTGATCGGAGGAGAAGTGCGTGTGCGTGCGGAGCCTATGCCCGGAATCGTTTTTTACCGACAATAGAAACACGGACCCCGGCTGCGGTGTATTTTTTTGTATTTTGAGTCGAGATAGTACTGCTTTCAGAAGTCAGATCACCCCGATTATTACTCCGATGCGTTTTGCTAAACAGGCTGCTCTTTATTCCGGTCTTATTGTTGTTTTTGGTGGATTGATTGTTTACCTGCTCAGGCTGGGAAACCGGTTTCACCATTCGGTGATGCCGGTTCCGGCGGTCGTTCAACATGATACTCCCGGAGGCCTTTTTAGCGGAAACCTTCATGAATCCCTGCCGCGTCTTCTGCTACAGATCATCGTGATCATCTTGGCAACCAGTTTCCTGGGCGCGGCATTCAAAAAAATCGGTCAGCCCGCGGTCATTGGCGAAACGGTGGCGGGCATCCTGCTGGGCCCTTCGCTGTTCGGATTGCTTTTTCCACACACTTTTGATTTCCTTTTTCCCGCTGAATCCCTTTCCTCCCTGAAATTCCTGAGTCAGATCGGACTGATCCTTTTCATGTTTATCGTAGGCATGGAGCTCGATAAAACCCTGTTGCGAAAGCAGGCATTTGATGCGATTGTGATCAGTCACTCCAGCATCATCATTCCTTTCAGTCTGGGTGTAGGCGTTTCTATTTTTCTTTACGATTCGTTTGCGGGAAAGTCAACTTCGTTTTACTCTTTTGCTCTCTTCATGGGCATTGCCATGAGCATTACCGCGTTTCCCGTACTCGCCAGGATAATCCGAGACAGAAAACTTACGGATACGAAGCTGGGCATACTTGCCATTAGCTGTGCCGCCTCCGACGATGTTACTGCCTGGTGTTTGCTGGCCCTGCTGATCGCTTTGATCCGCTCCGGTTCGGGCATGCAGGGGATCTATGTCATCGGGGGCGTTCTGGTCTATGTCTTCTTTATGCTTGTACCCGTCCGGCTTTTACTTCGCCGGTGCCAGGCACTTTATGAAATAGGGAAAATGGGATATAACTTCCTTATCGCGGTGATGTTCATTATGCTCCTCTTTTCCTCCTGGTGTACAGAAGTGATCGGAATTCACGCTCTTTTTGGCGCCTTCCTGGCCGGTATTGTTATTCCTAAAAATGAAGCGCTTCAAAAACGCATGATCGACCGCATCAGTGATATCACCCTTGTGATGCTCCTGCCACTTTTCTTCGTCTATACCGGTCTGAGAACCCAGGCCGGGCTGCTGCATTCGGGCAGCCTGTGGATAAGCTTCCTGATGATCCTGGTCTGTGCGGTAGCGGGAAAGTTTGGCGGAAGTGCAGGTGTGGCTCGTGCACTCGGCCAGAGTTGGAAGGACAGCCTGTCGATCGGCGCCCTGATGAATACCCGGGGGCTGATGGAACTTATTGTACTTAATATCGGCTATGATATGGGAATACTCAGCACGGAAATATTTTCCATGATGGTGCTGATGGCACTGTTAACGACCATGATGGCCGGGCCCCTGCTCGGACTCATCAACAGGTTCAACAGCTAGTGGATTTCCATTATTTCAAGGGTCAGCTGGAATTTCATAAAAACCGAAACGTCCCGGAAAATCCTCCCCTCTGCGGTGATAAGGTTTCCTTCCCGGGTATGCCTGATGTCAAATTGTATCCCGGGCGTTTTTTCCGGATCGATCATCAGCAGAAATTTTACGAGTGGTGACTGACGGATCTGCAGCGGTGCAGTGTAATGCGTTTCCAGTATATCCGTGATCATTTCGAGCATGCATACACCCGGCAGAACAGGCTGCCCGGGGAAGTGGCCTTTGAAAATGCGATGACCTGCATGAAGCCGTACGGCAACCTGCAGGAGGCCATCTTTATTCTCCTGGGATTCTACGGTATAGAGATCAGGGATTGGCAATGGTTGAAATTTTTTTCAGGCTGATCGTAAAGTCAAAATTCAGGTGACGAATAAATATGCTGTCGGGTGCACCCCGCCCGTCAGCAGGTTGCATCCAGGCTTCCATCACCGGCTTGTGGGATGAAGCCCTTTGCATCTTTATCAGCTGCCGGCAGGCTGTATCTGTAATATAATAATTCGACCCGGAACTCTGCCTGAATCCGTTGTAGACTACCTGACTGTCGCGCAGCGAGAAATAATTTGCGGGATCCGCGTGCCGGAAAAGGATCAGGTCAAAATCTTTCCTGAGCGTTTTGAGAATGGCTTTGCGGTTCATCTGAGGTGTGACCTGAAATACTTTAAACTGGTCTCCCGGCAGAAAACCAAAATCAAAAAATCCGAATCCCAGTTCGGAGGTGAATACCATCCGGATGCTGCTGTCCGGCATGGTCTTGACGAGCAGGAGACCGCTGAGATGTTTCCCGACCACATCTACGGAAGTCCTGTACATGATTTCACCGAATACGGGTTTGAATTTTTTCACGCAATCGGGGTTACCCGTGGTGGCCAGTGCGTGCGGATAGGTGCCGCAGGAAAAACCCAGCAGTACCAGACTAAGGAATGGCAAAAACCGTCTCGGGAATCGGGACATTGATTTCTTTATTCAAAAAACGCAGGGTGGTCCTGTCGCCGGAAATTTCATCCAGTTCGACAGCAGTAACGGAATAGTCCGTCTTATCCAGAACAATATTAATGTTTTTATAGACCGCCTTCAGATTCCTGGCGAGCGGACGGAGCAGTATAAGGAAATGTCCCGGGTTCTGGTAAACGGTATATTGAAAGTCGGGATTCCGCAGCATATTTCCACTTACACAATCGATAAGTATATGATTAACCTGACGAAAAGCATTGTTCGAGGAAGCTGAAAGCTTTGTTTCTTTTTCCCCATCCCGGATATAAATCCGGTCGGCATTGAGAATAAGGGTATAGGAAAATGGTTTCAGGTATTCCATTTTCAGTTTATCCTTTTTATGAAACCAGAACTTACCGGAAGAATTGATTTTTTCAGATAAAAGGCTGAGCGATTTTTCCTGGCTGAAATCTGCACGAATGGATTCTGTGGATGCGGTCGTCTGACTAAAGGAATGTTCGAAAGAGGATGCATCGGTCATGATTGCGTAACCGGGAGGTTGTGCGCTGCAGGTTATACAGGCCAGCAAAAAAATTACCGCGCACCAGATCTTATACATAGGGATTTAAGTTAGTCATTTTATCCAGGCGCCTGATCTCATAGCCTTTTGACCTTATAGAGCTGATCAGATCCGGCAGGAGGGAAGCAGTAATTTCCATCCTGTCGTGCAGGAGCAGGATTGCACCGGGCTTCAGACGCGACAGGATCCGCTTTTTGAGTTTTACCGGGTCGCGGATGATCGTATCATAGGAGCGGACCGACCATCCGATGGAAAGAAAAGAGCCACGGAGCACGGCTTTTTTTAGATTCGGTGTGGTAACCCCATAGGGTGGCCGGAAGAGCCGCGGGAAGACACCGGTTATTTCCTGGCATATCCGGCTTGTCCGGTTCAGTTCTTCAAGCATTTTATGGCTTCCAAATAAGGGGAAGAAGGGCGCATGGGAATAACTGTGATTGCCGATCAGATGGCCTTCATTAAAGATCCGCCGGGTCAGGGACTTGTCTGCTTCCATTTTTTTTCCGATGCAGAAGAATAAAGCTTCTGCTTTTTGTTCTTTCAGGACGTCCAGTACAAGACCCGTATTTCCTTCCACCGGACCATCGTCAAAACTCAGCGCCACGATTTTTTCGTTTGTCTGCACCCTGTTAAAAGAACGCAGAAAAAAATTCAACCGGATAAAATAGCTTCCGCAATAAAGCACGGAAACATAAATGAAGAGCAGTAATCCGTAAGCCGCTGTGCCCGCATGGAGATGGCTGTCTGCCCAGATCCAGGCAAGGATCAGCAGGATAAAAAAAATATTAAAACTCCTGTGGTTCATGCTGCGCTGACTAGTATAAAACTGTGATGGGATGCGCCGGTATGATGGTAGACAAGGATATGCTGCAGCGGAAAGGAAATGTCCTTCATCCATTCAGGAGCCTTTTGCTCTTTCAGAATCAATGCGGCCATCCAGACGCCAAATGAAACGGCCGTCGGATAGTCGCCGCATAATGATTTAAAGGGAAAAGAGAGGATGCCCTTCAGTTCCTGATCTAAAACCCTGCGGGCAGGAAGATCGTTGGTCCTGTTTCCGGTCGTCGAATCGAGGACCAGGCCGATGTCGTTTTTCGTCAGACCATTTTCACGGAGCAGTTTATTCAGGATGGCC
>Ga0207691_10003044_pt1 | contig 16345 bp, 13 predicted proteins | sample KBSM13metaG_FD_184327 | JGI IMG/M metagenome (GOLD analysis project Ga0207691, IMG submission 184327) | Miscanthus rhizosphere microbial communities from Kellogg Biological Station, Michigan, USA - KBS M1-3 metaG (SPAdes) (version 2) | ecosystem: Host-associated > Plants > Roots > Rhizosphere >... | reverse complement strand
CAGTACAAAAAAATCATCTTTCAGGAAATACAGGTTTGCCGTACCATTAAATTCCCATTTCTTCTCCTTTACCGGTTCTGCGGATGAAGTGCTATCCTGGCCATAAATAAAATAACCGGGGAATGAACAAATGATAATTATAAATATTTTTCTCCCCATACCAATTGAATTTATCCGTCCGACATTAGTCATTCCAATACGCGCAGAATTATATCCGGCATATAACATTTACCAACACCCGATGAAATAGTCCTTTCAATGATCTCATAACGGTATGACTGAAATTCCTGAAAATACAAGTGACAGTGAGTATCAATCCATTGCATTCTGGCCATGGATAAAGATCGGAAATTTTAAAAGGCGACTTTAAACCTGTTGCTAAAGTTCAGGTCTGATGTTAGCAACGCTCAAAATTGCCTTTAAAAAAATAAATACTCGCTTTATGAAACTCTTCATGACAAATCACCGCTTGCTGACAATTACAGCAGTTACAGCATTAATTTTCATTTTTTCCTGTCAAAAAGATCAGTCCGCCCACAAATCCTCATCAGAAGATCTGGTCCTGGAAGCCGGGGTAAGTGAAAATATTATGCAGTCGACCTTTGACGACGTATTTGAAAATGTAGCCGGAATCGACGGTGCTACTGCCGGGGAAGACCTTGGCATCTATGGCAGTGTCGGATTTGGAATCTTTTCTGGGCAGGCCACAGGTTTGGCTACTGAACAACCGGCCACACGATGCTTTACTGTTTCCGTAACTCCGAGGGAAAGGGGAGTTTTCCCAAAAACCGTGGTTATTGACTTCGGAACGGGCTGCCAGGCAATTGAGCATCTCCGCAAAGGCAAGATTATAACTGTTTATACAGGTCCCCTGCATATACCCGGCAACTCCGCTGTCACTTATTTTGAGCGTTACCAGGTAGATAGCTTCAAGGTTGAAGGAAAGCATACCATCCTGAATGCTACTGAACCCGGCAGCAACCAGCGTAGCTTTAAGCGCACTATTGACAATGCCCGGCTCACTAATATAAACACCAATTTCTGGCTTTCCTGGAGTGGAATTACCACCATGACTCAGCTTGAAGGTAACGGTTCCCCTCTCTATCCTATTGATGATGTCTACCAGTTTACAGGTGGAAAAAGAGGTGGAAATGCTAACGGCAAAACCTGGTCTTCTACAGTTATTATTCCCCTGATCAAGGCTTTTTCCTGCAGATGGATATCCCAGGGTACCGTAGAAATTAGGGTGAACGAGACCGTTGGTCTTTTGAACTTCGGAAATGGCGCCTGCGATAATGCCGCTACCGTCACTGTTAACGGGGTTTCCAGGGAGATTACCCTACGCTAAAAAATACTTGGACATGTTAAAAAGAATTGTAACTTAGACACAGTTTTCATAGGGTACGGATTAAAAACGGGCCAGGGTGTCTACCCAGGCCCAATTTATTTGACACACAAAAGCTCCCCATTCTTACCCCTCGTTTTACAGTTTTTCGGTTACCCATCCCCTTCTTTTTATTTCTTCCAAAACTTTCGGTAATGCATAATTGATTTTATCAAATGCCTTGGCACTGTCATGAAAAACTATAATGCTTCCAGGCCTCATATTTCGGGTCACATTATTCGCACAATCATCACCGGAAATCTTTGAATCAAAATCACCGCTTAAAATCGTCCACATCACCGTGCGTAAATTCATTTCTGAGGCAAGCCATTTTACCTGAGACCACCTGATTTTACCATATGGAGGCCTGAAATACGGCGAACTAACCAGTTCCGCAGTTTTCCTAATGTCTTGAAAATAAGCTCCATTAGGATTTTTCCACCCATCCATATGCTGATAAGTATGATTACCAACCGTATGCCCTTCTTCCACTATACGTGCATAAATACCAGGGTTAGCCGCCACATTTTTTCCAATGCAAAAAAAACTTGCCTTCGCATCATATTTCTTTAACATATCCAGAACAAAAACAGTGGCCTGTTCATGCGGACCATCATCAAAACTCAGATAAACTTTATTCCCATCTGCAGGCATTTCCCATAAACACCTGGCATATAACATTTTCAGCCACCACGGAGTTTTTACGAGATACTTCATGACCTAAAGATAATGATTACGCAAAGTGATATCCATGTATCAGAACAGGGTCGATGGTGCTTATCTTTGCCCGATGGAAAATGTTCGTGTAAGATTTGCTCCAAGCCCAACGGGAGGACTTCACCTGGGAGGAGTAAGGACTGTATTATATAATTACCTTTTTGCAAGGCAACACGGCGGTAAATTCGTGTTGCGTATTGAAGATACTGACCAGAACCGCTATGTTGAAGGTGCAGAAAAATATATCAGTGATTGTTTGAACTGGGTTGGCCTGCAACCGGATGAAAGCCCTGAAAAATCAGGACCCTATGCACCATATCGGCAAAGTGAAAGAAAAGAAATATATCGACGTTATGCTGTTCAACTCGTAGAACAGGGAAATGCCTACTATGCTTTTGATACTCCCGAAGACCTTGAGCATATGCGGACAACATTCAAAACCGAAGCACATCCTTCTCCACAATATGATTCAAGGATCAGGATGAAAATGAAAAATTCACTTAGCCTTTCCCCTGTTGAAACAGAAACGTTGATTAATAATGGAACTCCATATGTGATCCGCATTTTAATGCCGGAAAATGAGGAATTGCATTTTACTGATCTGATCCGTGGTGAAGTAAGTTTCCAGACAGGTCAATCAGATGACAAAGTACTGCTTAAAGCAGACGGAATGCCTACCTATCATCTTGCCGTTGTAGTTGATGATTACCTGATGAAAATCACGCACGCCTTTCGCGGTGAAGAATGGCTTCCTTCTGCACCCGCACATATTCTTCTCTGGAGATATCTGGGTTGGGAAAAAAATATGCCTCTATGGGCACATCTTCCCCTTATCCTTAAACCGGATGGACATGGAAAATTAAGTAAACGGGATGGCGACAAACTTGGGTTCCCCGTTTTTGCAATGAACTGGACTGATCCCAAATCCGGCGACCTGACAGAAGGATTTAAAGAAAGAGGATTTCTTCCTGAAGCATTTCTCAATATGCTGGCCGTATTAGGTTGGAATGATGGTACTGAGCAGGAAATATTTTCATTGGAAGATCTTGTAAAAAGATTTTCAATAGAACGGGTGCACAAAGGAGGTGCTAAATTCGATTTTGAAAAAGCGAAATGGTTTAATCACGAATGGATCAAACGCAGTCCGAATGAAAGGTTGTTTCCCGATGTAAAAGCCATTTTTGATAAAGCAGGAATTCCTACTAATGAACTGGATCTGGTAAAAATAATCGGGATGGTCAAAGAACGATGTACTCTCCTTCCTGATTTCCTGGAGCAATCTTCTTTTTTCTTTGTGCGACCGGTTAATTATGATCTCGCAGCCATGAAAGGAAAATGGGATGACAACAAAGCTGGATATTTCATTGCTGTCTCTGAAAAATTAGAAGCCATTGAAAATTGGGATGCGATCACATTAGAAACAACATTCAAAACACTGGCGACAGAAAAAAATATTAAAGCCGGCGAATTGTTATTCCTTTTCAGGATGATGTTGGTTGGAGGCAAATTCGGTCCGCCGGTATTTGACATTGCTGCGATGCTGGGCAGGCAGGAAACCATTGCAAGGATTGGTGCGATGTCGAATATTATGAATCCGGTATAACTGTACGATAATATACATTTGAAACATGACAACCACTCCAGATAATAAGATCACAAGGCCCATTCGTGTGTTAGTAGCTAAAGTTGGCCTGGATGGGCACGACCGCGGAGCAAAAGTTATTGCCACTGCGTTGCGTGATGCAGGAATGGAAGTCATTTATACCGGACTCAGGCAAACCCCTGAAATGGTTGTTAATGCTGCTCTACAGGAAGATGTTGATGCCATCGGGATCAGTATTTTATCCGGTGCTCATATGACGATTTTCCCTAAACTTATCGGACTGATGAAAGAAAAAGGACTGGATGATGTTTTGCTTACGGGTGGTGGAATAATACCTGAAGTAGATATGAATGAATTGCAGAACATGGGTGTTGGCAAACTTTTCCATCCGGGAACTACTACGAAAGATATTGTTGACTATATAAATGAATGGGTGATAAGTCACCGCAATTGAATTTTTTTATTATGGAAACTCTACTGACCTCACTGGCAGAAGGCATACTAACAGTAACGATCAATCGCCCTGATAAACTCAATGCCCTGAACCGCACTGTTTTGAATGAACTGGACCAGGTGATCACCGTTGTATACAATAATCCAGATATACATGCAGTGATTCTTACGGGAGCCGGGCCCAAATCATTTGTTGCGGGAGCAGATATTTCTGAATTTTTACAACTATCGCCGGAAGAAGGCGCCGCGGTTGCAAAAACAGGCCAGGAGATATTTTTTCGTATCGAAAGATCGCCGAAACCAATTGTTGCTGCTGTTAATGGTTTTGCTTTGGGGGGTGGTTGTGAACTGGCCATGAGTTGTCATTTCAGGCTGGCATCAACGAATGCAAAATTTGGGCAACCGGAAGTTAACCTCGGCATTATTCCCGGCTATGGTGGCACACAGCGATTAACGCAGCTGGTGGGAAAGGGTAAAGCAATGGAACTGATGATGTCGGCAAATATGATAGACGCACAGCAGGCACTTCAACTCGGACTGGTAAACCATGTTACCGAACCCGAACAACTTCTACCGCAGACCACACTAATTCTTCAGACTATATTATCGAAATCACCTTTCGCAATAAGTCGCGTGATTACTGCGGTGAATGCGTCTTTCAGCAATAACCTGAATGGATTCGAAGAGGAAATGAAGTTATTTGGTGAATGTTTTGGAACCGAAGAAATGAAAGAAGGAGTCACTGCATTCCTGGAAAAAAGAAAAGCAAACTTTAGAAAATCATAACATATTTCCACATATTCAAATATTCAAATTGATATGGACTATAGAATAGAAAAAGATACGATGGGCGAAGTATCGGTTCCCGCCCACGCTTATTTTGGTGCTCAAACACAACGTAGCATCGATAATTTCAAGATCGCACAGAATATCAATAAAATGCCGATCGAGATCATCCGCGCTTTTGCTTACCTGAAAAAAGCGGCTGCTCTTACCAACCTGGATGCCGGTGTATTACCAAAAGAAAAATCTGACCTGATCGGGGAAGTCTGCGATGAAATACTGGACGGAAAACTGGACGAATATTTCCCACTTGTTGTATGGCAAACAGGTAGCGGTACACAAAGTAATATGAATGTAAATGAAGTTGTGGCATACCGCGGTCACGTGATTAAAGGAGGAAAACTTACCGACAAGGATAAATTCCTGCATCCAAACGATGACGTCAATAAGTCACAGTCTTCCAATGATACATTTCCAACAGCGATGCATATTGCCGCATATAAAATGTTGATGGAAACTACTATTCCCGGGGTTGAAAAACTAAGGAATACACTGGCTGAAAAGAGCCGCCAATTCATGAAGGTTGTCAAGATAGGCAGGACGCATTTTATGGACGCTACTCCCATTACTGTTGGCCAGGAATTTAGCGGTTATGTATCCCAGTTAGACCATGGACTTAAAGCCATCCGAAATAGTTTACCTCATCTTTCTGAACTTGCACTTGGTGGTACTGCAGTAGGAACGGGCATCAACACCCCGCCGGGTTATTCCGAAAACGTTGCTGCGCATATTGCCCAATTAACAGGGCTTCCATTTGTGACAGCTGAAAATAAATTTGAAGCATTGGCTGCACATGATGCCATTGTAGAAGCTCATGGTGCATTAAAAACCATAGCTGTCAGTCTCATGAAAATCGCTAATGATATTCGGATGCTTTCTTCAGGTCCGCGAAGTGGTATCGGCGAAATTTATATACCGGATAATGAACCCGGATCTTCTATCATGCCTGGCAAAGTAAATCCTACGCAGTGCGAAGCGCTTACTATGATAGCTGCGCAGGTGATGGGAAATGATGTTGCCATCAGCATAGGTGGAGCAACTGGACATTTCGAACTAAATGTTTTCAAACCGGTGATGATTTTCAATTTTCTTCACAGTGCAAGATTGATTGGAGATGGTTGTGTAAGCTTTAATGATAAATGTGCGATCGGCCTGGAACCAATAGAAGAAAATATCAGGAAACATCTTAATAATTCCCTGATGCTGGTCACATCACTCAATACAAAAATCGGGTATTATAAATCAGCGGAAATTGCACAAAAAGCACATAAAGAAGGGACCACCCTTAAAGAAATGGCAGTGAAACTGGGCTATGTTACCCCTGAACAATTTGACGAGTGGGTAAAGCCTGAAGATATGGTGGGCAAAATATCCTGATCATTCGTAGCTGGAATACCAGGTTATGTCCTCACGCTGGTTGTGCATTGGAGTTAGATCCTTATACCAATTGTAAAATTTAGTGGAAATAAATTCCTGCACACTGATATACGGTGATGATGGAATCGCGTAATTCTCCAGTCCGGCTAAGACCGAAATATAATTGATGCGCGCACTTGCATCAAGGGGAAGATCAACGATGACGTTTTTCATATAGGTTTTATTGGATGATGATTTTGTCTGTTAATATTTCAAGTCCTTTATTATCGAATATTTTGATCAGGTACATGCCCCTACTCAATTGGTGGACCGGTATATTTAATTGTTTTTCCTTCGACGTTCCGTTGATCATCATTCTTCCAGTCAGGTCGATGATTTGATACCGGTATGCAACGGCATTCCTGTTTTCAGGTATATTGATATGGATCCAGTCTTTAGCAGGATTTGGATAGATCGTAATATTGAATTTTCGAACTTCAGGTTTGACACTTGGTTGATCGTGAATGGGAAGAGTGGCACCGGTATAATAATATTCAATAATGGCGCCCCTGTCACTTAGTGTTGAGGTCCCATTTCCACTCGGCCCGGAAGTTTGTCCAATGGAATCCGTGATCAGATAAATTCTCATACCATCTCTGCTGATAGCAATATCCCGATACCTGTTTGAACTACGGAAATAAGGAATAGAATCACTATCGAATCCATCCATGGTCGCATTCAACTTATAGCGATACAAAACTCCCCTTCTGAGTGTTGGCACTAACAGTGATGGGTACCAGCCGGGAATACCATAACCACCATCTACATGATAAAAATCTATGCTGGAAGGTGCAATGGTTGGATAATTCATCCAGTCGGTTCCACCTGCATCACAAACAGATAAAGGAAGTGGGTTACAGACTGTATATAAAGTGCTCATCGGCGGTTTAAAATTTGCCACCGCTGATTCAGGCAATACAGTAGCTCCCGGCGGAATGGCGTTTTCGTCATATGCCGTGGAAGAACAGTTAGCTGCTGAAGCAGTTGACCAGTTGATATAGGAATAATTTACATTATCCAGGTAGCCTGCAATATTTGGCCATCCATAATTCTTTCCACTTTCCAGGATGTTCAATTCATCATCTGTCCGGGGACCATGTTCACTGCTGAATAATTTACCGCCGGACGTAGAAACAATTGGTGAATATCCGCTGGTCGGGTTTTTTTGAAAAACCAGGCCCTGTGGATTCCTGTGGCCCATGGTAAAAATATGGCTGCGAACTCCACCCAAAACGGGATTGTCAGCAGGTATGCTGCCATCCCTGCATATTCTCAAAACCTTGCCTGAATAATTGGTATAATTATCGGCAAGTATTTGTGCTGATGTTGGTAGTATCTGTGATAGAATCGGACTGCATCGATTAGCAAACTGGTTTGCACCGCGGTCACCGCAACTATAGTATAACATTCCGTCCGGACCTATAATTAACCTTCCGCTACTGTGGTCATTATTTGCCGGAATACCAGAAATCAAAACAGTCTCATTCGTCAAAGAAGGAGTTGCTGTATTATTGAATTTGAACCTGGAAATTCTCAGGCTTCCGGGTGCATTTGTATAAGCAATGAATATGGAATCTGTTGAAGGGAAATTCGGATGAAGTGCCATTCCCATCATACCATCCTGGCCAATACTGGTGGCATGGGGTGTAGGGCCACCACCAGAACGACTAACCGTAACGTATACCCCATTATTGATCATATTCAACAGGATCTGTCTTACTCCGGTTACAGGATCAACCCTGATCACCCTGCCTATCTTTTCAGTGATATATAAATAATTGTCGGGGCCGTAAATAATTTCAAATGGATGAGCGAGACGAAAAGGAGAAGCTGATCTTGTATTTATCACCGACCTCGTAAACGGTTCGCCTTGTGCAGCAACTCGTTCTGCATACAGTAAGCAGACGCCGGCGATGAACGTAAAATAGTTTTTCATGAAGGGGTGGATAAATACTGGATAATAACGAAACCATTGCTGTAAAAGTATCCTTAAAGCATCCTTTTAATATACCGGTGATGACTACCTGATTTTCAGGCAACAAACTTTTTAATATTCACAAATTACCTTACCGTGACAGGATAAATACGGTAATATTCACGCACATTTTCATGGGAAATACGATTGTATTTAGGGAGTACGCGTATTAATTTTGATGTGCAATCCAATCCGTGAAAAAGAATCCTGTCTATGAAAAAAACTTTACCCTTAGTATTCACCATATTTGTCTTTTGCATACTGCATCAAAATGCAGTGGCACAGACCATTGACTTTGGTAAAAGTTATGTGAACATTACCAAAGGCCTTAACGGGGGAACTATTGAGCCCGGAGATATATTGGAAATCAGGGCATCTTTTGTTGTCCGCTCAGGCGTCGTTGATAGCTGCTCATTTTCAGATAATATTCCTTTGGGCACAAACTATATCCCTGGTACCATCAGGGTGATCACCAATGAAGGAAAGATCTACAAACAATTTACAGATGCTAATTTTGATGATGAAGGTTGGATAACAGGCTCCAATGTCAGGATCAATATTGGATATAACCAGACAGATGCACCCTCCAGGTATTTCCGTAAGGGAAGGTTGAGAGCCACGCATAAACCAACATTTTTCAATAATGCCTGTATCATGGTGGCTTCCTACCAGGTAAGGGTAACCGCAGCACTGGGAACTATTGTCAACATCGGTGCAGGAAACATGACTTACAAATCAGGTCTGTCACCGGTAGTAACATATACCTTTCCTTCAAACAGGCTAATGGTCTATACCAATATGGGCATGTGTCCGGATGTTACCGGACTTAATGCATTGGGAACAGAATTTAACGGAAGTTTTGGCGGCGGCAAACTACGTAATCGTGGAACTTCCGCAAATGTTCCACCAAGCTATACTTACGCAACTTTTACGGCCAATTCGCCAAACGACTATACTTACGGAATTGCCAATAACACATCAACCAATACTAATTATTCCACTTCCAATAGTTGGGCTAAGCCAGATCCTTCCGGGCATCGTGTATTTTCAGTGTGGGATATTATTGGCGACCATACCGGAGCGGTAAATCCTATATTGGGAAATCCCGCTGCGGATACTGTGAATAATAATAATGGTGGTTATATGCTGGTAGTAAATGCCAGCTACCGTATTGACTCAGCGTTCCAACATACTGTTTCCGGCCTCTGTCCCAATACCTATTATGAAATTTCTTTTTGGATACGTAACATTTGTTCTAAATGCGGTTGTGATTCAAATGGTGTAGGTCCTTCAAGTGCGGGATATATTCCTACAGTTGCAGGTCCGCCGGGAAGCGCAGATTCATCAGGTGTTTATCCTAATATCACCTTTGAGGTCGATGGCCTTGATTACTATTCAACAGGTAACATAAAATATACAGGGCAATGGGTTAAAAAAGGTTTTACCATTTTGACCGGAGCATCTCAAACAAGCTTTACACTCAAATTATTCAACAACGCACCTGGTGGCGGTGGAAACGACTGGGCTCTGGATGATATCGCAGTAGCTACCTGTTATCCTAATCTCTCTGTTACACCTTCAGTGTTCAGTGGATGCGCGGATAACCCTGTCTATTTCGGTGCCAGGGTAAGATCGTTTTTCAATAACTACAGCTATTATAAATGGGAGAAAAGTATAGATGGCGGAGCGAGTTGGTCCAATACCGGCATTTTCGGGGTGGCAACACCAGTGCTCGTAGCCGGACAATTTGAATATACCGCTAACTATCCACCCTTTATTGCCCTTCCTTCGGATAGTGGTCACCGTTATAGACTGGTGGTTGCTACAACGCCGGCAAGTGTCAATAATGCGAGTTGCAATTATAAAGACAATGGTAATGTTACCACGCTAAGGATCAATGATTGTTTTGTACTTCCAACCGGCTTGCAGAATTTCCATGCATGGAAGAAAAATGATGAAGTATTGCTTGAATGGGAAACGTTCAATGAGCAGTCCGACATCGACCTATACGTAGAAAAAAGCACGGACGGAATTAATTTCAAGACGCTTCACCAGATTCATGGAAAAGGCCCTAACGCCAATAGCCAAAAATATAATTCATCCGATAAGGAAAAGGTATTGGTTCCAACCTATTATCGAATAAGGCTGAACGAAAACGGCAAGCATACACTAAGTAATACAATTGTCATCAACCCTTCTGCTTCAACTGACTGGGCACTGACCAAAGTATTGAATCCATTCAATGATTTCATTACACTGCAGGCATCAGTCCCACAGAAAGGTAAAATGGCATTCCTCTTAACAGATACCTATGGAAGAATCATCCTGAGAACCGAACAGGAATTTGAAAAAGGCACGTTTAATCACAGGATATCCCTGCCACAACATCTGCAAACAGGAATTTATATCCTCACGATACAGTATGCAAATAAAATAGAGAACGTGAAGCTGCTGAAGCAATAACATCTGTATTCAACCCAGGTACCTGCTGCTCCGCTAAGGCGGGGTGCTTTGATCCATACCCAGAAACAAATGCGAAGCACAACCTCGCATCTTGTAAGGACCCTCCCCAAAAGGAGGGTTTTTTATTGTTTTAATAGCATTTATACTGGAATAAAGTTCTTCCGCTGAATAGGCCCAGGGCATCAAAACTATCGCCTTCAGCATACCATTCCGTGAGATAACCGTCAGGAGAAAAAACGAGATTTTTCAGTACTGTGTTATAACTCTGATCGGCAACACCAAACTCGTCATAAGTGATCATGGAAATAGTACTTACAACGTTGGTGGATTTTTTTCCTATGTCAACTGCCATTACAAAAAAGAAAGATTCAAAATTATCCGGCATCACCTGTATGAAATTCTTTGCTGTCTTATTGATATCATAGGTCATCGTAGCTGTCAGCAGTTTTTGGTTAACACCTGTGACATTGGTATTACCCTCTACCTTGACCAGGTTACCGTTCGACCAGGTGTAGTTGAAATTTACTACAGTTCCGAGAATAGAAGGAATAGTGATGATCTTTTCAGAGAGGTATCCGCCAGCATTATAAACATAGTTGTATATTAAAGTATCACTGTTCGGATCTCCGGGGTCAGCCAATGTAAAAAACCTGACAACCCTTTTATTGGCGTCGGTGACAAAATAATCACTTGCTGTAATAAAAATAGTATCCCCTTTATAAGTCAGGTTAGCTGAGGCATCCAATTGCTGATTTACACTGTCATACGCTTCTATCCTGGTTGCCAGTCCCGCTAAATCAAAATCAGTAAATAGCGAATAGTTGCCAGCACCAGTTAACGAATCTGCAGCAATGATATTATTCACTTTGCAATTTTGGCCCAGAGGTGGGTTGATAACCGTATTATCTCTTCCTTCGATACTATATTCCTTGGAGCAGGAATATATCATGGTCGCCAGGACAATGACAGAAGAAAGTATTTTAATTCTCATAGTTAGTAGTTAACGTCACAACACCTGAACTTCATCATTTACTTCACTGCTGGTTTCAACAGTAGGAAAATTTTCTGCTCTTGGAGGAAAAAACTTTTTCTGAAAAAGAAGAATCATCAGGACGCCCATAGAAATAGAAGCATCGGCAATATTAAAAACAGGCCTGAAAAATTCAAAAGGTTCACCCCCCCAGACAGGAACCCATTTTGGAACTGTCGCATCTGTAATAATCGGGAAATAAAGCATGTCCACCACTTTACCATGCAAAAATCCTGCGTAACCCGAAGTAAAATCGTGACTAAATGCTGATCTGGCAACATTCTGTGTGAAAGGATCGCTATTTTCAAAAATCAGCCCATAAAAAAGACTGTCGATCAGGTTGCCAATAGCACCGGCATAGATCAATGTGGCACAAATGATAAATCCGGGGTGGTATTTACGACGAACGATGTGCATAATATAGACCGTACCAAAGATCACCGCCACCAGCCTGAACAAGGTAAGGGCCAGCTTTCCCCATTCTCCACCCAGTTTCCAGCCATAAGCCATCCCCTCATTTTCGATAAAATGCATGCGGAACCAGCTTAATCCCAAAACTGTCACATGCTCTTCTCCAAGATAATAATGCGTTTTGATATAAATCTTCAATACCTGATCGAGGAATAATATCACCAACGCAACAAAGAAAGCGGTCCTTAATTTCACAATCGAATTTTAAGGAACAAATATACTAATAATGGGCCCCATAGAAGACTAAGCTTATGCAAAATCTTATTCTTCGAAATATACCCGTTTAACCCTTTGGGATATCCCGGTCATTATATCGTAAGGAATGGTATCCGCCCATTCTGCCAACTTATTAACAGAAAGCGTTTTACCAAAAATGATCACTTCCTCCCCTTCCTCCAGTCCTGGAATATCCGTGACATCAATCATCGTCATATCCATGCAGACCAACCCTGCTACGGGAACCAGCTGGTTGCGGATCAACACCTTACCTATGCCATTACTCAAAGATCTTGGATATCCATCTGCATACCCGATCCGGATAGTGGCAATCCTGGAATCCCTGTTCAACACCCCTTTCCTGTTGTAGCCGACGCTTTCACCGGCCTTTACATCCCGGATCTGTGCAATTGTTGAGGTAAGGGAAGATGCTTCCTGGAGTTGGAGGGGTGCTCCATTCTTTTTTCCGGATCCATATAATCCGATTCCAAGTCTCACCATATCCATCTGCAAATCCGGATGACGATGTATAGCTGCAGTATTTGAAATATGTCGCAAAAACGAATAACCAAGCTGATCCGATAAATTATCAGCTGCATTTTTGAACTCAGTGGATTGCTTACGGGTAAATTCATCCTCCTTTGGATCTTCGCTGGCCACAAGATGCGTGAATACACTAACTACCCTGAACTGTGTGGAATTTTTAAGTTCTGCTGCCAAAGCTTCCAAATCTTTCTCTTCGAAGCCCAACCGGTGCATACCTGTGTCAAGCTTAATATGGATAGGATATTCATTAATGCCCTCAGCTTTCAGAAAATCCCTGAACTGATGCAACATTTGGAAAGAAAATATTTCCGGTTGAAGGTCAAACCCTGTAATGGCTGCAAACGATGCTTCTTCAGGATTCATTACCATTATGGGTGTACTAATACCCGCTTTACGCAAATCTGTCCCTTCATCCGTGTAAGCCACAGCAAGAAAATCCACTTTATGAAACTGCATCAGGTTTGCAATTTCATAGCTACCACTACCATAAGAAAATGCTTTCACCATTACCATCAGTTTTGTCTGTGGTGACAGATATTTCCGGTACTCATTCAAATTATGACTGATGGCAGTCAGATTGATCGATAATACAGTCTGGTGCATTTTCACCTCTAGCAACTGGTTGATCTGCTCAAATTCAAATACCCTGGCACCTTTGATGAGGATCAGTTCATCTTTATATTGTATGGGATGGAACTCTGCGATAAAATCTGTAGTGGACATAAACATTTCTGCTTCTATACCGGCGGTGGTAAATATGGTCAGATATTTACTCATTAATGGCCCGATACCCTTGAGTCGGTTGATCCTATTCCGCTTCAATATCGTCGCAATATGCAGGTAGAGTTCCCCTTCCGGAATACCACTCTCCGGAATATCAGAAAGTATTACAACGCGCTGATCATGTTGCTGCTGCTGAAGCAGAAAATCCAACGCCAGCTGTAACGAACTCAGATCAGCACTATAACTGTCATTGATCACCGTACACCGGTTTATTCCCTGCTTCATCTCAAGTCGCATGGCCAGTGTAGGAATTGTTTTCATTCCCTCAACTATGTCAGCTATATCCATCCCCATTCCCAGCATCACCATTGCACAGGTCACAGAATTTTCAACGGCTGCAGCGCCGGTAAATGGGATGGTATAATCAAATGCATCACCATGATAACGTAAACGTATATGCGTATTTCCGTCTTCCACCAGCGCACTGAGAAATTGCACATCGGCTCCTTCATTCCTGCTCCAGCGAAAACAGCGGATATTATTGGTCTCCTGGAATTGCATCACTTCTTCATCCAGCTCTTTATAATCCCGGCAATAAACCAATAATCCGGTGCCTGTAAAAAGAGAAAGTTTCTCCCTGATCTTTTCCCTGACACTGGTAAATCCTTCACTATGGGCCTCGCCGATATTGGTGAATATCCCTATGTCGGGTCGGATGATCCTTGCAAGTTTTTCCATTTCTCCTACCGTAGAAATTCCTGCTTCAAAAATGCCCAGCTCATCGTCGCTCTTCATTTGCCACACACTGAGTGGAACGCCGATCTGTGAATTATAACTTTTTGGATTTCTTACAATGGAATATCTATCCTGCAGTAAATGATTCAGCCATTCTTTAACGATGGTCTTTCCATTGCTGCCCGTGATGCCTATTACCGGGAAATTAAATTTTGAACGATGAAAGGCTACTAATGTTTGTAAAGCCATCAGCGTATCATCCACCAAAATAAAAACGGCTTCGGGAAATTCATTAATATCCGGTAAACGTGATACCACAAAACACCTGACCCCGCGAAGAAAAGCTTCCGCCAGGAAAATTTGCCCGTCCCTTCTATACCCGGCGATGGCGAAAAAAATGGAACCGGAGGGAAATAAAATCTTACGACTATCCGTAACGATATGATCAATGTGAACGCTTGTGCTGCCAACCTGCCTGCCGTTGACAATCCGGGCTATATCGTTCACTGTATATGCGGCCATTGTTTAACGTTCGCTGTTTTTTATAGCAATTTTTCTTCTTTCGTGATGCATTGAATAAAATACAGAACCGGCAATACAGACAACTATTACAGCAAGTGAAATATAGATATTGATCCTGATATCAAAAAATTCAATGAGCATTTTGATACCGATAAAGATCAATACAAGGGCGATCCCCTGCTGCAGGTAGTCAAATTTGTCAACGGCACCTTTCAGTAAAAAGAATAATGACCTCAGGCCCAGAATGGCAAATATGTTGGAAGAATATATCACCAGTATTTCATCAGAACTGAATGGTGCATTGGCTTTTTCCCTCACCAGCGATACAACAGTGGGAATGGAATCCAGTGCAAAAGCAATATCCACTGCTGCCAGCATCACCACAACTACGGTCAGAGAAGTGATAAATGTTTTGCCATGCAGTGTGATAAAATACCTTCCTTTTGGCTCCAGTTCAGACAACCGGAAAAAAGACTGCATGAACTTATATATTTTGCTCTGACCGGGATCATATTCAGCTTCATCTTTCTTGGTAAATAATTTATACCCGGTATACAACAGGAACAGACCAAACAGATATAGTATCGCATGGAATCTTTCGATGAGTTCAATGCCAACAGCAATAAAAATTATCCTTAACACAATGGCCAGTAAAATACCAATCAACAAAGCCCTCGCAGTATCATTTACCTCAACTTTGAAATAGGTAAATATGAGGATGAAGACAAAAATATTGTCTACACTGAGCGACCATTCCATCAGGTAAGCGGCGAAATATTTTGTAGCTACTACTTCAGATTTTTCGATCCACAGAAATATACAAAAGCCCATCGAAAGGCTCACCCAAAATAAAGTCTGCCATAATGCTTTGCGTATACTCACAGCAGTATCCTTCTTACTCAATATGCCGAGATCAAATACAAGGGCCAGTAAAAGAAGGAGGCCAAAAGTGAGATAAGTGATCTGGGTAGGGTTCATTGATATTTGCTTGGCAGCAAATATAATGTGATGGTGTGAGAATGCGGTATTGTGAGAATGCTAATGTGACAATTCACACTGAGTTGTCAATATTTAACGGGACAGATTGTCATTTCCCGAATTTCCTCTTTCGCAGAAATTGATAGATAGCAATGAATACAATGACCAATAAAATAGGAACCAGGATATTTAATAGTTGCCATTGAGTTTTATTGTCTTCAAATGCAGCCTTATCAAGTAACCTTAATGTATAGTCCTTACCCCTCGTTT
>Ga0207691_10003043_pt1 | contig 16350 bp, 15 predicted proteins | sample KBSM13metaG_FD_184327 | JGI IMG/M metagenome (GOLD analysis project Ga0207691, IMG submission 184327) | Miscanthus rhizosphere microbial communities from Kellogg Biological Station, Michigan, USA - KBS M1-3 metaG (SPAdes) (version 2) | ecosystem: Host-associated > Plants > Roots > Rhizosphere >... | reverse complement strand
GCCGCGCACGCGAGCGATCACGCTCAGGTCCGGCGGCATCTTGCCGAAGAACTGCTTGGCGTGGTCCTCGGTCAGCGCGACCTGCACCTGCTCGCCCACCTTGGCGCCGGTGAAGTTGAGGTTCGCCTGGACATCGTCCTCGCTCAGGCCCAGGTCCTCGGCCATGCGCGAGTAACGCAGGTACTTCAGCGAGTGGCAGCCGGAGCAGTAGTTCATGTACAGCTTGGCGCCACGCTGCAGCGATGCCTGGTCGCCCAGGTCGGTACCCGAGTGCAGGGTGTCGCCGCCTTCCGACGCGAGCGCGGAGGCAGACAGCAAGCCGGCGAACAACGCCATGGTGAACAGCGTGGCGAATTTGCGCGTCATCGGGCGGAAGGCCTTAGTCATGCGTGGTCACCCGTTCCGGCACAGGCTTGGTCTTGTCGATCCTGGTCCACAGCGGCATGGTGATGAAGAACACGAAGTAGAGGAAGGTCAGCACGCGGCCGATGATCGTCTCGACCGGGTCGGTACCCGGGCCGGCGCCGATCTTGCCCAGCCACACGAAGCACACGGCGAACATCAGCAGCATCGCCCACGAGATCCAGCCGCGGTAGCGGTAGGACTTGACCGGCGACTTGTCGAGCCACGGCACCAGGAACAGCACCGCGATGGCCGCGAACATCACCAGCACGCCCCACAGCTTGATCGCGAAGAACGAGGGGACGACGCGCAACATCGCGTAGTACGGCGTGAAGTACCACACCGGCTTGATGTGCGCGGGCGTCACCAGGCGGTTGGCCTCGGTGAAGTTGTCGTGTTCCAGGAACAGCCCGCCGAAGGTCGGCGCGAAGAAGATGATGAAGGCCGCCAGGATCAGGAAGAACCCGACGCCGACCATGTCCTTGACCGTGTAGTAGGGATGGAACGGGATGGCGTCGGATGGCGCGGTCGGCGACCAGCGATTGCCCTTGGGACCCTTCTTGACGTCGATGCCGTCGGGATTGTTCGATCCGACTTCGTGCAGAGCGCCCAGGTGCAGCACCACCAGCAGCAGCAGCACCAGCGGCAGCGCGATCACATGCAGCGCGAAGAAGCGCCCAAGGGTCGCGTCGCCGGGCAGGTAATCGCCCATGATCCATTCGGTCAGTCCCTGGCCAATGACCGGGATCGCGCCGAAGAGCGAAATGATTACCTTCGCGCCCCAGAACGACATCTGGCCCCACGGCAGCACGTAGCCCATGAAGGCTTCGGCCATCAACACGAGGTAGATCACCATGCCCAGGAGCCACACCAGTTCACGCGGCTTCTGGTAACTCCCGTAGAGCAGCCCACGGAACATGTGCAGGTACACGACGATGAAGAACAGCGACGCGCCGGTTGTGTGCATGTAGCGGATCAGCCAGCCCCACTCCACGTCGCGCATGATGTATTCGATCGAGGCGAAGGCTTCCGTCGCATTCGGCTTGAAGTGCATCGTCAGGAAGATGCCGGTGACGATCTGGTTGACGAGCACCAGCAGCGCCAGCGAACCGAAGTAGTACCAGAAGTTGAAATTCTTCGGGGCGTAGTACTCGGTCATGTGCTTGCGGTACATCGGCATCATGCCGGGCGCGCGCGCGTTGACCCAATCCATCACGTTGCCGGCGGTGCGGGTGATCACATTCGCCATGGCTTACGCAACTCCTTTCGGGTCGACGCCGATCACGATCGTGGTGTCGTTCTCGTAATGGTGCGGCGGCACCAGCAGGTTGATCGGCGCGGGCACGCCGTCGAACACCCGGCCGGACAGGTCGAAACGAGACTTGTGGCAGGGGCAGAAGTAGCCGCCCTTCCAGTTCGGGTCGAACGGCTCGGGCTTGATTTCGGCCTTCATCTCAGGCGAGCAGCCCAGATGGGTGCACAGGCCGACCAGCACCGAGATCTCCGGTTTGATCGAGCGGTAGTGGTAGTCGCCCTTCAGTACATAGGCGGGCTGCTGGTCGGTGTTGGTCGACTTGGGATCGCGCATGCGCGGATCCAGGGTGGGAAGCAGGTCGAGCATCTGCTTCGTGCGCTTGACGATCCAGATCGGCTGGCCGCGCCACTCGAGCACCATGCGCGTGCCTTCGGCCAGCGCGCTGATGTCGGCGGTAATGGGCGCACCGGCCAGCTTGGCCCGCGCGCTGGGATTCCAGGACTTGATGAAGGGAACGGCGAGGAATCCCGCCCCGACCGCACCGACGACCGCCGTCGTCGCCGTCAGGAACCGGCGCCGGCCAAGGTTGTCCAAACGCTCGTCAACCGCATCACTGCCCATCCGGCACTCCGCAAAGACACGCTACAGACCATTCGCCGGGACCGCGCCATGCGCTGGCATCCGACGCCGCAAAGACGGGGAAGTGTAACGGAACGCTGAATCGGCCGACAACGTGTTGTACCGCGGACGGCAATGGCGAACCCGGCCGTTGCAGCCGGCGGGAGGCGTCAGCGCGTCGCCAGGCCGCCGCGATATCGTTGCGCGAGCAGGCCCACGCGCTGCACATAGCGCTGGGTTTCGCTGTACGGCGGCACGCCGCGGTACTTGTCGACCGCCCCCTCGCCGGCGTTGTAACCGGCCGCGGCCAGGGTCAGGTCGCCGTTGAAGCGCTTGAGCAGGAATGCCAGGTACCGCACGCCGCCGCGGATATTCTGGGCGGCATCGAATGGATTGCCGACGCCGAACCTGCGCGCGGTGGCCGGCATCAACTGCATCAATCCCTGCGCACCCACGCGCGACAACGCATTGGGGTTGAACGCCGACTCGGCGTGGATGATCGCCCGGACGATCGATTCCTCGACGCCGAAATCCTTCGACGCGGCGGCAATCTCGGCCGAGTAGGCGTTGGTGTTCAGTCGCAGCGTGCGGAAGTCCACGCCCGGCTTGGCCGCGCAGGCGTAACAGGTTTCCATGAAGCTGTACTTGATGGTGCGCATCGCCGAGATGCCGGTGCCGCGCGGTGGCTTGCTGGTGTAGTGGCGGACGCCGTCCTGGATGTATGCATAGACCTGCCCGCGCACGAGGTGCGGCGCCTGGTAGGGCATGGGAGCAGCGGATGCCAGCGCCGGAGCCGATTGCGTCGCAGGCTCGGCGACGGAGGCTGGCGAACCCTCGACGACATTGGCGGGGATCGCGCTACCCACGGAGGGCATCGCCTGGGGGGTGCGCGGGGTGGATGATCGAGAGCGGGTGGCCTTGAAACTGCTCACGGCGACGCAGTTGGCGCCCGCGATTCGCTTGCTCGAATAGTTGCGTACCCCGTCGCCACCGTCGCAACGGTAGACGGTGCCGGCCACGGCCGGCGCCGCGACCAGCAGGCAGAGCACCGCAAGGATTCCCCGTACCCCTTTCATGGGCGTGACGGTAGCGTCATGGTTTGGGCTTGACAAGTGCTTGATTTATATGAACGAAGGCCATCGTTTACATGAACGTCGCCGCCGAGTGGTAGCGGTCGCGAGCCGGTAGACTGGCGCCCCCTCCGGCGCGGATTCACCGCCGCCCTCCCGGACCGAGACCAAATGACCGACCAGCCTGCGCTCGCGCGCTCCAAGCCTTCGGCGGCCGCCCCCGTCACGAAAGGCAAGCTCTTCATCAAAACCCACGGCTGCCAGATGAACGAGTACGACTCGTCCCGCATGGCCGACGTCCTGGCCGCGTCCGATGGCATGGAACTGACCGATAACGTCGAAGAAGCCGACGTGATCCTGGTCAATACCTGCTCGATCCGCGAAAAAGCCCAGGAGAAAGTCTTCAGCCAGCTGGGTCGCTGGCGCGCGCTCAAGCAGGCCGGCAAACCGGTACTGATTGGGGTAGGAGGTTGCGTGGCGTCCCAGGAGGGCGCAGCCATCGTGAAGCGCGCCCCCTATGTGGATCTCGTCTTCGGCCCGCAGACCCTCCACCGCCTGCCCGAACTGATCCAGGCACGTCGTGAGTCCGGCCAGCCGCAGGTCGACATCAGCTTTCCCGAGATCGAGAAATTCGATCGCCTGCCCGAACCCCGGGCAGAAGGCCCGAGCGCCTTCGTGTCGATCATGGAAGGCTGCTCGAAGTACTGCTCGTTCTGCGTGGTTCCCTACACGCGCGGCGAGGAAGTCAGCCGCCCGTTCGAGGACGTGCTGGTCGAAGTCGCGCAACTCGCCGCGCAGGGCGTGCGCGAGGTGAACCTGCTTGGGCAGAATGTGAACGCCTACCGCGGGCCGTATGGCGAGGGCGAGATTGCAGATCTCGGCCTGCTCATCCGCGCCATCGCCCAGATCGACGGCATCGGCCGCATCCGCTTCACCACTTCGCATCCGCTGGAGTTCTCCGACTCCCTGATCGATGCCTATCGGGACGTACCGCAACTCGCCAACTACCTGCACCTGCCGGTGCAGTCGGGCAGCGATCGGGTGCTCTCGGCGATGAAACGCGGGTACACGGCACTGGAGTTCAAGCAGAAGATCCGCAAGCTGCGTGCGGTGCGCCCCGACATCTCGATCTCCTCGGATTTCATCGTGGGCTTCCCGGGTGAAAGCGATGCCGATTTCGAGCGCACGATGAAACTGATCGAGGACGTCGGTTTCGACCAGTCGTTCTCCTTCATCTATTCGCGCCGCCCGGGTACGCCGGCCGCAGACCTCGCCGACGACACGCCCGCGAGCGTCAAGCACACCCGGCTGGAACGGCTGCAGGCGCACATCAATGCGCACTCGGCGACGATTTCGCAGGCGATGGTCGGCAGCGTGCAACGCGTGCTGGTCGAAGGCCCCTCGCGCAAGGACCCGAATGAGCTCACCGGCAAGACCGAGAACATGCGCTCGGTGAATTTCGCCGGCCACGCGCGATTGATCGGGCAGTTCGTCGATGTCGCCATCACCGAGGCGATGACGAATTCGTTGCGGGGGCGGATCGCCGGGACGATGTAACCCCGTGGCCTTCTGATCGGTCTGCTGCTAATCCAGCCGCTTGCGGAACCTGGCGATCGCGAGCGTCATCATCACCGCGGTAAAGGCGACCAGCGCGAGCACGTCGGGCCATAGCTCGAACAACCCTGCCCCGCGCAGCATCACGCCGCGGATGATGCGCAGGAAGTGGGTCAACGGCAGCACCTCGGCCAACCACTGGATCACCGTCGGCATGCCCGCGAACGGGAACATGAACCCCGACAGCAGGATCGAGGGCAGGAACACGAAGAACGTCATCTGCATCGCCTGGAACTGCGATTGCGCCTTGGTCGAAATCAGCAATCCGAGCGTGAGGTTCGCCAGGATCAACAAGACCGACGCGACGTAGACATCGAGAACGCCACCCCGCACCGGCACGTTGAACAGCCACACGCCGAGCGCAAGCACGACGGTGGTCTGGATCAGCCCGATGACGGCATACGGCAACACCTTTCCGACCATCAACTCGCTGCGGCTGACCGGCGTGGCGATCAGCAGTTCCATGTTTCCGCGCTCGCGTTCGCGCACGATGGCGACGCCGGTGAACAGCACCATCGTCATCGTCAGGATCACGCCGATCAGCCCCGGCACGATGTTGATGGCCGATCGCCGCTCCGGGTTGTAGAAGGCGAGCACGCTGATCGGATTCTGCACGGTCTGGTCCGGCCCCAGCCGTTGCTGCAATCCCACGCGCGCGGCAGCAGAGCTGTCGATCGGCACCTGCGCCAACTGCAGCGCCGCGCTCTGCACGACGGTATCGCTGCCGTCGACGAGGATCTGCACCGCCTCGCGACCATCGAGGCGGCGGCGTTCGAAATCGGGCGGGATCGAAACGCCGATGCTGATCTTCCCACGGCGCAGCATCGCCACGAGTTCCGGCGACGCATGCGCGATTGCGACGGGTCGGATCACGCCGGTCGCGAGCATGTCCATCACCAGGGCGCGCGATCCGGCTGTCCCGGATTCGTCGGCGATCCCCGCGGACAAGCCGCGCAGGTTGAGGTTGATCGCGTAACCGAACAGCACCAGCTGCATCACCGGGATCCCCACGATCATCGCCAGGGTCACCCGATCACGCCGCAACTGGCGCAGCTCCTTCAGCACGATCGCATACAGCCGCCGCCAGTTCATGCGGCCCGCTCCGTGTCTTCGACACCCGAACGATCCCGGTGCGTCGCCGCGACGAATACGTCCTCGAGATTGGGCGCAACCGCCTGCATCCCGGCCTGCGGATCGACTCGCGTCAACGCATCACGCAACCGCGATTCGATATCGTCCTGATCCGATACGAGCACGCGCAGCGCATTTCCGACCTGCGACACGCTGGCGACACCTTCGACTCGCTGCAGCGCCGGCTGCATCCGCCGCGGCTGCGCGGCATGCACCTCGAACGTGCGTCCATCCAGTTGCGCCATCAATTCCTTCGGCGTGCCATCACCGACCAGCTTGCCGCGATCGAGGATCACCAGACGATGGCAGCGCTCGGCTTCATCCATGAGATGGGTGGATACCAGGATCGTGGTGCCCGCATCGGCGAGTTCGAAGAGCTTCTCCCAGAAGTCGCGACGCGATTCGGGATCCACCGCGCTCGTCGGCTCGTCGAGGAACAGCAATTCGGGTTCGTGGATGACGGCGCAGGCGAGCGCCAGTCGCTGCTTCTGTCCGCCACTGAGCGTCCCGGCCAACTGCTGCTGTCGATCGTCGAAGCGATACTGCCGGACCAGCGCGTCGATGCGCTGCACGGCCGCCGCGTGCGGGATGTCCTGGACGGCGGCAAGGAACTCGAGGTTTTCGCGCACCGTGAGGTCCTCGAACAGCGAGAACCGCTGCGTCATGTACCCGCTGCGCCGACGCAGCGCCTCCGCCTCGCGCGGAACCTGCAGGCCAAGCACCTCGATGTCGCCGGCCGTCGGCGTAAGCAACCCGCACAACATCCGGATCGTCGTCGACTTGCCCGATCCGTTGGGCCCGAGGAAGCCGTGGACGCGCGCTTCCGGAATGTCCAGGTCGACATGATCGACCGCGACCAGATCGCCGAAGCGCTTGGTCAGGCCGCGTGCCCGGATCGCGAGCCCCGGTTCATCGTGCGCGCTCACTTCGGAAAATCGACCTGCACGGGGAGTCCGGCCGGCAGCCGCGCAGCATTCCTGTCCAGCTGGACCTCGGCCAGGTAACTCAGGCGCGCGGCGTCCTCCCCGGTAAGCGCGTAGTACGGCGTGAACCCGGGTTCGCTTCGGATCATCCGCACACGCCCGTTGAATGCCTTCGATTGGCCATCGACACGCACCCGCAGCGGGTCGCCGACATGCACGTTCGCTCGTTGCCTCTCGGGGACGTAGATGCGCGCATAGGGGGCATCGCCCACGAGCAGGATGGCCAGCGGAGAGCCGACCGGCGCCTGGTCGCCGAGTCGATACGGGAGACTGTCGACCAGGGCGTCGCGCGGCGCGACGACGTCGAGCTTTTCCAGCGTCACCGCCTGCGCCACCGCCTGTGCCTGCGCCGCCTGCAACGCCGCCTCGCCCTGCGCGAGTTCTTCGCGACGCGTGCCGTGTTCGAGTTCAGCCAGTGCCGCTGTCGCCGCCCGCACTTGCGCCTGTGCATTGCCGGCCGCGGCGCGTGCGCGATCGACGTCGGCTGCCGCCACGAGCTCCCTGCGTCCGAGCGGTTGCAGGCGCGCGTAGTAGGCGGCCGCATCACGGGACTGTGCCTGCGCGGCCGCCAAGTGCGCGCGCGCCTGCGCGATCGCTTCAACCCGTGGCCCCGCCTCGAGTTCCGACACCGCAGCCTGCTGGCGTTGCACTTCGGCCCGCGCCGCCTGCGTCGCCGCCTGCGTGCGCGTTGCTTCCAGCCGCAGCAGCAACTGGCCGCCGCGGACCCGCTCGCCTTCGCGGACATCGATCGCGACGATGCGTTCGGCGGCCGGCGCCGGTACCGTGATGCGATCGTATTCAAGCGTGCCGAGCGCCTTCGGGATGTCGTCCCGGCATCCGCCCAGCACGAGCAGCGCAGCCAGCGACAGCACGCAACTTGCGGACGCGGTGTACGACGTCATGCGCAGTCCCCTCGCCGCCCTCCGGTGGCGAGCGCATACAGGCCCATCACCGACATGCCGACGACACTCCGCGATCCGCGCATCGTCCCCGCCTCCAGTTGCGGCGATAGCCAGCGCACTTTGCGAAACTTCCCCCGGCGGCGCAAGCTTGCCCCTCGCACACCACACGCCACTGAAGTCAGCCCCCGATGCCTTCAAGCAACATGTCCGCCCGCTCCTCGGAGTTCGCGCTCGACCCCGCCGACGCCGAACGGCTGGCCAACCTCACCGGTCCCTTCGACGCCCACCTGCGCCTGCTGGAGCTTCGCAACGGCGTGGAGATCGCCAATCGCGGCAATATCTTCCGCATCACCGGCACCGACGGCGCGGTCGGGCGAACCGAGAAGCTGCTGCGGCAGCTGTGGGACGATGCCGCAAGCGAAACGCTGACCGCGCCTGCGATCCACCTGCGCCTGGCGGAAGCCGACTCCAGCACTCCGCAGACCAGCGACATCGAGCCACAGGACGTCACCATCAAGGTGAAGCGCGGCACGGTGCGCGGGCGTGGCGCCAACCAGACACGCTACCTGCATGCGATCGCCACGCACGACATCAATTTCGGCATCGGCCCGGCCGGGACCGGCAAGACCTTCCTGGCCGTTGCGATGGCGGTCGAAGCACTCAACGAATCCCGCGTACAGCGCCTGATCCTGGTGCGCCCGGCGGTGGAAGCCGGCGAAAAGCTCGGCTTCCTGCCGGGCGACCTGACGCAGAAGGTGGACCCTTACCTGCGTCCCTTGTACGACGCGCTCTACGAGATGCTCGGCGTGGAGAAGGTCATCAAGCTGCTGGAGAAGAACGTCATCGAGATCGCGCCGCTGGCCTACATGCGCGGGCGCACGCTCAACGATGCGTTCGTCATCCTTGACGAAGCGCAGAACACGTCGATCGAGCAGATGAAGATGTTCCTGACCCGGATCGGATTTGGATCGACGGCGGTCGTTACCGGCGACATGACCCAGATCGACCTGCCCAAGCACCAGAAGTCGGGCTTGAAGGACGCCATCGAAGTTCTGCGCGGCGTCGACGGGATCAGCTTCACGTTCTTCGAATCGCGCGACGTCGTGCGCCATGCGCTGGTCGCGCGCATCGTCAACGCCTACGACGCGCGCGATGCTCACGATGCGGAAACGGGCTCGGCGTAGGATGCGAACGCCCCCCCGGCTTCCCACCGCGCTCCCATGACCGCGACCCGATGACAAAAGGTCCGATCCGCCTCGACGTTTCCGTTGGCTATGCCGTGCCGCGCGCGGGCTTGCCGTCGGCCATGAGCTTCCGCAAGTGGGTTGCCGCCGCCCTCGCCAACCGCATCCGCGAAGCCGATCTGGCCGTGCGCATCGTCGGCGCCCGCGAAGGGCGCGCGCTCAACCGGCACTATCGCGGCAAGGATTACGCGACCAACGTGCTGAGCTTCCCGGCCGACGTCGCAGGAGGCGTCAAGCTACCCAAGGGCGTGACCATGCCGCTGCTCGGCGACCTCGTGCTGTGCGCCCCCGTGATCGCCCGCGAGGCGCGCGAGCAGAAAAAGCCGGTCCTTGCGCATTACGCCCATCTCACCGTCCACGGCGCCCTGCACCTGCTGGGCTGGGACCACGACAACGACGCCGACGCCGACTGCATGGAGCGGCTGGAGAGGGAGATCCTCCACGACCTCGGAATCGAGGATCCCTACGTGGAGCGTGGATAGAGCACCGAACCGGCCGGTTCACCGGTGCCCGGCCCGGCCGCGCTAGACTTCCCGCGCCGCCACAAGGCCTTCGCAAGCACAGCATGTCCGAGGACGACAGTAGCAACACCCCGCCCGAACGGCCTTCCGAACGCCGTTCCTGGCTTGACCGCATCGGTTCGATGCTTTCCGGCGAGCCGTCCACCCGCGAGGACCTGGTCGAACTGCTGCGCGATGCGCAGGCCGACGGGCTGATCGCCGCCGACACGCTGCGGATGATGGAAGGGGCGATCGCGGTGTCCGACCTCACCGTCGGCGATGTCATGATCCCGCGCGCGCAGATGGTCGCGCTGCCGGCGGACGAGCGCTTCCTGACGCTGATGAAGCAGGTGGTCGAATCCGGCCACTCGCGCTTCCCGGTGCACGGCGAGGACCGGGACGAGATCCTCGGCATCCTGCTGGCGAAGGACCTGCTGCGGGGCGTGGTGTCCGACAACGGCCCAGGTTCGGTCCGCGAATTGCTGCGTCCTGCGGTGCTGATCCCGGAGTCGAAGAAACTCAACGTGCTGCTGCGCGAGTTCCGCCAGTCGCGCAACCACATGGCGATCGTGATCGACGAGTACGGCGGCGTCGCCGGGCTGGTTACGATCGAGGACGTACTCGAACAGATCGTCGGCGACATCGACGACGAACACGACGAGGCCGAGGATCCGCAGGCGCTGATCGCCGCGCAGGCTGACGGCCAGTACGTGGTGGACGCGCTTACTCCAATCTCCGATTTCAACGAGCGCTTCGGCGCCGATTTCGACGACGACGAATACGACACCATCGGCGGCCTGGTGACGGCCGCGATCGGCCACCTGCCGGAGGCCGGCGAGGAACTCACGCTCGGCCGCTTCAGTTTCCGCATCGCGCGCGCCGATGCGCGCCGACTGCATGCGCTGCATGTCAGCGTGCATGCCGATCACTGATCGCGTGCGCCTGCTGCTGTTGCTGATCCTCGCCCTGGTTTCGGGCGGGTTGTCCGCGGCGCCATCGCCAGCGCTTCGCATCGGCGTCATGACGATGCAGCCGGGCGAGATTTTCTGGGAGCGCTTCGGCCACGACGCCATCGTGGTCGACGACCCTTCGCGCGGCGAGCCGGTGTCCTACAACTTCGGCTTCTTCGATCCCTCCGAACCGGATTTCGTTCCGCGCTTCATTCACGGCCGGATGCGCTACCAGTTGGTCGCATTGCCGATGCGCGAGGACCTGGCCTACTACCAGCAGGTCGGGCGCGGCGTGTCGCTGCAATGGTTGAACCTCACCCCCGTGCAGGCGCGCCGGCTGGCCGATGCGCTCGCGGTCAACGCACTGCCGCAGAACGCGCGCTACGGCTACGACTATTTCACCGACAACTGTTCGACGCGCGTGCGCGATGCGCTCGATAACGCACTCGATGGCCGCCTGAAGCGTGAGTTGTCGGCACGCTCGCGCGGCAACACCTATCGAAGCGAGGCCGTGCGCCTGGCGTCGCCCGCACCGCTCATGTGGCTCGGATTCGACATCGGCCTGGGCCCGTTCGCGGACGTGCCGTTGGCGCGCTGGCAGGAAGCGTTCGTGCCGATGCGCCTGGCCGACAGCCTGCGCGAAGCGACGAACAGCGACGGACGACCACTCGTCCGATCCGAACAGGTGCTGCTGCCGCATCGCATCGCGCCGGAGCCCGCGGAGTTCGCCAGGCCATGGTGGCCATGGCTGCTGTCGGGCCTCGCCGCGGGGTTGGCGCTCTTGCTGCTCGGCCGCTTCGTTCCGCGTGGACTGGCGACAACGGCAATCGCGATCTGGGCGGTCTGCACGCTGCTCGGCCTGCTGATGCTGTTCATCTGGTTCGGCACCGCGCATCGCGCAGGCTGGGCCAACCAGAACCTGCTGCTGCTCAATCCGCTGTGCCTGCTATTGCTGCCGGGGGGATGGCGGCGGTTGCGCGGACGCGATGCAGGGAGGGTATTCGACCGGATGCTCGGCGTGATCGCGATCTGCGCCGTGGTCGCATGGATCATGCGCTGGCTGCCGTTTCCCGAACAGGACAACACGCACTGGATTGCCCTGCTCCTGCCGATCCATCTCGCCCTGTGGTCGGCCCTGCGGTGGCGTTGACCTTGCCGCTCCGGGGCAGCCGGAGCAGGATGGCCGCATGAACGACATTGCCTTGCCCGCCTGCGTCATCAACTGCGCGGCCTACGACCGCAACGGCGTGCGCCGCGACATTACCCTGGACGAGATCAGCGACGTACTCGAGGTCGACGACGGCAGTTTCGTCTGGGTCGGGATGCATGAGCCGGCGGGTGAGTTGCTGGACAAGCTGCAGGAGGAGTTCGGCCTGCACGACCTCGCCATCGAGGATGCGCAGCACGCGCACCAGAGGCCGAAGATCGAGGCCTACGGTGATTCGCTGTTCGTGGTGATGCACACCGCGCAGGTGGTCGGAGGCCACATCAGTTTCGGGGAGACATATGCGTTCCTCGGTGTGCGCTACCTGGTGACGGTGCGGCATGGCGCGTCGCTTTCGTACGCCCCGGTGCGCGCACGCGTGGAACGCGAACCCGAACTGCTCGCGCTCGGCCCATCGTATGGCCTGTACGCAATCTTCGACTTCATCGTCGATCACTACATGCCGATTTCGACCGAGTTCCGCGACGAGCTCAACAAGCTCGAACGGGACATCTTCGCCGAGAACTATCGCCGCGACACCATCGTCAAGCTGTACGACCTCAAGCGCGAACTGACCCAGCTGCGCCTCGCCGTCGCGCCGCTTCAGGACATCCTGTCGCAGCTGATCCGCGTGCACTCGGAGTTGGTTCCCAAGGAGGTGCGTCCGTATTTCCGCGACGTGCTCGACCACGCGATGCGCGTCAACGAAGCCACCGACACCATGCGCGAGATGATCACCGCCGCCATGGGCGTCAACCTGTCGCTGGTTACGATCAACCAGGGCGAAGTCGTCAAGAAACTGGCCGGATGGGCGGCGCTGCTGGCGGCGCCGACGCTGATCACGAGTTGGTACGGAATGAACTTCCAGTACATGCCCGAACTGCACGGACGTTACAGCTACTACGTGTTGATCGCGGTCGTGGCGCTCGTATGCATCTCGCTGTATCGCTACCTGCGCAAGGTGCGGTGGCTGTAGAACGCCCGCAAGCGTGGTTCCGTCGCGCGCGGCGGCGCGGCCCGGAATCCTCGCCGCCATTGGCCCTAGCGGCGCACTAACGGATGCTGCTGTCGTCCCACCCGCCATGCTTGCGCCGATCCTTGCCGCTGCGGCGATCTTCCTTCTGCGGCTCGAACCGGATCTCCTCGCGGCGATCGGAAGTCTTGCGCCGATCCTGCCCTTTGCGGCGTTCCGGCCCGCGATAGAGTTGCGGTGTCTTGTCGTCGCTGATCATGAGCGTTCCCCTGCGCCGAGCCGGCTGAACCGGACGCCCCCGCGTCCGGGCGCAGAATCCCCCGCCCGCCGCCCGCGGTCAAGGGATGGCTTCCGGGCTTGATCGGGATCAAGGCGCCCCCGGGCGGCGGCCCATAACCTGCCCCGCATGGCCAGCACCCCCGCATTCGACCCCGCGCTCCTGCGCCGTTACGACCGGCCGGGCCCGCGCTATACCTCCTATCCCACCGCGCCGCGGTTCCATCCCGGCTTCGGGGAGGCGCAGTTGCGCGATGCGGCCCAAGCCAGTAACGGCGATCCGATCCCGCGGCGCCTGTCGCTGTACGTACACGTGCCCTTCTGCATGAGTCCGTGCTTCTACTGCGGCTGCAACCGGATCATCACCCGCGACCTCACCCGCGCTGACACGTATCTCACGCGGCTGTACCGCGAGATCGGCATGACGGCGGAACTCTTCGACCGCGACCGCGAAGTGATCCAGCTGCATTTCGGTGGAGGCACGCCCAACTTTCTCTCACCGGCGCAATTGCAGGAGCTCGTGGACTGCCTGCGTCGGCATTTTTTATTCTCGTCGTCCCCCGACCTGGACCTGTCGATCGAACTGGATCCGCGCTTCATAGATCCCGCGGGCATCGCGGCTCTCGCCAAGGTCGGTTTCAATCGTGCCAGCCTCGGGGTGCAGGATTTCGATCCCGCGGTGCAGGAAGCGGTCAACCGCATCCAGAGCGTCGAGGAAACGCGCGCGGTGGTCGATGCTTGCCGCGCGCATGGCTTGCGTTCGGTCAACATCGACCTGATCTACGGATTGCCGAAGCAAAGCCTCGAAGGCTTCGCACGTACGCTCGACACCGTGATCGGCATGCGCCCCGATCGCCTTGCCATCTACAGTTACGCGCACCTGCCGGAACTGTTCAAGCCGCAGCGGCAGATCGATGCCGCCGATTTGCCCGACACCGACACCAAGCTGTCGCTGCTGCAGCTGGCGATCGACAAACTAACGCGCGCCGGCTACGTCTACATCGGCATGGATCATTTCGCCCTGCCGGACGACGATCTGGCGCGGGCGCAGGAGCGCGGAAGCCTGCACCGCAACTTCATGGGATACACCACCCATGCCGACAGCGACCTTATCGGGCTGGGCGTGAGTGCGATCAGCCATATCGGCGACAGCTTCAGCCAGAACCCGCGAGACCTCCCGAGCTGGCAGATCGCCATCGACGAGGGCCGGCTGCCGGTGTATCGCGGGATGCGCCTGGACGAGGACGACCTGCTGCGCGCCGACCTGATCCAGCAGCTGATGTGCCAGGGCGAAATCCCGGTGGCGGCGCTGGAGCGGCGTTATGCGATCGATTTCGACACGTATTTCGCCGACGCGCTCGAAAGACTCGCCCCCCTGGCGGCCGATGGGCTGGTGCGACACGAGCCGGGCCGCATCCTCGCCACTACACGGGGTCGACTGCTGTTGCGTAATATTGCGATGTGCTTCGACCGATACCTCGACCAGCCCGCGGACGCCAGCTCCGGCCAGCCGCGCTTCTCGCGCGCGATCTGATCGCCCGGATCGCGCCGTGAACGACACCGCATTCCCGCGGATCGACCGGCGGGTACTCGCCGACGACGGCGATGCGCTCAATTTCTGCAGTACCTGCGCGTTCTCGCAGGCCTGCCTGTCGCAGGGCATGGACAAGAGCGCGCTGATGGACCTGCACGTGCTGGTGGAGCACGTCGGCCCGATCCATGCGGGCGACCATGTGTTCCGCGAGGGCGATCCGTTCGACGCGATCGCCGCGGTGCGCGCCGGCACGGTCAAGACCTATGTCGTGGACCGCGACGGCCATGAACACGTGCTCGGCTTCCACCTGCCGGGCGAGGTGATCGGCCTCAACGCTATCGACGAGGAACATTACCCCTGCAACGCCGTGGCGTTGGACACGGTGATGCTGTGCCGGTTTTCCTTTCCGAAGATCTCGGTGCTCGCCACCCGCGTCCCCGGCCTGCAGCAACACCTGTTCCGCCTGCTCAGCCGCGACATCGGCAATGCCGCGCTGCTGGCGGGCGACTGGACGGCCGACCAACGCATGGCCGCGTTCCTCGTGGGACTCTCGCGAAGGCTGGCGGCACGGGGCTTTTCGCCAGACCGCTTCCAGCTGACGATGGCGCGTACGGACATCGCCAATTACCTGCGCCTGGCGCCGGAAACCGTCAGCCGGGTCCTCAAGCGCTTCCAGGCCGACGGCCTGCTGAAAGTCGACCGGCGCGAACTCGAACTGATTCATCGCGACCAGCTCGAGGCGCTGGCGGCCCCGATCCTGCGTCACTGATCCCGGCGGCGCCCCCGAACCTCCCAGCACGGCGGCCGATTCGCCTTTCGGGCGCGACAGGATCGCGCCCGATGGCGCGCGAATTGATTTGAATCAAATCCGATCGCGGGCGCGCCCCTGAAAATACGCGCGCCAACGACCGGGGATTTCCATGAGTTCCAACCCAGCCATAGCGCCTGCCAGTGCGTTCTACAACGACCGGGTCGTCCGCCAGTTCGCCGTCGCCACGATCCTATGGGGCATCGTCGGCATGGCGGTCGGGGCTTTCATCGCCGCGCAGCTGTACTGGCCGACGATCGGGGGAGGCATTCCCTGGCTGAGTTACGGACGGCTGCGGCCGCTGCACACCAATGCTGTGATCTTCGCCTTCGGCGGCAGCGCGCTGTTCGCGACGTCACTCCACGTAGTGCAACGCACCTGCCACGTGCGGTTGCTCTCCGACAAGCTCGCGAGTTTCGTGTTCTGGGGCTGGCAGGCCATCATCGTCGCGGCCGCGATCACGCTTCCGATGGGCCTGACCCAGGGCAAGGAATACGCCGAGCTCGAATGGCCGATCGACATCCTGATCGCGATCGTGTGGATCGCGTACGCGGTGCTGTTCTTCGGCACGATCGCCAAGCGGCGTGTCAACCACATCTATGTCGCCAACTGGTTCTATGGCGGCTACATCCTCGCCATCGCGTTGCTGCACATCGTCAACAACATCGCGATCCCGGCCGGTCTCGACAAGTCCTATCCGGTCTACAGCGGCGCGGTGGATGCCATGGTGCAGTGGTGGTACGGCCACAACGCGGTGGGCTTCATGCTGACCGCTGGCTTCCTGGGGATGATGTATTACTTCGTGCCGAAGCAGGCCGGGCGCCCCATCTATTCGTATCGCCTGTCGATCGTGCATTTCTGGGCACTGATCGCGATCTACATGTGG
>Ga0207691_10003042_pt1 | contig 16353 bp, 18 predicted proteins | sample KBSM13metaG_FD_184327 | JGI IMG/M metagenome (GOLD analysis project Ga0207691, IMG submission 184327) | Miscanthus rhizosphere microbial communities from Kellogg Biological Station, Michigan, USA - KBS M1-3 metaG (SPAdes) (version 2) | ecosystem: Host-associated > Plants > Roots > Rhizosphere >... | reverse complement strand
CGTCGACCTCGGCGGCGCCGACGGCCGGCTCCTCGCGCGCCAGCGGAAGGATGACCACGAATGAGTTGTCGTCGGCGTCGTAGGTGGCGTCGCCACCCTGCGCCCGGGCGAGCTCACGCACGATGTAGAGCCCAAGGCCGGAGCCGCCCGGCCCTCCCGTCACGAATCGCTCGAAAAGGCGCGGTCGGACCGTCTGCGGCACCCCGGCACCAGAGTCGCGCACGATGATCCTGACCCCGTCATCAGCGGCGACCGCCTGGACCTTCACGGGGGGTGCCCCGTGCCGCGCGGCGTTGAGCAGGAGGTTCTCCACGATCTGGAACAGGCGCTCCCGGTCCGCGAGCACTCGCAGCCCCGGCGCTACGTCGACATCGACCTCGATCTCGGGCTCGGGCACCTTCTCCTGTGCGGTGCGAACCGGGACCGCGAGCTCCTCCTTCAGCTGGATCACGTCTGGATGCAGCACGAGTGTGTCCGCCTCGATCGCGGAGACGGTGACCAGGTCGGCCAGCACCTGCTGGAGCCGGTTCACATTCGCGGACATCCCCGCCAGCACCCGGTCGCGGTCGTCATCGGGCATCTCGGCCCCGTGCTGTCTCAGCAGCTCGGCGGACATCGACAGCACGCCGACCGGCGAGCGCAGCTCGTGCGCGGTCCTGGACAGCAGCGCTGCCTGGTCCTCGGCGGTCCTGGCGAGATCGTGGTGCGCCGCGTCGAGCTGCTCGTACGCCGCCGCCAACGTGGCCGCCGAACGTTCCTGGTCCTGTCGCTGGAGGAACTGCGTGGTGGTGTCCCGGGTGACCTTGGCGAAGCCGACGTGTGCGCCGTCATCGTCGTGCACCGCCGTGATGGTGACATCGGCCCAGAAGCGGGTGCCGTCCTTGCGGACCCGCCACCCCTCCTCCTGGTAGTGACCTTCTTTCAGGGCGCGCTCGAGCTCGTGCTCGGGGTGGCCCTCCGCCTGCCGTTCGGCTGGGTAGAAGACACGGAAGTGCTGGCCGATGATCTCCTCGGCGGTGTAGCCCTTGGTGCGTTGGGCGCCGGCGTTCCAGGTGGTGACATGTCCGGTGGGGTCGAGCATGAAGATCGCGTAGTCCTCGACGGCGTCGACCAGCAGCCGGAAACGCTGTTCGCTCTGCCGGAGTCCTTTCTCCGCGGCACGTTGGCGGGTGACGTCCTGCACCTGCAGGAAGACGTACAGCGGTCGTTGCTCGCTGTCCCGAACCGGCGACAACGTTGCCAGGAGCCGGCGGCCGTCCCCCGCTCCGGACACGCGGTGCTCGACCTGCGCGACGTCCTCCGACCCTCGCAGGACAGTGTCGAGTGCGACCTCGAACGCGCTGCTGTCGCCGCCCGTAAGCTCGCCGTACGCCGTTCCCACGAGCGAGTCCGCAGACCTGCCGAGCAGCTGGGCGAGCTGGCGGTTGGAACGCACGAGCCGCCCGGCCAGCGTCAACGTCCCCATCCCGATGGCTGCGTCCGCGAACACCTCTCCGAAGCGTTCGAGGTGCTCCTGCAGGATGCGTTCCGCATCGGTGGACAGGGCCGACTGCGGCTCGGCGCCGCGGGTTGCCGTCGGGGGAACCGGCTGGGCCCGCTCGACGTCCAGGATGGCGAGGAGCTCGGCGACGAGGTCGTCGAACGAGCCGGACTTCTGGATGAAGGCCGACGCCCCCAGCTGGGCGGTGCGCGTGGCCAGACCTGCCTGGTCGAAGCCGCTGTACATGACCACGCGCGTCTCCGGCGACGCTCTTCGCACTTGCGTCAGCGCCTCCAGTCCGTCCATACCCGGCATCGACACGTCCAGAAGCATCAGCGAGGGGCGGTGCAGACCCGCAAGCTCGACCGCGTCAGCACCATCGGAGCCTTCGCCGACCACGTCGAGCTCTCCCGAGAACTGAAAAAAGGTCCGCAGGACCGCGCGCACCTCGGGCGCGTCGTCGACGACGACGATCGTCGGCAAGTTCATTGTCGGAAACTAGCGCACACGACGTCGAGTCAACATTTCGCGCACTCGGTGTCCCGCTCGACTTCAGGCGCTGAGCGTGGGCTGGGCCACAATGAGGGGACGACGCGGGCGGTGGCGTCATGGGGAGGATGGAGTGGTGGCGACCCCGGTGCACATGTCGATCTACGAGGCGGCTGGCGGTCGGCCGGCATTCCACGCGCTCGCGCTCGCCTGGCACGAGCGATGCCTGGCCGATCCGGTGGTCAGCCATGCGTTCTCCCACGGGGACGGGCACCCGGAGCACACGACCCGGCTGGCGGCGTACTGGGTGGAGGCGCTCGGCGGCCCGCCCGACTACACCTCGGCGATGGGCGACGAGAGCCATGTGCTGCGCCTGCACTCGGGCAACGGTGAGCACCACGAGATGGACGAGCGCGCGCAGGTCTGCTTCGCCCAGGCGCTCGACGACGCCGATCTGCCCGACGACGAACGGCTGCGGGCGACGCTCCGGGACTGGTTCCGCTGGGCGACCGCCGAGATGGCGCGCCACCCGGACACCCCGGACGACGTGCCGTCGGGGCTGCCGATGCCGCACTGGACCTGGAACGGACCCGCGTAGTGCCGCTGCCCCACGCCGACGCGACGCGGTCGTGCCCGTGCGGGTCGGGTGCCTCCTACCGAGCCTGCTGCGGCCCGGTGCACGACGGGTCGCCCGCGACGACGGCGGAGCAGCTGATGCGCTCGCGCTACACCGCGTTTGCTCTCGGCATCGAGGACCACGTCTTCCGCACCTGGCACCCGCGGACCCGGCCCGACGACCTGTCATTGCCGGTCGGCGTCACCTGGACCGGGCTCGAGATCCTCGGCACCCGCGACGGAGGAGCGGAGGACGCGACCGGCGAGGTCGAGTTCGTGGCGCACTCGAGCACCGCAGGCGGGCCACACGCGCTGCACGAGACCAGCCGGTTCGAGCGCCGTGCGGGCCGATGGGTCTACGTCGACGGCGACGTCGACCCGGGCGTGCGGCTGCGCTCCCGCCGCTGACCGACCGGAATGCTGCACAGCCCGACGCCGTTATGGCAGCCATGACGAATCCGACCGCAGTCCTCCGCAGCTCCCACGACCGCCTCACCGAACTCGTCTTGCACCTCGACGGCGACCAGGTCACGGCGCCGTCGTACGACGACGGCTGGACGATCGCCGACGTCGCCTCCCACCTCGGCAGCCAGGCGGAGATCTTCGGCGCGTTCCTCGACGCGGGACTCGCCGGTGACGAGCCGCCCGGCAGCGATCTGTTCCAGCCGATCTGGGACAAGTGGAACGCGATGGTGCCCGCCGACCAGGCCAGCGCCAGCATCGAGGCGAACGACGCGTTCGTACGCCGGATCGAGGCACTGGCCCCGGACGAGCGCGAGCGGTTCGCGATCAACCTGTTCGGCCGCGACACCGACCTCGACGGCCTCGCCACCATGCGGGTCGGCGAGCACGCGGTGCACACCTGGGACATCGCCGTGGCGCTCGACCCGAAGGCCACGGTCGCGGCCGACGCCGTCGACCTCCTGATCGACACCGCGCCCGCCATCGTCGCCCGGGCGATGAAGCCGGTCGAGGGCGGCGGCAGGGTCCGGATCCTGACCGTCGACCCGGAGCGCGAGTTCGGCCTCGACCTTGATGGTGGGTCGCTGCTGGATGCCGCACCGCCGGACGCCGATCACCGCGTGACGATGCCCGCCGAGGCGTTCCTGCGCCTGGTCTACGGCCGGCTGGACCCCGACCACCTGCCGCTGGAGGTCGACGGCGACGCCGCAGTGCTCGGCGACCTGCGCGAGGCGTTCCCCGGCTTCTGAGCACCGGGGTTTACAGCCGGCGGAGGCAGACGTACAAAGGTGAGATGTCGGACTTCTCTCGGAAATCTTCGACCGCCTCCCGCCGCCTCTTCCTCTCGGGTTCCGCCGCCGCCGGTGCCGGCCTGGTGGCCGGGCCACTTGGCGGTGCCGCGGACGCCGCGGGCACCGCAGGGCGTCAGGCCGGCAGCCTGCAGTCGGGTGAGGACTGGCCGGACGGTCCGGGGCGGACCAACAAGCCACAACCTCCCGGTGACGAGCTGCGCTCGATCCTGGCCGCGGTCGATCCCGACCGGGTCGAGGCGATCGTGCGCAAGCTGGTGTCGTTCGGCACCCGGCACACGCTGTCCGACCAGGACGACCCCGAGCGCGGGATCGGAGCCGCACGGGACTGGATCTTCCGTGAGATGACGTCCTACGCCGCCAGGTCGGGTGGCCGGATGACGGTCGAGAAGCAGTCCTACGTGCAGCCGCCCGCCGAGCGGGTCCCGGTCGCCACCAGGATCACCAACGTCCTCGCCACGCTCAGGGGCTCGAAGCACCCCGACCGGGTCTACGTGATCTCCGGTCACTACGACTCCCGCGTCACGGACGTGTTGAACTCCACCAGCGACGCACCCGGGGCCGACGACGACGCGTCCGGGGTCGCGGTGTCGGTGGAGCTGGCCAGGGTCCTGGCCACGCACGAGCCGGAGGCCACGATCGTGCTGGCCGCCGTCGCGGGCGAGGAGCAGGGTCTCTTGGGATCAGACCACATGGCCGGGCAGTTCCAGCAGGCCGGCAAGGACGTGCAGGGCATGTTCACCAACGACATCGTCGGCAGCTCCACCGCCGACGACGGTGAGCGTGACCCGAAGAGCCTGCGGCTGTTCGCCGAAGGAGTGCCGACCGACGAGACCGAGGCTGAGGCCGCCATCCGTCAGTCGGTGGGCGGAGAGAACGACTCCCCGGCCCGGCAGCTCGCGCGGTTCGTCACCGAGGTGGCCGACAACCGTGCCACCGGGATGCGGGTGCGGGTGATCTACCGGCGCGACCGCTTTCGTCGCGGGGGTGACCAGATCCCGTTCCTCGAGCGCGGTTACCCGGCCGCACGGTTCACCGAACCCAACGAGAACTTCGCGCACCAGCACCAGGACGTGCGCGTCGAGAACGGCGTGCAGTTCGGCGACCTGCCGCGCTTCTGCGACTTCGACTACATCGCGCGAGTGGCGCGCGTGAACGCCGCGACCCTGTGGTCGCTGGCCAACGCGCCCGGCACCCCGAAGAACGTGCAGGTGCTGACCGCCGAGCTCACCAACGACACCGAGCTGACCTGGGACCCCAACCAGGAGGCGGACCTCGACCACTACGAGGTGGTGTGGCGGCCGACTATCGAGGACGACTGGACCCACGTGATCGACGTCGGCCGGGCGAATCGGGCGCGGATCAACCTGTCGAAGGACAACGTGTTCTTCGGCGTCCGCGCCGTGGACCGCACCGGCATGCGCAGCCCCGCCGCGTTCCCGACGCCGACGCCGTAGCACGTCGGGGCGGCGCGGCCCGGTCAGTCCGGGTGACCGCCTCAGCTCGCGATGTCGGGTGTCTCGTCGGTGTCGGACTGAGCAGCGACGCGGGCCCGGTTCTCTGCCCTGCGGTCGACGAACTTGGTCGCCTGGTCGTCGAGGCCGGCCATGAACGCAGCCAGCTCCTCGCGGGCCTTCTCACCCTCGGCGCCGAGGTCCGTGCGCTCGAAAACCTTCCAGAACTTGAGGATCGGCATGATCACGTCGTCGTGGTGGAGCCGCAGGTCGTAGATGCCCGCCTTCGCGATGATCATCGAGCTGCGCCGGAAGCCGGCCATCGTGGCCCCGGGCATCTCGAACCCGATCACCTCGTCGGCGATGGCGCGCATCGTCGCGTCCGGCGCGATCTCCAACGCCGCCTGGACGATGTTGCGGTAGAAGACCATGTGCAGGTTCTCGTCCTTGGAGATCCGCGCGAGCATCTGGTCGGCGATCGGGTCGTGCGTCACCTTGCCGGTGTTGCGGTGGGACACGCGCGTCGCGAGCTCCTGGAAGGACACGTAGGCGACAGCCTCGAGAGCCGTCTTGTCACCGGAGTCGTAGCCCGCGGTCATGTAGTCCATACGGGCCCGCTCGAGCTCGACCGGATCGACGCCGCGCGTGATCACGAGGTAGTCACGCATCGCGACCCCGTGGCGGTTCTCCTCCGCTGTCCACCGGCCGACCCACGTGCCCCACGCGCCGTCGCGCCCGAACCGGGTCGCGATCTCGCGGTGGTAGGACGGGAGGTTGTCCTCGGTGAGCAGGTTGGTGAACATCGCGGCCTTCGCCGTCTCCGAGAGCTGCGACTGCTCGGGCGCCCAGTCCTCGCCGCCGAGGAACGCGAAGTCGCGTCCCTTGCTCCAGGGCACGTAGTCGTGCGGGTGCCACTCCTGCGCCAGGGACAGGTGGCGGTCGAGATTCTGCGCCACCACGGGCTCGAGCTCTGCGAGCAGGTTCTGCGGCACGGACGGCATGGAGGCTCCCTTGGTCGACGGCCCTTTGTCAGCAGCCTACGCCCGGACGGTGCCCGTGGGTCAGGCCTGGACCGGCACCTCGTAGACCTGGTCGGCAGGGTGTCCGGCGCGCTCGTGAATGCGCTGCACGGCAGCGGCGTCCGGCGCCTCGGACAGGCAGAACACCATGCCCGACTCGGGATCGGCCCAGGCGTGCTTGAAGTTGACCTTCTCCTCGTCCTGGATGGCGAGGTCTGCCTGATGGGCCTCGTGGAGGGCCTCCGGGGTCACGCCCTTCATCGAGGTATGGACGTCCATGAACTCTGGCATGTTGTTGCTCCTATTCGCTCGGTCCGACGCTGTCCCTGTCCGGCGCAGGTGGCAATAGCCCGATCGAGGGGTGTGCTCCCGCGGCGGCATGACTCCCTGCGAGGGTGGGGCCATGACCATGCTCCTGCGCCCGTACGTCGCCGCAGACCTGCCGCGGCCCGCCGCCAGCGAGTCGGAGTTCGACGACTTCGGACCGGAGTCGACCCTGACCGCGCCGCCGCCGTGGACGTTATGGGAGGACGGGCACCTGGCGGTCGAGGTCGACGGCACGGTGATCGGCGACGTCGGCTGGCACTGGACCGGCTACGGCCCCGGCACGGCGTCGCGCTGCCCGATGGTCGGGATCTCGTTGCAGCGCGAGCACCGTGGCCGAGGGCTGGGCACCGAAGCGCAGCGGATGCTGGTCGGCGTGCTGTTCCGGGGACTGCCGGTCTACCGGGTGGAGGCCTGGACCGACGTCGAGAACCTCGTCGAGCAGCGCAGCCTGGAGAAGGCCGGGTTCGTGCGTGAGGGCGTGCTCCGTGGCGCCCAGTGGCGACGTGGCGCCTTCCACGACCTGGTCGCGTTCTCGGTGCTGCGCGCGGAGTGGCAGGACTGGTGATCCGGGACGACGCGAGGGAGGGTGTGCCCATGACCTTCCAGCTCACCGTCCTGTACCACCACCCGGAAGACCCGGTCGCGTTCGACGAGCACTACGAGTCCACGCACGCGCCGCTGGCCTCGAAGATCCCCGGCCTGCGGCACTACTCGGTCTCACGTCCGAAGTCCGGTCCGGACGGCAGCGCACCGGCGGAGTACCTGGTCGCGACCCTGCAGTTCGACGACGGTGAGGCGTTCGGCGCCGCCATGCGCACGGAGGAGGGCAAGGCCGCCGTCGCCGACGTCGGCACCTTCGCCACGGGTGGCGTGACGATGCTGACCGGCGACGTCACGACGTACGCCTGAGCATGCTTGAGGAGGTCACCCGGCGCTGGGTCGTCGGGTGGGCGCACTCGCGCGGGATCAGCGTGGGCACCGTCGAGGGCTGGCCGATCGCACACGTGCGCACGGTCTCGCGGGCCTGGGAGATCATCTGCGCCGAGCCCGTCCCGGAGACCTGGGAGGCGTTGCTCGACGACATCGCGGGCGACCGGACCGCGATGCTGACGGTGGTCGCGGCCGAGCCTGGGCCGTACCTCGCCCAGGTGCGACCGCCGGTGCGCGTGGAACGGGACGACGAGTGGCTGATGCGTTGCGACCTGGCGGCCGGTGGCGACGCTCCAGTGCCGGCGTACGACGTGCAGCGGGAGGAGGAAGGTGACCAACGCCTCGTGGTGCGCCTGGTGCGCGACGAGCGGGTTGCCGCCGAGGGGTACGTCGCGGTGCGCGGGCACGACGCGGTCTTCGACCGGATCGAGACCACGCCGGAGTTCCGGCGGCAGGGCCTGGCCGGCTGGGTGATGCGCGATCTGGCCGGGTATGCCGTCGGGCAAGGCGCGACGACCGGGCTGCTGACCGCAAGTGCCTCGGGCGCCGCCCTCTACACGTCGCTGGGGTGGGAGCGAGTGTCGCCGGTGCGGTCGCTGATGGGCTCCTGAGCCGGGGTCAGTCGGCGGGCAGGGACTCGACCAGCACGAACACGTCCTTCGCCGGTTTGTCGGCGACGATGTAACCCTCGGCCGGGCCGCTGAACTGGATGTCGTAGTGGACGTTCTCGATCCCGATCTTCAGGTTGACGTTGTTCTTGACCGTGTAGCCCTTGTCGACCAGTGCCTTGCGGTAGAACGCGAGCACCTCATCGGTGTCGGCGGGACGGATGTCGAACTGCCAGGACCGGTCGGTCGGACCCGGCCCCTTCACCCTGACGCCCTCGGGCACCGGGAAGTGCGCGACCTCCGGTGGGCCGCCCTCCGGCACCGGGAGCGCGCTGGTCGTGGTCGTGGTCTTCACGTCGTTGGGCGCGGTGCCCCTGGGCTCCGGGGGCAACGAGGTCGACGCCGACGCCGACCGCGACGGCGACGCCGAGGTCGAGGTCGACGCCGACGGCGACGGCGGCGGGTCAGCCTTCGGGTCGTCGGCCGCGCCACAGCCCGACACGACGACGAGCGCCAGCAGCGAACCAGCTGCCGCGGCGGCCGGGACGGCACGCGTGCTGGTCACGGTTGATCCCCCCGGCAGGTGAAACGGACGCCGCCGACGGTACCGGACGCACCCCCGCGCGACCCCGCTAGCGTGGCCGCATGCAGTGCGAGTTCGACCGCACCACCGCCGTGTCACGCCGGTCCGGGGAGCCCGGCCGTCAGGCGACGTACGACGCGGTTCTGGATCCCGGCTGGGTGGTCGGCGGCGGGGTCAACGGGGGCTACCTGCTGTCCGTGCTGGGTGCGGCGGTGGCCGAGACCAGTGGCGCGTTCGGGCACCCGGACCCGTTCATCGTCACCGCGCACTACCTGTCCGCGAGCCGGCCCGGGCCGGCGACGGTCAGCACCAGCCTGCTCCGCAACGGCCGCAGCCTGTCCACGGTCGCGGCGACGATGACCCAGGAGCAGGACGGTGCCGACGTCCCGCGCCTCACCGCGCTGGCGTCGTACGGCGACCTGCACGGGCTGACCGACGAGGTCGCCACCACCGCCGAGGAGCCCGACCTGCCCCGGCGCGAGCAGTGTGTGCACACGTCGGCAGCCCCCGAGGACTTCCGGAGGACCGCGCCGCTGCTCGACCGCTTCGACCTGCTCGTCGACCCGGGCTGCGTCGGCTGGGCGCTGGGCGAGCCGAGCGGGCGCGGGATGCTCCAGGGATGGTTTCGGCTCAACGACGAGCGCGAGCCCGACCCCCAGTCGCTGCTGCTCGCCGTCGACGCGCTGCCGCCGGTGACCTTCGACCTGGGCCTGATCGGCTGGGCGCCGACGCTCGAGCTGACCGTGCACGTGCGGGCCCGTCCGGCGCCGGGCTGGCTGAAGCTGCGTCACGCCACACGAAACGTGGCCGGCGGCTACTTCGAGGAGGACTGCGAGGTGTGGGACGCGGCAGGCCGGCTGGTCGCGCAGTCGCGGCAGCTGGCCCGGATGCCCCGACGCGACTGACTTCCCGATGCGTGCTGCTACTTCCCTTGCGGCATTTCAGTAGGGAAGTGGCCGGATACCACGGGACCGTGGTATCCAGCCCACGCCCCCCTCACCTCCGCCACAACACCGACGCCAGCGACTTCACGGAGCCCAGCCGCCGACGGTCCATCGCGTAGACGTACCTCCGGCCCGGGTGCTCCGAGAGCGACCACAGCTGGTCGCGCGAGGGCCAGTACGAGATGTCCTCGGGGCCGGCCGGCAGCGTCCAGCGGTACGGCGTGAGCGCACCCGGCGCGCCGACGTACAGGTGGCCGAGCCGGTGGCGGCCCCGGCTAACCGTCACGTAGTACGTGCCGTCGACGACCGTGGCGCCCTGCATGTGGCCGACGCCGCGGTCGTCCAGCGAGACCGGCCGCGAGTGGCCGGCCTCGTCGCGGTCGAGGTGCAGCGTCTCCGGGTCGAGCGGGTAGCGCACCAGGCGCGTGGTCATCCCCGCGGTGCCGTACTCCCCGGCGACCAGCTCCGGCGGCGACGCCCCCCGGTCGAGCGACAGGAACGAGTAGCGCAGCTCCTCGACCGACTCCTCGGAGTGCGCGGCGTAGGCGAACCGCACCGGCAGCACGAAGCGGTAGCCGAAGGTGTCGCGGTCCGGCTCCACCGCCATGATGTCGTCGACATGGCACGTGAAGAGCCCACGCCGGGTGCCGGCCAGGTGCAGGTACGGACCGCACCAGACCACGCCGCCGGCATGGATCCGCAGCGGCTCCAGCGTGGCCCGCCCGAACCGGTCGGTGCCGCCCCGCACGACCAGCACGTGCCGGTAGCGCAGCTGGTCGACGTCTACGAACGTGACCCGGCTGCCGTGGTTGTCGTCCTTGTCGCCCTTGGAGTACCAGGTGGTGACGATCAGCCGCCGGCCCTCGAAGTCCTCGGTGTCGGAGGCGTCGGCGGAGGTGCTGATGCCCTGCGGCCACCACCGCGGGGAGTCGTTGTCCTGCTGGTTCCAGGTGAAGCCCCACGTCGGGCCGCGTCCGGGCACGCGCGCCCGGGTCGCCTGACGGTTGAGCTGGTCGAGCACCCCGCCGACACCGACCGGGCTCCCGTAGCGCGCTTGCAGCGATGCGATCTCGTCGAGGTTCTCCTCGCGCCGCTCCAGATGCACTCCGTACGACGCCACGTGCACAACCTCCTCGGGTCGGCCTCTGGTTGGCTGAGTCGTTGGCCTGGCCGGACCCACCCTAGGAGGACCTCGTGACCGTCACCGTCGTTGGCGCCGCGATCCTGTACGACGGACGCGTGCTGGCCGCGCGTCGTACGCCTCCGCGCGCGGGCTGGGAGCTCCCCGGCGGGAAGGTCGAGCCCGGGGAGTCAGCCGAGGCGGCGGTGGTCCGCGAGATCGCGGAGGAGCTCGCGTGCACGGTCGAGGTGACCGGCTGGCTGGCGGGGGAGTCGGCGGTGCGCGAGGATCTGGTGCTGCGAGTCGCCCTGGCCCGGCTGGTGGCGGGGGAGCCGCTGCCGAGCGAGCACGACGTGGTGCGCTGGCTCGGCCCCGACCAGCTCGATGACGTCGACTGGCTCGCCGCCGACCGGCCGTTCCTCTCCGAGCTGCGGCGGACGCTCGACACCGACCGCTGACCGTGGCCCGGGGAGTCGTCAGGAGCGCGCCTCGGCCTCGCGGATCCGCGCGCACAGCAGGTTGAGCAGGCTCTTGGCGAAAGTGGGCTCCTCGTCGACCAGGCGGAGGAACACCGTGTGCGGCACCACGAGCGTGGTCAGCCCGTCCACCGCCTCGACGCTCGCCGACCGCGGCTTGCCATCGATCATGCTGATCTCGCCGAAGTAGTCTCCCGGGCCCAGCGTGCGGATCTCCGTGTGGGCGCTCGTGACCTTGGCGTGCCCGTCGAGGACGAGGTGGAACGCCAGAGCTCCCAGCCCCTCGGTCGCGACCTGACGACCGGGTGAATGCTCAACGGTCCGCGAGAGCTCGACCACCTTCTTCAGGTGCCGGCGGGACAGTCCCTGGAAGAGGTCGGTGCCGGCAAGCCGGTCGGCGGGGGTGGGGTCCTGTGCGCTCATGTCGGCTCCTCAGATCGCAGCGCCAACATTACGCCGCGGGCGTCGTCCGCGGCCTGCCCCGGTGGTCGTCGGTGCCGTGCGCAAGGATCGGAGCATGACTGGCAACGCAGGCAGGCATCTCCTCCTCGTGCATGCGCACCCCGACGACGAGTCCATCGGCCAGGGCGCGACCATGGCCAGGTACGTCGCCGAGGGCGTCGGCGTCACCCTGGTCACCTGCACCGGCGGCGAGATGGGCGAGATCCTGGTGCCCGAGCTCGAGCACCTGGCCGCCGACCAGGACGACACCCTCGCCGACCAGCGCCGGATGGAGCTCGACAAGGCGATGGCGGAGCTCGGGGTCACCGACCACCGCTACCTCGGTGGGTTCAAGCGCTACCGCGACTCCGGCATGCAATGGCACGCAGACGGTCACGCGGTCGCCGCCGACAACGTGCACGACAACGCCTTCTGGAACGCCGACCTCACCGAGGCCGCCAACGATCTCGTGCCGGTGATCCGCGAGGTCCAGCCCCAGGTGCTGGTCACCTATGACGAATTCGGCGGCTACGGCCACCCCGACCACATCAAGGCCCACCGGGTGGCGATGTACGGCGCCGTACTCGCTGCCGTCCCGTCCTACCGGCGCGACCTCGGCGAGGCCTGGGACGTCGCCAAGATCTACTGGGGCGCCATGTCCGCCAGCCGATTTCGCGAGGGCATCCGGCGGCTGCGCGAGGCGGGCGACGCCACGTCGTTCGAGGGCATGGACCCCGACAACCTGCCGGCCTTCGCGATCGAGGACGACGACCTGAGCGCGGCGATCGACGGCTCGCAGTTTGTCGAGCAGAAGCTGGCCGCGCTGCGGGCGCACGCGACGCAGATCGCCGTCGACGGGCCGTTCTTCGCGCTGAGCAACAACGTCGGCAACGAGGTCTGGGGCACCGAGTTCTTCCGGCTGGCCAAGGGCAGGCCAGGCCCGGTCGACGAGCAGGGGCTGGAGACGGACCTGTTCGCCGGCATCTGAGCCCGCGGTTCGCCGCCGACTGCGGCGGCCGGTTGCTTACGATCGGGCCGTGAGTCGCGGCAGGCGGGTCGGTCAGGGCGGCAACGTCGTGTCCTGGATGCTGTTGGGGTTGGTGGTTCTGGCCGCGGGCGTCTACGGCGCGCTGTGCCTCGCGGCGGGCGACAAGGTGCCCGCCGGCACCACGGTCGACGGTGTCGCCATCGGCGGCCTGCGCCAGGCTGCGGCCGAGGAACGGCTGACCACGCGGCTCGGACCACGCTCCCGGCAGCCGATCCCGGTGCAGGGCGGCGGCCTGGAGACCACGGTCGACCCGACGGACGCCGGGCTCGGCCTCGACGTCACTGCCACCGTCCGGGAGGCCGGAGGCGGCCAGGTCTTCACCCCGGCCCGGCTCTGGATGTACTACACCGGCGCCGGCGACGTCGAGCCGCAGGTCACGATCGACAGGCCGCGCCTGGCGGAGGTGGTGACCGGCCTCGCCAGCCGCGTGGACCGGGCACCGGTCGACGGTGCGGTGAGGTTCGAGGCGGGTGCGGCCGTGCCCGGCCCGGCGTCCGACGGCCAGCGGCTGTCCCGAGGCGGCAGCCGGCAGGCGATCACCGACGCCTACCTCGGCCGGGAGCCCGCCCGGCTGCCGGTGACCGCGCTCCGGCCGATGATCGACGACGGCGCCGTCGCCCACGCGATGACCTCCTTCGCGCGGCCCGCGACGAGCGGTCCGCTCCGGCTCGTGCTCGGCCGGCACGAGGTCGAGGTGACGCCGCGCCTGTACACCCCCGCGATCACGATGGCTCCCGACGGAGCACGCCTGACGCCGATGCTCGACATCGAGGCGCTGGTGAAGGCGCTGAAGCCGGTCTCGAGCACCATGCCGGGGCGACCGGCCCGCGCGCGAATCGTGGTCGACGGTGGCCGGCCGCGGATCATCCCGTCGAAGAGGGGCGTCGTCTTCGACCGCGCCGACCTGCAGCGCAAGTTCCTGGCGGCGGTGGCGCGCCCGGCCGGCCAGCGGCGGGTCGTGATCAAGGGTGTGGCGGCTTCGCCGACGTTCACCACCGCGGAAGCGCGGCGGCTGCGCGTGAAGGAGCGGGTCGCCACGTTCACCACCCGGTTCGCGTACGCCGGCTACCGCAACACGAACCTGGCCCGGGGTGCGGCGCTCCTCGACGACACCGTGCTCGAGCCCGGGCAGACGTTCAGCTTCAACCGGGCCGTGGGCAAGCCGTCCGTCGCGCGCGGGTTCGCCACGGGCTACGTGATCTCCGGGGGCGGGCTTACCCGGGACGTCGACGGTGGTCTCTCCCAGCTCGCGACCACGACGTACAACGCGATGTTCTTCGCGGGCCTGAAGGACGTCGAGCACGAGATGCACACCGTCTACAGCACGCGCTTCCCGAAGGGACGCGAGGCGACCGTCGACTACGGGAAGTCCGACCTCCGGTTTACCAACGACACCCCGTACGGCGTGATGATCACGGCGCGCGTCACGCCCAGCAGCCAGTCGCGCGACGGCACGGTCACGGTCAGCATGTGGTCGACGAAGCACTGGGCCGTCACGGCGCGGACCGGCAGGGCCTTCGCGAGGAACAGGCCGGCGATCACGCACAGCGCCAGAGCCAGCTGCGAACCTGCGACCGGCTCCCCGGGCTTCAGTGTCCACGTCACCCGCGTGTTCCGCCGCCCCGGCCACGAGAAGGTGATGCGCACCGAGAAGCGCACCGCCGTCTATGGCCCCTCCGACACGGTGGTGTGCGCGACGCCGTGACTCACGGAGCCGCGTAGTAGCGGCAGACGTGGTGCGTCCGCAGGCCGACACCCTCGTACAGCGCGATGGCCGGCACGTTGTCGGTCTCGACGTGCAGCCACAGCGTGGTCGCGCCCTGCTCGGCCCCCCACTCGGCAAGCGCGGCCAGCACCCGGCGAGCCAGCCCCTGCCGTCGGTAAGCCGGGTCGGTGACCATGCCGTGCACGCCGAGCCACGAACCGTCGAGCGCGGCGTCCCCGCGTGAGTGACCGACCACGGCCTGCACCCGTGGACCGTCCTCGGTGAGCTCCACCTCGGCGCCCACGTCCCGGGGAAGCCCGCGCCGGGTCGTCGCCAGGCTCGCCAGCCGGAGCTCGGCCTCACCCGGGACAACGAGCCGCCAGCCGTCCGCACGGAACGCCTCCTCCTCCGCCGAGCCCACGAGCACCTGGACGAGCGCGTCCCGGTCGCGCTCCGCGTAGAACGACCGGATCGCCTCGGCCGCAGCATCGAACGGCCGGTCGGGCTCGCCCATCGCCAGGCAGGAGTTGGCGCGCTTGCGCAGCCGGTCGACGGGCGCCGGGTCGGTGCGGAGCTCCCACTCGCCGAGCGCGACCCGCTCCACCTGCGGCCACAGCGGCGCGGCATGCCCCTCAGCCTGCCGGGGCGTCACCCGCACTCGCGCCGACGGTCGCGGCGGCACCGGCTTGCCCGAGACGATGTCGCGGGTCGCGATCTCGACGACCGTGCCGTCGTCGCGGCGCAGGGTCGCGACGCCGTCGCCCCAGGCCTCGCACACGCCGAGCACGTCGGTCATCGCCGGTCCCCCGGTGGGGCCTGTCTCGCCCGGCAGGACCCGTCGGACCACCACCCGCAGCCCCACGACATGGGGGCCGAGGGCGTGTCGTCCCGTGGGGGCTTCGTCGCGCTCCATCGCGGGGATACTAGGCTGCTGGTGTCCGCCGACCGCATGCCCCATGGAGGAACGAGATGACCTACGTCATCGCCCAGCCCTGCGTCGATCTGAAGGACCGTGCGTGCGTCGACGAATGTCCGGTCGACTGCATCTACGAGGGCAAGCGGATGCTCTACATCCACCCCGACGAGTGCGTCGACTGCGGTGCCTGCGAGCCGGTCTGCCCGGTGGAGGCCATCTACTACGAGGACGACACCCCGGAGCAGTGGAAGGAGTACTACGACGCCAACGTGCACTTCTTCGACGACCTGGGCTCCCCCGGCGGCGCGGCCAAGATGGGCGAGATCGACAAGGACCACCCGCTGATCGAGGCGCTGCCCCCGCAGCCGCAGGCGGACTGACCGCACCGGCACGCACATGGTGATCTCGGGAAGGCTCCCGGACTTCCCCTGGGACCACCTGGCGACGTACGCCGAGCGGGCGCGCCGCCACCCCGACGGGATCGTCGACCTCTCCATGGGCACGCCGGTCGACCCGACGCCGGAGGTCGTGCAGGAGGCGCTCCGCGAGGCCTCCGACTCGCCGGGCTACCCGGTCACGGTCGGCCTGCCGGCGACCCGGCAGGCGGCGGTCGACTGGCTCGAGCGCTATCACGGCGTCACCGGTCTGGACATCGACCAGGTGCTGCCGGTGATCGGCTCCAAGGAGCTGATTGCCTCGCTGCCGCTCCACCTGGGGATCGGTCCCGGTGACCTGGTGGTGCAGCCGGCGCTGGCCTACCCGACGTACGAGGTGGGTGCGGTGCTGGCCGGCGCCGAGGTGATCGCCACCGACTCGCTGACCGCGCTGGGGCCGCGCACGCCGCGGCTGCTCTGGCTGAACTCGCCGTCCAACCCAACCGGCCGGGTGCTGCCCCCCGACCACCTGCGTAAGGTTGTGGACTGGTGC
>Ga0207691_10003041_pt1 | contig 16357 bp, 12 predicted proteins | sample KBSM13metaG_FD_184327 | JGI IMG/M metagenome (GOLD analysis project Ga0207691, IMG submission 184327) | Miscanthus rhizosphere microbial communities from Kellogg Biological Station, Michigan, USA - KBS M1-3 metaG (SPAdes) (version 2) | ecosystem: Host-associated > Plants > Roots > Rhizosphere >... | reverse complement strand
TTGGTCGACGAGTTGTTGCCCGGCCAGATGGTCCCGATCGCGCGCAGGGCCCGAATCTTCTCCCACGGCGTGCTCACGCGCTACCCCTACCAGGCGAACCTGCACGGCCTGCCGCCGGAGGTGATCAAGGAATGCCTGCTGGGGGTCGTAGAGGCCAAGCTGGGGCACGCCCAACAGGAGACGACAGGGGCTACGCCGCAAAACTTCGAGGACTACTGCCTGCGGCATTTCGGCGCCGGGATCTCGAAGCACTTCATGATCCCGTACAACGAGAAGATCTGGGGCGTGCACCCGCGCGAGATCACGGCGGCGTGGTGTTCGCGCTTCGTGCCGCTGCCCAACCTGGACCAGGTGATCGCGGGGGCGGTCGGCGCGGGGCCGCCCGAGATGGGCTACAACCAGAGCTTCCTTTACCCGAAGTCGGGCGGCATCGAGACCTTCACGCGCGCGCTGCTGACCCGCGTGGCCGCCGATCGCGTTCACACGCGGTCCAGTCCCGACGCGGTCGATTGGCAGCGCCGCGAGGTGACCGTGGGCGGCGAGCGCTTCAAGTACCGCGCGCTGGTCGCGACGCTGCCGCTGCCCGAGCTGCTGAAGCGCATGACCGGGTTGCCGCCGGAGATCGAGACGCAGGCGGCGCGCCTGCGCTGCACGACGCTGCGCTACCTGAACATCGGCGCGCGCGGGAAGCCGCCCGCCGACTGGCACTGGATCTACGTGCCGGAGAAGCGCTACCCGTTCTATCGGGTGAACGTGTTCTCGACCGCGATGCCCAGCATGGCCCCGCCCGGGTGCACGGCGATCTGTGTGGAGATGGCCGATCGCGGCCCGATCGCCGACGCGGCCGTGCGCGACACGGCGGCGGCGCTGGTGGCGGCGGGCGCGCTCAATGACGCCAACGACGTCGTGTTTGCCGAGCCGAAGCAGATCGAGTACGCGTACGTGGTGTTCGACCAGCACTACTACGAGGCGACGCGCGTGATCTTCGCGTTCCTCGAGCAGAACGGGATCTACCCGCGGGGGCGTTACGGCGCCTGGACGTACAACGCGATGGAGGACTGCGTGCTGGCGGGGCGGGAGGTGGCGGGGTTGATCGACGGGGGCGTGGCGTGAGCGAGGGCGGCGCGCTGCACGTATCCATCGTCATCCCCGTCTACAACGAGGAGGGGATCCTGCGCGGGTCGGTGCTGGAGCTGGAGGAGAAGCTGCGCCGCTTCGGCTGGAGCTACGAGCTGTTGCTGTGCGAGAACGGCTCGCGCGACAGGACCATCGAGATCGGCAAGGAGCTGGAGGCCCAGCACGGCCAGGTCCGCATGCTTTCGGTGGGCCAGCCCAATTACGGGCTGGCGCTTCGCCAGGGGATCCTGGAGGCGCGCGGCCAGTTCGTGATCTGCGACGAGATCGATCTGCTGGACACCGAGTTCTACGCGCGCGCGATGGCGCTGCTGGAACGCAGCGACACGGATCTGGTGGTCGGATCGAAGGCGATGGTCGGGTCGAACGACCAGCGGCCGCTGTTCCGGCGCGCCGCGACGCGCGTCTACAACGGCTTGCTGCGCGCGGTCTGCCGCTATCCGGGGACCGACACGCACGGCCTGAAGGCGTTCCGGCGCGAGGCGCTGCTGGACACCGCGCGCCGCTGCGTCCTGGACCGCGACGTGTTCGCGAGCGAGTTCGTCATCCGCGCCCACCGCGAGGGCAAGAAGGTCGTCGAGATCCCGTTCGCCGTGCGCGAGAAACGCCCCCCCTCCATCCGCCTGGTCAAGCGCGTCCCGCACGTGATCCAGAGCGTCGCCAAGCTGGCCATCTCCGTCCGCCGCAACGGCGACAGCTAGCGAAGGCGGATCCGATCTCCCTCTCCCGCTTGCGGGAGAGGGTCGGGGTGAGGGCAAGCCGCTTGCGGGCGACGTTCGCGCGGGAGAGGGCCGGGGTGAGGGCCCGCAGCAAGCAACGGACCATCTTGATTCCGCGATAGTTGGTTTGCGAAAGTATTTTCGTCGGTCGTAAAGTCGCGCCATGCGCCGCTGGTTGGGATTGACGTGCGTCGCGATCGGGATCGCCGGCTGCGTGCCGACCTACCGTGTGCCGCAATTGAAGCCGACGGCGGAGTTCACGCTGACCGCGGAGAACGATTCATCCGGGACCACATCTCGCAACATCCTCGTCTGGGTCTACAAGAACGAGGCGTGCGAGCGGCACCCGTATGGGATGCGCGCGGGATCCGACTTTGGAAACTCACCCGTCGAGACCACCGATCCCACGCCGATCGCCGCCGGCGAGCCCTTCATCTTCTCCGGTTACTACGGCGACTCGCGGATGGCGCAGAACCGGACCTGCGTTGCGACAGGCGTGTTCACCCCGCAGGCGGGCCATCGCTATCGCGCTCTTCTGGTGGTGGAGGGCCAGGTGACCTCCTGCAAGCTCGGCGTGTACGACGCGACGTCGGGCAAGCCGGAACAGATCCCGATGTCGATGCCAAAGTACGTCTGCGACGACAGCGGCAAGACCAATCGCCCGAACGGCCAGCCGCTCTGGCAAGACTGGAAGATCCAGGTCATGCCGATGCATTGATCGCGTTTCGCAGCAAGCAACGGGCCATCTTGATTCCGCATTAGTTGGTTCGCGCCTGACCAGCGGCGATTCGGCGGCGTTATGATGCGGCCGTGGGCGATCGCAGCCGCTCGATCTACCTGCGTTCGCCGAAAGGCAAGTGGACGCCGGTCGCCGCCGGTGACGGCGCGGATCTCGATCCGGGCGCGCTCGCAATGGCCAAGGACGCGGACGTCGTGCAGGTGTGGTTCGACGACGACGCGGGCGTCACGGTGCAGGTGGCGGGCGCGGACGGATTCGCGGGCGAGCTCTCGGTTCCGGTCGCCGACGACGGCGGCTCCGGCGCCGAGGACGAGCGCTTCATCGACGCGCTCGCGGGCCGCAAGCTGCTGACGACGGCGGGCGCGCGCACGTTGAAATCGCGCCTGCAAGATCCGCCGGTAAAGCGGGACGCGTGGGTGCTCGGCCACGGGCTGGAGAAAGCGTTCCGATTTCCACCTGCGGCGGCGACGCCCGAGGCGACGGCAGCCGCACCCGCCCGCGCCCCGTACGACCACGACGACAACACCGCGCCCGTGCCGCGCCGTCATCGCTTGCCGGAAGAGGCGCGCCCGACGATCGATCTGCACGTCTTCTACTGGACCGACGTCTGGAGCATGAACTCCTGGACGCTGGCCAACTGGTACAAGAAGCACCTGCCCGCGGCGGATCGCCGCCAGGTCGACGAGCTGTGCAACGCCGTCGCCCTGGGCAACACCGAGGAGATCCCGAACCGCGTCGAGCGCATCCTGACGCAAACGTGGCAGGCCGAGGACTGGGCCGCGTTCATCCGTAATCCGAAGCTCGACGACGACGGCACCGGCAAGGACACCCTCCGCCGCTGGCGCGAGCTGACGGGGCGCGGGTAACGTCGTGACGGTCGCGCCCCCTGCTCGTGGTCCTGTCGTTGCTCGGCGCGGACGCGACGCCTGGGTCGTGGAAGCCGCTGTTCTCGTTGCCCCTGTTCTCGACGCCGGCCTGCCTCTACGCGGCGACGGACACGTCGATCCTCGCGCGTTGCGACTGACCGCTCCCGCTCGCCGGCGACGGAAAAATGACATGCGCGCCTGTAGGTAACCGTCGCCCCCGGACGCACCGATCCGGGCGGATTTCTTCTTTTTTGCGGCAGGTGTGTCGATGAGGAGGCCATGCGAAAACTCCTCTCCTTCACCTGGTTGGCGGTAACGGCGGTAACGGCATTCGGCTGCGGCGGCGTGAGCGGGCCGGTCGAGCCGAAGAAGATCGAGGGCGGCGGCATCGCGGACGGCAAGATCAGCGGAAACCTGTTCGTCTACGTGATCGACGAGGAGACGCGCGAGGTGATGTCCAGCGCCACCGTTCGCGTGGGCGAGTCATCGGATCCGTCGCCCTGCGAGGTGCTGACCGATTCGACCGGTCTCGCCAAGTTCCAGGCCGACAACTGCGCGGGGTTGAAGGGGCCGGTGACGATGACGATCACCGCGACCGGCTACGCGCCCGTCACCTGGATCGGCGTCAATGGCACGAACGTGACGATCCCGATCCGCAACTCGAATCCCCCCGCCGTTCCGACCGCGACGGTCAGCGGCACGATCTCCGGCTGGAGCGCGCTGCCGGTCCCGGCGATGCACCACCAGACGCTGGCCCTGATCGCGGCGTCACAATCGGACAGGCTGGGCGATCGCGCCAACGATCTGCCGCAGGGCACGCGCAACGTCGCCGTCGGCGACCAGCTGTTTCCGATTCCGTCGAACCTGTGCGTGCTGAACCAGGCCGCCAGCGACTGCAACTGGACGTTGACGACGCGCACCGGAAAGCAGGCGCACGTCGCGCTGATCGTCGACCAGTTCGACAACAACACGCCCGACGACGACACCGACGACACGTTCACGCTCACCGGCCTGGCGATCAAGACCGGGCTCGACTTCAACCAGGGCGACATGCCCACCGGCGAGACGCTGACTATGCTGACCGACGGCGACATGCAGTCGTTCACGGCGGCGTTCGCGTCGCTGCCCAGCGGCATGGACTACATGGGCGGCTTCCCGGCCCTCGAGCTGGGCGAGGAAGGCCGGATCGCCTTCATCCTGCCCGCGCTGGACATGGCGCACACGACGTCGCGCGTGCCCAAGCTGACGGGGGCGCTGGCGGGCGCCCACTACAGCCTGATCGCGCAGGCGCAGGACGCCGAGAATCAGGACCGGCCGTCGTCGCTGGGCTGGGTGCACAACGCCGACATCGGTTCGACGGTGACGCTGTCCAGCTGGCTGCCGCCGCCCAGCAACATCCTGGTCAGCGGTGGCATGTACTCGTTCAGCAAGGTGACGGGGGCGACCGTGCAGGGCGCGGAGATCCAGAACCTCTCGGGCCAGCGCGTCTGGTCGATGACGATCTTCGACGGCTCGACGTCGTTCACGCTGCCCGGCCTGTCGCCCGATCCGCTGCCGGCCGGGATGCTGGCCTTCGAGGCGTCGGCGATCGCGATCCCCGGCACCGACGTGAACAACTTCAAGCTCGACGACGCGCGCGTCAAGATCACCGCGATCGCCAAGGACTTCGTCACCTTCACCCACTGAGGTCCGCATGCGCGCGAAACACGTTGCCTTCGTTGCGTCGTTCGCGGTCGCGGGCCTGGCGTGCGGCGGCGGCAGCTCGCCTGCCAAGACCGAACCGCACATGATCCCGGGCGGCGGCATCGCCGACGGGCCGCTCCACGGGACGCTGAACGTCTTCGTCATCGACGAGGACACGCGCAACGCGGTGTCGAGCGCGACGGTGCGCGTGGGCCCCGCGGACGAGCTGGAGCCGTGCCAGGCGCTCACCGATTCGACCGGGCTGACGCGCTTCACGTCGACGGGCGGCGATCCCGACGGGGGCACGGGCGGCGCCGGCTGCAAGCTGCTCAACAAGCCGGCCACGATCACGGTGTCGGCGTCGGGCCATGCGCCCAGCACCTGGATCGGCGTGGACGGCGGCAACGTGACCATCGCGCTGCGCGCGATCTCGCCCACCATCCCCCGGGCAACGGTGACGGGCACGATCGCCGGCTGGGACACCATGCCGGCGCCGGCCACCGACCACAACCGGCTGGCGATCATCGGCGCGTCCAGCAACCCGGCGCTGAGCGATCGCGCCAACAACATGGACCAGGGGACGCGCAGCGTGGATGTCGACGTCGTGGGCGTGGGCGTGGTGTCGTTCGACATCGCCGCCAACGTCTGCGTGCGCAATTCCAACCCGGCCGCGCTGGTCAACGACTGCAACTGGGTGCTGACCACGCACACCGGGGCGCAGGCGCACTTCGCGATCCTGGTCGATCAGGACACCAAGGGAACGCCCGACGACGACACCGACGACACGTTCACGGCGACCGGCTGGGCGATCAAGACGGGCCTGTCGTTCGGCGACGGCACCACGACCAACTCCGAGAGCCTGCAGCCGATCGCCGACGCCGACATGCAGTCATTCACGGCGTCGTTCGCCAGCGGTCCCTCCGGTCTGGACAACGTTGTCGGGCTTCCCGTGCTGGACCTGGGCGAGGAGGGCCGCATCAGCATCATCCTGCCGGCGCTGAACAAGACGACGCCGATGACGCGCGTCCCCCGGCTGACCGGGCCGCTGGCGAACGCGCACTACGACATGATCGCGTCGGCGACCGATGACCCGACGAAGCCCCTGCCGGCGACGCTGACGTGGCTGCGCAACGTGAACCCGTCCGCGACGGTGGCCGTGATGGGCTGGCTGCCGCCGCCCACGGCGATCGCGATGTCGGGCGGGCAGTTCTCGTTCACGCCGGTGACGGGCGCGACCGTGCACGGCGCCGAGCTGCAGACCACCGACGGCCAGCGGCGCTGGGGGATCACCATCTTCGACGATACGACGGAGTTCACGCTGCCCGGGCTGTCGCCCGATCCGCTGCCGCTGGGGACGATCCAGTTCGCGGTCTCGGCGCTGCGCGTCCCAGGCGTCGATCTCAAGAACATCGTGTTCGACGATCTCCGCGACGTGCTGACCGACATCTCGACGGACGCGATCACCTACTCGCGCTAGTCGCTCCGCGCCGCAGGCGCGGTGTGCGACTATTGTTTTTCTGGTAAGCGCGGGTGTGCAGCTATTCTTTCAAACCTCCAGCGCGGCCGAGCTCCGCGATCATCTCCAGCGCGACGCCGTTGGTCCAGCCGAAACCGATCTCGTTGCTCTTGTAGCCGAACGCGAGGCGTCCGGAGACGTCGGACGTGCGCCGCTCGACGTCGTACTTCTCCACCAGCGTGCCGGTGCGTTCGAAATCCTCGGCCAGCATCGACAACCAGGCGCGCGCGATGCGGTCGGCGTCGTAGTCGAATTCGTACTGGCGCAGGCCCCGGACGGCGAACAGCTGCAGCGGCGCCCAGCCGAAGGGGGCGTCCCACTGCGATCCGGTCACGACGGTGCTGGTCAGGACGCCGCCCGGGCGCTCGAACAGCGGCAGGTTGTCGCGGACGCGCTGCGCGTGCGCGGGCGAGGCGACGCCCGCCCACAGCGGCATGAACGTGGTCGCGAACGGGTAGGGGTTGCGGCGGCCGCGCTCGAAGTCGTAGTCGAAGTACAGCCCGGCGCCGTCGTCCCACAGCAGCGCCTCGATGCGCGGCTTCCGCGCCTGCGCGAGCGCCCACCAGCGCGCGGCGGCCGCGTCACCGGCGAGCGTCCCTTCGATCGCGGCGAGGTCCACCTCCATCCGGTACAGCAGCGTGTTCAGGCAGACGGGCGCGTAGCGGGTCACGTCGGCGCCGAACGGCCCGAAGCGTCCCGTGGGATCGAACCCGGATTCGCGCATCGAACGATCGCCCTTGTAGAAGAGCGGCGTCAGCTCGTCGGTCTCGGCGAGGTAGTACCCGGCCGCGGCTTCGGGGTGCGCGCGAAACCAGGCGCGCACCCGATCGTAGTGGTTCTGCCCCTGGTCGTCGCGCTCGCCCGCGACCACTTCGGGGGCCGGCCCTTCGCCGTGATCGAAGTAGCGCGACAGACCGATCGCCGGGATCAGGTGCGGCGGCGACGTCCAGTGCGCGTGCACGGCGACCAGCGCGTCGCGCGCGCCCGCCAGCCAGGTGCGATCGCCGGTCGCGTGGAAGACCGCGCGCACCATCCCCGACAGCAGCGGCGGTTGCGAGCGCGTCAGGTAGTAGGTTCGGTTGGCGTTGAGCACGCCGCCGTAGTGGCGCACTTCGTAGATGAAGTTGTCGACCATGGCGCGCGCGAGCGCGGGCCGCTCGGCGCGCAGCAGGCCGAGCACGATGAAGTAGCTGTCCCAGCCGTACATCTCGTTGAAGCGGCCGCCGGGGACGACGTACGCGCGCGGCAGGTAAAGCAGTCCGTGCTCGGTGACGGTCGACTGATCGCGCGGGAGCAGGCGCAGGTCGATGCTGCGGAGATCGCGCGCGGGCATAACGCGCGCGAGCGTGGCCGCGACGGCGGCACGGTCTTCGTCGGCGGGCAGGTAGACCGGCCAGGGCGTGCCGGGTGCGTGCGGGACCTTGGGATCCTTCGCTGCGCGCGGCAGGTCGACGGCCGAGCGCGTGAGCGGCGTCCAGGCCTTTTCGATGTAATCGAGCAGCGCCTCGAAGCCGGCGGGCGCTTGACCGGGCGCGCCGGCGGTCGCGGGCGCCGGGCGGCTGGCGGGTGCCACGCACGCGGCGATCGCGGCGAGGGCGAGGACGGCTGACAAGAACCGCGAGGCGCGGCGGGCGGCCGCGCGGATCATGCGCGCCGGCCCTGGCCCAGCCAGCCCGCGCGGGCGGCGGCGGCGCGGGTGCTGGCGCGCGCGTCGGCGTCGACGGACAGGACGCGTTCAGGGCTCTCCTCCAGCGTCAGCGTCGCCTCGCAGAGCAGGTCGCGGCGGAAGTAGGCGATGCGGACACGGTCACCCGGATCGCGATCGCCGACGCGCTTGGCGAACGTCAGCGGGTTCACGCGCGCGTCGTCGACGGCGACGATGTCGTCGTTGAAGGTGATCCCGGCGCGCCAGGCGGGCGAATCGGGGATGACGTTGCGGACCAGCGTGCGCTCGGGGTGGAGGTCGATTCCCGTCCAGGCGCGCGCGCGCCGTGCCCGCACGCGGTCGCGCTCGCCGGGCGGAAGCGCACGTTCGTCCCAGCGCGCCCGCACGCCCACCTTCAGGCCGGCGCGGCGCCACAGCGCGGGCATGTTCAACCTGCCGGAATTGTCGATGTGACGGTCGAAGAACCAGCCGAAGCTTCGTCCCGCCACCTTCGTGGCAGCGGCGGTCACGTCGTTCTCCGTGATCGCCCAGCCGACGGCGGAGAAGCGATCCCAGATCCAGCGAAACATCTCGGGTAGACCGCGCTGGCCCGCGGTCGCCAGCCGCAGCTCGAGATCCAGCGCCATCCCGGTCCACAGACCCTTCTCGTAGTAGCTGACCGCGCGGTTGATGAAGTTCTCGGACGGCTTGTACTGCTTGATCCACGCCTCGTAAGACAGCTGTGCGAGCGGCGTCTCGTTGCGGCCCGGGCGGGCCGCGTATTTCGGCCAGTCCTCGGCGATCATGCGGAAGAAGTCGCGCGGCTGCGTGACGCCCGCGCGCAGCATGATGATGTGCGCCAGGTAGTCGGTGAAGCCCTCGAACAGCCAGAGCAGGCGCGTGTAGTTCTCGCGGGTGTAGTCGATCCGGTCCAGCGCCGCGTCGTGGATTCGCTTGACGTTCCAGGCATGGAAGAATTCGTGCGCGGCGAGATCGGCGAAGCGTTTGTAGGCGGTCTCGTCCTCGAACGACAGGCCGGCGATGTCCATCGTGACCGACGCGCGGTGCTCGAGGCCGCCCGAGCCAACGGGCAGTGCGTGCACGATGAACAGGTAACGGTCGAAGGGAAAGCCGCCGAACATCTTGCCCGTGGCGACGACGATGCGGCGCAGGATGTCGACCAGGCGGGCGCTGTCGGCGTTGCAGCGACCGTAGAGCGCCAGCTCGAACTTCGTCCGTCCGACCGCGAACGCGCGCGTCTCGTGTGTCCCGATCTCGAACGGCGCGTCGACCAGATCGTCGAAATCGGCGGCCGCGTAGCCGCCGCGCGCGCGCGGCAGCGCTGTCGCCACCCGCCATCCGGAACGCGCCGGCGGCACCACGGTGACGCGGCAGGGACGCTCCAGCTCGCCCGCCACGTGGAAGAACAAGCTGGTGCCGTTCCAGTAGCCGTGGCTGTCGTCGAGGAACGACGTGCGCACGCTGGCTTCGAACGCGAACACCCGGTACCGCACGCGAAACGGGCGACCGTCCGTCCAGATCCGCCAGCGCTGCTTGTCGAGCCGCTCGGACGCGAGCCGCCGGCCTCCGGCGTCGGTGATCGCCAGCCCGGACACGTGCCGGACGAAATCGCGCACCAGGTAGCTACCGGGCGCCCAGGTCGGGAACACGATCTCCACCGTGTCGCGGTCGGGCAGGGCCGGGACGCGCATCTCGACCTCGAACTCGTGCGTCGCCGGTGCGGACATCGCGACGCGGTACTGGATCGGCGCGGGCGTGGTAACACCGTCAGAAGCCATGGCGGGCCAGGATAGTGCAGATCGCCTCTGTTGCGTGTCGGTCGATCTCGACGCGATCGCCTGCTACTACCGCATCCACGCGCTGCCCGGCGCGCCGCCCGAGCCGGCGCGCTTCGCGATCCTGCGCCGCTGTCTGCCGCGCTTCGCCGAGCTGTTCGGCCGCCACGGCGTGCGCGCCACGTTCTTCGTGGTGGGTACCGATCTGGAGGACGACGCGGAGGGGCGGGCGGCGCTGGCCGCGCTGGCGCGCGCGGGCCACGAGCTGGCCAGCCACTCGCACACGCACCCGTACGACTTCGTCCGCCTGGGCGCGGGGGCGATCGCCGAGGAGATCGATCGCGCCCACGACGCGATCGCCGCCTGCGCCGGGACGGCGCCCGTCGGCTTCCGCGCGCCCGGCTACGAGATCTCCGCCGCCGCGATCGAGGCGCTGCAGGCGCGCGGCTATCACTACGACTCGTCGGTGTTCCCGTCGGTGGCGTACTACGGCGCGAAGGCGATGGTGATGGGCGCGATGCGCGTCACCGGGCGCGAATCGGGCAGCGTGCTGGGCAACCCGCGCGCGCTGCTCGCGCCGCGCCGTCCCTACCGGCCGGCGCCCGGGTCGCCGTACCGGGCGGGCGGGCACGGAATCCTCGAGCTGCCGATCGCCGTGACGGGCGGCGTGCGCCTTCCGGTGATCGGCACCAGCCTGATCCTCGCGCCGGCCTGGCTGCGCGCGCGCATGGTCACCGCGGCGCTGCGCGAACAGCTGTTCAACCTGGAGCTGCACGGAATCGATCTCTGTGACGCGGCCGTCGACGACATCCCCGCCACGCTGGTCGCGCGCCAGCCCGATCTGCGCCGCCCGCTCGCCCACAAGCTCGCCGCGTTCGACGAGACGCTGTCCTTCGCCCGCGCCGCCGGCGCCCGCTTCGTGACGCTTGCAGACGCGGCCGCGACGGTCGGACCCTCACCCTAGCCCTCTCCCGCAAGCGGGAGAAGGGATCGGATTTGCCGGACGAGGGATCGCTTCTGATCTCCCTCTCCGCTTGCGGGAGAGGGTCGGGGTGAGGGCAAGCCGCTTTCGGGCGACGTCCGCTGACGGCAGCCGGGTTATCGTTCGCGCCGGCCATGCCCGATCGTCGATTCGCCCTCGTCGCCGTCGCGGTGGCGCTCGCGTCGTGCCGGGGCGGGTGCGCGCGCAAGCCGCCCGAGACGCGCGACGCGCTGGCGCTGCTCCCGGCCGACGTCGCGATGGTCATGGTCGTCGACGTCGCGAAGCTGCGCGACGCGCCGGTCATGGCCACGCTGCTGCGCCCTGACGGCGGCTCGGCGCCTCGCGACAAGCTGATCGCGGCGATCAAAGCCAGGCTCGACGACGTCGCGACGAACGCGGGCTTCCATCCGGTGCTCGACGTCGACACCGTCGTGCTGGCGCTGGCCAAGGACGGCAACGCCGGCGGCGCCGTCGTTCGTGGGCGGCACCTGGAGCTGACGCGGCTTCACGCGTTCCTCCGCGCGATGCAACCCGAGAGCGCGCCAGAGCTACAGGTGGCGTCCCGCAAGCACGGTTCACGCACGTTGTGGTCGATCCGTGGCGAGCGGGAGGCCGCGCTCTTCCTCGACGATCAGACCCTGGTGATCGGCTACGGGGGCTGGGCGGAGAAGATGGCCGACCTGGTCGACGGCGTCGGATCCGCGCGCGCCCTGGCGTCGGCCGAGATCGTCCCGGTATTTCGCGGCGTCGCGGGCCACACCATCGGCGGCGTCGCTCCGAACCCCGAGTTCCTCACGCCGTTTCTCGAGTCGGTGGAGTCGCTCGATGCCGGGGCCGCGGCTCACCCGGCCCTGAAGTTCCGTGGCGCCACCTGGACGGTCGACGTCGCCGACGGGCTCGTCGCCACATTCGACGCCGAGCTCGCGAACCCTGCCGACGCGGACCTCCTTGCCAAGAAGGTGAAAGAGAGAAAGCTCGACACGGGCCTCCGCATCCGGGTGGAGGGCGCGAAGGTGCACGCCGACGGCGACTTCGAGCCGGATGATCTGCGCAGCCAGCTGACCGACGCCGTACCGTTCGTGCTCTCCCTCCTCAAGAAGCACTAGGAGCCCTTCCGCCCCCGCACCGGCGGGCATACCCTTGCGCCATGCCGCTGTCGCCGCTCGCCGGAAAGCCCGCCCCGCCCGACGTCCTGATCGACGTCGACCGTCTGGTCGCCGCGTACCACGATCGCCGTCCCGATCCGGCCAACCCCCGCGAGCGCGTCGCCTTCGGCACCAGCGGCCACCGCGGCGCCGCCGAGGACGGCGCCTTCAACGAGGCGCACATCCTGGCGATCACGCAGGCGATCTGCGAGCACCGCGCGCGGGCCGGCATCACCGGGCCGCTGTTTCTCGGGGCGGATACCCATGCGGCCTCCGCGCCCGCGCTGCGCACGGCGCTGGAGGTGCTGGCCGCCAACGGCGTCGAGACGCGTGTCCAGGCCGACGGTCAGTACACGCCGACGCCCGCGCTGTCGCGCGCGATCATCGTGTTCAACGCCGCGCGCGGGCCGGACGCGGGCCTCGCCGACGGCATCGTCATCACCCCGTCGCACAACCCGCCCCGCGACGGCGGCTTCAAGTACAACCCGCCCCACGGCGGCCCTGCCGACAGCGACATCACCAACGCCGTCGAGGCGCGCGCCAACCAGCTGCTGGCCGATCCCGCCGGCATCCGGCGCATCCCGTACGAGAGCGCCCGCAGCGCGCCCGTCGTTCGCGTGTTCGATTTCCTCACGCCGTACGTCGAGGATCTGCCGAAGGTGGTCGACGTCGACGCGATCGCGCGCGCCCGCGTGAAGCTGGGCGCCGATCCGATGGGCGGCGCCAGCGTGCAGTACTGGACGCGCATCGCCGAGCGCTACCGCCTGGACCTGGAGGTCGTGAACAAGACCGTCGACCCGCGCTTCGCGTTCATGACGCTGGACCACGACGGCAAGATCCGCATGGACTGCTCCAGCCCGCACGCGATGGCCAGCCTGCTGGCGCTGCGCGATCGCTTCGCCGTCGCGTTCGGCAACGACACCGACGCCGATCGCCACGGCATCGTCACGCCCGCCGGCCTCATGAACCCCAACCACTATCTGGCCGTCGCGATCGACTACCTCTACACCCACCGCGACGGCTGGCCGGCGCGCGCCGCCGTCGGTAAGACGCTGGTGTCCAGCACGCTCATCGACCGCGTCGCGCGCGCGCTCGGCCGCGAGGTCCGCGAGGTCCCCGTCGGCTTCAAGTGGTTCGTGCCCGGCCTCGTCGACGGCAGCCTCGGCTTCGGCGGCGAGGAGAGCGCCGGCGCCAGCTTCCTCTGTCGCGACGGCACCACCTGGACCACGGACAAGGACGGCATCATCCTGGACCTGCTCGCGGGCGAGATCACCGCGGTGACCGGCAAGGATCCCGGCGTCCACTACGAACGCCTGCGCGAAAAATTCGGCACGTCGTACTACACGCGCGTCGACGCGCCCGCCACGCCGGCCGAGAAGACGGCGCTGGGCAAGCTGTCACCGGAGGCGGTGACGGCGACGGCGATGGCCGGTGATCCGATCGTCGCGAAGCTGACGAAGGCGCCCGGCAACGGCGCCTCCATCGGCGGCCTCAAGGTCGCCAGCGCCAACGGCTGGTTCGCCGCCCGCCCGTCAGGGACGGAGAACGTCTACAAGATCTACGCGGAGAGCATGGTCAGCGCCGACCACCTGACGGCGATCCTGGGCGAGGCGCGCGAGATCGTGGCGCGCGCGCTGGCGTAGTCAGCGACCCACCGACGCGAGGAGTTCCTGCGCGACGGCGATGGTGCCGTGGACGCACGAGTACGGATGATGGCGCGTGGCCGGCACGAGTCTTCCTTTCAAAGCGCGCTCGAACGCGTGTTGATCCGCTGCGCTCGGGGCATGCGTTTCCAGCACGAAGGGTCCCGACCGGTGACAGCCACACCAGAATGAGACGCGCACGTAAGCTTTCGTCGTCGACCACGCCTCATTGGCTTCGTCCGGCTTCACCAGTGCGTCGACGAAGAGCTGCAAATATTCCTGGCCCTGCTGTCTCGTCAGCACCTTCCTCGTGGAAACGCCGGTCCAGCGGTGCGCGTTCACCATGGCTGTCGTACCGACGTCGAGATCGAGATCGTTGTCGCTGCCGCCGAAGCATCCGCGATAGCCGAACTCGAGATGGATGCGCGCGTCATCGGACCTCAGGAGGCACGCGAGGTTGTCTTCGCCCGGCGGCTGCCGAATGACCTCGTCCGCGGCGTCCGTCGACTGGACGGCGTTGGTTGCGGCCGTCGCCAGCGGCGGCGGGTTCGCCTCTCGGACGGTGATCGTCCCTTGCCAGAGCACGGCGAAGATGACCGCACGGGCAATCCAGGGAGGCATCGACATTCGCGCATCCCTTTCGACAACCGAGCGAGCCGCGGGTTCTCCCCGCGCTGGTCATAGGCGAAGCCAATCATCTCAGGCGGTTAGGCCGGCGGGCGGATCGGGAACCGGTTTTTCTGGGGCCGAAGTTTGTCCAAAATGCTCCTGTCGGGCGTTACGGTTACAGGAGGCTGAAATGACCGTCATTCGCTTGAACTTGATCGCGCTCGCGTCGCTGACGCTCTTCGTCGCGGCGGGCTGCGCCGACGAGGTGAGCACGGCAAACCACCCGTGCCCCTGCGCCGCCGGCAACATCTGCTGTCCGTCGGGCATCTGCGCGCCGGACGAGGCGAGCTGCGCGGGCGCGGGCGCGCCCGCGGCGCCGGCGGCGTTGAAGTTCACGCGACAGTCGCAGACGACCGGTGAGTTCACGTGGGAGCCGGTGGTGGGCGCGAAGGCGTACGCGGTGTTCGTCGACGGCGTGGAGGTCCAGAACACGGCGAAGACGACCGCCACGCTGGAGATCGGCGCCGGTGACGTCGAAGTGCGGGTCGCGGCCTTGAACGACAACGGCAGCTCGCCGGTGAGCTCGCCCTTCCCGGTGCTGTTCGACGTCACGGTGCACGCCTGCACCTCCGATACGTTCGAGGCGCGCTGGAGCACCGGCCAGGACACCGACACGCAGCTGTCCATCGAACGTGCGGGCGAGAACACCATCTCCTGCACGGATCCGACGCCGCGGACGGGGCACGTGTACGGCGACGCCGCCGCTTGCACGCAGATGCGGGTGCCGATGGGCACCGGCGGCTGGCTGGAAGCGGGGGAGGCCATGACCGTCAACATGCTCTCGCGCGACGAGCGCGGCTTCCTCGGCAAGTACAAGCAGGTGTTCACGATGCCGCCCCAGGCTTGCGTGTGTGCGACCAGCTCGAAGGCGATCGACGACAGCGGCTGCAACCCGGTCATCATCAACACCATGCTCCCGATGGACCCGCCCATCACCTTCCCGCGGTGCGCGCCGGGGTTCGACCTGGAGAACGGCAAGTTCGTCACCGACGTCACCCAGGCCGACGTGTACATGCGCGGCACCGAGCTCGCGAGCGGCGCGCTCACCGAGGGGTGGCTGGTGGCGCCCAAGGGCGTGGCCCTGCTGACGAACAAGATGTTCTGCGACGTCCTCGAGGCGCCGACGTCGGGCTACACCACCGAGATCTTGATGCACACCGCCGACACCTCGGGGACGCACGAGCCGATGCCGGAGCGGCACACGGCGTTCGTGGTCAAGACGCGCAACGGCCGGTACGCGAAGCTCAATCTCGACTTCAACGGTCCGGCCGACGTTCTCAACGGCAGCTTCAGCAACGGCATCGGCGCGCTGGGCATGCGCTTCCTGTGGAGCCTGGCTCCCGCCGGCTCGACGACGTTCGCCGACTGACCGGGCTCAATCGCCGGTCGGGTAGAAGAACTCCTCGCGCGTGATCTTGCCGTTCTCGATCGTGAACAGCCCGACCTCGTCCATCGTCGTGCGCTTCCCGCTCGGCTTGTCCGTGACGTCGAAGATGAAGCGCACGGCGAACCGGTTCTCGTTGGGGAAAGGGCCGTTCACCTCGGCGCGGTGAACGACGTGGCTCTCGGTCCAGCCCTTGCCCTTGGCCTTGATGGCGTCCAGTCCCTTCGCCGTCCGCTCACTGCCCGGCGGCGGGGCGGCTTCGACTCTCTCGGCGTTCTTGGCGTACAGCTCGTCGAGGTTAGGGAAGGGCGCGGGGAGGTCCCGATTCCACGCCCGCGCTGTCAGCGTCGCGCGAAGCCCTTGGCGATCACCGAGCCCGTCCGGTCGTCGATGTGGACGTTGACGTTCCTGCCCCGGTGATCGGCGAACGTCATGA
>Ga0207691_10003033_pt1 | contig 16383 bp, 16 predicted proteins | sample KBSM13metaG_FD_184327 | JGI IMG/M metagenome (GOLD analysis project Ga0207691, IMG submission 184327) | Miscanthus rhizosphere microbial communities from Kellogg Biological Station, Michigan, USA - KBS M1-3 metaG (SPAdes) (version 2) | ecosystem: Host-associated > Plants > Roots > Rhizosphere >... | reverse complement strand
GGAAGGGGAACTGCCAGGCGGGCTTGTGCTCGCCGAGGTAGTCGGCAGGAGTGATCGAGCGCCCCCGCTCGAGCAGCAGCACCTTCAGGCCCTGCTCGGTGAGCTCCTTCGCGGCCCAGCCTCCGGAAATGCCGGAGCCAATGACGATCGCGTCGTAGTCATGGGACATCGCCTCAACTCGCGTTGAACCAGTACATGGCGCCTGGAAGCCCGGAATCCGCCCGATCGCCTGGTTTGACGACCGCGGCGGGTTCGTACCGCGCCGCTGCAATTTGTTGATGCAGCTCGGTGGTGGCCCCGAGTTCGCTGGTGTAGTAACCGAAAATCGTGAGTCTCTTCATGAGGACCACGAATGGCGTACGCGGCGCAGTAGCGACCCCTTCCGCCGTCGCCAGCAGCTCGCCGAAGTACTGATCCTTCTGACTCGCGGTCAGCTTCCCGAATTCTTTGCCGTACTTCTTGAGTGCGCCTGCCGCGAACCCGTGCATGCCGACAATGAAGTTCTCGCGCTCGGTTTCGCTGAACCAATCCGACAGCATCATTCTCACGAATGCCGGCACGCCGGCCGCCAGCGCCCCGCCGGTGTCCGTCGTCGGGATGATCAACTCCGATAGTTCGCCGATGAGGGCCCATTCATCCGCTGTCAGAGGCGTAGCCGGCGACTTCTCTGCGAGACCCGGTACGGTCAGCGACAGGCCGAATGTCGTCGCCAGTTGCACAAAGGCGCGCCGATCGAGCGAATGTTGTCCCGGCACGAGCGATTCCGGCACCCGCTTCATCACGAACCTTTAAAGCCCGCACTCACGCCAGATTTTTCCTCACCAGCCCGACACGAATCGAGAACCGAACGCTCTTGGAGTATAGAACTGGTGCGACGACGAACCAACACCCGCCAGGGCTCTGCATTGACTCGACAAATCGCCTCACCCCGACCACTTCATTTTGGAGAGTGCTGAGTTCAGTGCCGAACTGACTCACGACGCGACTCGCACAAATGCCCCGACATACGGCGGCGACCAGCAATCTCTGCTTTCATTTGCGGCTTCAGAGCGGAGTCGCTGCGTAAGAGTGTCAAGGTCTCCCAGCGGCTCCAGCAATATTCCAAATTTCCTGGCCGTCGGGGCAAGGCTGCGCATGGTATTCGCAATCCAGGGGTATCCAGCGAAGTCCGGACCCCCACCGACGACAAACTCACCCAACAATTCAGGCTCACCCAGCCCGGCTTTCAAATACGTTTGCCGTAGCTCGCTGGCCATGTTGACGCGGACTCCAGCCGCCGCGAACGTTCGATAGATGGTCTCGACTACTTTTCCAAGCGTTGAATCGCCATAAGTGGCGCGTGCCGCCACGTCGTTCATTTCCATTTCCTGAAATGCCACGATCCCTTTTGAGCGCACGTGCGTCGCGATTCGTGCAAGTGCTGCCACTGGATCCGCGCAGTACAGCAATACGAGACGCCCCACTGCGGCATCGAAGGGTCCGGAAAGTGAAGTGGTGCGGATATCTCCGTGAACAAACTCAACGTTTCGAAGTTCCAGCTGCTCGGCGCGTCTCCTCGCCTTCTCCAAGGCGGCGCCGTCCATGTCGACGCCAACTATCTTCCCATCCCGGCCGACGAGCTCGGCCAGCAGGAAAGCTACGTCACCCACGCCACTACCGACATCCAGCACTTTCATTCCCGACGTTACCCCGGCTCTTTTGAAGAACCGCTCTGTCAAGGGCCGAAGAAAATTGGCCTGCTCGGTAAGTCGAGCATGTTCGTCATCCGATCGGCCCAGCGCATAGGTTGGATCAGTCATGTATGCCCCGGCTTCTCAGCCGACCATTTCACGCAGCTTCGACGAACTTCCGCAGGCGTTGATTGAACTCAGCTGGTTCGTCCCAGAAACAGGCATGCCCGGCATCCGCCATCACTTGCGTCTGCGCAGTGGTGATGCGATTCATCTGTTTATCAATGGCAGTCAGACTAACAACCGCGTCAGCGCTGCCGTACATGATCAATACGGGTTTGCAGATCTTCGGCAGCAGATCGTCATTGTCGAATGAGCGGGAGAACATCCCCAGGCGGACGTGAGGTGGAACCGAGATGTTGTAACCCAACATCAGATAGAACTCTTCATCGGATAGATCGCACGCGAAGCACATGCGCAACAGCGAAGTCAGCGCATCTACGCTCTCCCGGACATCCGCAGAAAAGAATCCCGGTATCAGACTCAGAAAGCCAGGCGTCAGAACTGATGCCGCCTCATCGGTACCAAGTTTCGTCACTCCACCAATGAAGTTAGCACCGCGGATGTCGTCTTCGCCGTAGTGACGGATGTAATCGAGAATGACGAGTGGTCCATAGGACCAACCAGACAGTACCGGGTGGTCCAAATCGAGTGCGCGTATTACGGCACGGACGTCGTCCGCCCACATTCTCGAATCTCCGTAGATTCCGGGCGGCTTTCCCGAAAGTCCATGGCCGCGCAGATCCATGGCAACGAGCCTGAAGGTGTCAGCCAGGTCGGAGTTCAATTGGCGACTCCAGGTCATGCCGCACTGCGAAACGCCATGAAGGAATACGATGGGTCGCCCTTTCGGGTTACCCGTCTCGACCGCGTGCAGTTCAACTCCGCCGCCCCCGATGACCTTGTGGTGTTGCAACATGTCGCACCCCTCGCGCTGATTTCGAAAATCGGCGTGTGAACGCCGAGCGCCATCTAGTACGGCTTTTACGCCGATCCCGCCTGGCGTTCCATCAAGATTGTCCTCCTGCTCGAAAACTGGTGTTGGGGGGCGATTCTCCGCCTAGTGCTGGAGATCCCACCGCATCATGCGACGATGATGCATCGCCATGACCGCGACGTTCCGGCTGTCATTGTGAGTGGTGCGAAAACGACCAGCACCCTCTAGTTTGGCGGAGGGATGCCAGCTGACTAGCTATCAGTGGGTCGTCTAGATAGCTCGTAGTCGCGGTAACACTGCGTTGCTTCGCCATTCCTGGCGTCTGCAATTCGAAGTGTCTAATCTCCCGCTTTGCCGTTCGGATCCTTGAAATATTCCTTATTCAGCAACGCAGTGACGCGGTCGTATAGACCGTCATAGCGCTTCTCGGCATCGAGCAGAAACTTTTTCAGGCTGGCGTCTGGCTCGGCTTCGGCCATCACTTGGCACAAGTGGCGCTCGTGGTTCATGCCATTAGCGTACGCGATGAGCATAGTGCGTTCGTATTCACGACCGCCATGGCCGATGACCGGCGCGAAGTACCGCGCGCGGTCCTTGCCGATCGCGGCGCGCTTGCGTTTCTCCATTTCCGGCAACGGGTCGAGGTCGATCCTCACTCCGGGATAATCCCTGGCGATGCGCTCCAGGTCTTTCTTGAGTTGACCGCCAACCTCGGCAACGGCGGTAACGATCTTGTCCACGGCGTCCGATTCGACTTTCACATAGAGGATCAATTCAGCGAGATCGAGATTGCTGGCATCCTTGTACAGCATGCTGTAGCCCTCGCTCAGGGCCAGCCGATGCTTGCTCAAGTCAGGCGCTTTCGCACGGTCCGCCTCGGCTTTGGCGCCCGGCTGCTTGGATGCCTTTTCTGTATTGGCACAGCCCGCGGCGACGCCCGCCAGGAGGAACGTGAATATCGTCCGTCGCAATGAGTTATGCATTCCCACGATCCCGCGGAAGCGTGGCTTCGAAACGAAAACGTGCGCCGGTGCCCATCGGACAATCATCAACTGAGATCCGCACCGTGTCGCTAGGCCAAACGTACCCACTTGCTGTGGGAATCAAGACTTTAGTAGCCGAACCAATATCCGCCACAGTTCAGGCAGACTCTAACTGCGATCGCGACAAAGACGGGATTTCAGATCGGCGAGGTGTGTCTTGAAGCAGAGAACCAGATTCTTCGTCATCGGACTCTTGGGCGCATTGCTCCCTGCGCTGAAGATTTCTGCCGTTGGGCACGAGAAGCCGACCAAGCCATCGATTGCGTTAACCCGCATTGGGCCATCCAGCATCCAACTATTCGTTTCTGACGCTGACGGATCCGCCGAGCGACCCTTGCTCAATTCAGATAGCCGGGACTACAACCCCGTGTGGGCACCGGATGGACAGTGGATCGCCTTCACGTCCGAGCGGAACGGTTCGGCCGACCTGTATCGGGTCAAGCCGGACGGAACTGGACTCGAGCGACTCACCGACAGCCCTAACTATGATGACCAGGCGGATTTTTCCCCGGACGGACAGCATTTGGTCTTTGTCAGCACGCGCGCCGATGGCACCGCGGATTTGTGGATTCGCGACTTGCGCACCCGTCATGAGTCGCCGCTCACAACGGGACCAGGCGGCGACTTCCGCCCCGCCTGGTCGCCCGACGGCAAATGGATCGCGTTTTCCTCCGACCGCGGAACGAAGCTCGAGCGGGATGGCGGCGGACAGTGGTGGGTGCGCCTGCAACTCGCGGATATCTACATCATTCACCCGGACGGCTCCGGGTTGAAGCGGGTGACGAACAGCGGCAATTTCTGCGGAGGGCCGCGATGGACTCGAGATAGTAGTCACGTCATCGGCTACTGCCTGTCGAGCGAGGAAACATTCGCGTATCGCTCGTCGTCGGATGCGACGGACGAAGCACTTCGGAAGATGGGCCGCGCGCCGTTGAAGGGAAACACGACCCTTGTATCGCTCGACGTCACGACACTCGAGCAGACGACGATCACAGCGCCGCCTGGAATCAAATCACTTCCAGCGGTACTGAACGACGGCGAGATCGCTTACATCAGGAAAGACAGCGATGACCGCGGGCTCTTCTACAACTCCACTGGAAAGAAGGGTCCTGCTGGCCTGGTGCGGTCGCCGTCCTGGTCCCCGGACGGAAAGCTTGTCGTGTATCACCGGTTTCTCAGCCTGAAATCCGCGTCTTGGCAGGAAGCATGGAGCCGGAATTCCAGATATGAGCTCGTCAACACAAAATTTCTGCCTGCTTTCGATCCGTCGGGCAAGCGCCTTATTGTCACCGTCGACAATACGGCACTGGTTCAAATCGAGCCGGGGCGGAACGCCGAGCAAACGGTCTTCCGGCAGGAAGGGAAGCTCGCACTATCGGCCGACTGGTCCCCGCAAGGTGACGCGATCTTGTTTGGACTGGGCCAATATTTCAGGAATCGCGCGCAGGGTGCCCAGGTCGCGATGATCAAACCGGACGGTTCGGGCCTTCGCGAAATCACGTCGGGCGCGAACAACAATGGTTATCCATCCTACGCGCCGGACGGAAAGAGATTCGTCTACCGAACCTTCGGTCCCGAAGGTCAGGGGCTGCGCGTGATGAACCTGGATGACGGGCGTGTGACCAAGCTGACGGAGGACTACGATAATTTTCCAAGGTGGTCCCCTCGCCGCGACTTGATCATGTTCGTCCGCCGTCTGGAGGGAAGTTTCGCGATCTTCACGATCACGCCGGATGGAAAACGTCTGAAGCGACTGACAAACGACGGTAGCGACGATGCACACGGAACGTGGTCGCCAGACGGCGAATGGATCGCCTTTGCATCAGCCCGGATGGGCTTCAAAGATGAAGCACTGAACACGGACAGCCCACAGCCCTATGGCGAAATTTTCCTGATGCGTTACGACGGTACCCACGTGCAGCAGTTGACCGACAACCAGTGGGAAGAAGGTACGCCTGCGTGGCTACCCTGGAATAAAACCACGCAGCGATGAAACGACATCGTCTTGAATGGGAGAGCATGCGGCGCAACAAGCGATGTTGGTGTTCTTCGATTCAGCGAATCGAGTTATTTTGGAGTCGTCCGACTCCGAGGTTGGGCAAACAGACCAGGGGAAAGAGTGATGGACAGCCGTTTCCGCAAAGCGGGTTTGTTACTACTTGTTGCGGCGATTGCGCCTGTCGTCGCGCAGGGACAGCAGATCAGGGTGACACTTCTAGGCACCGGCTGTCCGCCTCCGGTCATGAACCGGTTCGGGCCAAGCACGTTGGTGGAAGCCGGGGAGCAGAAATTCATATTCGATGCGGGACGAGGCGCGCTGCAGCGTCTGAGAGAACTCGCAGTGCCGTGGCAAGGTATTCAAGGGGTGTTTCTGACCCACTTGCATTCGGATCACGTGGTTGGCTTTCCCGACCTATGGCTAACAGGCTGGCTTATTGTGCCAGGCCGCAATGCGCCACTTCACGTGTGGGGCCCACGTGGTACCACCGCCATGATGTCTCACCTCAAACAGGCATTTGAGTTCGACATCAATGTTCGCATTCAAAACGACGGGGCCTCGCCCGAGGGCGTTGCGCTCCTCGCGGAGGACATCAATCCAGGCGTGGTATACGAGCAGCGGGGCGTAAAGGTAACGGCGTTCGAGGTAGATCACGCGCCGGTAAGGCCAGCGTTCGGTTACCGAATCGACTATGCCGGGCGCTCGGTCGTTCTGTCGGGCGACACCCGCGTCTCCGAAAATCTCATCCGGCATGCTCAAGGCGTGGATGTATTGGTCCACGAAGTCTTCGCGCCAGCAACGCTCGAACGAGCAGGCGTCCCGCCGGACCGGGCGAAGAACATCCTTGCCTTTCACACGACGCCTGAACAGGCGGGACAAGTGTTTACGCAGGTGAAGCCGAAACTGGCGGTGTATTCGCACATCTGCATGCCGTCCGCCACCGAACAGGATCTGCTGCCGGCGACCCGCAAGACCTATGCTGGGCCGTTGCAACTTGGCGAGGACCTGATGTCAATCACCGTCGGCGAGATCGTTCAGGTGCACAGGCCTGCACTAACTAAGCCTTAGACAGGTGAGGCGCCCCTTCGGCCAGCCTGACAACCAGCTTCCCGAAATTCCTGCCTGCTAGCATTCCGATGAACGCGCCCGGCGCATTCTCAAGTCCGTCGACCACGTCCTCTCGCAGCTTCACCTGGCCCTTTGTTGTCCATTCAGTCATGTCACGGCGAAATGATTCGAACCGCGTGGCGTAGTGATCGAGGATGATGAAACCCTGGAGGCGAACTCGCTTTTCCAGCAGCGTCCTTTGCAAGAGCGGCACACGATTCGGACCCGGCGGCAAATTCTCGTCGTTGTAGCTGGCGACGAAACCGCATAGCGGAATACGCGCGCCGACATTGAGACGGGGCAATACCGCATCGAACACGGCGCCACCGACGTTCTCGAAATAGACGTCGATTCCCGTGGGACAGGCGGCCGCGAGACGTTTGCCGAGATCAGGCTCCCGATGATCCAGGCACAGATCGAAGCCGAGCTGCTCGACTGCGTATTTGCACTTCTCAGGCCCGCCGGCGATGCCGACAGCGCGCGCACCTTGGATCTTCGCAACCTGCCCGACAACGGCGCCCACCGCGCCCGTGGCCGCGGCGACGACTACGGTCTCTCCGGGCTTCGGCTGTCCGATGTCCAGCAAGCCCACGTACGCGGTAAACGATGGCATTCCGAGCACGCCCAGTGCGCGCGAAGGTTGTTCGAGAGCGCCGAGCGAAAGGAGATCTTTTCCATCACTGACGGCGTATTCCTGCCAGCCGGCGCCGCCGAGCACGAGATCGCCGGCTTTGAAGCGTGGATTGTCGGAAGTGATGACGCGGCTGACTGTACCGCCAGGCATGACTTCCCCGATCGCAATAGAGCGGGTATACGCGGGCGCGCGCTCGTTCATCATGCCGCGCATGTAAGGATCGAGCGATAGATAGAGTGTCCGCAGCAACACGCCACCTTGGCCAGGTGCGGGCACCGGTGCCTCCTCGAACAGGAAATCACCTGGCACCGGCGTCCCTTTGGGACGCGAGGTAAGGACTATGCGGCGGTTGATTTCGCTGTGCGACATGTGAGCTCTCTCCGTCGAAAGGACCCGAGATTCTGCACCACGCGAACGTGATTCCACAGAGCCAGCGCCAGCTTCCGGACTCACTCCCGTCCGAACGGTGGTCTCAGGGAGTTGTCGCCCCAGTCGAAGTTGATCAACCAACTCATGGTGTCCTGGGGAAACAAAGCCGTACCGCGCTGACCTTTCAGTGCGAACGGCCGACCCTGCCCCGCCGCGCGCATTCCCGAGGCCTCGAACACGGCTTGCATCTCGGGATGAGTCGAGGTCAGCAATACTTTGCGGGGCTTGAGATCGCCCGCGATGACAAACGCCACGGCTTTCATGATGCCGGCAGCCAGCAAGCGCGCATCGCTGCCGTCGGCTTGCGATACGACAACCTGATTTGCGCGTTCGTGAAGAATTACGTACCCGATTACCTCGTCAGCCGCAGCGATCTCGAAGAGCCGGTACCGGGCAAACGGCAAATCCAGGGAATATCGCCAGCGCAAATACTCGAGATCGGGTGCGAGTCGCAGCAAGAACGGAGACGGGAGCGTTGCTAACTGTTCTCGGTACTCCCGCTGCTCACGTATCTCGATCGGCGGAATCTTCAGCGCTGCAACTCGCTTGCCGACATCCGCGCTGAACCATCCACTACGCAAGATCCGCTTGGCAAAGCGTCGCGCCATGCTATCTCCCGCATGAGTCGCGTATCGACGGTTCCCGTCATACACGAGCACGTCCGGGTAGTAAGTCCAGTTTTGCGCGCGCAGGATGTTGTGCGTATCCGGGCTGCCCCCGAACACCATGGCGATAGGCGCGCTCTTCATCCACTTCAGGTACAGGAAGCCCCCGACGCCAGAGTGAGAGGCATTGAAGTTGGAGCCGAACGCGATGGTTTGTCGTTGGCCGCGATATTCGAACGGCATCTGCTCGATGCCGATTGATCCAATCACGGATCCCTCTTGATCCAGTGCCAGATGCAGCTGGCACTGTTCTCTCGTGGCGTAGTAATGGTCTACGAAGGATCGATCCGACAGTCCCGACTGCGGTGTCGTGAAGCGCTGCAGTGACGGGAACATCTCCGGGGTGTAACGGACCAGGCGCATCGCGTTATGGCTGACCGCCTGACAGCACGATGCTTTCGCCGGAGAGGAACGAAGCTTCCCGCGAGAACAGGAACCTGACCGTTGCAACCACGTCTTCGGGCGAACACAGCCGGCCGAGCGGGACGCGAGCAGCCTCGATCTTTCGCGCCCTGGCATCCGATTGCTCGTTCATCCCGGTGGGGATGAACGAAGGGCAGATCGCATTGATGGTGATCTTCTTTCGCGCGAGCTCAGGTGCCAGCAATTTCACCGTCTGTTCGAGTACGGCTTTCGAAAGCGAGTAAGTCGAAACGGATAGCGAGGGCTTTCGCTGACCTGCGATGGACCCCAGCGCGACGAAACGACCGCCCTCCTCCTCGACTTTTCCTTGAAGCACTCGCGCGAGCGCGATGGTATGTGTCGTGGCGAAATCCATTTGCCGTTGGAGGGTTTCAGCAGGCGCGCTGAGAAGCCCTCCTTGCGGCATTCCCGGCCAGGCAGCGTGAACGATTCCGTACAGTGGCCGAGCCCCGATTGCATCCTCGAGGGCACCAGCCCACACAGGACTACCGAAATCCAGAGCCAGCGCCTCGATGCGCGCATCCGCGGCAAGAGACGCAGGCATTGGCGTGCGATTGGTCACCGCGATGACATCGAAAGTCGTCACGAGCGACTCAACAATAGCTCGCCCCAACCCACCGCTGCCGCCCGTCACGACCACGACAGGCCGGCCGCCCCCAGAAGGAACAGAGGCCACCGGAACTGCGGCTTCCGTGCGAAGCCGCTCCTCGTGAAGCGAGAACCCGGCTGTGATCTCGGCCGTGGTCAGCGCTGCACGCTCATCCATGACGACGACACGCAACTGACCTGAGCCTGCGAACCGATTCCAGGCCGTGATCTCACCGCGCACGACGACTCTCGTCGGAACCTGAAGCGGCGCCGGGAATCTGGCCTGAACGGTAGTTAGCAGGCATCGACGGCCAGGCAAGTACATGCCGGCGATCGCCGATGCGAGACCGATCTGAAACGCCCCGTGGACGATCGGTCGGTTGAATTTCGTGGTCGCCGCGTAGACGGCATCGACGTGCAGCGGGTTCCTGTCGCCCGAGTTGCTGGCGAAGCCGTCCACATCGAGCTGTGTGATTTCGCGACTGAACTCCGCTGACATTCCAACGCGCAGTTCGTCCGGACCGATGTCAGCCGCTTCACTCACGCTGGAACTGTCTGATTCAGGTAATCAAGAATGAGCTCGAACGATCCCATGTCCTCGAAGCGGTCGGGAGGGACGTCGATTTCGAACTCTTCCTCGATCAGGCTCACGATATTGATGGTCGCGAGCGAACTCCACCCCGCCACGGATGCCGGTGAAGCGATGCGGATCTCCTCCGGCGTCAGCTCCGGGAAGATTGCGGCGAAGACTTTGACCAGGCGTTCCGAAACGTTATTCATGGACTTGTACCGAATGATGGAGCTGAGGATGACCGGCATCGAATTGTTCCCGGGTCAGCACGAACGGTTCCGACTTGTCGTCACCGGTCACCTCGCGGAACAGCGCGCGAATCGGCTCGTTCCTCGGCGTCGGAACCAGATCAAACCTGATGCTGTTCACCGAGAACTTCTCGAAGAGGAACTGCAGACTGCGATGCTCGATGCGACGAGCGAATGCGCGACAGCTCATCACCCAGGTATCGACATGCAGCGTGTCTTCACTGCGCCGGCCCGCCAGAACGGCAATGCGGCCCAATGGACCGAACCGGTCGCGATATCCAACCGTGCTGACAAAAGCGCCTTCGGCATGCGCGGCGTCTAGCCACTCGGTGCGGGTGTACCGCCGCCCGTTGAGATTGAACTGATTCGTCTTGTTGACCAGCTCGAGGACGCGGCCGTCAAGATCGTTCATGGACAGATCGACGGTCATCTCCGCCTGTGCCGTCGCGAGCAAATCCTCGTTTGTAGCCGTACCGTTGATCGGCGCCGCAATTCCGGGAGTCGCGAGCGAGGCCGACCGAAGCAGGTCCTCCTCGGAAATGGCATGTTGCCCAAACAGATCCCGAAGTTCCGAGATCAGACTCATCACCTTTCCAGGGTCTTTTGCGCCGGTGAATAGTCGACATTCGATGCCGGGAAACACGGCCGCGATCTCGGCGAGCTCGCGCGGGCTGTCATCCACGAATACAACGGCATCGGGAGCAATGTTCCAGGCCTGCAGAATGCGGCGGACCGACTCCGACTTCTCTCCCCAATGGGCCTCGATGGGGAATAGCCTGGCGGCATCGATGTGGAGATCCCTGCTGGACAGAGCCTCTTCAACCACTCTCGCGTCGTTGCGGCTCGCAACCCCAACCAGCACGCCTGCATCCGCCAGCGCCGCGAGAAACTGTTGGTAGATCGCGTGGATCTGCGTTCCGCTCTCGAGGTCGAACTGCACCGCGGCCGGACCGACCTCACCCACGATGCCCGCCCAGAAGGTATCGTCCAGATCGGTGATCAAGCCTTTCTTTCGCGGCCGCGGTAACACGAGATTCGCCAGCGCTTCGCCCAGAACGTCAGCGTGCGCCGTGGCATAGGGAAAGCCTGCAACGAGCTCCGACTTGATGTCGAACCGCGAGGCGATCGGCGAGCCTCGATCAATGTGCTCACTACTCAGGATTCGCACACCGGACACCGGCTCGAGAGACGAGAGAAACTCGATGACGAGGCGCCGAAGCTGCAGCTCGACGCGAGACGCCTGCTCCCGCTTGGTGAACGACAGCGGGGGGAGTGGCAACGTAGGCGCGCTGACAATCACCGTCTGCGATTTCGCTGCAAGCTCGATCCCTTGCCGAATCTGGTTCAGTCGGGAAGTCACGAACGACACCACATCGTCGTGGACCGTTCGACCCCAACCTCCGAGCTGGCGATATCCAAGCCTCGTATCGAGGTCGCTCCATTCCAGAACGACGCAGACCGTATCGAACTTGCCGACCTCCGAACGCCGCAGCGTTCCCAGCAGATCGCCAAAATCGCCCGTATCGATCTGGATCGGCCGATCGCCGGCTGGCGCACGCAGGTGTGCCGCGAGGTATGTCTGCAGATGGAGCGGCGAGAAGCCGCAACACAGCAGCAGCCGAAGCGGCTGGCCGTTACCGGTCCCGCCAGCTTTGGCGAGCTGAATGGCGTCGAGAAGTTTCAGTGGACGCTGCCCGAAACAAACGCCGCTCTGAACTCCGAAACAGTGGATGGAATGAGTCCGGAAGTCGCGGCGAAAACCTGCTCCATGTCCGAGTACAGACGCTCGATGGCGTCCGTGGTTTTGAATGTTGGACTTCCACCCGGCATCAGCTCGGACGAATGCAACATGAATTCGATATGAGTCGCCCCGGCAGCCCTCTTGGCGCGGATGATCTCCAGCATCGAGTCGAGATTCTTGCCGTTCGGACGAAGCCATTGAATTGGCGGCAGCAGGCGATTGACCGCCGTTCGAGCACGCTTACCCAATCCTTTGGACATCGAACGAGCGAGTTTCACGATCGGAGACTTGCCGGCGACGATCGTCATGGGCACTTCGAGCAGTGTGGAATTGCCCGCACGGGCCACGTCAGCAAGATCGATGAAATAGGGACTCTCGGGGGCGCGACTGTAGTCGGACCCGCCAGATCCGCTCGGCGCACCAGGCGTGCCGCGCCAGGATATATGTGGTGTCACCGAACAGTCGGCGACATAGCCGCAATCGACAAGCGCGCGGGCGTATGGCGCGTTGAATGCCCACCGCCCGGCTCGATGGCTCAGCATCTTCCTGCCAACCATAGACTCGAGAATGTCTGTCATGACCCGGACTTTCTTGCGGATCGTCGATTCCGGATAGTCGATCAGATACGGCTGATGCTGACTGTCATCGGCACTCAGTGGCTCGAAAGGCGGTGAATCCCAGGCGTGAAGATGCATGCCGATTTCGCCGACATTACGTGCCGCCACATCCTGTGCGAACTCCCGATAAACCGGCGACATCGCCATCTCGTGGTTGGTGAGATAGGTCGGTCTCAACCCATACTTCTCGCAGAGCGCTTGAAACCGCGGCATATAGGCGGCGTTTTCCGTCTCGACCTGTTTGGGCTTGGTCCAAACGTTATCGCCTTCAACATCGATCGTGATCAAAAAGTGCGAAGCCATGGAGGGCCCAGGAGACTTGGTTTCAACGCCACGCAGTGTGCCTGCCCAAGTCCCGCTTTCCTGTAAGAGGAGTCTGAATGCGGTATCGGATCGATTCCGGGGTGGCTAGGTCCTGGGACGCCCCAATTGGATGCACTCGCTCTCTACCTTACGCGTTGCGACACGTTGATCGAATTCCATTCCCAGGTTTTGCCCTCATCCGCTGAGAAGGCCTGACTCCAGATCGGTCGCTGAGGATTGCGCACGTCCCATCGGAAGACCACGATGATGTTCTGTCCTTTGTACGTGTCGCGGGCAAAAAAGTGGCCTACTTTGTTCGCGAATGACCCCACGACCGGTGGATCAAGCGCACCCGAATTGCTGTCGGCCCAGTAGATGCTCCAAAGCTTTGTCTTGGCATTGAACAATCGCAGCGCTACACCCTCGTAAGGCTTGCCGCTCACCAACTCGGTGTACTTGTCGATGTTGCCCATGCCACCGAGGATCTGGCGCATCTCAACCGCCGATTCGAACTCCGTCCATTCGTCCGAGTGGGTAAGGCGGGACTTCAGTTTGCGATTTCGCAATTTCCAGTCGCCGACGAGAAAATCGAAGTCGTGTTCTGATGATGTTGCCGACGCCTGGATAGCCAATGCGCCGGCGCTGTCGAAGTGCAACTGAGGAATGGGGAGAGACATATCCGGAATCAGCTCACGGTCCACGCCGAGAGCAGGATCCGCAAGAGCGGGCACTGCTGCGAGGCTCAGGATCCCGAGAACCCACGAGCACGTAGCCAGGATGCGACGCGCGCGATAACTCTTGCTGGCCATTCCCACTCTCAGGGCGCGCACTTTCGGCCCCCGTTGTCGAACACTCCATCATCGGCGGTGATCAGACCGTCGCGAACGGTAAATAGATTGATGATGGGCACGGCAAAGTCCTTTCCAGCGGCACCGATTCTCACGAGATACCTGACCGCCACGCGATCGCCTTGCACCACGTATTCTTGAATCTCCGCCCGAATGTCCGGAAATGAGGCGAATAGATCCTGGTAGATTCTGCGTACGTCAGCGCGGCCATGTCGCGGCGCGCAGAAGTTAGAGGCGGTTATCGACACGCCGGGCGCGTACAGCTTTTCAATGTCGTCCACCGAATGGCGATTGACCGCGACGAACTTCGCTTCAATCACGGCCTTCGCGGAGGTTTCCCGCGCCAGGCTCGCGCACCCTGTCAGCGCCGCGAGCAATGCGGCGCATCCCAGTCGCGCGGCAATCTTCCAGACAACGCACATTGATCTCTCCTGACAATTGCAGATGAATGGTGTGTACCATTTTCTGCGCGGAGATTTTGACGTTGTTGAAGTGCGAACAACAAATGTCCCGGGACCGGGTCGTGATGAAGCGGCAAGCGCTTTTGATTCCTTAGCGAAGCGTCTTCGCCACCCGAATTCCGATCGAATCGTCACGATGCACCGGCGAATACGGAAATCGCTCCGCCGTCCGGAGATTGTGCCCAAGCGTGCCCCACGATCCGCCCTTGGCGATGCGCTTCTCACATGTGCCATCGACAACCGGCGGCGCTCCTGCCTCGGAGACGGCGTCGTGCGACGGCGCGTGACAGTCTTCGATCCACTCGGACACGTTGCCAATCATGTCGTAAACACCGAACGCGTTCGGCTTGAGTGAGCCCACGGGCGTCGTGTTGAGCCATCCGTCCGTGCAGGTTAGCGGGTCGTAGACTTTGTATTCCGACGTGTCCATGCTTTTGTACGTCGCCACCGCGGTCTGATCAAAACCGTTCGCGAACGAACAACCCTTCGCAGGGTCATCGCCCCACGGATACATGGCGTTCGCCTCGCCGCCGCGCGCCACGTACTCCCATTCGACTTCCGTGAGCAGGCGGTAGCCGCCGCGAGTCTGCGTGTTCAGCCAATCGACATAGGCCTGGGCTTCATCCCAATTCACGCAGGCGACAGGATGATTGCCCGTCTGTGAAAAGCCCGGGTCGCGAAACGTGGTCTCGGCGTCATAGACCCAGTTGCCACGCTGCCGGCGATCGCTGAGACAGTCGCCTTCTACGCGCCGGCCGGTCGCGCGCACGAACGCTTCATATTGATCGCGCGTGATTTCGTGTCGGCTCACCGCGAAAGGTTCACGAATGGTGAATGTGCGTTCGGGAAGCTCATCGGGCCGGCGATGGCGATCCGCGGTTGTGGCTCCGAGAATCGCGACGCCGGAAGTCACTGTCACCATTTCGGGACAATCTGCGCAGTCCCGCAGACGGTCAGGTGTGCCGGTCAAACTACAGCCGCCGAGCAGCGCGACGTAAAGCAGCGTGGTGGTTCGCATGTGAGTCTGCGAATGTTACATGCTGCTGCCGCGGGTAGTTTGTCATTAAAACGCAGCGCGCCGACGGCATGAATGCCGTCGGCGCCTGCGATTTCGATTGCAAGTCTTCAGGGATGCGGTGGCCCGTGTTGGGGCTGCGACCAGGCGCTATTGAAATTCGTGCCAACGCCCTACCGTGCACAAGGTGCCAGTCAGCTTCACATCGAAGGTGCCGTTCAACGATCGTCCGTGGAAAAACATGATGCCGGTGGCGCCTTCGTACCTGCCTGTCCCACTTTTGACTTCGATGATGCTGCTGAGGACGCCGCCCTCGGGATTACCGGGTCGCGGATACGTGACGCCGGTCTCGCGAAGCACCAGCTCGCCCAGTTCTGTCGTTATCGTGAAAACACCACTGTAGGAGCGTATGCCGGGAGACGTCGGGGGTGTCGCAGCACCGCCTTCCACGCTGAAAAACGTCGTCCCCTCGAGGCCATGATTGCCGTCGATGGTTCCCTTGGTACAGAAGTTCAGCGGGCTCGTGCAATTCTCGCTCGACACTACTTCTTGCACGTCCGCATGGACGTCCTTGCAGCGACTCGCCTCCTCGCCTGCGCTCGCGGACGCGGCGCACAGCAACAAACCAAACATGCTGGTGATCGCAGTGGACAAACGGATAGCCATGGCAAGGATCCTCCAATGAGTGGAACCGGCGAACACTCGCGTTGTCACGAGTAGGTAGGCCGACTCTAGAAGGACGCACGTCTGTATGCGGTACCACTTTTGCCGCCCCGCTTAGGACCAATTCGACTCATGTATCTTCAGCTTGATCGCAAAGGCGCAACCTACGAGCAGCTCGCACGAGCAATCCAGGCGGCTATTCGCAAGGGGCGCATAGCTACTGGCGACAAGCTGCCGCCCTCGCGCGAGCTCGCATCGCAATTGAAGGTGTCCCGCAACACCATCGTCAGCGCCTACGAACTGCTCTCGTCCCAACAGTGGGTCCGGTCTCGCCATGGTTCGGGCACGTATGTGCTGCGAG
>Ga0207691_10003032_pt1 | contig 16391 bp, 14 predicted proteins | sample KBSM13metaG_FD_184327 | JGI IMG/M metagenome (GOLD analysis project Ga0207691, IMG submission 184327) | Miscanthus rhizosphere microbial communities from Kellogg Biological Station, Michigan, USA - KBS M1-3 metaG (SPAdes) (version 2) | ecosystem: Host-associated > Plants > Roots > Rhizosphere >... | reverse complement strand
GTGGTCCCCGTTGGAGTGGCGTAGCAAAGGGTCGACGTGGACACGGTGCGGCAGGGGCGACACCGCCTCTGCCGCACCGGCATTTTGTCCGCCACTGGCGGCGGACTCGGCCGTGGTGCATGTTCGTCACTGCGGGAGCAGGATGATTCCGAGGAGTGGCCTCGCGGCGACGATGCCTTCGAGCGCTTCCATCCAACCTCGGGACGGTAGCGACCTTCGTGCCTAACGAGGGAGGAAAGCGCCATGAACCCCACGTTGCTCCGCGCCACGCGTCGCCCACTCGCGAAACGACAACTCCCCGACGAGCGTCAGTTGATGCCCGCGCACAGGAGCGCGCGTGGCAGCGACGTCATTCTGTCGAGGCGCCAGTTTGTCGGCTCAACGGCCGGATCGCTCGCGGCAGCCGCGGGACTCGGTAGCTTGCTCGCGGCCTGCGGTCGGGCCGACGACGCGTTCCTGACGTCACCCATTTCGCCACAGTTGTCCTTGGCGAAGGCCTCCGCGCAAGCCGCACCGGTGCCAATCCCGGGCGGGACTCCGGCGCTTGGCGGTGCCTATCACGTCTGGGCGCCGGCCCCACCCGCCGCGGGCCTGGATTCCATGGACGCCGAGCCCGCCACGATCACGAACTTCAATGGGTTTGTCGGGCTGGCATACATCAGCGGCATGGTGACACGGCGCAACCGCACGACTGGTGAGACCGAGCAGCTGCCCTTCCTGGGCTCCGACATGCGCTACATGACCGGGGTGTATCGTGGCGAGGACGGCCGCGTACGGCGCGGCACGTTCGGCTTCATATGAATTGACGTCTTCACGCCCGGTCCGGGCGGTCCGACTCAGATCGTCGACATGAACCCTGGTATCGCTCCCAGCGGCTTGTTCTGGACGATGGCGCTCCCTGAGGGTGCCGTCGACGTCCATTCCGATGGTGGGGGCGCCGAGATGCGCGGTAACAACGTCCAGCTGCTCGACTTCGGCGACTTTGGCAACTCGCTGTTCGGCGGCGGCAAGCCACCTGTGCCGGCGACAGCGTCATTCCTGGTACGCTGGGCGGGCGTAACCCACGACCGTGGAGCGAACGGCGGCGAGCGAGTCCACGTCGTCAACGCGGCCGACGGCCACGCCGGCCAGTACATACGAACCTCGGCGCAGATGGAATGGTCGGCCAGCAGCGGCGACTTCGATTACGTGTCCGCGCCGATCGGGACGTCGTCGAGCGACTTCGCTGAGTTTGGTAAAGAAAGGAACGGGGTGTTCTTCAACTCTGACGACTCGTAGTCGCCACGACCGGCCGATGGCGAAGGGTCCGCGTTAGGCTCTCGTCTTCAGGCTTCGCGCAACGAGTCCGAGTCCGCCCGCGAGCAGGGCCAGCATGATGAGCGTGTTGAACAGGCTCGTCGGGCGGAAGAAGATCGTTAGGTTGGTGATGATCCCGAGCAGGATGATCAGCGCGCCGCCCGCCGTCAGCAGCCAGCCGAGCTTCGATTTGCCGTCGAAGAAGAGCAGGGCAATGCCGATCAGCAGCGGGATGAGCGAAAGACCGAACGCGTTGTAGCCCCAGAGCTGCCAGTAGCCTGACGAGACGGTCACCTGTTGCAGCAGCAGGTACCCACCGCCGATGGCCATCGCGAGGCCGGTGAAGAACTCGCCAAGGCCGCCGGGCGTTCCGCCTGCGCCTCGTGGTTTTTCCACGCTCGGGCCGCCGAGCTCCGATTCATCGAGTGCCATGGGCATCCTCGTGTGTGCGAACACGATGATGCGTCGGGACGTGCCGTTTGCGCCAGCGCGTAGTACGACGGCGGTTGGTGTCAGCCGCGCACCGGCCAGGGCAACTCGACTCGGGTTGCCTCGAGCAGGAAGCTCACGACTTTCCGCGTTGCCAGCCGCACCTTCTTGAGGCGACGCCAGATTCGGGAGCCGGGCGTCTGACGTGCCGTGAGTGCCGCGTGCAGCTCACGTGCGTGACGGAACCGGTCGTCAGGCACCGACTGCAGGCACCGCTCGATGGCCTCGATCAGGTCGTGCGGCGCGTCTGGCGCCACGAGTCGCAGCGGACGGTGTTTTCCCTCGATCCGCCGCTCGGAGATCTGCTGCACCGTGTCACCCACGTAAGGCAGCTCGCCCGAGAGCATCAGATAGCCGAGGACACCGAGCGAGTAGATGTCGCTTCGGGCATCGATGTCTACTTCGCCAGCGGCCTGCTCCGGAGACATGAAGTGCGGCGTGCCGAAGCTCCGGCGCAGCTCGCCCGGCGGCGGGTCGTACGAGCGGCGCATCGCCACGCCGAAGTCGGCCACCATCGGCCGAATCGACTCGCCGCTGATCTCGAGCAGGATGTTCTCGGGCTTGAGGTCGCGGTGCACGATCCCCTCGCGGTGCGCGTACTCGAGCGTCAGCGCGAGGTCGGCGAGAATCTGACGTGTCTCGTCGGGGCTCAATTTCCCGAGGCGACGGATGCGCGCGCCGAGCGATTCGCCAGGTACGTACCGCATGACCATGTACATCAGGTTCGACGTCTCGCCGAAGCTGTGGAGCGGCACGATGCTGGGATGCGAGAGCTGTCCGGTGGTGCGCGCTTCGCGCCGGAATCGTTCCGTGTCATCATGACTTCCGCCGAGATCCCAGCGAAGCACCTTGATGGCCACGACGCGATGCAGCACGAGGTCGCGAGCGAGATACACCGATCCCATTGCTCCGCGACCGAGCAGACGCACGATCTGGAACTCGCGCGCGAGCTCGCGCGTGACGAGCTCCGCATCGAGGTCGCGTGTCTCTAAGCCTTGCTCGTCGTCGGCGGACTCGTAGCCGGAGGGCGTGAACTGATCTATCGGGTGCGACATGGTTCGATCCATCTCCTACGAGTAGCGCGCCCGGTTAGTGCCCAGCGGCGCAACTCCATCGACCATACCACTTAGGAAGTCCCGTGCCGTCGGCGGCGATGAAATAATGCGTTCTAGAACAATGAGTTATTGTACGCCCTTCCCGTTGCGAGCGCCGATGTCATGTCCGAAAATGGGACGGTCTGAACCGCAATCGACACGACCACCTTGAGCCAAATCGGATCCCAACGAGCCTTTCTCCGCGCCGAGTGGCGAGACCTCGTCATGCTGAACTACGTCGCGCCCGAAGCGCTGCTCGCACCGCTGGTACCCGCGGGCGTCGATTTGGATCGTTGGCGCGGAACGTTGTACGTGAGTGTCGTCGGATTCCTCTTTCGCGACACGCGCGTGCTCGGCCTTCCGATCCCGGCGCATCGCACGTTCCCGGAGGTGAACCTTCGGTTCTACGTTCGACGCGAGGGGGCTGGCGAAACACGCCGCGGAGTCGTGTTCATCCGCGAGCTCGTTCCTCGGCACGCCATCGCGCTCGTCGCCAGAGCGTTATACAACGAACCGTACCGTGCGTTGCCGATGCAACACGCACTCGTTGCGGACGGCGAGCGTGGCGCCTTCACGCGTGAGTATGCGTGGCGAGCCGGTTCGGAATGGACGCGGTTGAGCGCGCACACGGTCGGAGGGTCGCGCACGCTCGAGGCAAACAGCGAAGAGGAGTTCATCACCGAGCACTACTGGGGCTACACTCGCCAGCGCGATGGCGGAACGGTCGAGTACCGCGTTTCGCATCCACGCTGGAACGTGTGGACGGCCACCGACGCTCGCCTCGACGGTGATCTCGCGCGGGTCTATGGCAACGCGTTCGCTGGCGTGCTTGGCGGCCCTCCCAAATCGGCGTTCGTTGCCGACGGGTCCCCCGTCGTAGTATTCGCGCCCACCAGAATTCGTTAGGCGCCGCTGGGCGTCTCGGTTGCCGGTGCCTGGCGGATTCCGCGGATGGCGCGTCGTGCCGCTCTCCAGATCGTTCGGACGAGCAGGACGAGCAGCACCAGCACCAGAAGGGCGACAGCGAGCGTGATGTACGGGTGATGCCACACGGTATACGCGATCGTCGCGACCGCGCTCAGCTCTGCCACGTTGGCCACACCATTGGTGACCGGCTCCGGCGACGTGTCGATCGTGTAGCGCAGGCCGAGCTTCGTGGCGTGCGTGGCGAAGCCGAGTCCACCGCCGAGCAGGGCGGCGGCGGCGATGAGTGCCGGGTCGCCATGCCACGCCGTCAGCACGGCGAGCGCCGCGGCGGCGGGAGGACGAATGGCGGTATGAATGGTTTCCCACACCGACGCGACGCCGGGAATCAGCGTCGCGAGGAACTCGATGACGGTCAGGATGGAGGCGATCGCGATGACGACGGGGTGACTCACCGCGCCGAGCGCGCCAGGCAGCGTGTCGATCCAGCCCATCCGGTTTGCAATGCCGGCGAGTGCGACGGTAGCGTATGGGCTGATGCCTGACGCGTACGCGATGCCGAGTGCCTGGACGAGTGTAGTAAGTGAGCTCATGACGCCTCGTGACTCCCTGGTACGCAAGTAACGTTCAACGCCGTGCGCCGCGCGAGTTGGCACTGGAAAAACCGGCCAGTTCCGACATGATGATACGGTCCGCAACCGTCCGGGGTGAACGACATGTACGACATCCTGCAGGACTTTCCGATCGCGGCTGACCCGTCTCGCGTGTATCGCGCCGTCAGCGACCCTGCGCTGCTCGACGAATGGTGGACAATCCGGTCGAGCGGCAAACCGTCAGTGGGCGCGCGCTACGATCTGGACTTCGGTCCTGGCTACCAATGGGGGGCCGTGGTGACGAAGGCGGAGCCCGGCACGGCGTTCGAGCTGCGCATGACCGACGCCGATGCCGATTGGGTCGGCAGCCGCGTCGGCTTCGACCTCGAGCCGTCGCCTGGTGGTACGCAGGTTCGCTTCTACCACCGCGGCTGGCCCGAAGCCAACTCGCATTACCGCATCTCGTGCCACTGCTGGGCCCTGTACCTCAGGATCCTTCGACGGCACATCGAGCACGGCGAGTCCGTGCCGTACGAGAAGCGGCTCGACGTGTAGACGACGCCGGGACGGGCGGTAGTTTTTGTGTATGCCCGTCTTCAAGAAATCGATCTTCTTCTCCGAGTGCGATCGCTGCCATGTGCGATTTCACATCGGTGCGGGCGGCGTGTGCGAGCGGTGTCGCAAGATTCTCTGCGACAATCATCTCCACGGCTCGCTCGTGCGCCGCATTCAGGTGTCGTTCGGCGCGCCGCCGGTTTGCATCTACTGCCGAGCGCAGCGGTCTCCATCGGCGCCAAAGGCCGACGCACCGCGGACGTGACGGTGCGTCGGCGTTAGGCCTATCGAGAGCTCGGACCTCCGAACGTTCCCGACCAGCCGATCGCCAACCCGCCGCCCGCTGCGGGCGAAAGCTGCAGGCCATCGAGGATCGCCGCGCGGATCGGCTCCGGTGCGTTCTTCTGCTCGCGCTTCGACTGGCGACGCGCATAACGAGCGGCGACCGACCGTCCCATCGCGTAGCCCGCCGTAATACCTATCCACGTGTCCGACGCCCAGTGCCGGCGGTCCGTCATGCGCGAGAAGGTGATCCCGGCGGTGGCCGCATAGAGTACGGGCTCGAGCAATCCCATGTGAAATCGCGAGTTCCAGAACGTGGTGCATGCCCACGCGTTGGTAGCATGACCGGCGAAGAACGAGTGGTAGTCCCAACTCCCGCCTGGTGTCTCGATCGCGTACTGGTCGCCGTTGTTCAGCGAAGGGCGCTCTCGTGAGACCGTCGCGTACATGAGCGCGCGAATGGAGCTGCTCGCCTGCCACGCCGAGAGACAACCCCAACCCGCCTCTCGAAGCTTCCGGTTGTCGCTCACCATACCCGACGCGATCAGAACGGCCGAGATCGGGATGAGGCGTCGGTCGGTCGACAGGTCGCCGAGCTCGGGATGATCCTCATCGAACGGCGAGACGGCGCGGACGATGGCCGCGTTAGGGTGGCGGACGATCCAGGAGTCTATCTGATCGTCCTCGGGCAACAGCGCCACCGCACCGGCGGCGACTCCGATCGCTGCAATCCAGTCACTAGGCTTCGCGCGCACTGGCGAGGTCCAGATGTGCAGCACGTCGCTGAGCGAGTACGCGAATTCCTGCCCGGTGGTCTTGAAGGTGACCTGGGCCGAAACGCTCGCGGCGAGGGTCAGGCTGAGAACGAAGGCTTTGACAATGATCTTTGGTGGTTGCATTTGGTGAGTCTCCGAAGCATTGGCGCCGGGAGCGGCCCCGGCAGCCTTGGAGGCTCCAAAAGCAAGACGCACGCCCAACGGCGCCGCACTCACTCACTCGAGGTCATGTGATTCGATCCGTCCGGAGAAGCTTCACGGCTCTCGTTAGCACTCTGGCTGTGCCCGCCGTCGCTGCCTATAGCGCTGCCCAGGCTCCGGCGGCTACCGGCCCGACGACCGTCATTCGCGCCGCTCGCATGATCGATCCGAAGAGCGGAAATGTCATGCAGAACCCGGTCGTCGTCGTTCAGGGCGGGCGAATTACGAGCGTTGGCGCCAACTCGGCGATCCCGCCAGGCGCGAAGGTCGTCGACCTTGGCAGCCTGACCTTGCTTCCGGGACTCATCGATGCCCACACGCATCTGCTTCAGAACTATCGCGGCGAGCTTGGCGGCGACGATCCGAACATGGTGCTGACGGTCACCACGATGAGCACCGCGAAGCGTGCGCTACTCGGCGCGAAGATGGGTCGCGAAGACCTCGAGGCCGGTATCACCACGGTTCGTGACCTGGGAAACTCCGGGTTTGGTGGGGATGTCGCGCTCCGGGACGCGATCAACGCCGGCTGGGTCGTGGGACCACGAATTCGCGCGGCGACGCGCGCGCTCGCCGCGGCTGGCGGACAGTTCGGCACGGTACAGCCGGAGACGCAGAAGATCATCGAGCAGGAGTACGCGGTCGTGAGCACCGCGGACGAGGCGCGGCGGGCCGTTAGGCAGGCGTTCTACGATGGCGCTGATCTGATAAAGGTCATCGTGAACACGGGGCCGCGGGTGGTGTCACTCGACGAGATGAAGGCGATCGTGGAAGAAGCGCATCGGGTGGGCCGCACGGTTGCCGCTCACGCGATCGGCGATACGGCGACGCGCATTGCCGCGGAGGCCGGGGTGACGTCCATCGAGCACGCGTACACGGTCCCGGACGAAGTCCTGCGCATGATGGCGCAGAAGGGGATCTACCTCGTGCCGACGGACTACCCGGCCGAGTTCTACGTCGACGCGTTCGCGAGCTCGTCCCTGACAGCAGAGCAGAGACGCCAGCAGCTGGAGGGCGCAAAAGGGTTCGCGCAGGCGAGCGCGGCGCGCCTCATGCGAGCGGTGCGCGCGGGCGTGAAGGTCGCGTTCGGGTCGGACGAGTACTATGACACGCCGGGTCGCACGCGCGGACAGGCGAGCTTATTGACGCTCCAGGCCTATCAGGAGGCGGGCATGTCGCCGCTCGAGGTGCTCCGCGCCGCGACGGTGAACTCGGCGACACTGCTCGGGTGGGGCGACCGCATCGGCGCGATCGAGGCAGGGAAGCTTGCCGACATCATCGCGGTCGACGGCGATCCGTTGAAGGACGTCAAAGACCTGCAGCGTGTTCGGTTCGTGATGAAGGGCGGAGAGGTCATCAGGGGAGCAACTGCCAAGGAGTAGCTGTGCTCTCGATTCCCTATTCCCGATTCCCGACACGAAGCGTCCTTCCCGCCGCAACCTTCATTCTCTCTCCATCCCGCAGCGCGATCTGCCCATTCACGACCACGGCGCGAATCCCCTCCGGGTACTGGAACGGATCCTCGTACGTCGCCTTGTCGATCACCGTTGCCGGGTCGAACACGACCAGATCTGCCGCGAGCTTCGGGGCGATTCGGCCGCGGTCCACGAGACGCAGGCGAGCCGCGGGCATCGCGGTCATCTTGCTGACCGCCTGCTCGAGCGTGAGCGCCTTGCGCTCCCGGACATAACGGCCGAGCACTCGCGGAAACGTCCCGAGCCCGCGCGGGTGCGGGCTGCCGCGGCGCGACGGGCCGTCGATCGCGAACGCGCCGCCATCGCTGCAGACCATGCCTAACGGGTGGGCGAGGATACGCTCCAGGTTGTCCTCGCTCATCGCGAAGCCGACCATGCCGGTGCTGCCATTGCTCTCGCGAAGGAGCGAGACAGTCGCGTCGTACGGCTCAACACCCTTCGCCTTCGCGTACGTGCCGAGACGCTTGCCGGCGGCAGTCGAATCGGCACCCCGGCCGGCGCTCGAGATGAGCACGTTGTCCCACCCACCGATGAGGTCGACCTTGGCGAGCGCCTCGCGCTTGATGCGATCGGCGGTCGATGGATCGTCGAGCCGGCGGAGGAACGCCGCCGTGCCGCCATCTCGGCTCCAGACCGGAAACAGGTTCGTGAGGCCGGTCTGGTAGGCGATGTAGGGATACCGGTCGAAGGTGATGTCCATGCCGCCTCGGCGCGCGTCGTCGATGCGGCGGAAGACGTCGTCGAGCTTGCCCCAGTTTCGCGGTCCCTGCGTCTTGAGGTGCGAGATCTGGAGTGGACACTTCGCCTGACGCGCGACGTCGATCGATTCGTCGATCGCGTCGAGCAGCCGGTCGTCCTCGTTCCGCATATGCGTCGCGTAGGGCAGCTTCGCCGCGGCCAGCGGCGCGCATAACGCGGCGAGCTCGGCTCGAGACGCGAACGCACCCGGCGTATACTCGAGGCCCGACGACGCACCGCAGGCTCCCGTCGCGATGGCGTCACGAACCATCTGCGTCATGCGCCGCAGCTCGTCAGGCGTCGCGGGCCGGTCGTCGTTGCCCACCACCATTCCGCGGATGGTGCCGAGCCCGATCATCGAGGCGACGTTCACTGAGCTCGGGAGTGCGTCGATCGCGCTCGCCAACGCCGAGAACGAGGCATAGCCGGTCTCGTCGTCTTCCGATCGTCGTGAGGGAAAGCGCGAGCTCCCGTCCTGGCCCACGACGATCGTGGTCACTCCTTGGCGGATGACCGACTCCGACCGTGGGTCGGAAAAGAGCGAGCCATCGCCATGGGAGTGGATGTCGATGAACCCGGGAGCCACAGCGACGCCGCGCGCATCGAGCTCGACAGCGCCCGTGTCGGTCACGCGGCGTGAGATCGCCGCGATGCGACCGCCCTGAACCGCGACGTCCATCTGGGCGGGAGGAGCTCCTGTCCCATCGAAGACGTTACCACCGCGAATCACGAGGTCGTACGTGGCACGATGCGACAGGATGATCGACGGCGCGCCGACCATGGCGGCCACAGTGCCGGCGGTGCTGGTCAGAAAATCGCGACGGGTAGTCAGGAGGGTCTTGCTCCGAGAAGCTGGGGGAAGGTTACGTAGAAACGCCGGCGTCGAGCACAGGCTGCTCGGATGACCGCCGCGCTCGGATGTTGCATTGGCGCGACCGCCGCCGCCAGCGGCGCCGCCTCTCCACGATGCACCCTTGCCCAGGAGACGACGATGGTCGCTCTCTCCCACGCCCGCCACGCGTCGCTCACGCTTGGTATCGGCGTCGCCCTTGCCGCCTGCACGGACGATCCGGTCGCACCACGCTCCGCTCCCACACCTGGCTCACTCGTCCCGCTCGCCGCGCCCGCGGCTCCGCCGGGAGCCTCCGTCTCGAGCACAGTCGTCGTGCCCGTGAGTATGCGCTCGTCCCCGTTCAACACCGCGCGCACGCTGCTCGTTCCGCCGGACTTCACGATCGCGGTGTATGCGCGGATCGGTGGCGCGAGGTTCATGGCGGTGACGCCGGACGGGAGCCTGCTCGTTTCGAAGCCCGGGTCGGGCAGCGTCGTGCTCGTTAGGCCGAACGGTGCCGGCGATCCACTGGTCAGCGACTACGTCACGGGGCTGAAACGGCCGCACGACATCGTGTTCCATACCATCGGCACGGTGACGTATGTCTACGTCACCGAGACGAACCAGGTCAACCGGTATGTCTACACACCCGGTGCGCTCACGCCCGGCACGCGGCAGGTGGTCGTCTCCGGGTTGCCTGACGCGAGCTCGCCCGAGCTCAATGGCACGTACGGGCACGAGCTCAAGAACATCGCCCTCGACGGCAACGACAAGCTGTACATCTCGATTGCATCGACCTGCAACGTTTGCACGTCCGACACGCAGAGTACCCCGGTGCGGGCAGCGATTTACGTCTACAATGCCGACGGGTCGAACGGCAGGCTGTTCGCGCGCGGCCTTCGGAACGCCGAGGGCCTCGCGATGATCCCGGGCACGAACACGCTCTGGGTCGTCGTCAACAACCGTGACGACATCGCGTACCCGTTCAATGACGGCAGCGGCAATTACGGTCTCCGGCGCGATTCTCATCTCGGACGATCAGGCGGGTGCCATCTACAAGCTCACGTCGAGCACGACCCCGCCGCCGCCTAACCAGGCCGTGACGAGCTTCGCGCTCATAAACGCCGACACCGACTTGCCGATCACCGGATACGATCCGATCGCCGCCGGCGCCACGCTGAACCTCGCGACGTTGCCCACGCGCAATCTCAACATCCGCGCGAACACGACGCCGGCTTCGGTCGGGAGCGTGCGCTTCGGGCTCGATGGGATGTCGAGCTACCGCACGGACAACGCCGCTCCGTATGCGCTGGCGGGCGATACCAACGCCACGGACTACGTTGCCTGGACACCGTCGGTCGGAGGCCATACGGTGACGGCGACCCCGTACACGGCGGCGGACGCCGGGGGCACGGCCGGAACGCCGGGAACGCTCTCGTTCACGGTGACCGACAAGCGCAAGGGTAAGCCACCACGTTAGGCCAGCCAGTCAGGCGATTGTCTGCCACGTGACGGTCGCACACTTGTGCCAGGACCCTTGGGGGCCCAAGATCGGTGGACCGAACTTCGCAAGCGAGAGGTCATGAAGAGAGGTATCATCGTTTACGTCGCGACGGCCGTCGTCGCGGCCAGCGTCGCCTTTGCGTTCGTGGCGTGCTCCGACACGTCCGCGCCGCCGGCCAACGATACGCTGGCGGCATCGCTCGCGAAGGGCGGGTCCGCGAACAGAGTGAAGTCGATCTCGGTGTCGCCTTCGAGCGCGACAGTCGCGGTTGGTTCGACGGTGCAGCTTACGGCGACCGCGAATCCGCCCGGATCCGTCACGACGTTCACCTGGACCTCGTCGAACAACGCGGTCGCGACAGTCTCGACGTCGGGACTCGTCACCGGCGTCGCTGCCGGTGCTGCGACGATCAGCGCGGCGGGCGGTGGCAAAACGGGAAGGTCGACGATCACGGTTCCCACGCCGCCCCCGCCGCCGGGGTCCGAGGTGCTCATCGGCGCGGGCGACATCGCGGTCTGTGGTTCGACGGGCGACGACGCGACCTCGAACATCCTCGTGTCCACGGTTGGTACCGTGTTCACGCTCGGCGACAACGCGTACCCTAACGGGTCGGCAACCGACTACGCGAATTGCTACGACGGGTCGTGGGGCCGCGTGAAAGTGCGAACGATGCCGACCCCGGGTAACCACGAGTACCAGACCGCGGGCGCCTCCGGGTATTTCGGCTACTTTGGCAGCACGGCAGGCGATCCGAGCAAGGGCTATTACAGCTACGACTTGGGCGCATGGCACATCGTCGTTCTGAACAGCAACTCGGCCTGCACGACGATCAGCTGTTCGGCCACGTCCGCACAGGTGCAGTGGCTCAAGGCGGATCTCGCGGCGAACACCAAGTCGTGCACGCTGGCGTACTGGCACCACCCCCGATTCAACTCGGGGGCCGAGCACGGCAACCTGACTGCGGTCGGGCCTTTCTGGGATGCGCTCTACACGGCCGGCGCCGAGATCGTGCTGAATGGCCACGAGCATGTGTACGAGCGATTTGCCCCGCAGACGCCTAACGCCGTCGCCAATCCGAACGGCATCCGCCAGTTCACGGTCGGCACCGGTGGCGCACCGCTCTACTCGTTCAGCTCCACGATTCAACCGAACAGCGAGCGGCGTAACAACACGTCGTTGGGTGTTCTGAAGCTCACACTGAGGACGGGTGGGTACGACTGGCAGTTCATCCCAGCCAGCGGATCCTTCACGGATTCGGGGTCTGGAACCTGCCACTGACAAACTGCGCAACTGACACCGGTAATTGGTTACCGGGATTGGTTACAGGTAATCAGAACCCTCGGGATGCCTCTCCTCTCTGCGAGATGAGCATCCCGAGGGTGCAAATAACCAATTACCAACTCCAGTAACCTGTAACCTGTTCTGTTGCGCCCTTATTCGCGCATGGCGAGCAGCGGGTCAACTTTCGCAGCTCTCCTTGCTGGCACGAATGACGCGATCGCCGCGATGGCCGTGAGAAGCGCCGCGACGCCGACGAAGGTCAGCGGATCCGTCGCGCTCACGCCGAACAGCAGCTTGCTGAGGAGTCGCGTGAGCCAGTACGCGCCCGCGCCACCAACGGCCACGCCGGCGATCGCGAGCCCCACGCCTTGCTGCAGCACGAGCCCCGACACCTGGCGGCCCGTTGCGCCCAGCGCGATCCGAATCCCCAGCTCGCGAGTCCGCAGGCTCACGGCGTACGAGATCACGCCGTAGATCCCGACGGCCGCGAGGATCAGCGCGATCGACGCGAAGACGCCGAGGATCGTGGTGTAGAAGCGCGGCCGCGACACCGACGCCGCGACGAGCTCCTTGAGCTGGCGCAGGTCGCTCAACGGCAGGTCGCGATCGAGCTCGCGAATCTGCGCGCGAATGGCGGCCATGACCGTCGATGGGTCCGCGGTCGACCGCACGACGACGGAGAAATTCGAGAACGTCGGCTGCATGTACGACGCGTACGTCTCTGGAAAGACCTCCTGACTCAGCCCGCGGCGCTTCACGTTGGCGACGACGCCGACGATCTCACCGCCGAGCGTCATGTTGCCACCGGTAGAGGCGGTGTCCTGGTCCCAGCCGAGCTCGATCCGCTTACCGATCGGGTTCTCGTTAGGGAAGTAGCGCTTGACGAACTCCTGATTCACGATCGACACGACCGGCGCACCGCTTCCGTCTCGATCGGTGAAGTCACGGCCGGCGACCAATGGAATGCCCATGGTCGTGAAATACCCGGGCGTCGCCATGGCGACGTCCGTAGACTTCCGCTCTCCCGGCCGCTCCGGAGGCGTGCCCACGATGTGGGCGGACGTACGCATCATGATGTTGCTGAGCGGCAGGCCGGTGACGACCGCCGCGCCCTGCGCCCCGGGCACGCGCTTCATGCGCTCGACGAGATTGCTCACGAGCTCGCGACGTTGCGCGTACTGACCGTACTTCGTATCCGGTGCCGCGATCGCGAACGTGACGACCCGTTCCGCACGGAACCCGGGGTCGACGGCGAGCAGCTTACTGAAGCTGCGGATCAGAAGGCCGGCACCGACGAGCAGCACGACGGCAAGCGCCATCTCGGCCATGACGAGCGTGTTGCGCGCGCGGCGGCTCGCGACGCCGCCGCTCGAACCGCGCATGCCCTCCTTCAACATGCCGCCGACGTTCGCGCGTGCCGCATGGAGCGCGGGGAACAACCCGAAGAGCACACCGGTGACGGCCGTAACGCCGGCCGTGAACACGAGCACCGAACCGTTGACGGTCACCTCGTTGATCCGTGGCAACCCGTTAGGCGCCATCGACAGCAGGAGGTCGACGCCCCAAAGCGCGAGCAGCGTCCCGAACACGCCGCCGATCATCGCCAGCAGCACGCTCTCGATCACGAGCTGACGAACGAGCCGCCACGCGCCGGCGCCCAGCGCGGTGCGCACCGCCATCTCCGATTCGCGGGATGCGGCCCGCACGAGCAGCAGGTTTGCCACGTTCGCGCACGCGATCAGCAGGACGAACGCGACCGCACCCAGCATGACATAGAGCGCCGGACGGACGTCCCCGACCAGGTACTCCTGCATCGGGATGACGGCGCCCGACATGTTCGTATTCGATTCCGGATACTGCTGCTCCAGGCGACGCGTGATCGTGACCAGCTCGGAGGTGGCCTGGGTGACCGTCACGTTAGGCGCGAGACGGCCCATGATACCCATCCAGTGCGCCCCGCGGCCATCCGGGTTGAGGTCGTCCTGAGCGAACACGAGCGGGATCCAAACGTCGGGGCGATCGGGGAAGCTGAACCCGGGCGGCGCGACGCCGATCACCGTGAAGCTGTTGCCGTCGAGCGCGATCGTCTTGCCGACGATGCGCCGGTCGCCGCCGAAGCGGCGCTTCCACAGGCCGTCGCTCAGGACCACTGTTCGCGCGGCCGACTGGCTGTCCTCGTTGGGCGCAAAGCCGCGCCCGACTTGCGGTGTGACGCCGAGGAGGCTCCAGAACGTCGCGCCAACGCGCGCCGCGCTGATACGCTCCGGCTCGGAGCCACCAGTCAGGTTCATCGCCTGGTTATCGAGCGCAGCCAGCGACGCGTACGACTTCGATTGCGCGCGGATGTCGAGGAAGTCCGGCACCGACGACACCATGCGATTGCCGTCGCGCAGGTTCGTCACGCGAACAACGCGCTGAGGGTCCCGGAACGGCAGCGGCTTGAGGAGCACGCCGTCGATGACGCTGAAGATCGCCGTGGTCGCGCCGATCGCGAGCGCGAGGGTGAACGCGGCGATTGTCGTGAAGCCGGGTGTGCGCGACAGCTTCCGCACGGCGTAGCGAATATCTTGAAGCACGGTGCTATGACCTGGATGAGGCAGGAGAAATGAGGATGGAGCGCCTGCGAACGTTGCCTCACTCCAACGAAAGCTTCGTGCCGTCGGCGAACGTGGCCATGTCTTTGCGTCACAATCGTTTGGCGCGTTGCTCGGTGCGGGGCGCGGTGAGGCGCTGTGCGGTCGTGGGACAAATCGTCCCGAAGCCGAACGGTCATCCGCCTCGGCTGTGACCTTGAAGAAGAGCGACTGACAATGGCGACGCCGCGAGCCGGGAAGGGTACTGGTTCGGTTGCAACGGCCGCGAAAGCGGCGCTCCGCGACTTCCATCCGATCGTCCGTCGCTGGTTCACCGAAACGTTAGGTGCGCCGAGCGCACCGCAGCTTGCCGGCTGGCCGGCGATCGCGAGCGGCGAGCACGCGCTCATTCTGGCGCCCACCGGCACGGGCAAAACGTTGGCGGCCTTCCTGTGGGAGCTCAACGCGCTCATCACGGACGGTCTCGAGCATCCACTCGCGAACGCGATCCACCTGCTCTACATCTCGCCGCTCAAGGCGCTCAACAACGACATCCAGCGGAACCTCGAGCGTCCACTCGCGGAGCTGCGCGAGCGTTTCATCGCGGATGGAAAGGCGTTTCCCGAGGTTCGCGTCGCCGTGAGAACGGGCGACACGCCGGCGTCGGCCCGCGCCCGCATGATGCGCACGACCCCGCACATTCTGATCACGACGCCGGAGTCTCTGCACATCCTGCTGACGAGCCTGCGTGGCCGCGGGATGTTCAGTGCGCTTCGTGGCGTGATCGTCGATGAGATCCACGCGGTGGCCGGTACGAAGCGCGGCGCACACCTCGCGCTCACCCTCGAGCGCCTCGAGCATCTCGTGGGTCGCCCGCTGCAGCGCATCGGTTTGTCGGCGACCCAGCGGCCGCTCGAGGAGATCTCGCGGTTCCTCGTTGGCGCTCGCGAGTGCCGCATCGTGGACTGTGGGCTCGTCAAGCGGACCGAGACCACAATCGTATCGCCGGTCCCGGACCTGAGCGACGTCTCGGGTACAGTGTGGACCTCGGTCGCACCACTCGTGCTCGAACGGATCCGATCGGCGCGAACGACACTCGTCTTCGTGAACAATCGCGGCCAGGCAGAACGCATGGCCGCCCGAATCAACACGCTTGCCGGTGAGCAGGTCGCCCTCCCGTACCACGGCTCCCTGGCACGCGAGCGTCGCTTGCTACTCGAACAGCGTCTCAAAGCGGGCGACCTGCGCGCGCTCGTGAGCACGAGCTCCCTCGAGCTCGGGATCGACATCGGGTCCGTCGATCTCGTGATCCAGCTCCAGAGCCCGAAGCGGGTGGCGAACGGACTGCAGCGCGTGGGGCGTGCCGGGCACACGTTAGGTGCAGTGAGCCGCGGCATGTTCGTCCCCACTTTTCTGGACGATGCGATGGAGCTCACCGCGATCGTCCAGGCGATGCGCGACGGGGACGTCGAGCCGACGCGGGTCGTGCACAACGCACTCGACGTCCTCGCGCAGGTCATTGTCGCGGCGGTCTCGGTGGACGAGTGGACGTCGGCCGATCTGTTCGACGTTATGCGGAAGGCGTACCCCTATCAGACGCTGACGCGCCCGGCCTTTGACGAAGTGCTGGCGATGCTGTCCGGGAAATATCCGTCGGAGCTCGCGGCCGAGCTGGCACAGCGCGTCACGTGGGACCGCACGACCGATCGCCTAACGGGGTCGCGCGCGAGTCGGATGACGGCGGTGATCTCGGGTGGAACCATTCCCGATCGCGGGCTCTA